>ERZ1106952.203-NODE-203-length-36873-cov-39.519882_pt1 | contig 36873 bp, 36 predicted proteins | sample MGYA00403677_ERZ1106952 | MGnify/ENA primary metagenome ERZ1106952 (study PRJEB35170, sample SAMEA104062415) | human gut metagenome | biome: human gut; feature: human-associated habitat; material: faeces | place: Denmark | collected 2012-05-14 ...
TACACCCTAAAAAAATTTATAGCTTTTTCATGACCCTAAAAATTTTTATAGAGCCGCTTCCACCTTATGTGCTTCTATATAAGGTGGATTTTCTTTTTTTTCAATATCTAATAAAATATTTAATTGAAATAAAGCAGATTCTTTATCTTTAATGTTTTTAATTGTTTTAATATAATGAATAGCTACAACATCTTCTAAATAATGAAATACATATTCATCTTCTTTAGTAATTAATAATTCTTGATGACAATAATAATATTTATAAGAATTTTTATTTAGAACCCAAATACTACTTCTTATTAATGATCTTATACTTTTTTTACGTTTTTTCTTTTCCATAATATCTACCTTTTGTTAATTGAAATATAACATAAACTTGATAAAAACACAAGATAATAGGGAGAAAAACAAGTACTAGTAAAGTAATAAATTTTTTAATATGCTTTATACTAAAACTAAAGATAACATACAAATTTATCTTTATTATCTTGTGAATGGAAAAAGTATGGATATAAAACAAAGAATTGACGAATTAAGAATTAAAAAAGGTTGGTCTTTATCAAGACTTGCTTTAGAAATAGGTGTTTCTGATAATACTGTTTATTCTTGGTATAATGAGAAAAAATACCAACCAAGTAGAAAGACAATAGAAGATATTTGTAATGTTTTTAATATTACTCTTGCTGAATTTTATTCCGATATTGATTTTGATAAATTAACTTCAAAAGAAATAGTTTTACTTGAAGCATTTAGAAATGTAAGTGATGAAGATAAGCAAAGAGTAATAGAAATTGTAAAATTATTTGAAAATAAACAGAACAAATAATATTCATAAGATAATGTAGAAGTACATCTTTACTAGGCTCGTAAATTAAAAATTTTATTGTTTTATACTATTTAAAAGATAACTTAACAAATAACCTTTGTTATCTTATGATAGGAAAAATTATGGACGTAAAACAAAGAATTGATGAACTTAGAATAAAAAGAGGCTGGACATTATCAAAGCTTGCTACTGAAATTGGTGTATCTGATACCACTGTATATGCATGGTTTAATGAACAAAATTATCAACCAAGTAGAAAAACTATTGAAGAAGTATGTGATGTATTTAATATTACATTAGCTGAATTTTATTCAAATATAGATTTTGATAATTTAAAAGCTCAAGAAGTAGTTTTATTAGAAGCTTTTAGAAAAGCTAATGATGAAGATAAAGAAAAAATAATTGAAATAGTAAAAATATTTGCTAAAAATAATGATAAATAATTAATTTCGTATTACTATAAATTGGGTTGACCCAGTACCTCAGTGGATAGAGGATCCGCCTCCTAAGCGGGCTGCCGTAGGTTCAAATCCTATCTGGGTCGCCATTTTTTTGTGTTTAATTATTAATTAGAGATATATAACTAATATTGACAAAATTCATTCTTGTGCTAAAATTTTCTTAAAAAAAGGAGAATAATTATTATGAATGAAACTCTTAAGACTCTTATTACTAGAAGAAGCATAAGAAAATTTAAAAGTGATATGATACCTGAAGATATCTTGAATCAAATATTATTAGCGGGAGAATACGCTCCAACTGCAAAAAATATGCAAGATCCAATAATTATTGCTATAACTAATAAAGAAATGCGAGATAAAATAAGTAAATTAAATGCTGAAATTATGCATGCTAATATTGATCCATTTTATAATGCTCCAGTAATTTTACTTGTTATTTGTAAAAAATCACCACTTGCTGAATATGATGGAAGTTGTGTAATGTCAAATTTAATGAATGCAGCATGGTCACTTGGAATAGGCTCATGTTGGATACATAGAGCTAAAGAAGAAATGGAAACTCCTTTTGGTAAAGAATTATTAAAATCATTAAATATAGAAGGTGAATATGTTGGTATTGGTCATGTAGCACTTGGTTATATAGAAGGAAACATACCACCAGAACATCCTCGTAAAGAAAATTATATTTATTATATAAAATAGTAAAAAAAATATATAGTTGATAAAAGTTCCTTACTTTAGTATCATTAAGGTATTAAGAAAGGAACTTTTTTTAATGAAATTAATAATAATTAGACATGGTGAACCAGATAATCCAAATAATACTTTGACTAGTCATGGATTTATAGAAGCAAAAGCTTTAGCAAAATATTTAAAAGATGTTAAATTTGATGCTTGCTATACTTCACCATTACCAAGAGCTAAATTAACAAGTGAAGAATTATTAAAACCATTAAATAAAGAAGCTATTATTTTACCATGGTTAGCTGAATTTTCTCATTATGTAGATGTTCCTTATAAAAATGAAAAACAAATAAATTGGGATTTTTTACCAAGTTTTTTTACTAAAAATGATGATTTATATGATAACAATAAATATTTAGATACTGAAGTAATGAAAAGTGGAAATGTAAAAAAATATTATAAAGAAGTAATTAAAGGATTTGATAAATTATTAGAAGTTCATGGTTATAAAAGAAAAGGTAAAGCATATAAAGTAATTAATTCAAATAAAGATACTATAGTATTATTTTGTCATTTTGGTATGATGAGTGTTTTAATGTCAAGATTAATGAATGTTCCTTATACAGTTTTGGCTCAACATTTTATATGTCAACCAACAGGAGTAACTATCTTTGTAACGGAAGAAAGAGAAAAAGGAATTGCTCAATTTAGATGTTTACAATATGGTAGTGTTACTCATTTAGAAATGGAAAATATTACTCCAAGCTTTCATGGAAGATTTTGTGAAACATTTGATTCAGATGAAAGACATTAATTAATTGATTTAAGTTGATTTTTTAAAATATTAATTTATAATAAATCTAGTGAATCAATGCGGGATTGGTGAAACTGGTAGACACGCCAGACTTAGAATCTGGTGGGCGACCGTGCAGGTTCAAGTCCTGTATCCCGCACCATTTATATTGATATCCGCGTCCAAAGGCTAAAAAAGTAAGGTTTACAACAAAAAATAGACTTTAGAAAAGCGAAAAAAACATATATTTAAAGTAAAAAAATCGGGAAATCGGGTAAATGATATTGATTTATCAAGGTTTCCAAAATGTAAAGCTCTATGAATGAGCTTTTTTTAATGTGTAAAAAATATTATAAGAAAGAAGGAAAAAATGAAAGATAAAACAAGAGAAGCAATAAATAATGTTTCAGTTGTAATTGATATGCTTCAATCAACAACTGAATTTTATAAACATTTAGAATCAGTAGAAGTAGATGATTTATTTAAAATGAATGAAATAATACTTATTAATCTTAGAGATACGATAAATAAAGTAATACAAACTTTAGAAGATTAATCTTTAATTCGCTTTAAATCTTGAACTATAAATTTGATATGAGCAATTTCATTTTCATCTAAATCAGAAACATCAATGACTTTTGAAGAATTCAAATCTAATAAATAATCAGTACTAACATTAAAGAACTTAACAATCTTAACTAACATTTCAATAGAAGGTAGAATATTATCATTTTCCCAATTAGAAACGCATTGCTTAGTAACACCTAAAGAAGAAGCTAAATCCACTTGACTAACATTAAATATCTTTCTAAGATTACGAATATTTTCACTTAACATTTTAATCACCACCAGTCAATTAGCTGTGTACTATGATATATATAAATATTGACTATGTAAAAATACTAAAGTAAAATATAAATTGACTTAGGGAGGTATTTTATGTATGGATAGTGCTATTATTGGACTAATTGGAGGATTAATAGGTTCTCTTATAACGTTAGTAATTGGCTTATTAACAACAAGATTTTCATATAATAACTTGTTTGCGGATACAGTTTCAAAAAGTAGAAATAATTGGATAAACATTTGGAGAGATGAACTTTCAAAATTTTTAGCAATCGCGGATATGTTAAGGCATGAAAACACAACAAAAAAAGAATGTAATGAACATGAATATATAGAATTACTTAAAGAATATCATATTGCAAAAAATAAAATCATAATGCGATTAAATCTTAATGAAAAAAGACATCAAGAAGTTTATTTATTAATAAATAAAATAGCTTATGAAAAACCATTAGATAATAATGATTATAAAATAGCAAAAGAAGCATTAATGGCTGTTTCAAGAGATTTATTAAAAGAAGAATGGGAAAGAGTGAAATTAGAAGCGAAAGGAAAAAGAAAATGAATGATAATAATGAAATAAAAAAAGAAAATAATAAAAAAGATAAAAGTAAATGTTGTTGTAAAATAAGGTGTTTATTTCGTTGGATTATTGGTTTAGTAATTGTTGTTTTACTTATTGTCTGTATTTTGATGGGTGTTTATATTTTTGAAATCAATAAATCATTACTAAATGATAAAACAATAGTGTTCACTACTTGGTTAATTTGCATAACATTAATTTTAATAACTGCAATTATTTGTTTTACAATTGCTATATGCAAATGTATGCAACCGAACATAGAAAAATGTAATTCTTATGATGAAGCTCTAACTGAAATGTTAACTAGAAAAAACAATGAAAAAAAAGAGGAAAAAAATAATAATGAACAAAATAAAGACTAAATTGCCATTTTTATCACTTATAATGGCAATATTATTAACAGGATGTGGAACAACGATTAATGATTCAAATTCAATTAATCAATCAAATTCAACATCATCAAAAAGTGAAAATACAAATATTGTTAACATTGAAAGGTTAACAGGAAAATTAAATAATAATAAAAATAGAAATATTAATTATTTAGCAAATGAAACTGAAGAAGATAAGAATCATTCCTATGTCCTCATTTACAAATCTGAAACCGACATTGAATTAACAATCACATTAAACAACCCTAAAGCGTCCGAAATAAATGCAGTTGAAATTACTTGCGATGACCCAAATTCAGAAATCCTTGTAGATGGAGAATACAAAAAGATTCAATATAAAGACTCTGAGAAGTCAGAAACCAAAACAAGAATGGTAAACTGGGCACAAGAAGACCCATATGAAAAAGTATTCAAAATGCGTACAATCTCATCTGATAATATCAACACAGTTAAGATTGTTGATTTAAAAGTCAATGGAGAATGGCAAGGCGAGGAATTACAAAATAATAGACTCGATATTTATAAAATGGATGCAAACGCATATGAATTAAAAGTGTTAGATAATGCATATGGACATATCGATTTTGAATTTAATATAAATGACCCTGAAAAGATATTAGGTAATTTTAAATTAAATGGAAATGCAATCGCAGACAAAGAACACTTTACAATTGATACGGACAGCTATTTAAATGTCAGTTATGATTTAATTGTAAATGAAAAGGTTGTTAGTAGTCGTTCAGACGAATATCGATATGAGGTCAGAAAATTTGGATGTTCGAAAGGATATACAAATATTGATTCTCCAAATATGAATTTAAATTATCAATCTATATTATTATGCGGAACTAAAGACAAATTATATTTATCTTTTAATATTGAAGCATATGGTTATTTAACAACAAAAGATAAATTAAAATTTAAATTAAATAATGAATATTTATTAATTAAAAATAGTTATGCCCCTGGTTTTAGTGGTCCAAATGAATTTTATGTAATAACTCTTGAAAATAAAGAAGAAAGCATTGAATTAATAAAAAATAGATTATTTGATATCTTAAATAATATTATAATTGAAGATGAATTTGGTGATGAATTTAAAATAAATCTTCTCGATTCAGTATATGAACGAAAAGCTGAAGATGCATATAGAAATATTTCCAAAATAGAAATCATTAAACTCTAATAAAAATAAAATAAGAAGTTTCAAGCTTCTTATTTTTTAAAATTTTAATTTCCTTTTTAATGAACAAATTATTAAGGAATTGTAATTTTATTACGTCCTTTCTTAAAAGATTCAAACATGAATTTTATTCATCAATGGAAAATTAGCTACTTTCCATAAACGTTTAGCGCAAAACGGCTGAGATGAGTAAGGATTCAGTTTGGAGGTTTTTACCCCATTTTTCGTAAAATAGACATTTTAGGAGAATATTTATGGGATTAGAATTTAATGATGGAAAGATTACTGGATATAAATAGAAGGTATTGTTTGTAATTAATAAACACTGAAAAATCTAAAATACAAAAATATATTATAAAAATGAGACAAATAGATAAAACGTCTATTTGTCTTTTTTATGTGGAAGGATGGGGAAAATGAAAAAGAAAGATGAACAAAAATCAGCAAAAGTTAAAACAGTTGACCAATTGACAATTGCAAAAATGATTGCGGATAAAACAGGCTTAACAATTACTGAGATAACTGAAATTATTGAATTAGAACAAAAACTAACAATGAGTTTTATTAAGAAAGGGCGAAAAGTTATTAAAAAGAATTATTTGACTTTAACGCCTTGCATTGTAAAAAGTAGAAGTTTAAAATGTCCACTTAATTGAAAAGATTATGAAATACAGCTCATTTAAGCGTAACAGTTAGAGTTGGAAGTGGATTTGATAGTAAAAAAATGCCTGAGCTATCTTTGTAATGAAAACAATAAAGAATATTTTAATTATAAATAGAACATAGTATTTAAAACATAATACTATTAATACTCATTGATATATCTTTAGCTTTAACATTTCCTAATTTTAATGGTAAAGAGGTACTATATGAAGTTCCATTGATAGAACAAGAATAATCAAAAACTGGACTTGTTCCATTAAATAGATCGTTTAAATGAGCTGAAGTAATATTTTTTAATTTCATTGTGTAATAAAATTCATTAGCTTGATTTTCAGATACACCTCGCATACCTGCTAAATTGTAGCATTTAATACTTAATCTTGCGGTAATAGAATAAATAAATGATTCATAAGTAAAATTAGTAAATGATTCTGGATCAAGAGTAGATAATGTTGAACTTACTAAAGTTGTTTCTTGTTCATATAATGATTTACCAGAAGTTGTTTTGTATTTTGTAGCTTTTTGTTTTACTGAATAAGCATTAGATTCATAATTTTCAATATTATAAGAATCTAATCTTAAATAATTATTTGCTTTTGTTATAAAGTCTTTGTTAAATATTAATTTTTCATTTTTTACTGTTTTATCAACTTCAATTGATCCACCAGTTGTATTAACAGTAGTGTTAACTTTTAATGGTTTATTATCTTCTGCTAACAAAGAATATGAAGGAGTTATTCTTTCTATAAAATCAATTTTTAATGTGGCAAATACACTTTCATTAGTTTCTGCATATAAAGTAAGAACTATTTGTTTTAAAAATGGTTTTAAACATGTAATTGTTAATTTATTGTTTTCTACATCATGTAAAATAGAAAGTATATTATCTTCAAGTAGAGTATCATCATTAAAATAATTTAATTTATAAATAATTTGTCCAGCATAAAATGAAGGAGTAACAGTATATGTAATTTCTTGAGATCCATAATCATTATCACTTTGAATTGATTTAACTACAAGGTTAATGCCTTTATTGTTATCAATAGAAGATACTAAGTTACTTTCGTTATGGTTAGAGTTGTTTATTATTGTAGGAATAGCAATACTAGATGCTAATAATAGTCCTACTAAAGAAAAAATAATAATTTTTTTGTTTGTTTTTTTCATTTAAAAATCCTCCTTAAAAATCAAACATTTTTTAGTGCAACCATTATATAAATTGTTAAAAAAAAGAAAAATTAATAAAAAAAGTTTAAAATAGGCAAAAAAATATACAAAAAGACTATTTTTTCATACTTATAAGTTGTAAATGAAAGGAAAACAATGGCTGATACAAATATTGAAACACTTTTAAATTTAAAAGGAACAAATATCTCACCTACATCTAATGCTTTAACATGGAATGTAGTTCCAGGAGCAATAAATTACATCATTTATCGTAGCAATACATTAGATGGAACCTATGATAAAATAGGTGAAACTAGCACTACTACATATTTAGATGAAAACTTAACACCTAATACAACTTATTATTATAAGCTTATGGTTGTTGATGAAGCTGGTGGTGAAAGTGAACAAACTTCACCATTAGAAATAACTACATCAGTAGATGGTTTACCTGCACCAAATAATGTTAGTGTAACTCCAAGAAATTGTCATTCATTATTAATAACTTGGGACTATGTTGATGATGCAAGTAGTTATAATATCTATCAAGCATTAACTGAAGATGGAACTTATACTTTAGTAGGTACTGCAACAGGTAATCAATTCATTATGGATAATTTAATAAGAAATACAACTTATTATTATAAAGTAGCAGCAGTTAATGATTCAGAAGGTACTATGTCTACCGCTAATAGCGCTACTACTTCACAAAATTGTCCAGAATGTTGTAAAAGACTATGTTATTTAAGTAATAATAATGGTTATTTATATAGGTGCTGTTATTATACACATGTTAGATGTGTGTGCTGCGATTAATTAACTTTCATAAAACTATTATTCTAGATTTAAAACTAGTTTAATAGTTTTTAATTTTGGTAATTTTATGATAAAATAATTATCAGGTGGAAGAAATATGAATGTAAAAGAAAGAATAGAAACATTAACAAGATTATTGAATCAATATGCTTATGAATATTATGTTTTAGATAATCCAAGCATTTCTGATTATGAATATGATCAATTATATAAAGAATTATCTTCTTTAGAATTAGCATATCCTCAATATGCTTTAGTAGATTCACCTACTAAAAGAGTGGCAGATAAAGTATTAGATAAATTTGATAAAATAACTCATCAAGTAAAAATGATGTCAATTAATGATATTTTTGATTATGAAGAAATAAAAAAATTTGATTTAGATATTAAAAAAGTTATTGATAATCCTACCTATAATTGTGAATTAAAAATAGATGGTTTATCTGTTTCTTGTATATATGAAAAAGGTGTTTTAAAAACTGCTTCAACAAGGGGAAATGGAACTATTGGCGAAATAATAACTGAAAATACTAAAACAATAAATTCTATTCCTTTAAAAATAAAAGATCCTTTAGATATAGAAGTTCGTGGAGAAATTTTTATGCCTAAAAAATCTTTACAAAAAGTTAATCAAGAAAGAAAAGAACAAGGTTTAGAAGAATTTCAAAATTGTAGAAATGCAGCTTCTGGTACTATAAAATCATTAGATTCTAAAATTGTTGCTAAGAGAAAATTAGATAATTTTATGTATCAATTAATTACAAAAGAAGATAATGTTGTTAAACAAAGTGAAGTATTATCTTTTTTAGAAAATGAAGGATTTAAAATTAATAAAGAAGGTAAAGTATGCAAAAATGTTGATGAAATAATTGAATATATTTCTTACTGGAAAGAACATAAAGATGATTTACCTTATCCTATTGATGGAGTGGTTATTAAAGTAAATCAATTAAATGCTTACGATAAAATTGGATATACTGTTAAATGCCCTAAATGGTGTATTGCTTTTAAATATCCAGCTGAAGAAGCTAGTACTATATTAAGATCAATTACATTTCAAGTAGGAAGAACAGGTGTTATTACTCCAGTAGCAAATTTTGATACAGTTTTTATTTCTGGAACTGATGTTAGTAGAGCAACTTTACATAATGAAGATTTTATTAAATTAAGAGATATTAGAGTGGGTGATACTGTAAGAGTAAGAAAATCAGGAGAAATAATTCCTGAAGTATTTGCAGTAGATTTTTCTAAAAGAAAAGAAGATGCTGAGCCATTCAAAATGATAGAATATTGTCCTGTATGCGGAGAAAAATTAGTTAGAAAAGATGGCGAAGCTGATTATTTTTGTGAAAATGAAAATTGTAAAGCAAGGAAACTAAATTCCATTATTCATTTTGCTAGTAAAGGGGCAATGAATATTGAATCACTTGGTGATAGATTAATTGAAAATTTTTATGATGCAGGTTTTTTAACTGATATTGTTGATATATATACTTTATACACTAAAAAAGATGTCTTAATTAATATGGAAAAATTAGGTGAAAAAAGTGTAGATAATATTTTATCTTCAATAGATATTTCTAAATCTATGAATCTAGATAAAGTAATATTTGGTTTAGGAATAAGAAATGTTGGAGCAAAAGTGGCTACATTATTGTGTGAAAAATTTCCTACAATAGAAGAATTACAAAAAGCTACTTATGAAGAAATAATATCTATTAATGATATAGGAAATATTATTGCCCAAAGTGTTGTTGATTATTTTAAAAAGCAAGAAAATCTAGAGCGAATTAATAAATTAAAAGAACTTGGTGTAAATATGAAATATAAAAAGAAAGACACTATTAACGGAGCTTTTGCTCATAAAATAGTAGTCTTAACTGGTAATTTACATAATTATACTAGAGACGAAGCTAAAGATATTATTGAATCATTAGGAGGCACAACTTCTAGCAGTGTTTCTAAAAAAACTGATATTGTTTTAGCAGGTGAAAAAGCAGGATCTAAATTACAAAAAGCGATTGAATTAGGTATTAAAATAATTGATGAAAATGAATTTATTAAATTAACAAAAAAAGGTGAGGACTAATTCTCACCTTTTAAAATATATAAAATACCAATTGTTCCTCTTCCACAATGAGAAGAAATAACACACCCTGCATGAGTAACCATAATATGACTTGGATCAATTACTTTTGACATCTTATCATAAAGATATTTTTCTGATTCAGGAGCAATAGAAGAAGTAATCATTACAGTTCCTAATTCAATATTAGGTAAATCATTCATAAAGATATTAAATAATGTATCTAAACCTTTAATTGTTTTACCAATAACTTTTCTTTTAACATACATTGAACCATCTTTAACACCAATAATTGGTTTAATACTTAAATGTTTACCAAAGAAATAACTTAAAGCAGAACATCTTCCACCTTTAAATAAATAATCTAATGTTTCAATAATAAATTGTGAAACAACTTTTCCTCTAATAGACATTAAATTATCATAAATCTCATCTAATGTTTTTCCTTGGTCTCTTAATTCAACTGCACGTATAACTTGTAAACCTATACCTGTTGATAAATTATATGAATCATATACTTTAATTCTTCCTTCAGGAAATTCTTGACTTGCTAAATTTGCATTATTGCATGATGAAGACATTTTAGAAGAAATACCTGTATAAAAAATATCATAACCTAAATCAATATATTTTTTAAATACATCATAAAGAACTCCTACTGGTATAGCGTTTGTTTTAGGTAATGTTTTTAATTCATCAACTTTTTTATATAATTCTTCAGTTGTAATATCTTCACCATCAACATAATTTGTTTCACCAAAATTTACTCCTAATCCTACTACTGTTATATCGTGTTTAGCAATATATTCAGGTGTTAAATCGGCAGTAGAATCAATAATTATTTTAATTTTATTCATAAATTAACCTCTCGTAAATTAGTATAACATAAGAAAAGTAAAGATTAAAAGATGCTAATCTTAAAAAATAGTGATATTTTGACTAATATTTTTATCAATTAAATTAAATTTTATAAATATTGGATTCAATGCTTTAATAATGATATATAAAATAATACTTTGTGGAATTAAATAAATTAAATTTTTAGGTATTACAAATAAAATCATATAAGAAAAAGTTTGAGTTAAAGTATAATTAGCAACAAAGCCCCAGCAAAATGAACCGATAATGACATTACATAATAAAGCAATAGTTAACCTTAACATTAAGCACCTACAAAAAGATAATTTTTTATTATATAACATTAGTCCATGAATTAATCCTGATATCATTGCTTGAAAGACATAACCAATAAAAAATGCTGTTCCTGAAGTATCAAAAAGAAAATAACCAACAATATCAGCAATAAAACCTATTAATAAACCACTTAACGGCCCATAAATAATTCCAATTATAGAATAGAATATAAATCCTAAACCTAAACCTAAAGAAGCAAATCCTGAAGGTATTTTAATCATTTTTGATATTAATAAAAGCGCAAGAATCATAGCTAATGAACATATTTTTTTTGGATTAGAAATAAATGAAGTAGCTTTTATCCAATATTCTTTAGAAAATATTGAAGGCAAGATTATAGCTTGATTATCTTTAATATTTTTTTTCTTTATAAATATGATTATTAGATAATAAATTAAGATGATAAATGATATAGAAATACCTACTATTAATCCAATTAAATAATTGTTTGAAGAATTGTTTTCTTTAATAATGTCATCATTAATAAAATTTATATTACTATCTTTTGATAATAAATAATCTTTAACAAATGTTTTAGCTCTAGTGGAAACAATTTGTTTATCTTTTAAAAAGAAATTATCATAATATCTACAAAATGTTGTTAAGACGTATGTATTATTATTTTTGTTAATATAGAATCCTTTTTCGCTTTTTATTAAATCAATATTAATATTTTTATATTTGTCATTATTATCTTTTATATTAGTTAATTCTTGATAATCAATGTTTTCATTTATATTAATAGAAGAAGTAAATTCACATGTGTAAGTTGAATTAATGTAATTATTAATACAAGAAGATAAATACCCTACTAAAAAAGAAAAAATGAAAGTGAAAATAAAAGTAGATAAAATTTTTTTAATAATCTTATTCATAAAAAAAGACCTCCAAATAATGAGGCCCGCTTGAAAAATCTCACGGACATTTTTAGTAAACCGCCCAAAATGGTTCGTCCATATCATTTATCCGAAATAATATAGCACTTGACGCTTACTAAAGACTCAAGATTGATATATTTAGTATATGTTAAATTTGCTTTTATAACAATGAATAAAAGAAAATAATAAATATTTTGTTAAAAATTATTAGAATTTAATTTTATTATTAATAATATAAATATAAGGAGTAAAAAGTGCGCAATATTACAAAAATATATATTTATATGTAAAAAACTAAAATGATACAGTATATAAGAAAACTTTATTATTAAAAATATGAAATTAAGATTAAACTTTTTTATTTAATTTAAAGATATAGCTTGATTTATTAACAAAAAGTAAATACATTATTTATAAACACTAAATATTCGCATTTTTATTGTTGCTTTGAAATATAAGGAGGAGAGAAATATGAAAAAGAACACAAAAGTATTTGTTTTAGCTTTATCTGTCTTAACCGCAGCAGTTGGTTTATCAAGCTGCAATGGTGATGTCTATAATAGCGACAAAGAATATACATATTACACTTATTTATCAACAAAACCTAGCACATGGAATACTCACGATTGGGAAACATCCGATGAAAGCTATATAACTAGTTTTACAGAAATTGGATTTTACGATGTTATTCTTGATGAATCAAAATCAAATTATAAATTTGTTACAGAAATGGCAAGTGCGTTTCCAACACCAATTTCAAGTAATGATTTAACTACTGAACAATATGATGAATATTCAGCAAAATATTTTAATAAACAAAATGTCCCAGATGGTCAAATATTTGATATTAAATTAAATACAAAAGCAACTTGGGAAGACGGAACTAAAATAACAGCTAAAGATTATGTTGAAAGTCTAGAAAGACAATTGTCACCAAAATATGTTAATTTCCGTGCTGATAGTTATTATGCATCAAATTTGGTTATTGCTAATGCTGAAAGATATTATAAGTCAGGCCGTTCTACTCTTGAACCATTATTTAGTTATGTTAATAGCAAATATGAATATATTGAAAAAAGATATGATGATACAGCAGGAACAACATATTATATTAATTTGCAAAGAGATGCTCTTATTGCACCAACTGGTGATGATAGCACAATAACATTGGCTTCATTATTTAATCAAGATATGATTACTAAGAATGATGAAACTAATGAAGCTGCTAGAAGAATTTCTGAAAGTATTAAATATTATTTGTTTCATTATGGTGATAAAGATTGGAAAGCAAATGGAGATAATCATGAAGATTGGAAAAAGGCTCAATCTCCTGCAGATGTTAAAGATGCTATGACAAATTATGATGTACCATTATCAGAATATAGTAGAAAACAACAACCTATTAAAGTTAGAAAAAATTTAGGTAAAAATTCATTAGGCGGGTATAATTATGGAGATTGGAATAATGATAAAGAATTAGAAGAATACACCAAAACTAATTTAATAAACGATATTAATACTATTTTAAGAATTACATTTAAAAAGACTATTAGAACTAATTCAGAAAGATTGTTATTATATGGATACATTCCAAACGAAGATTTTAATGACTTTGGTAAAGTTGGTATTAAAGCAATTGGTGATGATACAATTAGATTAATATTAGGCAAAAGAATTAAAGTACTTGATTTAAAATTTGCATTAACAAGTAACTGGTTAGTTAAAACGGATTTATATGATAGTTTGAAAACAGTTAGTGGCTCAAAATGGTCTACTAATTATGCTTCTAAAAAAGTTGGAAATTATAAATCTTATGGTCCTTATAAACTTGTTAAATATGAAGAAGGAAAATCTTTTGTTATTGAAAAGAATGATAAATGGTATGGTTATACTGATGGTCAACATAATGGTCAATTCCAAATGACAAGAGTTAAAACGACAATATTAGAAAACCATCAAACTGCTGTTGGTATGTTTGAAAAAGGAGAACTTGATGATTTGACTCTTGATTCAAATGATATGGCAACATATGGAAATTCACCAAGAAGCCAAACTGTATATGAATCTTATACTCAAAAAATCTCATTTAATTCTAATAGATCAAAACTTTCAGGAAGACAATCAAATGGAATAAATAAAACAATTTTAGCCAATAAAGATTTTAGAGAAGGACTATCTTTATCTTTAGATCGTAATGATTTCGCTTCAAAAACAACTGCAGGAAGTAAGGCATTTACTGGTTTATTAAATGACTTATATTTGACTGATGTTCAAGTAGGTGAAATGTATACATCAACTATTCAAGGTAAAGGTGTTTATAATGATGTTTATGGTGAATTAGGAGGAGATCCATACTCACCTAGTTATAAAAAAACACCTTTGAGTCAAGAGGCACAAGGATATAATTTCCAACAAGCAACATATTTTATTGAAAAAGCTATTACTAATGAAATTGCTGCTGGCAATTTAAAATTAAATGATAAAATTGAATTAGAAATTCAAGTTTATGATAATAGTTCTAGTACAACAGTTAATATGACAAATTTTATGAGAAATTCATTTAAATCAGTTATTGAAAATGCTGTAGCTAAATATAATGAAAAGCAAACCGATGCTGCTAATAAAGCGACAATTAGTTTTGATTTAAAAGTTGTTAAAAATGAAGATTATTATAATGCAGCAAAGAGTGGTAATTATGATATTATTTTCTCAATTTGGGGTGGCGCTGCAATTAACCCTTATGGATTAATGCAAGTTTATTGCGATCCTACTTTTGAATCTACATGTGAATATGGATTCAAAGGACAACAAAAAAATGTTAAGTTAACTATTGATTTTGGAGATGGAGATTCTGAGACAAGAAGTATTGCTGAATGGTACACACAATTAAATGGTGATTTAGCAGAAGATGATATTGATGAAAAAATTTCTAGCAGAGATACTGAAGATGAAGAAGAAAAGAAACTTCTTGCTGAATATACTGCACAACATCAAAAGAGAGTTACAGTTTTGGCTAAACTTGAAGCTGCAATCTTAAACAGATTTGAAGCAGTTCCTCTTGTAGCTAGAGGCTCTACATCACTATATTCACTTAAAGTTGAATTTGCTACAAAGAAATATGTTAACTTAGTCGGTTATGGTGGAATTAGATTTATGACATTTAAATTTTCTGATAAAGCATGGACTGAATTTATAAAAAGTAAAGATTATAGTAAAGATTTATATAAATAAAATAAAAATATGCTAAAAACCAAAATAGTTTTAAATAATTAAAAATTGAACTGTTTTGGTTTTTAGATAGTTAAAGAGGTTTAAAAAATGAGAGACACAAAAGAAATGTTAATCTACATTGTAAAGCGTATTTTGTTAATGCTATTAACTTTTAGTATTATATTTGTTATATGCTTTATTTTGATTCGTCTTTTGCCATTTAACCCACCAAGTGGAGCGGGTACAGATGTAGAAAAATTTTATATTCAACAAGTTGCTCTTGGAAGAATGGTGAAAACTGGTCCAGATAATTATGAAGCACTTCCTGTTTTACAACAATTAGGGAATTTTTTAAAAAATTTATTTTTTCCTAGTTCTTATGAATTAGATGGAACAATAGTATATGTTTCTAGATGGGGTTATTCTACATCCAAAAATGGAACTCCACCTGAACTATTATTTAATAGAATGACACCTACGATATTAGTTAATGTTTATTCAATGATTTTTTCTGTACCTTTAGGCTTGGCTGTTGGAACATATATGGCTTTAAAAAAGAATAAATGGCAAGATAATTTTTTAGGAATTGTTGTTATGTTGTTTATATCTGTCCCTAGTTTCGTGTATTCGTTTTTATTACAATACATATTTGCATTTAGATTAGGATGGTTACCAGCTACTAGAGCTGATTTTAATGGCTCATGGTTTTCTGGTGACATGTTTGTATCTATGATTTTACCTGTTATATCAATGTCATTTGGCTCAATTGCTGGATATGCTAGATATACAAGAGCTGAATTAACTGAAGTATTAACATCAGATTTTATGTTACTTGCAAGAACTAAAGGGCTAACTCGTGCACAAGCAACTGTTAGACATGCATTCAGAAATTCATTAGTACCAATTTTTCCAATGCTACTTGGTGAAATTTTATCGGTATTAAGTGGGTCGATGATTATTGAAGCAATTTTTTCTATTAATGGTGTTGGCTCATTGTTTTTAGATTCTATTACAGCAAGGGATTATGATCTATTCCAATTTGTTGGTATGTTTTATATTTTAATTGGTCTTGTTGGTGGATTAGTTGTCGATATCTCTTATGGGTTAGTTGATCCAAGAATTAGAATGGGAGGTAGAAAATAATGAATGAAAATATAAACAATCTCGACGAGATTAGAACAAAAGATAAATTTAAATTTGCTCAAATTGATGAAACAATTCACGATACAAAATTTGAAACTAAACCTGTAAGTTATTTGCAAGATTGTATGCGTAGATTTGTAAAAAATAAAGCATCAGTTGTAGCAGCATTTATTATTTGTATTATTTCTTTATTTGCTATTTTTGAACCTATTTGCGATCCAAAGAGTAGAGTTGCATCAGAATTTACAAGTGGCGAATTTAATGATTTAGTTTTTGCTGGTGCTTTACCTAAATTGTTTAATGATACTGGTTTTTGGGATGGGACAAAAGAAAATGTTATAAAAAAAGAAAATTATAATTTAGCAGTTTTAACAGATTCAAATTATGAAAAGGTAAAACTTATTAAAGAAGAAGTACCAACATATGCATTATCTTTTCCTGAAGAAGAAAGAGATGCATATACAATGTGTATTATTAGAGAAAATTCTTATGCTGTTGGATGCTATAATGAAGAATTAACAAAAGCTGATTATGATAAATTAGTTGAAGAAAATAATAAAAGAATTGCTAATAATCAAAAATCAATTATGAAACCATTAATTGATTATAGAGCTTACACTAATAATTATAAGTCAGTATTAACGGATACTTACCACTTAAATGAAAATTCAGCTTCGGGGATTGTTGATAAAATGAATGTAAGATATGGTAATAATTCTGATTATTTCTTTCAAATTGTTCCAGAAATTACAGAGAATGAAGATGGCACATTTGATGTGTCTGATAGTAGATTTGTTTTATATAAAGATGAAAATGGTGATATTGCTGATATTTATAAAAGAAATAGTGAAGGTGAATTAATTTATTTTGAAGAATCTAATGGTAGATATAAAGTTAGAGTAGATTATTATGATTACTTTACATATAAATATGGTGTTGAACCGACATATTTATTTGGTGCTAATATGGAAGGTAAAGATATTCTACTTCGTTTAGCTAATGCTTGTAGATTCTCTTTATTACTTGGATTATCAATAACTCTTATTAATTTTATTATTGGATTAATTTGGGGTGCGATTTCTGGTTATTATGGTGGAACTATTGACCTTATCATGGAAAGAATAACTGATATCATTTCAAATATTCCTACTATTATTATTATGTCAATTGCAAGTATACAATTTGTAAGCAATCAAGATTTAAAAAATGCTCTTGGACCTGCTGGAATTATTATTTTAGCAATCTTTGTTGCCTTTATTTATAATGGTTGGGTTGGAGTTGCTGGTACAACTCGTATGCAATTTTATCGTTTTAAAGGGCAAGAATATGTTTTAGCGGCAAGAACATTAGGTGCTAAAGATAGACGATTAATTTTTAAACATATTTTACCAAATGCGACTGGTACATTAGTTACTAGATCAGTATTAATGATTCCTAGTGTCATTTTCTCAGAAGCAAGTTTATCTTATTTAGGTATTATTGATTTTAAAAATAGTGGAATCAATTCTATTGGTGCAATGATTAGTGAAGGTCAAGAGGCAGGACTTGCAGCACATCCACACATATTATTGTTTCCAGCAATTGTTGTTTCTTTATTAATGATTTCTTTTAACTTATTTGGAAATGGTTTAAGAGATGCATTTAATACAACTTTAAGAGGAAGTGAGAATTAGTTATGGAAAAATTAAGAACAAATGATAAAGTCTTAGAAGTAAAAAATCTTAGAATTTCTTTTAGAACTAATACTGGTACTGTTAAAGCTGTTAGAGGAATTGATTTCTCTTTAAGAAAAGGTAAAACTCTTGCCATTGTTGGTGAATCTGGAAGTGGTAAATCAGTTACATCAAAAGCAATTTTAGGTATTTTAGCAAATAATAAAATTGTTGAAGATGGTCAAATTATTTATGACGGAAAAGATTTGTTGAAATTAAATGAAGAACAATTTACAAAAATTCGTGGTGTAAAAATTTCCATGATTTTCCAAGATCCACTTTCATCATTAAACCCTATTATGAAAGTGGGTAAGCAATTGACTGAAGCAATGTATTTAAAAGCTAAAGCTACTAGAAAAGAAGCCTTTAAATATCTTGTAGAAGTTAATAAAGTTTTATTAACTGAATGTGAAAAAGAAAATGTTAATGAAATTAATGCAATGATTAAAGAAATTAATAATATGAAATTAGGTTCTGATTTCAATGCATTAGTTGAAAACCATAAACATTTATTTGTTGAAGCAATTAATAAATCTATTGAAAAACAAAAAGATGCAATAAAAAATGCATTAGTTACAATAAATAATTTTAAAGATACTGAATTAGTAGATGAAAATTCATTTAACGCTAATAAAGTAAAAGCAGAAGCTAAAAAAATAGGCTTAGAATTAAAAAAAGCAATTTTCAATTTACAAATTGAAGCTGATGACATTATTGAAGTATATGAATCTTCTTTAGAATTTTATGTTAAATCTTATGAAGAAGCAATTAAACAAACTGAAGAAAGAAGAATATTACTTGAAAACCATAACGTAAAATCAGTTTATGATTTACCTGCAGAAATTAGAGTAGGCTTAAAAGAAGTCATTGTTGATAAGAGTGTTTATTTTAAAGATATTGTTGATTCAACTAATCAATTAATTGAACATTTAAATTTTATCTTAAATGATAAAGAATTTATTGCAAATAATATTGTTAATGATTTAATAAAATATTATGTTGAACAAATCATTGCAAGTAAAACAATCTTAACAAAAGAAGAAACTAAAAAAAGAGCAATTAAACTTCTTGAAGAAGTTGGTATTAATGATCCTGAAAGAAGATTTAATCAATATCCATTTGAATTTTCAGGTGGTATGAGACAAAGAATTGTTATTGCCATTGCTTTATCAAGTAATCCTGAAGTATTGATTTGTGATGAACCAACTACTGCTCTTGATGTTACTATTCAAGCTCAAATTCTTGAATTGATTAATAAACTAAAAGCTGAAAAGAATTTATCGATTATTTTCATTACTCATGATTTAGGCGTCGTGGCTAATATGGCTGATGATATTGCAGTTATGTATGCAGGAAAAATTGTTGAATATGGTACAGTTTATGATATATTCTATGATCCAAGACATCCATATACTTGGGCTTTACTTGGTTCAATGCCTGATTTAGATACAAAAGAAAAACTTGATGCAATTCCTGGTACTCCACCAAATATGTTATTACCTCCAAAAGGTGATGCATTTGCAAGTAGAAATAAATATGCTTTAGAAATTGATTATGAAGCTCAACCACCTTTCTTTAAGGTTTCTGATACTCATTATGCTGCTACATGGTTACTTGATGAATATGCTCCAGAAGTTGAAGCACCAAAAATTGTTAAACAAAGAATTATTAATTCATTAAAGAAAAATTCAAGTAACAAACCAAGTTATACATTAGAAAAGAATTCAATTTTAAATCATTTAGGAGGTAAAGAAGATGAATAATTTTAATAGAAATTTTTTATTACTTTGTGATCCTGAAGCTAATGTAGGTGGCGCTAAAATTGAAGGATATTCTACTAAAGAAAATGAAGATGAAATTTTAAAAACTACTAAAAAAAGTAAAAAATTTGATTATGATAATGCAGAAGTTATTTTAGATGTTAGACATTTAAAACAATTCTTCCGTTATGGTAAAGGTGCTTATAAATATACTAAAGCTGTTAATAATGTCTCTTTCAGTGTTTATAAAGGCGAAGTCTTTGGCCTTGTTGGTGAATCTGGATGTGGTAAAACAACTACTGGTAGATCAATTATAAAACTTTATCAAATCACAAGTGGTGATGTTTGGTTTAAAGGTGTTAGAATTGCAGCAGGCACTAGATGGAATGAAAAAGAAATTAAATATACTAAAATTAGATTAAATGCCGCTTTAAAGAAAAATAAAGTTGATAAAATTTCTGACTTAAGTGTCTTAGATAATGACTTTAAAGAAAAATTCAATGAACCATTTAATTATAAAAAAGTATTAGAAGAAGTTAATGCAAAAATTACTGATAATTATTTTGATAAAGAACCTTATTTACGTAAATATGAAGCAATAATTTCTAAATATGACGAATTAAATAATGCTGAAATTGAAAAATCAACAGCAATTATTAAAGAACAAAGAAAAAAGATTGCTGCTGCTAAACATGATAATAAATATTGTGATAAAGATATTTCTTTAGAAGCAATGCAAAAAGTTAAAGATAAATATTCATATTTAAAAGAAGATCAAAAATCTAAAGATGATAAAATTAAACAAATAAAATTAGATAATAATAATGAATTAACTTTAGCTTTAAAAAATATTACAAATAAAGATGATATTAATAAAATTAAAGAAGAATATAAAGTTAGATTAGAAACAAAATTAAATGAAATTGAAAATGAATATAAATATTTAATTGATGATTCAAAAAAATTTAATGAAGAATTAAAAAAAGCAAAACAAACATCAATTACATCTCAAATTCAAATGATTTTCCAAGATCCAATTGCTTCACTTAATCCTCGTATGACTGTTAGAAATATTATTGCTGAAGGTCTTTATATCAAAGGTATTAAAGACGAAGCATTCATTACTTCTGAAGTTAATAGAGTTCTTGAATTAGTTGGATTACTTCCTGAACATGCAAATAGATATCCACATGAATTCTCAGGTGGACAAAGACAAAGAATTGGTATAGCTAGAGCAATTATTATGAAACCTGAATTAATTATTGCTGATGAACCAGTTTCTGCTCTTGATGTTTCTATTCAAGCTCAAGTTATTAATTTATTAAATGATTTACGTGATAATTTAGGATTAACTATTTTGTTTATTGCTCATAATTTATCAGTTGTTAAATATTTCTGTGATAGAATTGCAGTTATGTATTTTGGTAATTTAGTAGAACTTGCAACAAGTGAAGAACTTTTTGATCATCCACTTCATCCATATACTAAATCTTTATTATCAGCAGTTCCTCATCCTGATCCAAATATTGAAAAGAATCGTAAAAGAATTGTTTATAACGCTCAAACTTCACATGATTATTCAGTTGATAAGCCATCAATGAGAGAAATTTCTAAAGGTCATTTTGTATATTGCAATGATAAAGAAGAAACTGAATATAAATTAGAATTAAAACCTAAGAGAAAAGGTAAAATAAATGAAGAAAAATAAAGACATTATTGATGAAAAAAGAGGCATTGATAAAGGCTTTATTATTGGATTTATAATTAGTTTAATCATATGTGCATTTATTGCTGGATTAATTATTATTCAAGAATTGTACGGATTAAATAGAAATTTTAATGATAATTTAAATATAATATTATGCGATGCTTTCTCAATATCGGGATTATTATTATGTTTATTTTATATATTATGTTATGTTTCTGATGAAGGAGCATTTGATATTATTGCTTATTCAATACAATTAGTTTGGGTTATGACATTTCATAGAAATGTTAGAGAAACAAAATTACCTAAAACTTATGCTGAATATCGACAATTAAAAAGAGAAAAACCAAGATTAAATTTGAAATTTATATTGTTATCTGGCTCATTATTCTTGGTAGTGGGCATAGTTTTCTTGATTTTATACAATATAAATCTTAAGTAAAGGAGAAGAATTATGAAAAAGAAAAATTATGGATTATTAGTTTTATGCGTTGCTTCTTTAGTTACAATGGCTAGTTGTGTAGGACATGTTAATAGTGATACTACATCATCAACATCATCTAATTCACAAACAACAATAACTAAAACTAATGCTGATTTTCAAAAAGCAAGCACCACATATAATGGAAATCAATTAAATGTTAATACATTATATACAAATGATAATCATCCTCATATTAATCCACATGTAGAACAACATGTTTTAGTTGTACCTTTTGGATTTACGGATTATACAGATGTTCAAACAAAAGAAAATAGAGATAAAATAGAAAAAACATTTATTGGTGATCAAGACACTATGGATGAAAATAATGGCTGGGTATCGGTAGCTGATTATTATAATCAATCAAGTTTTGGTGAATCTACATTTAACGCAACAGTTTTACCTAAATGGGTTGAATATCCAGGAACTTCAGATGAATATAAAGCAACAGTTGGTAAATCAGGTGCAGGTTTATATGCTGCTAAATGGATTAGAAATTGGTATTTAGATGAATATGAAAAAGATAACCATGGTGATTTAGGAGCAAATGCTCAACCATTAACATATTATGATAATGATGGTGATGGATATTTAGATTTCGTTTGGATTGTTTATTCAAAAGAATATGATAATAATGATAATAGTTTCTGGTGGGCATATGTTACATATAATCAAACAGCAAGTGCTAATAAAACTGAACCAACTGTTAATACATTGGGTTGGGCTAGTATTAATTTTATGTTAGAAAATTATAATGGATTAGATGCTCATACATTTGTTCATGAAACTGGTCACGGATATGGATTGAACGATTATTATGATTATAATAAATTATGGTCTCCAATGGGAGGAATTGATATGATGGATCATAATATAGGAGATCACTCTGCATATTCAAAATTCACATTAGGTTGGCTAAGCCCACTTGTAGTTGATGATTCAGCAATCATTACTTTAAAACCTACAACTACATCTAGAGATTGCTTTATTATTCCTTCACCAAATTATAATGGTACAGCTTTTGATGAATATATGATGATTGAGTTTATGGCGCCTCTTGGATTAGCTAAAAAAGATTATACTCGTAAATATAATAATTTAGAAGGCTATTCTAATTATGGAGTTAGAATTTCTCATATTGACGCTAGAGTTGTTGAAAAACAAGCAATTAATAAAGAAGGATATTTGACTACAGCAGAAGATATTTATAAAAAAGGTACAACAATTAGAGTAACTAATTCAAAAGGTGGACGAGAAAACGATGCTTCTTCAAGTAACTTTTTCCCTGTAGAAGATAGCGGAGGTAATGTTACAGCATGGAATCCTTATGCTGAAAGTATGATTTTTGAATCAAGCTTTGATATAAAAACTAATATTTCAAATAGTTATAATAAAAATGCTGGAAATAATTCATTATTTAAACAAAATGCAAAATTTTCTTTAGAAGATGGAAGTGTTTGGACAAATTATATGCCTAGTAGATCAAATCTTTGGAATAAAGCTAAGACAATGACAGGTGGAACTATGCCTGATAAACAAAAATATACTATTGATAAAAGTTGTACATTTAATTATAGAATTAGAGTTGAAAAAATCAATATTGATAAAGATAATCCAGAAAATTCAACTGCAACTATTAGAGTAGAAAAGATTAGATAAAAAATTATAAAAAAAGATATTTTAAACATTGTGTATTAAATAATTATATAAAAAAATATGTGGTAAATATCTTTTTTTAAATTATGATATATTTATGTTTAATTTTGTTTAAAAAAATGGTTTAATTAATTCAATATATGTTATATATATTGTTTTTATAAAGGAGAAGTGTGTATGAAATTTAAAAATATACCTATATTATTAGTACCTTTTTTATTATTATCAACTCTTACTGCATGTGATAATAATAATGGTAGTAATGAAACAGTAAATAATATTGCTACAAAGCCAATTGATGGAGCAATTGTTGGTGATGTAATCGATTTGAATGATATTATCACTATTCAAGGTGGAAAACAAGTTTTTGATTGTGAATTATTAACAGAAGATACTGCATCTATTGATGGTAAAAAAGTTACTATTTTAAAAGAAGGATTAGTAGAAATTTTGATTCATTCTGGCGATAAAGAGAAATCTGTAACTTTTAATGCATATTCAAAAGAAAAATATGCTTATAATGAATATTTTAATTTAGTTGGTGATGAATTTTTTATTGGTGTAGTTGATAATTCTTCAACTGGAACTTATCTTACTAGTGATGGTTGGTTGTTTGGTGAAGATTATACAGTTTATAGTAATAAAGCTATAAATAATGCAGGATATGGATATCAAGGCCAATATTTTCAAGATTCGGGAGTTTATCCTTTTACAATGGACAATGAAAAAGGAGAAAATTTTAAATTTGGTCCTGGTGCTGTAAGTAATCTTTTCTATAGTAAAAGCACTTTTAAAATGTCTACAGATTTATTTACAACAGGAGAAAATGGTATTCTTGAAGGTGGCTCTAATGCAGCAGAAACGATGCTAGATATGTTTGGTTATAGAACAGATTTATTCGAATATTATCTTGAATTGTTAAATGATTATTATAAAGATAATAATGTAAATTTTGAATTCCAAACTAAAGGTGTATCAGCAATGATGTATGATATGGTTAATACAGCAGGTGAAGTTTCTTCATTCCCAATTTATAATTTATATTGTACATATAATGAAACTGTTTCTGGACAATCAGGAACTTTAACTTGGGGAACATATTATTTACGTGCTGAAAAAGATTATTTAGAAAAAAATGATTTGTATAAAACTATTAAAAGAGAACTTAAAAATACACCTGAAAGAGTTGTTCCTGAACTATTTGACCAAAGACTTACTTCAATTGCAAATAGTAAAAATTATACAATGAGTGTAAAAAGTGGTTGGTATGATTCAAGTGATTTTAAAACTGCAAAACCAATTGAAACACCTACTTTAGTAGGTGTTTATGAAGAAACACGTGCTGACTATATGGTTGATACTGATGAAAAAACATATGTTAATAATGAAGAAGCCTTATATACAAAAAATATAATTGATAATAATGAAAATAAAGTTGCTTATGATCACTTTAAAAAGAATGAAAATAATGTATTCACAAAAGTTACAAATTATACATATAGTGCAAATTCATATAAGATTATTGATCCAATAACAAATTCAATTGCTGATTCAACACTTTGGGATAAAGAACATGAATTAGTTGATTATTTAGCAGATGAAAATCTTGCTTCAAAAGCAACTCGCAATTTGATTTATTCAGAAGAATATGATAAAGATGAAGATGTTGATTACAATTATGTGTTTGGTGGTGCAAATAGTGGTTTTAATTATTTATTAAGTTTATTATCAATAAGTCATTTTGCTGGATCAACATGGTCAGGATTGACATATTCTTTTACTTATCAAGATGAAGACTTGATTTATAGTTATCAAGTACTTGAAGCAATTAATTTCAATGCATTTGTTTATATGAGCGATGATACTACTACAATTAATTTCAAATTTGGTTGGAATACAAATCAATATTATCATATTGTTATTGAATTTAGCGATGTTGGTTCAACAGTAATTCCTACTTTATAAATTAATGATGATATTAACCTCTCAAAAGAGAGGTTTTTATTTGCTTAAAAATAATAAAAAAACGAACAAATAAATGTTCGTTTATAAAATACTAATGGTGGGCACTGAGGGGTTCGAACCCCCGACCTTCTGTACGTCAAACAGATGCTCTCCCAGCTGAGCTAAATGCCCTTAGCAATTAAAATAATATTAAATTATAATTTCTTTGTCAACAAATATTTAACAATTAATGAATATGTTATAATAGATAATATGAAAAATGAAATTCTTGAAAAAATTAATATTAAATTAGAACCTATTAATAAAAAAGCTTATATTGTAGGTGGAGCAGTAAGAGATTATTTGTTAAATAAAAAAATAAATGATATAGATTTTGTTACTAATGCTTTAATAAGTGATTTAAAACTTCTTTTTAAAGGTGATTATTCTTTTGAAAGATTAGGATTTTGTAAAATATTAATTAATAATAAATATTATGATATTTCTACTTTAAGAAAAGAAATATATTCTAATAATTTTAGACATCCCGAAAAAATAATTTTTATTGATTCTCTTGAAGAAGATAGTCAAAGAAGAGATTTTACAATTAATAGTTTATATATGGATGATTATAATATTTATGATTTTCATAATGGTATTGAGGATTTAAATAATAAAATAATTAGAATGATTGGTAATATTGATCAAAGAATAAAAGAAGATCCTCTAAGATTGTTAAGAGCAATTAGATTTAAAATACAATTAAATTTTATAATAGAAGAAGAACTAGATAATTTTATAAAAACGCATCTGTATTTGTTAGAAGAGATTTCTCGTTATCAAATTAATAAAGAAATTGATAAAATGAAAAATATATCTAAAGAAAAATTTATTGATGTATGCAATGAATATAAATTAAATGATTATTTAGTAATTGATGAATATAAAAGAAAATATAATATAATTGATTTACATTGTGACACAATAACAGCTTTATATAAGCAAAATAAAAGCTTATTAAGAAACGATTTACATCTTGATGTACAAAAACTTGTTAAAGGACAATATCTTCTTCAATGCTTTGCTATTTTCTTAAATAAAGGTGAAACAATATATGATTTTAATAAATATTATGAATATTATAATCAACAATTAGAATTAAACAAAATTTATTTAGAAAAAATATTATCTTATAACGATATTTTAAAAATAAAAAGTGATAATAAAATAGGAGCAATGTTAACTCTTGAAAATGGTGACATCATCACTAATTTAGATATTATAGATTATTTATATTCTTTAGGTATAAGAATGATTACATTAACCTGGAATTATCAAAATTTAATATCTTCTTCAAATAAAGATGAAAATAATGGTTTAACTGATTTTGGGAAAAAAGTAATCAATAAAATGAATGAATTAGGAATAATTATAGATGTTTCTCATCTTTCAGATCAAGGATTTTATGATGTAATAAAATTATCTAATTCTCCAATTGTAGCAAGTCATTCTAATAGTCGTTATATTTGTAATAATAAAAGAAATTTAACTGATAATATGATTTTATTATTACATGAAAATGGTGGAGTAATGGGAATGAATTATTATAAAGATTTTCTTACTAATCAAAATATGGATACTATTCAAGATATAGTAAATCATATAAAACATATAAAAGAATTAGGTTGTATAGATAATATTGCTTTAGGTAGTGATTTTGATGGTATTGAAACCCCTAATGAATTATCGAGTTGCGATAAAATGAATTTATTATATGAATGTTTAATAAAAAATGATTTTAAAGAAAATGAAATAGAAAAAATATTTTATAAAAATATTATGCGGGTATTAAAAAAAGTCTTGAAATAAAAGATTTAGTTTGTAAAACTATAAAAAGAAAGAAGTTATAAATATGGATTTAATTAGATTTAGCGATATAGATTATAGAAATATCTTAATACAAAATTATAAAGAATTAGGATTAGATGAAAAAGAATTAGTAGTTTTATTATTAATAGATTCATCTAGTAAAGATAAAAAATCATTATTCAGTGGAGAATTATTATCTTTAAAAATGAATTATAATGATAAAGAAATTGATGAAATAATTGTTTCATTAATGAATAAAGGTTTTTTAAGTTATATTCAATGTGGTGATATTTTAGTTACGTCATGTGAAAATACTTATAAAAAAATAATTGAATTATTTACAAAAAAAGTTTGTTCAGATCAAAATGATTTAACAAAAGTTTATACTCAAGAAGCATTTGGAGAAATAACAAAATTATTAGAAGAAAACATGAAAAGATCTTTATCTCCTTTAGAAATAGATATGATTAGTGAATGGTTTAATGAAGATGTTGATAAAAATGTTATTATTAATTCAATTAATGAATGTATTATGAAACATAATAAAGTTACTATTAAAATGGTTGATAAATTAATTATAAAAAATTTAGCTCATACTGATAGAGTAGAAGAAGGATTTTCTACTGTTGATGAAAAGACAAAAAAAGATATTAAAAAAGCTATGGATATAGCGTCTTATGATTGGGTAAATCGTGATGACAAATAAGCAAAAAGCAGAAATAATAGCTAGTTATTTTAATGAAAAATTACCTACTGCTAGTTGTGAACTAGATTATAAAACAGATTATGGATTATTAATAAGTGTAGTTTTATCTGCTCAAACAACCGATAAATCAGTTAATAAAGTAACACCTATTTTATTTAATAAATATCCAACTTTAGAAGATTTAGCTAAAGCTGATATTAAAGATATTGAATTATGTATTAAACAAATCGGCTTATATCATGCAAAAGCTAAAAATATAAAATTGATAGCTGTTGATTTAATAAAAAAATTTAATGGGAAAGTACCTAATAATAAAAAAGATTTAATGTCATTACCAGGAGTGGGGAATAAAACTGCTAATGTAGTTTTATGTGAATTATTTCATCAAAATGAATTTCCTGTTGATACACATGTTCATAGATTAGCTAAAAGATTAAAAATTGCTAAAGAAGAAGATAATGTAGAAATAACTGAAAAGAAATTAAGAAAATTTTTTAAAGGTTATGATTATATTTTATTACATCATCAATTTATACATTTTGGTAGATATACTTGTTTAGCTAGATCACCTCATTGTGAAAATTGTAAATTATCTTTAATATGTAGAGAATTTAATAAGAATAAAAAATAAAAGCCTCACCTGTTATTTTATTATTATTTTCATAAGTTTCCACAATATTTATTTTAAATCTATCATTATGTTTTTTGATTAAAAAATGATTATTAGATATTTGATAAGTATCTAAGTTATTTTCATCTTCATAAGTGATTAAAAATATTCTTTTTCCAAAAATATTTTTATATAATTCATCATCAATAAGTTCATTATCCACATCTATTTGTAAATTATCTTCATAAGAAATAATATTAACACTTTCTATTTTTTTAAATTCTGGTAAAGGCATAATTTGTTTAGGCTCAAATCCTTTTTTAAAAGAAGCTGTAACAATATAATTTTCTGGTATTAATTCATTTGGTAAATACATTTCTGGAGCGTTTTTAACAATTTTAATTTGTGAAATATTTTCACATGTATTAAATTTAATATTTTTTAATTCTAATTTATTTAAAGCAGTTCTAAAAATATCTTTAACAATTAATCGGCGAGAATCATTTTTACCGAAATATGTTTTTTGATTAATTAAAGGTTCATCAAAGCCAGTCCAACATGCAATAGTGTAATTTTTAGAATAACCTACAAACCAACTATCTCTATCAGCATATTGAGGATAATTATATTTTTTTATAATTATATTATCATATGCATTTGTGCCAGTTTTACCTCCTATAATTATATTGTTAGGACGACTATAATTAATATTATAGTAATTATAATCCATGATTTTTTGTAATGTAGAATTCATTATAAAAGCAGTTTCTTTTGATAATATTTGTTTAGAATTATCATCTCGAGAATAAATAATTTTATTAGTATCTAATTCTTTAATACATTTAATAGTAGTAGCTTTTTTAAATACACCATCATTAGGAAATAGACTATAAGCATTTGCTAATAAATAAGGAGATAAACCATATTTCATGCCCCCTAAAGCATAAGGCATTGTAAAAGGACCTTCATCCATAAGATTTATATTTTTAAGATAATTTATACATGCATTTTGCCCAATTTTATTAATAACATTTTCAAGTGTATATAAAGTTGAAGTATTTCTTGAATATCCGATGGCATCTATTAAAGGAATAGTTCCTAAATATTTTTTATCAGCATTATGAACAGTTATATTACTATTTTTGTAAGTATATGGTTTATCTTCAATTAAAGAATATTCATTATAATTTAGATATTCTATAGCTAATGCATAAGTAAAAATAGGTTTCATAGTGGAAGCTGGTTGCCTTTTCATATTATAAGCACGATTATATAGCATCACTCCATTATAATTTCTACCTCCAATAACTCCTATAACTGAAGAATTATTATTATCAATAATACAACTTGCAATTTGTTGATAATCGTCATTGAATTTAAAAATGTTACCTTTTTGTATTTCGTCTAAATAAGATTGTAAAGAAGTATCTAAATATGTTTCTATCTTTAATGGAGTAGAGAATGGATTTAAAGAAGTTAATTCTTCTACTTCTTGATAAACTATATCTAAATAAGCTTGATATTGATAATTAATATCAAAATTATTATTTTGTTTTTCTATTATTTCTTTAGTTATTATTTTTTTTATAGAATAATTATATTCTTCTTCTGTAATATAATTATTATTTTTCATGGTTAATAAAACTAAATTTTTTCTTTCTTCACATCTAGATGCATGTTTATATGGGTTATAATAAGTTGGAGATTTAACTAAACCTACTAATAAAGCACATTCTGGAAGTGATAATGAACTTACATCTTTAGCAAAATATTTTTTACTAGCATAATATATTCCTGGATACATACCATCAAAATAAATGGAATTAAAATAAAATTCTAATATTTCTTCTTTAGTCATGTTTTGTTCAATAATATGCGCTAAATATGCTTCTTGAATTTTTCTTTTTAAAGTTTTTTCATTATTTAAAACTAAATTTTTAACTAATTGTTGAGTTAAAGTTGAACCACCTTGAGTAGAAGAAGAAAAAATATTATTAATTAAAGATTTAATGATTCTTTTATAATTTAATCCATCATGATAAAAAAATTCATTATCTTCAATGCTTATTAAAGCGTTAATTAATATTTGAGGTAATTCATTATATTTAATTTGTTTTGTTTTATTTTCACCTAAACTTTCAATTAAATTATCATTTGAATCATATATTTTAGAATATTGTTTATCAATTACTTGCTTTATTTCTGGAGTTGGTAAATTTTTAATAGAAATATAACAATATAAAGATAATGAAAGACTAGAAATTAAAAATAAACAAATAAAAATAAAAAATAATTTATTGAGAAATTTTTTCATTGAAATAGACCTTATCTACTGCATCTAAATAATTTAGACGAGGTATAAAGCCTTGTTCAACTAGAGTGCCATTTTTCCTAATATCATCAATACTTATCGATCTACGTGTCCCAAAAAATCTATCAATAATAACAGAAGCATCAACTAAATAAACTTCTTGTAATGATATAAAATATATCAAGAAAAATGCAATTCCTCCATGATAAATAACTTTTTTTAAATGCTCAATTTGATGAGTAGCTATATTATGGAAGGATAGAGCCGTTGTTGATTTAGTTTCTTTACATTCAAAATCGATATATTTTCCTTTGTAAACACCATTGTAATCTGCTGTAGATTGTTTTTCAAAATATGCTTCTTTAATCTTGCAATGATCTTGATAATCAACTTTAACAATGTGTATTGGTGTAGGTCTTTTGGTAATTATCGCTCTTTTTTGATCATCATAAAATAAATTAGAAGAATTAACTGCTTTTTCAAAATCCATTCCACGATTAGCAAATTGAATTGGCTTTTCTTCAATTATTTCATTTTGATTAACTTTCATTCTATTTGGATAATTCATATTCTACTCCTTAAACAAGGCTAAAGTTATTTTTAACTATATTTAATAATTTTATGCAAGATAGTCTTTAATTAATTTATTTAGTTTAGAAGGAGAAACTGTTTTACCATTTAATAAATCTTCAATAATTGGTTTAATTGGTTGAGGTAAAACTTTAAATCTTGCTAATATTTTTTTGTATTCATTAATTCTTATTTCTGGCTTTGATAAGAATGCTTGATAAAGATTTTTTAAATCTTTTGCATCATTAAGTGGATTATGAGATACACCTACAGGTTCTAAATTATATAATTTTAAAAAATTAATTAATGAATAAGTATTATTTTTTTCATCACGAATAAATTGAGAAATAAAAGTAGAAAAATCAAAAAAATTATTTAACCAGGATTTAGCAATAATAGAATTATCAGGATGAGAAATTCTACAAGATTCAAGTATCATTTTAGGATCATTACTACCAAAACATATAAAAACAATATCTTTATCTTCGCCAATATATTCATTGATTTTATTAATACTATCTTCCCATGATAATCCATTTTGTTTTAGAAATTCATCAGTTAAAGAAGTAATATCGCTGACAATTTTGCCTATTGAAGCTTTAGGCTTACTATAAAATAATAATCCTTCATCTTCACTTATAATATTACAATTATCATCAATTTTACATTTTAATAAGCCACTTGCTATTACTTCATGAGTAAACTGGGTGCCTTCAAAATCTACAAATATTAATGTGTGTCTACCTTTTAAAATCTTTTTAATTTGTTTCATAACATTATTATATAAATTAGCCCAAATATAATCAAATAACTTACAAATAAAATTAAAATTCATATAAGTAAATGTAGAAGGGAGAAGATTATGAATTGTTGTAATAATAGAAAATGTCATCAAGTTCGTATTATAAATGATGCTTGTTGTGGATTATGTGTAACTAGCAAATGCTCAACTTATTGTACGAAGGTCTGTTGTTCAGTAACTTATACTATTACAGTGACCAACAATAGTGAACAAACTGTAAAAGATGTTTTCTTACATGTACCTTTAGATGGGGTATTTTGCTTAAACCCAGATACTGTAACTGTAAATGGTCAAGCTGCTAATGTTGATTGTTTAGATGCAATTCAAATTGGTGATATTGCTAGTAATTCTACTGCAACAGTAGTTTATACTTGTACAGTCATGCAATATAAACGTTGCATCAAAACTAGAGCGCTTGTAACATTTACTACATGTTGCTGTTATGAAAGAAGAGACTTTGGTGTTTATTCTAATGTAAATATTTTACAAGTATGTCCATGTTGTTGCTGTTGCAATAATGGTAATTAAATTGAGCTGCTTTAAGGCAGCTCTTAAATTATTAGTTGTTTTGACATTTATAACGATTACATATTATTATTAATTAGGGAGGCATTAATAAAAATGTTAAACGATAAAAACACATCTAAATTAGATTTAAATGTAAAGTGGCAATGGCTATTTTTGCAAATTGTTTTAATTTTCATTTTGTTTATATCAACTGTTTTGTATATTTGCCCTTTAAAATACATTCAAATTTGGGAACATCCAGGAGCATATTATAATGTTTTCCAATCGATAAATGGTCAGTATCAATGGATTCTTATAACTTCGATAGTCTTAAATATTTTGTATATTTTGTATTCTTGTTTTTCTTTTGTAAAATTTAGAATGGGGGAAAAACAATTTTTAAATTTCTAAATCTTACTTTATTCATTCTATGTATTACCTTCATAGCTTTAACTTTTATTTTTGCTTTTATATATTCAAATAATTACCCAAAAACTTTTGTTGATTAGAAAAGAGTTAACTATTAAATAATTAATAAATTTTTATAAGATAGTTAAATTTTTTAATAAGCCGTGATTAAGCGAGTTTGAATTACGACAAAAAGACTATTGTAAGAGAGATATATAAATGTTAATATACATTTGTAAAGCAATTTAGGAGGGAACAATGAAAAAAATAATAAATTTTATAATATGTAGTTCTTTTATTTTTTTGAGTAGTTGCTTTTCTTATGAAAAGTTAACATTTGCAGAAGTAATTAATTATAAATGGAATACAGAATTCGATGATAATATTGAAGTTGTTAGAAAATATAAATCTGATGATTCTGGATGGGATGGGGGAACTTATTATTATATAGTTAATGCTTTGCTAGATGATAATAAAAAAATGTATGATTTATTTTTTAAAGAAAAAAGTGAAACATTTGAAAATTTAATGTTAGAAAACTATAAAAAAATAAATGTTAATATTTTAAATGAAGATGTTTTAAATTTTAATAAAGAATATCAATATTTTTATAAATTTAGAGGTGAAGGGAAAGGTAATTTTTATACTGATTTTGATAATATTTATTCACCTACTGGTCACATGCGTGATTCATTATATATAATTTCATATTTAGATAATCCAAATATTTTATATATAATAGAAGATTGTTAATTTAATAATTTAGTTATTTTTTAACTCTTTTTTCTTTTTTGATTATGTAAAAAAATTGAAATACAATATTTATTTTTGTATAATGTTTTTGGGTTTAGAAAGAGATTATGGAAGAACTTAAATTAAAATTATCAGCAAGTGAAATTAATTCAAAAGAATTTCAAGCAAAAAATGGTGGATACGATGCTTTACAAGTTGATCGCTATCTTGATTTAATTGTTAATGATTATATTGCTTTTGAACAATATGAAAATTCAACTAAGAAATTATATGCTAATTATGATGAATTAGTAAAAACTTGTGAAATTTATAAAAGTAAACTTTCTGAATCAGAATATCAAAGAACACTTTTACAAGAAAAAGTTGAAGTTTTAAAACAAAATGAAGGTAATGCTACTTCAAATATTGAGCTTCTTCAAAGAATATCTACTTTAGAACAAGCTTTATATAATCTTGGAAAAGATCCTTCAAAAATAAAATAAATTTACATTGACCTGGATAATTGCTGGTATTAATACTAGAGGAAAGTCCATGCTCGCACTATTCTGCGATGATAGTAGTGTTTGTGCCAAAGGAAAAAATAACTTTGGGTAGATGGGAGCATCTAACGGCGGAACGAAACCTAAGTTGAAAAATATGGTCTAGTTTCTGAAAGTGCCACAGTGACGTAGTTAAATAGAAATATTTAAGTGGAACGCGGTAAACCCCTCAAGCGAGAAACCTAAATTCGGTAAGGGAGGAGAATAAAGCGAATTGAAGCTTATTTCTCATGCTTATGCATAGATAAATAATTGTCCTAGACAAAACATGGCTTACAGGGTCAATACTCATTAAAAGGAGAAAAGAAAATGAATTTACCTAACAAAATAACAACCTTAAGAATGATATTAGTTGTATTTGTAGCTACTTTTCTTTTGTTACCAAGTGAATGGTTTATGACTATTCCTTATATTGATGTATCATTGAATTTCTTTATTGCGTGGATTTTATTTATTATTGCATCTTTATCAGATATGTTAGATGGTAAAATTGCTAGAAAATATAATATGGTAACTGATTATGGTAAATTTATGGATCCGATTGCTGATAAATTATTAGTAAATACTACTTTAATTATTTTAGCAAGTTATGGCCCAATTAGAGTAAATGTTATATGTGTTATTATTATGATTGCTAGAGATATAGTTGTGGATGCAGTTAGATTAAACGCTATGAGAAAAAATGTAGTAGTAGCTGCTAATATTTTCGGTAAATTAAAAACTGTATTTCAAATGGTAGCAATAATTTTAATTATGGTAAATGATTTTAATTTAGATTCTTTATTACATTTAAATGATAATTATTATTTAGGTCAATTATTTATGTATGTAGCGACATTAACTTCTTTAATTTCTGGAATTATTTATGTTATTCAAAATAGAAATGTCTTTTCGGAGATGAAATAATGGTCGAAGAATTATTAGAAGCTTTAAAAAATAAAGAATTAACTTTATCATGCGCAGAAAGTTTGACTGGTGGATTATTTAGTTCAACTATTTGTTCTGTTTCAGGTGCTTCCAAAGTTTTTAAAGGTGGAGTTGTTACTTATTGGTCTGAAATAAAAAATCAAGTCATCAATGTTCCTCAAGAAATTATTGATGAATATGGAGTGGTTTCTAATGAATGTGCTTCATATATGGCAAAAGGTGTTAAAGATTTATTTAAAACCGATATTTCAATTTCTTTTACTGGTAATGCTGGACCGTCTTCTTTAGAAGGAAAACCAGTAGGATTAGTATATATAGGAATTTGTTTAAACGATATGACTATGAGCTTTGAATATAATTTTGAAGGTAGTAGAAATGAAATAAGAAAGCAATGCGTAGAAGAAGGAATAAAAAAAATTTACGAATTTTTATAAATTTTTAAAAATTTTCGTAATTAATATAATAGGGAGTGAAAAATTATGCAAGAAAAAACAAAAGAAGAAAAATTAAAACAAACCTTAGCTTCGATTGAAAAAGTATATGGTAAAGGTTCAGTTATGAAACTTGGTGAAAAACCATCTTTAGATATCGATGTTATTCCATCTGGTTCAATTTGCTTAGATGCTGCACTTGGAATTGGTGGTTATCCAAAAGGAAGAATTATTGAAATTTATGGTCCTGA
>ERZ1106952.207-NODE-207-length-35925-cov-142.210482_pt1 | contig 35925 bp, 30 predicted proteins | sample MGYA00403677_ERZ1106952 | MGnify/ENA primary metagenome ERZ1106952 (study PRJEB35170, sample SAMEA104062415) | human gut metagenome | biome: human gut; feature: human-associated habitat; material: faeces | place: Denmark | collected 2012-05-14 ...
CGAAAAAAATGTATATAAAGCTGAAAAATAAAAAAGCGGAGAAGGTTGCCGATGCAGACAATCAAGTATGACAGAACGCGCGAGTTGCGGCAAAGGGCTTTCCTTTTGAGCATGCTCGTGCGCAGAAATATCAAAAATCAATACTACCGCTCCTTTATCGGGGTGCTGTGGACTGTGCTCAACCCCCTTCTGAACATGCTCGTCATGGCGTTCGTCTTTTCCATGATCTTCGGAAGACAGGGCATGGAGATCGATTATTCCGTCTATATCCTGTCGGGTAATATCATTTTCGGGGTCATGCGCTCCTCCACTTCGGGGTCGCTGCCCTGCCTAGTCAACCAGCGGGACATGCTGCAAAAAACGAAAGTTTCCATTGCGCTCTTCCCCACGGCGAACGTGCTCTCTTCATTGGTCACGTTCGGTTTTTCCTTCATCGCCCTGATCATCGTCATGTTCGTGCGCTGGCTGGCGGGCGCTTATACCTTCTGTTGGGAAACACTGCTCATCCTGACCACTCTGCCCGCGCTCACGCTGTTTTCGCTCGGGATCTCTTATTTCCTGAGTACGCTTTACGTATTCTTCCGGGATATAAAGCATATATACAGCGTCATTCTCACCCTTTGGACGTATCTTACGCCCTTGTTTTATACGGTGAGTGCGCTCAAAAACCCCGCCGTTTCGAAATTCATGGTCTTCAATCCGATGTTCCACTACGTCGAAACATTCCGGGACATGCTGGCGGGGCGCATCCCCACGGGGGTGGAATATCTTTTCTGCTACGGATTCGCCTTCCTTTCGCTCGCGATCGGTTGGCTGTTCCTGCGCGCGGTCAAAAACAAGATCGCCGCGCAGTTGTGAGGTGAAACATGGAAGAAACGAAACCCGCCGCGGCGGAAAAGGCACCGGACGAAGGGGAGATCCTGATGGACGTACAAAACGTCTCCATGGCGTTCAACCGCTACGAAGTGGGCGTAAATTCCCTGAAAGAACTTGTCGTGCGCGCATTGAAGCGCAATCTGAAAAAAAATAAATTCGAATGCCTGAAACAAGTGGGCTTTTCCATCAGAAAGGGAGAGGCGGTCGCGCTGATCGGCAGAAACGGCGCGGGGAAGAGCACCCTGTTAAAGATCGTTTCGGGGATCCTGAAACCGTCCGGGGGCAGCGTCGTCTGCAACGGCAGGATCACGCCCCTGCTGCGATTGGGCGCGGGATTCGACGGCAACGCGACGGGGCTGGAAAACATCTACCTCAACGCCGCCATCCTCGGCTATACCAAGCGCGAGATCGACGAAAAACTGCCCGACATACTCGGTTTTGCGGAATTGGGAGATTTTATCAATTCCCCCATCAAGACGTATTCGTCGGGCATGATGGCGCGGCTTGGATTTTCCATCGCCGTGAATATGGAATCGGAAATTCTGCTCATCGACGAAATTTTAGCCGTCGGAGACATTGCGTTCAACAAAAAATGCTATCAGAAACTGGACGAACTCAGGGCAAAGGGCCTGACGTTTCTCATCGTTTCGCACAGCGAATCGGTCAAACGGTACTGCACGCGCGCCATCTGGCTGGATAAAGGCGTCGTACGGGAAGACGGGAACATCGACGAGGTTTTTACCCATTATAAAAAGACGATGACCAACGAATAAGATATAAAAGGGCCGCCCGAAAATCGGGCGGCCCTTTTATGAAAACAGATTTTTTGCGCAAAACTCAGAACTTTCCTTCCGTCGGAACGGGAGAAGGGACAAGATCTTTTTTCTCCTTCGGATCGTCCGCTCCTCTCTTTTCCTCCGCGCGAGACCATTCGGCGGAAAGCAGAAAAACAGAATATACCATCGCGGGGAAAATATGAAAAATATGATTGTCCAAAAGGCTGGTGCCGAGGATAGCCGCGATCACGGCGAGGGAAAACAACTTTTCCGTTGCAGGCTTTTTTCCGGCGCATAGACGGAGCAGTTCAAAAAGATGGAACGCGAGCGCCGCCGCCCCTGCCGCGCCGCAACTTGCGAGCATCTGGACAAACAGATTGTGATACATGTCCGGAAAGACAAAATTCACGATATCGTACGACCAGTCGGGCGCGATCGGCTCGTAAAACCCTACGCCGAAAAGGGGCGCGCGCAAAAAATTTTTCACACCGCTTTTCCAGATGAAAAAGCGGTCGGAATCGTCGAATCCGCGCTCGAACAGCACGGCAAAAATTTCTCGGATCCGTTCCCGAAAGAGAACTGACGCCAGAAGGGCGACAAAAAGCGCGGCAAGATTGAAAATGCGGAAAAACAGGCGATGCGGAGATGGTTTCACGCTCAGATACACGAGGATACAGAGCAGGATCGCCCCGCCCACGAGCATGGAAGATCGGCTTTGCGTGAGGCATACGCCGCCGAAAAAAAGAAAGCCGAGCACGTAAAAGATGCATCCGCGGCGGCGGACGGCGGCAAGATAGAAACATGCGGGACAGAACATGGCCAGCATGCCGCCGATATTGTTGCTCATCCCCCACCCGACCAGAACGAGGTCTTTATCGATGGTGCCGCCCGAATATGCGCCTTCGACAAAGAGCGCCCATAAAAGTTGCGCGAAAATCACACCGCAGGCGAACACCAAATTCACGGCGAGATATTCCGTGAGCCCCGCGCGCGTACGCAGCGTGGAAAAGAAAAAGATATACAGCCCGAACAGCGAGAGAGCGACCGCCGCCCCGAGCAGGAGATCGAAAACGGTATAATCGGCAAAGAATGCGCCGTTCAGAAGGAGCGCGACGGTAAGAAAGAGCGCAGACCATCGGAAATTTCCGTCAGACCTGAAAAAATTGCGCTCGGCGCCGAACACAACAAGGCGGAACGCATATGCCGCTAAAACGACTGCGGCAAAAGCGCCCAGCACCGCGAGAACGTGCGGTTCCCCGAAATATCCGGACGGATCCTCTTCGGCGCGGGGAGAATGCATGAAACTTGTGGAGTACACGGCCAGAAGCGCGGGCACGAGCGCGGGTTTCGTATCGGGCGAAAACAGCGCAATGAACGCGAGCGCCGCCCCCGTAAAAATATAAAAAGGGATCTCCCCGCCCGTAAGCGAACAGATCAGCGTGAGGAGCGCATACGCCGCGGGCCAGAAAGGCCCGTCAAAAAAGAGAACGATCCTGCGCAGGGCAGGTTTTTGCGCCGCCTTCTGCAACGCTCGGGCAAGTGTGCGCCTCCCCGTTTTGCGGGGCGATTCGGCAGAAATTTCAATCATAAAATCACTATACCATTTTTTGCGATGCGGGGCAACGGTTTATCGGGCAAAACTTGCGCTTTGCGGCAGATTTTAAGGGGATCTCCGCATAAAAAAGGAGGATTTTTGTCTGATTTTGCGTTTATTAAAATGAAAACGCGCAAAAGCCGCGGGGACCGATCAGCCTTGCGCAAGAGACAGATACAGGGAGACGAGGCCGCGCGTCGTCTCTCCGTAATTGCGGGTCCCGGAAGGGATCCCGTTCGCCTTCAGAAAAAGATCGTTGAACCAGGAAGAAATTTCGTCGATAATGCCGGAATACTGCCGGTAATGCTCCGACACGTTGCGGTATTCGAGCAGGACTTCGGGAGAGAGCCTGTCGCGAAGCGCAGAGTACGACTCGTCGGGAAGCGCGTTCAAAAGATTGGACACGGCGGCCATCAGCCCGCTGTACGCAAGGTAATCGCTGCCCGAACGGATGCAGAGAACGTACGCGGTCAGATTCGCTTCGTTTTCCATGGAAACGCCCTTCGCATGCGCCATCTCGTGCGCCATGGTTACGGGAAGATCGCAGGCGGGAATGTTTACGTTAACATTCGCTTCCGCATAAAAGGGAAAATAAATGCCCGTAATGCCAAGATAACTCATCGGGACGGACAAGACGACCTGTTTCGGCCGCACTTCAAAGCCGGCAAAATACGACGAACCCAAGGATTGATATTCTTCGTTCAGAATATCGGCAAGTTCGTCAAACGAACAGTCCGCAACGACGTTCCCCTCCCCGTCCCGTTCGAGTTTTGCCGACGTTTGATTGAGCATATCCACAAAATATTCTGCCGCCGCATAGACGTTCTCTTCCGTGACCTGCACCTGCGGGAGGCCGAGCGCAGGAAAAAGATCTCCGCGGTTATAGAGCGGCGCATATAATACGCCGAAGGCGAGCAACACCGCCAGCCCGAACATAACGAGGCGATACAGCCATCTTCCCGCCCGCGCAAACCGTTTTTTGCATAACAGAAGGATAACTCCCGCGGCATACGCGACCCCCGCGACGATCAAAAGCACTGCCGTCCATTCGTAGAAGGAGACGGCAATAAAATTGGTGATGCGCCCGATCAAAAAACTTATCCAGCGCGTGATGCCGCGCGCGAAAACGTATTCCGCAAAGACGGGGATATTCCCCAACGCGAAAACGGCGAGCGTACACAGCGCGAATATACAGAATTTTTGCGGCCGCGGCATGCGGCGGCGGGCATTCAGAAGTTCCATGCTTTTATTATAACATAAAAACGTACGGAAAGAAGGGAAAAAAGAAAAAATCCTTGCGAAAATTCTTCGCAAGGATTTTTTATAAGATCCGGTATGCGGATCAACTTTAATTGTCTGAAACCTTACGGGCTCCGCGGCGTTTTCTGCGGACGACCAGCACCGGAACGCAGATCCCCGCGGCCAAAACAATCGCCGCGCCTACGCCGATCACGATCCAGACAAAAATGCCCATCCCCCCGTCCGACACGGAAACCGGCGCCGAATAATAGACCATCGGCAGATACCTTGCAGTCTCGTAAGTATACTTGAACACGCCCGTATCGTCGGAGATGCGGATAAACTCGGCGCTCACTTTCTCCTCCGTTCCGCCGTACAGCACAGCGGTAACGGTGTGCTTATTGTCCGAAACGTCCTTTTTATCCACGCTTTGCGGGGCAGAGATGCGGCTGACCACCGCCGCCGCGCCCGACACGTTGTCCGTAGTCAGGCCAGAAAATCCGTTGCGGATGTCGACGATCACCTCTTCTCCCGAATACGTCCATCTCCAGACGGCATAGCCGCTCACGATCATGCCGTGCAGATCGTCTTCCGACGGAAATCCCATGAGCGTTCTGTCGCTGTCGATAAACGCATTGTAGGGCAAAAGCCTGCTGCGATAATTTTCTGCCGTGAGCGTTCCCAGATATCCCCGCGGGATATCCGGAATCTGTTCGGCAAGTTCGCTGATCATCGCATCGTAAAAAGAAATGAACACCATCCTGTCGCGGATATCGCTATAACTTTCGAGAAGCGTATCGAGCGCCGAAATCAGTTGCAGACTGTTCTGTTTGATCTCGATAACGAGCAATTTATTCTCAAATTCCGGTTCGCGCAAGATCGCGAGCATATCCGAAAGCAAAGGGATATCGGAAGGTTCCGCATCGGCATTGTCTGTTAACTTGTACTGGCTGATCTCTTCCCAGCGCATCGTTTCCACGTTCCCTGTCCCGTCCGTCGTGCGGTCAAGCGTCGAGTCATGGATGACGACCAGTTCTCCGTCCGCCGTGATATGGATATCGATTTCCGTATGCGAAGCGCCCGCCTCGTAGGCGGCGGAAACCCCTTCGACGGAATTTTCGTTATAGAGCGCGGGATAGCCGCGATGCCCGACAATGTACGAAGGGCGGCAGACCGTATCCTTCGACAGAGACGTAAGCACGCCCCAAACGGCGGACGGATCGCCGTTTACGATGCCGTAGCCGCCTTTGGAAAAGGCTTCCCAGACATCCGTCTGCGTGTCTCCCGTACGGATCCACGCAAGTACCGATCGGCTCTGCACTTCATAAACGGTATCGGGGGAAACCGTTTCGCTCAAAAGCACGACCTGCGCCAACGCCGCACAGGCTTCTCCCGCAAGCGCATACCCCGCGCCCGCCGCGGACAGGTCTCTCGTATCCGCCGCCAGCACGCCGCATACGAGCGGGTACGCCGTGCGGACGGAACGGAGCACGTCAGCCGACGAAGATACGACGTAAAAATCTTCCCACGCATGTCCGCCGAGAAAAGTTTTCAGCGCCTCCCCTTCCGCTTCCGAGCCGACGGTTACGGCGGGGATCGATTTTCCTTCGAGCAAAGAGCACACCTGCTCTATGCTGTATACGGTTTCGTCCTCTGCCCCGGCAAATTCAACCATCCCCCGATCGTCGGCAGAAAACAGAACGATATCGGGTACGGCGGCCGAACCCATTGCGTTCTGCAAAGAAAGATAACTTTCCGCTTCAAAGATAACGGCCGGACTTGCATTCGGAGAAGTGCCCGCCGTACTTGCCGAAACTTTTGCAACGGATCCGGGCACACCCGCACACATGAGTGCAAAGCATATAAACGCGCAAACAAACGTAACAACTCGCCTCATAACATCCACTCCCTTGCCCCCGTGAAACAGAATATGTTCCGTCGGAAGCAACTTTATTATATAAAGTATTTTATAAAATACTTTATATATTGTCAAGGGTATTTTCAAATTTATGAAAACGGGAATCTTTTTCCGTAAAGCGCAGACGCCCTGCGGAAAAGGCGGGATACGATACCTCGGCCCTTTCGTTGCGAAAAAAGTTTCGGATAAAAAGAAAAAATGCGGTATAGAAACCGCATTTTTTCTTTGATATCGTATTACTTTCTCGGATTCTGAATATTCGCTCTTGCCGACATATTACTTTGTTGGTAATATAATACCATATCAATACTAAAATTGCAAGCAGAATTAACCTAAAGGGGACGGTTACCCCGTCCCCTTTCTTTCACACAAAAACATGTACAGTCAAATCTCGCCATTGGTTTTTTCTTAAAAACCCTCCTCTCAATTTTCTGTATTTTTCTGCCTCATCGAAATTTATAACAAAAGTCCACACTTCGTTATATCCCGTTGATGAATTATCTTCGAAGATATGAGGAATCAAATTCAAATACCAATCGAATTCCAATGTGTTTCTCGGAACAATCTTTTCTACAAATTGCTCTATAATACCCCTATCAATTATAGGCGCATTGAAATCAATTTTTTCTATCAAAATTGCTGCGAATTCATCGAGAGACATCTTAATGACGGCGGGATCTGGCTCTTTCTTTTCTTCGACCAGTGCCTTCAGTTTCTTTTGAAAAGTAGCTATTTCGTCAGTAACTTTTTGCCTGCATTCTTGATACTCCTCCTTTGAAATCTCGCCTTCCATACGCATATTGGTCAAGTTATTCAACTTAACTTTTGATTTTTCGATTTTTGACAACAAAACTTCTTTTTGATTATTTGAGTTGTTCCCCTTTGCTCTGAAGTTGTTTTCGTAAATTGAATAAGAGCGATTTATACACTCTCTTTGTTCTCCGCATAAACCTTGAAAAATCTTTTGCGCCATCATATCAATTTTCCAGTCGCCGATTGTACCCATATCGCAATACCCCTCGGTCGATATGCCTGCGCTTTCACGAATTTTCTTTGAACCATTATTTAATTGGTTATAGCATTGATAGCCGTAAATGAGTTCGCCACTTTTATTTTTATGCCACTTGCATCTCCTGAAAGAAGAACCGCAACGACATTTCATTTTCTTTACCCAGATATCATTGCTGGGTTTGAAACCAACAACTCGTTCTTTCCCGCCGTAGCTTTTAATTTTCATTGCTTTCGACTCTCGTATTTGCCTACACTTCTCCCAAAGTTCTTCAGATACAATCGGTTCAAAATTCCCCTTTATATATAAATGTGTGCTTTCATCTCTGTTAATAATGGACTTTTGCTCCAAATAATTATTCCGAAAAGATTTTAAGTATCCCATATAACCTTTATATGTAGCATTATGTAGAATACGCGAAATTTTTGTGCATTCCCAGCGTACAAGGCCATAACTATCTTTTCTATGCTGTGACACCAACTCGTTGATTATTTTCTTAAAGCCAAGCCCTTGCGAATATAAATTGTAAATCAAGCGGACAGTTTCGGCCTGTTCTTCGTTGATGACATATGTATCACCAACACGGTCATATCCAAGAATATTACCGTTCCCATATAAAACGCCATTATCTCTACTGATTTTCTGCCCGGCACGAACGCGCTCAGATGTTTTTCTACTCTCCTCCTGCGCCAACGTAGCCATAATTGTCAAACGAAGTTCACCATCACCGTCCATTGTCCAGATATTATCCTCTACAAAGTACACCTCAACGCCGATTTTTTTCAATTCGCGCGTTGTAACAAGCGTATCGACTGTGTTTCTTGCAAAGCGGCAAACCTCTCTTGTAACAATAAGGTCAAATTGCCCGTTTTTTGCATCTTCCAACATTTTCAAAAACGCCGGGCGCTTTTTGGCTTGTGTACCGGTTATTCCCTCGTCAATATACTTTCGCAAAACTTTCCAATTCGGATGATACTTCGATTGATCGTCATACCATTGCAACTGATTTTCAAGAGCAGACAACTGCGCTTCATGTTCCGTTGAAACTCGGCCATAATAAACAATTGTTCTTTCCCTTTCTCTGTCTGCCAAAATAATATCTTTGGGCAATATTAGTTTGTTAGTACCAGAAACTTCCATGTTCTTACTCCTTTGCTATGCAGCTATTATATTTTTATAAGGTCAAGTTTTCTAAGCTGTAAAATCAGAAACAATCCCGTAATCTTTCATCAGCCTTTCTTTAACAGCGATATACTCTCTTTCGCTCAACAACTTGTAACGCAATAATTTTTGCAACATAATCAACTGCATGCTATACCGCATAAGTCTGCCGCACTGTTTTGCACCAATGTTTCCTATGCATTTCATATTGTTCTGTTCCATCGAAAACCTCCTTCAAAAATAAAAAGGAGGGCCTGATTGCATTTCGCATATCAAACCCTCCATGTTAGCCAACGGATTATGATTTATTCTATTTAACAATTCTGAATTGTTTTCTAAACAGCAACGGCAAATCCTTTGAAGAAATTATACCTTCACTTATCGAATATATCCTTACCCCGTTCGATTCCAAAAACATAATTTCTGCCGTGATTTCGACGGGAGTTTTCCCAAACGCATTGATTGAAGGAACAAACAGCACTTCGTAGTCTTTCCATACAGCGTGGCGTCGAATCGTTCCCAAACCTATCGTGTCCTCTGGTTCATACAATTTCTTACCAACGGAATTTATTGTCATAACAATCTGAATATTCCTGTTGCCATACATATTAAAAAAGACCTCACGCTGTTGCGCGAAGTCCTCGTGTTTACCCGTCTCCGACCACAACAGCAAAATCGCACGTTCTTGCATATTCTGCCTCCATGATGCTCATGAATTTAACAGCAAGCGGATTTTGTAGTTAGCCGATCATTGAACTGTTATTCAAATTGTACTGATATTATACCTCATCTTTGCGTACTTGTCAATAATATATAGCAATATTGAACCTAACAGTTTTTATGCCGCTTCTATTTCATGGCTTGTTCTCCGTTTCTCCACTACATCATCTAAATCTTCTGCTTCATCTAATGAATCCGATATTGCACCGATATTTAGATCAAGCTCAGCCAAAATCTCAGAAGGTTCCGAAATTCTATATTTTGACGGATTATTCTCGCCGGCTTTAACCATACGCAAATACCGTTCTTTTTCCGCCATGACCGCATCATAAGTTTCCTTGTTGACTTTTCCTTCATTGTACAGTATCTCTAAAAGTAAATATGCCATATACTGATGGTCTATCTTTATTTTCCTCATTTATTCCTCTCCTATAATTTATATTTTTGTCTCAAAGGCACCTTCAAAAACATACATTTTATATTTTCAATATCCCTACATTGTTTCTCTGAAATCGGTATTACCCTGCCATAGGTTACTTAAAGAAATTAGCACAAATACTTTCGACAAATTACCGCAAATCTCTTCGGCGAAATACCACAAATTACTTCGCTAAAACATCGCAAATCTCTTCGTTTCACTTTACATTCCTAACTTTTGCTGCTATAATATTAATAGAGGTACGGTATGGAATATAAGAAGCGAATTATCGATGATGAACTTGACTTAAAAATGGAAGCATTCGGTGCAACTCTGATCGTTGGGCCCAAGGGCTGTGGGAAAACTACGTCTGCAAAACAAAAAGCTAAAAGCTTTGTTGAATTTCAAGATGAGGAACAGCGAGAAAATCTGCTCGCCGTTGCCGAAACTGCGCCGTCCAAACTTCTTATCGGGGATAAGCCGCGCCTTTTTGATGAATGGCAGGACGCGCCGAAGCTGTGGGGTGCCATCCGAAAATCTGTAGATGACCTCGGAGAAAACGGGCTGTATATCCTCACGGGCTCTTCCTCAAAGGAGGTAGATACCCCTCACACGGGAACGCTTCGTATCAGCAAACTAAAAATGTATCCCATGAGTCTCTATGAAAGCGAAGAATCCAACGGGACTATATCGCTTTCGGAACTTTTCGACCATCCAGAACATTTTGACGGTTGCATTTCTAAACTGTCTATCGATGGTCTCATTTTTGCCATTTGCCGCGGCGGTTGGCCGCACAGTCTGTCTAACAAAACCGACCGCGCAAAATTGGAAGTTGCCAAAGACCTATACAGACAAACCTACTCTACTGACATCAGCAACATAGATAATACAAAACGCAATCCGCGCTGGGCACAGGAAATTTTACGTTCTTATAGTCGCAATCTCTGCACGCTTGCGGAAACTAATACGATTTTGGGCGATGTAAAGAGCAATTTTGATATAGGCCAAACTACTTTTCACGACTATATTCAAGCGTTGGAAAAACTCTATATCATAGAAGATATCGACGCTTGGTGTCCCGCTATTCGCTCCAAGACGGCAATTCGCTCTTCTAAAAAGCGCAATCTAATCGATCCCTCCATCGCTGTCGCGGCTTTAGGTTTGTCTCCGCAATACTTTAATACCGATTTCAAAACGCTGGGTTTTCTGTTTGAATCTCTGTGCATCCGCGATCTAAAAATCTACTCGTCTGCTTTCGATGGCGATATGTGCTATTACCGCGACCGTTATGGCTTGGAGGCAGACGGGGTTCTCCGCCTGAACGACGGCAGATATGCTCTTATCGAATTCAAACTCGGTGCAAAACAGATCGAAGACGGCGCGAAACATTTACTTGAAATTGAACGGCTCATCAACCAATACAATCAAAAAGAAAAACAGTGCCCGTTACGCCTTCCCGACCTGAAAATCGTTATTACAGGAACAGAATACGGATATAAGCGTCCGGACGGTGTGTTTGTCATTCCGATCGGCTGTCTGAAAGATTAAATGACTATTTGAAAAATTAACTTCTATCATTTTCTCATCTACTCTTCTGCGGTTGCCGAAAGGCAACCGTTAGTTTTATCCTGTCTCGTTAAACAATTTCTACTTCCTCCTCTGTTTCGTCCAACACCTCTATTTCTGCCTTTTCCGGCTCTGCCTCATTATCCAACACAATCGGAGCTTCTTCTTTGTTCAAATCCAGTTCGGCATCAATCGCCGAGAGTTCTGCTTGCAGGCTTTCGACTTCTTCTGCATACTCAAACGGCTTTTCCACCTCTATTTTGGCCTGTTCAAGTTTTGCCTCTTCATCCGCTCTTTCTTTTTCTGTAGAACTGATTGACTTTTCAAAACCGTCTGTTTCGTTCTCCAATCGAGTAATTGCACCTATCCCACTGTCACCGATGCCAACCTTATATTCGTTTGCCCCGACAAGTTTTACATTTGACATATAAAGTCCGTTTTCCATTGCCACTAATCTGAACCCGCGGAACATACCGATTGTTTTCCCGACATATTGCCGCGACTTCAAGACACGGACTAACAATTCGCCCGCATCTTTACGCTCGGCAAACTTTTGCTTCCCGATTTGAATCAAGTCGTCTTTATGAGTGTCACGTAATTCTATATCCTGTTTCAGATTTTCTTTCCGCCGAATAAAATCTTCAAGCTGCTTCGGTGTATGCAGGATAATTTCCTGATACCGATAGCGATTATTCCTGTAATCATTCTCCAGCGAACTCAACTGACCGAGCCTTTGTTCGATTTCCATTTTTCGCATGATTTTCGGATTACCGGAAGTAATGGCCTTGACCTGCGCATAGTTCAACGTAGTGTCGTCTATATCCTCTGCCTCGCGTACAGTATAATCGCCATGATTTATCTGCGAAATAAACCGCTGTTTCGTTTCAAGTATCTGATAAGAATATGAGTCAAACGTCTTTTCCGTTACATAAGTATAAAGCCAAACCGTTTCGTTTTCATTGCCCTGTCGGACGATACGCCCTTCGCGCTGTTCCAAATCACTCGGACGGAAAGGCGTATCGAGATGGTGCAACGCTATCAATTTGTTTTGTATGTTTGTACCGGCCCCACACTTTTCCGTCGAACCTATCAATACGCGGATTTCACCACGGCGCACCCGATCAAACATATCCTGTTTCTGCTGGTCGGTCTTTGCGCTGTGAATATACGCAACTTCTTCCGCAGGAACGCCAAGCGTTACAAGTTTCCGCTTGATGTCATTGTACACGTCAAAATCTTTCAGCGGATCGTAATCCTCATACTCTTTTTTGGGAACGGACATATCACAAAAGATGATTTGCGTACTTCTTTTGTCCTTGCTCTCCGACCATATCCTATAGACATTCCCGACGCATTGATTTACCTTATTTGCGGGATCATCCGGAATAGACATATCATAGCAACGCGGATCAAGAGCAATCATCTTACCGTCATGTGTAACACAGAGCATATTGTCAATACGAGGATTGACAGATCCCGCAGCAATACGCTCTGAACGCTCTACGATTTCATCGTTTAAGCGAAGTATATCTTCGGACGATTCACACTTTATCAACGATTTTTCAGCATTCGGCACGGGAAGATTAAGCATATCTGCCGTTTTAACATCAGCAAAACTGCGATACAATTTAAGAAGTTCCGGTAAATTCGTAAACTTCGCCACTCGCGTCCGTGTTCTGTACCCCTGTCCGCTCGGCGCAAGCTCAAGGCCCGTAACTGTTTCCGTAAACACAGATGCCCAAGCATCAAAAAACTGCAAATTCAGATTTTTCAGTTCTCTGCGCTGCAGATATGACTGCATCGTGTACATTTCAACAAGCGAATTGCTGATAGGTGTTCCCGTTGCAAACGTAACGCCGCGATCTCCCCCGCGAAGCTCTCCGATATACTCGCATTTCAAGTCCATATCTGTCGCGCGTTGTGACATTGCCCTGCTGATGCCTGCCACATTGTTCATCTTCGTAAATATGAACTTATTTTTGTACTTGTGCGCCTCATCGACAAAAAGAGCATCTACGCCTAACTGCTCGAACTGCAACAAATCATCTTTCTTGTTTGCATTCAGAAGTTTCTCAAGCTGTGCTCGCTTATTCTTCAATGTGCGTTCCAAGTCTTTTACCCGAATACGTTCCCCACGGTCTCTTTTGGCCTCCACAATAGCTGTTTCAATGGCTTCGATTTCGCTTGACAATCGTTCTTTCTGCCTCTCATTTGAAATAGGTACTTTCTCAAAACTTGACATCGCAATAATAACGGCATCCCAATCTCCCGTAGCGACCTTTGCGACAAAGCGCTTTCGGCTCGTTTTTTCAAAATCCTTTTTTGTCGCCATTAAGAGGTTTGCCGTCGGGTACAAGGTTCTGAACTCATTTGCCCACTGCACAACAAGATGATTCGGTACGACAATTATGGGCTTTTGCGCAATACCTATTTCACGCATTTTCATGCAAGCAGCTGCCATCTCAAACGTTTTGCCTGCCCCGACAACGTGGTGCAGGAGCGTATTCCCACCCTGCAAAATTCGAGCGACCGCATCTTTCTGATAGTCTTTGAGCGTTATCTCCGGATTCATTCCCGGAAACTGCAGATAACTGCCGTCAAACGTCGGAACGACCGTCGTGTTATATATCTGATTGTATTTACTGACAAGATACTCACGACGATGCGGTTCATCAAATATCCATTTTTTGAAAGCGGTCTGCAACTTCTTTTGCCGTTCACGGACGGCTATCGTTTCCTGCTTATTCACGACACGCTTTTTCTTTCCGTCCACATCCTCTACTTCATCCGTAATAGTTGGCGTCTGTGAATTCAAACACCTCTCAAACAATACGAATGCATCCATGCGTTTTGTACCGAACACTGAGTTGGCGTTCAAATTGTACCGCAAATATGTATCGCGACCGACACTCCATTCACCCGTAATGGCACTATATCCGACAGTTACGCTGTCCGCCTGATAACTGTTGATCTCAAGCAACTCACAGATGAATTGTTTATAATATTTTTCGTCAATCCAGTTTGCCCCGATACGCGCACTGATTTGATTTGCCGTGAGAGGAGCCGGCTGCACCTCGCGTAAAGCCTCGACATTTTTTTGATACCGTTCGTCTGTTTCCGCCGCCTGTTCCGCTGCCTCTAACTTTTTTCGGACATTCCCCGATAAATACACAGAAGCATCTTCCCATCCAAGATAGGGATTGCCCTCATCCAACAAACTCTTTTCAGGATTCCGATAGATTTTCCCCTCAAGTTCGGAAACAATTTCATCATATCTTTTGCCCGTCAGTTGTTCTATATATTTCAGATCAATTTGTCCTTTTTCACTTTTGCAAACGTACAGGGCCTGCAAAGCGCTGTCACAGTGGGTAATTTTCTCATATGGTTTAATCGTGCGTTTAGAAAACACATCCGTTTTCTTTGCCGTACCCGATTTCTCATCCACATCCTCAATGGAGATAAGCAAAGCAAAATCTGCATCTTCACGGAACAATCCTCTGTTTGTCCTCGAATTGACGATACCGTATTTGCGAACGAAAGAATCGTATCTGCTGTTCAAAACAGACTGTTCCCGCCGCAAAACCTCATCAGAACAATTATCGAGCTGCACATTCAAAACGGTGCGCACCTGTTCACGCAGGCCGATCAGGGCGCGCATGCGCTCTACATTTGTTTTCGCTATGTCGCGCGCACGCAAACGGTCTCCCTCTCGCTGGTACAACGTATCACCGATAAAGACATAGCAGAAATTTTTTAAGTCCTTATGTTCCTCGTCGATTTCTATTTCCGCCTCTGCCACCGTCTTTCCTACGGGAACCGCTTTACTCGCGTCGTAAATGTTCTCCGGCAGATTTGTAACGGCCTCAGCAATAGCCTGTCCGAGTTCGCGTTCGTCCGGCAGTAATTCAGTCTCATCGTCGCGGCCGTACATTGACTTGTGCTGCACCATTGTACCGAGCAACATTTCCGGGTGTTCAATAAAATATTGATTGACCGGCACCCCGTTTTCATCCGTGCCGACATTTATCCAACTTTCTTTTGCCTTTTCTACAATCCTGTCTCTCTTTTGAAAAAAGAGAATATCTGCCGTTACTTCCGTTCCCGCGCTTGTCTTGAAGGCGGTGTTTGGCAAGCGTATTGCGCCGAGAAGTTTTGCTCTGTTTGCTATGTACTGTCTTACGGACGTATCTGCCCTGTCCATTGTACCTTTGGTCGTGATTGCCGCAATGATGCCGCCCGGACGAATCTTATCCAAAGATTTTGCAAGAAAGTAGTTATGAATGTAAAAGCCGAGGCGGTCGTATTCCTTATCATATACTTTGAACGAACCAAACGGCACGTTGGTTATTACCGCATCAAACGAATTGTTTGCAAAGTTTGTTTCTTCAAATCCCTGAATCTTTACTTTTGTCTGCGGATACAGAAGTTTTGCAATGCTGCCTGTCAAAGAGTCTATCTCTACGCCGTAGGTTTCTTTCGGATCGAATGTTTCGGGCAATAAACCGATAAAATTCCCTATACCCATCGCAGGCTCAAGAATTTTGCCCTTTATAAAACCCATTCGACTTAATCCGCTGTAAATTCCGTCTATGATTGTTTTCGGAGTATAATGCGCTGACAAAACAGACTCTTTTGCAAGGCGGTATTCTTCGGGATCGAGAAGTTCGTTCAATTCCGCATATTCTTTTGCCCATTCGGGTTTTTCCGGATCGAACGCATAAGCAAGACCGCCCCACCCGACGTATTTGGAAAGAATTGCCTTTTCTTCGTCGCTCGCCTGTTTACCTTCGCTGCGCAAGCGCAGCATTACTTTTATGGCGTCGATATTTTGACGATAGCGTGTCTTTGCTCCCGTTGCATAGTGGAAGTTTTCCTCTGTCAGTCGGTAGTTTCGAGCGGCTGGTACACGATTTCCTCCAATATAGTCCTCTCGATTTCCATTTCCGCCATCCGATTGTCCTGCAAATTCTTCAGGTAATTCGAGGACAAGTTGTCCGAAAGCACCTCCGCTGTCAATCGGCGTTTGAGCGCCTGTGCTGCTTTCTCTGTTTTCTTCAGATGCGCGGACAATCCGCCCGTCATCAACAGAATCTGATATTGCATCGGGAATTCTGTTTTCAGAAATTCCTTCCGCAATGTCCCATAATGAGAGTTGCGAATACTGCGGCCATTCATTGAGTAAATCTCCTTCTTCCTTAAATGTCTGACGAGCTACCTTCTTTCGCTCACGTTCTTTTTTTGCTTCTTCACGGCGTTGCTCACTTTCAATTACCGCATCCTGTAAGCCTTCGACAAGATCGAACACTTCCACGCAAAGCCGAAAATTTGTATCCTCATCAAACGGCAATGCTCTGACATCTTCATAAGCATTTCCGGTAAAAACACAAATACACCGCGTTACACCCTCTGTAAGGCAAGAAAGATATTGTTCATCATATTCTTCGGTGCCCTCACTATTCAGATAATGCTCCTGACAATATCTTCTGACAGCCGTCTTGACCGGACTTTCTTCTTCTTGCGATATACCGGCAAAGATATTCTGACCGTTGATACAGTCCGCGAGCATTTTCTCCCGCATCCTATGTTGTACGCCGCGGTATCTTTCTTTCCCATATGTCTGTGATATGTCGAATACGTGGCGTTTGCGCCACGGATTATCTTCGTCGTAATAGACAATGCCGTGTTCGCCGCGTTTGATTCTGCGATTATCCTGTTCGTGCCAGTCATCGAACGATTTACATACGGTCACATTCGGATTTGCCGAATATATCTGTACGGCATTCCAGAACGACAAATGCGGATTATTGATTGCAAAAGAATAGAACCCCGCAAGCCGAGGCCCGTTTTCAAAAATTCGCCGTATTCTTTCCCTTGCTTCTTCTCCCCTCATTTTCCAAATCTCTCATCCCATTTCAAGTTGTCTTTCCGTTTCATCAGCCGGAACATACCTGCCGGTTTTCTCATCCTTTACAAAAGCATCGTATCGCCCCCAAATCTCATGAAACAAAACAATCGCATCTTCACCGCGCGGTTCATACAGTTCGCCATGTTCATATCCGCCCTCAATAATAAGCTCTCCCGCATACTGCGCATCCTCGTCACAAAACTCATAACGAAAATACAGGTCGGGACGTTTATTCGCCAAAGCTCTTACAATAGCGGGAACAACTTCCTCCGAATCAAAAAATATCAAATGCGCGATTGCAGGCGGTTGTCCTTCGCCTTCGTAGATAACAGAAGTATTCGAGGCATTTTGTTTCACTCCCCACTCTCGCAAACATTCCTCCTCATCTTCGGGATCTGCTACGGCAATTATCTTGCAAAAATCTACGCATTTCTCTTCCGGATCATCGTTTTCCGAATCTTGCGATAAAAAAGAATCGATAAACCGCTTTATATCTTCCGCATCATCACCCGCAATGGAAAGTAAATTACCCATTTTATTTCTTTTCATCTTTTTCTCCTTCGACATTATTTGCAACAATCGTTCAGCAGTCAAATCTATATTTCTCTTGACAAACACATATTTATCCGTTATAATGGAGTTGTATTCCAAATCAACGGAAATATGAGGTGAGCTATGTACATTGCAAGGCACATAGAAAAGACAATCGAAAAATCTTTTGCGGCTTTCCCCGCCGTGCTGATTACAGGGCCGCGGCAGGTCGGGAAAAGCACGCTTCTTCTCAACAGATTCAAAAACATTCCGAACGTCACGCTGGATAACCCGCTGCAACTATTGAGTTTAAGACAAGATCCCGTCGAATTTTTCAAACTGCACGGCTCTCCGCTCATCCTTGACGAGGTGCAGCGCGCACCCGAATGTTTTTCGGTGCTGAAATACATGATCGACTCTGACCGCAGGGCCGGAATGTATATTCTTACGGGTTCACAAAAATACGCGCTCATGAAAGGTGTAAGCGAAAGCCTTGCGGGGCGAATCGGCATTGTCGATATGCTCGGACTTTCTGACAGGGAAATCTATGAAGATCCGTTCGACCGACCTTTTCTGCCCACAACTGATTATCTCCTTGAACGCCGCCCGAAGATGGCTCCGTCCATTCAAAATCTATGGGAAAGGATCCATCGCGGCAGCATGCCGGAACTATACTCGAACGAAAACATGGATTGGGAACAATACTATGCAGCCTATGTAGATACCTATATTGAACGCGACGTCAAACAGCTCGGCTCCGTAGGCGATACTCTCGCATTTACACAGTTTATGACCGCCCTTGCAAGCAGAACGGGAGAGTTGTTGAACGCCGCCTCTCTCGCACGGGATATCGGCGTTGACAGCAAAACGGTAAAGCGCTGGCTCTCTATTCTGCAAGCGTCCAACATTATCTATCTTTTGCAGCCGTTCTCCCTGAACATCAATAAACGCATCATCAAGACACCAAAAGTATATTTTACGGACACTGGCCTTGTTTGCTATCTCTGCCGCTGGCTGACACCGGAGACGCTTGCAAACGGCGCAATGGCAGGCAGTATTTATGAAACATTTATTGTGAGTGAAATACTGAAATCATACTATAACGCCGGCAAGGAACCCGATTTGTATTTCTTCCGCAATACCGACGGGCAGGAAGTTGACTTATTGTTTTACCGCGACGGAAAATTGTATCCGATAGAAATCAAAAAGACTTCTTCTCCCAACGTAAAAGACGCAAAGCATTTCGGAACGCTCTCCACTTTCTTTCCCTCCCTCGAAGTATCCGAAGGCGGTATTATCTGCAACGCCGAAGATCTTTTGCCTTTGGGACAAAACCTGAAAATTATCCCCTTTCGTTTTATTTAGCGTATCCACAGCGCCTCGCTTTTTGCGGGGCGCTGATTGTTTATATTATTTACATCTCCGCCTCACCTTTGCCGCGTATCACACAATTTGCCGGGGTTTCCTCTTCAATTCTTCTGCCTGTCAGTCCCTCAAACAGTTCCGCCGCATCGAAAAAATCTGCCGTTTTCTCTATAATATCCCCGCAATACTCGCCGTTTTCTCGTTTTACAAAATCCTGAACAAAAACAAACTGCTGCGCAGGAGAACACATCTTCTTCAAAACAGCAATCGAATGCAAATCCACCGATGTCTTTCCGCAGGCAACCGGGATGTACTCCGCACCGTCGTAAACGATATGCGTGTTCCCGTCGTCAAGCAATATGCCCTGCTTGTCCTCACCGGTCACACCCCATTCCTGCACAATGCAACGCAATTCTTCCGCATAATCCGGGCAAATCAGAGCGAGTGATGCCTCCAACGACAGAAAACTCCGTGAGATTTCCTCGCCCAAATCAGCACGAAAATCGTTATGACGGCTATCGTATCGCGCAATCAAAGTTCCCTTGTGTTCAATGCGCCCATCTTTCATTGCATAAACTTCCGTGTGATAAATTTGGTGGTTTTTAAGCCTTTCCTCTGCCTTATCAAACATACGCGGGTTAAATTCGAGCGGAACCATATCTCGCCCGTGGGAGCAGCCTTGCTCATAAAACATACCCGTATGCCAGCTTTCTCCGTTTGATGCAATGAAGTGGTAATCATCAATAATTTTCCGAACACCGACTTCCTTACCGTTTCGCTCAAATTTGTCACCCTCGCGGTAACGAACATCTCCGAGATATATATAGTCTTTGCCCTCTTGCAATCCTTTTTGTTCTATCTCTTTCCTTGTAAGCACGTTCACATCTCCATATTCTTTTCAACCGTCCTGTCTTTCCATGCGGCTTCCATTTCTTCGGCGATTCTTTCCACCCTTTCATTTGCAACACCGAGAAAATCTCCTTTGGGCCACATTGTCCGCTCTCCGTCAATACAAAATCTGCCGTAACACGCGCGCCCTATCCCGCCCGGAATACAACCGAAACCGCCACTTACACGAAACAACTGATACTCAGGTCTACGATATTCTTCCGCAAGATTTTCAAGCGGAATGATGCACACCTTTCCTTCATTCGACTTTGCCCCGTCTGACGGAGTTTCGTACATGGTGCGGAGGCAATCATCGACTGTAAATTCTTTCAGTTCCATCACATCTCCGCCTCCGTTTCCTTTTTCGTGCTCATTTGTTCCACAATATTGCGTTGCCTTTGAATAAATCTCCTTACCGCATAGCGTGAATTTTCGTTGAGTTGCCTTTGAAAAGCACCATTTGTACGGGAAAACACAAAGCCGTTTTCGCGCAAACGCTTATATGTTTCATTATCAACGCGACCGCCGCCCGGATAGATAATCTGCAACCGGGCAATCTCTTTATTCTCAACGACATCAAAACCAAGACCATCCGTGTCATATTCCGTTTCCTCGCGCGTCTGCTCCGTTTCAAGCGACTTGATGCGTTCTTTTGTGGCGCGAATTTTTTGTGACATGCTCTGCATCTCATATTGCGGATATGGAGCTTTGCACCACGAATAGGCATTGGAAATGCGTTCATCAATTTTTGCCGCTTTTTCATCATCGATTCCCGGATACCCTTTGACCGTACAGTTCTCGCGGAAATACTTGTTGAGCTTTTTCATCTCCGCATATTTCTTTTCTTGTTCTTCAAGTCGCGCTTCCAACTTTTCAAGCGCGTCCGCATCCGTCGAATAAATCGTCTTATTCAAGTTCTGTCCCTCCCGCAACATCGGTGTTTTCGTAATATCGTTCGCAATACGACTCCAAAAAGTCTGTCGTATCCTCCCAATTGTTGATGCTGGAATATTCTCTGTCCAAAAAGTCGTCATACAACAAAGCCAATAAACTGTCCTTTTCGCTTGCCAGCTTTTCATAATACTCGTCATCAAGGTCATTGTCCGACATGAGAAAGTCTCTCAATTCCACATAGAAATGAATCCTGTAGTTGTCGTAGAATATCTCTTCCTTCGACTTTTTCATTTCATCTTCAAAGAAGGATTTATACTCTTTTTCTACATTTTCACTTACAACTTCCTTATACGATTTCCCGCTCATACAATTTCCGCCTCCATATTTTTCATTATCTTGTCCATATCTTCTTTGCTAACAAGTGCCATATCAACTAAACGCCTTAAAAAGTAACTCCTGCACTCTTTATCTCCCCATTCATTATCCCGAAATTCCTCACTACATACCGGCTCTTGCCCGCGTCTGTCAACATCAGTTGCAAACTCCGGCAGATATACCTTTTCGTATGCCCACTGCGCCTCAATCCAATAGCCGTTTTTATCAGAATCGCTGCACCATTCATTCCACAAAGACTCAGGGTGCTGCCATGTAAGTTCATCAAACAGTTCCGAAGCAAGAGTTTCGCTGCAAGTAATGTCTATCAAATCCTGCCGCGTATATTTTGAAATCAAATCACCCTCATGCACCTGATCATACTCTCTTTCGGGAAATCCGTATTCAGGGATATAGACTATTTCATCTTTCGGATATTTTTGCGGTTCGTAATAAGCCTCTCCGTTCTTATAAATCAGACCATAACCGCCGCCATTGCTATAGGTGTTGGCAGAAAAATACCACACATCACCGATTCTTTCTTTGCTGCCGACCTGCACATGCTTTTCCTCTTTCATTTACATCTCCATTGCCCGGTTCTGTTCGATTTGTTTTGCCACATAATCCACTCCGTTGTGTACATCAAATTGCATTGACGAATGAGGATCGCATTGCGACATAATCATGATCTCCCCATGCAGATAAAGCCAATACTCATCTGCCGTTTTCGGCGACTGCCACTCGTTGATGGCGACCAGCCCGTGAGCCTGTAATTTCCGGCAATGCCCTTCCATGTTCATGCCGTCCACTTCCGTCTTATACCAGCCGAAATAAATACCCTGACCATTCTGACAATCGAACGTAACTCGCGTTAAATTATCTGCAAAATCTTCTTCCGACCAGTTCGCAGCCACCCCGAAATTTTTTTTACTTCTGTCTTTGCCCTCATGATAAAAAAGATTTTTGAACTTAGATACATTCTCTTTGGGCAAAACAGCCGTACATTCAAACACTGCAAAATCCGACATACGCCCTACATTTCCGCCTCGTTCTTTCCCTTAACTTCATAAGAGCAATCTTCGCCGTATAAATCTTTCACGTCATAACGGCATGTACCGTTTTCAAATACGATATTTTCGGAAAAATGTTCTTCAGCGTTCAACGCATCAATATCAAGGTGTAACAGTTTGAGATTATAGCAAACGTCCCTGATGTCGTTATCTTCCGGTTCAATCAAGCACGATTCCAGACTTAAACCGCATGAAATATCATATATGCGCCTCTGAAACCCGACAATTCTCGCATCGGCCACTTCCCTTAGCCAGATTTCCGTATTCTTAAAAGCAAATTCATTTTCTTCATCAAAATACGCTTCAAATTCCGGTATCTTACTTTCCGGGAGTACAACGGTCATGCACCCAACAGCCTGTGAACTCATGCAACCATTTTCTCCCTTGCGTTATTTTCACGATACAATTTTACAAGCTGACGAAGGTAATCTCGTGTCTGCCTCGGCAACTCGCTGACGACAAATACATCCCATAGTTTTTGAATAATAGGTTCCCCCAAAAATTCGATATATTCCTCATCATGCAGCACATCGTCCATAAGGTAGCGGTAAACTTCCTTGTAAAATGTAATTTTCAGCGAATTTTTATAAACCCGCTCAATTCCGCCGCTGATCTGTCCGAATCGAAAATTCTCATATTCCTCTTGCACCTGCGCAAAAAACTTTTTGCGTACTTCCTCTACATCCTGTTCCTTCACTTCTCCCCCTCACATCATTGCCGCATATGCAGACGAATGGTGTTCCATTTTTTTGAATAATCCGTCAAATTCAATACTGACGTTGTCGCGCATATCTCGCAAGACTTCGCTTATGTCATCCCCGAAAAAACCGCCGCATCCGTCGATTTCCTCGCCATTTTCGTCAGTAATACGAAACGCATAACAATCCCCCTGCAAATACTGATCGTACATTTTTGTTTCGCTCATAAGGCGCTCGCGAATCAGTTCTGTCGTTGTTTCGTTTAGAAGTCCGTATTCTTCCTGCGCTTTATCCTTTGTTACAAAGATATAGCCAATCTGCCCGCTGTCCCAACGGTCGCCGAAGTCGGAATTAGAGATTGTGATGCCGGAATGGTCATATAGATAGACCGGCAAAATCACAAGCGCATTTTTGTATTCATCGCTTTCGTAAAAATCCTGCGGCGATTCATAATCATGTTTGTCACCGAGGTTATAGCGCCTATGCCAGCAGACCATTTTGCCGAGATTATCCCACTCGCGCGGATTTTCGGCATATTCATCGCGGAACACTTGCAGATTGTATCCGTCTGCGGATACTGTCATCAAATCTTCCATTATCCCTTCTCCTTTTACATTTCCATTTCCGTAAAATTCCCGAAACACTGCATCACATCTTCCCGCGTTAATCCTTTTCGGCATATCTCTCGTTTCGATACATCGTCCAGCATTATTCTCATTTCCTCATCAGAAAAGGAAACGCTCTCGCCGTCAGATTCCATATCCTGTTTGACGATCAGACAATTACCGCACAGACATGCTTGATGTTCTTCCAACACAATCGTTACGTCTGTTTGCTGCAAGTCGCGATTACAATAAATTGTCACTTCGTCAAAAGACGGGTAGTCGTGTGTTTCAATGTTCCCGCCGACAAAATTTTTTATTGCTTTATAGGAATTTTCAATTTCATAAGGCCGTGCCGGTTTCCCCACCTCTTTTGCAATGACTTTGATTTTCTCCATTTTTACATCTCCATACTGTTTTTCCTTGTTGCTGTCGTAAGTCGCAAGGCATTGCCGATCTGGTATTTCCCGTAATATCCGTTACACTTATCCCATTTCGGACGGTAAAGTCCGCTTGAACGGAATATACTGTCGAGCTGTGTTTCGTCCTGCGTCCAGAACGTAAGCATTTTCAAAAGCGCAAAATCCGCCGAACTGTGCGATTCGTAGCCGCTCCAATCCCCACCATAAAGTCTTTCAAACTTTGCGCCCTGCTTGCTATTTCGGATTGCGTCTATTATTTCCATATCCGATGCCGTTGCAGGGCGACGTTCAATGCTGATCTCCCGATATGGTTCTCCGATATACTGCCTGTTTATCTCGCCGATTCTGTCCGACAAATCCTTCAAGCCGGTCGCTCCGCCAATAACATTCCCGGACATACACGCAAATCGACCGGTTTCATACATTTCCAAACCAAGCCGTTCATTCTTCTTTCTCGCGTTTTCAGGTAACGTTCCTTTACAAAAGAAATGTATCCCTCTCCCGCTCACCGATGATTCACAATATGTCCCGTCCAAGCCTTCACACAATTCGGAAAGTTGTTTTCGTACTTCTTGCGGTTTTTCGTCAATTTCGTCCAAATCTATAAATACGATGCCGCCCGTCAGAACAAATGTTACACCGTCCATATTATGACTCTGCGCATATGCCAAAGCCGTTTCAAAGTCAGTCCAACCGGACGGACAATTACTCTTTGCCGCCTCTCGCGTAACGGGTGATTGAATAATTTTTCCCCAATGACCTTCTCTCGGAACAGCCTTATAGCACACCCACTGCGGCAAAACCCTCATTTCTTTCGGAATATTTTTAAGCGCACTCCATTTCGGAGCCATGTTCGCTTGCGGGACGAAAAGGATCCCAACCAAAATTATCGTCCGCAACCGCAGGCGCGGCATCTGCGCGCGCCTGTTGGTCACGGTAAAAAGAACGTGCAATCTTGTCCATAACAAGTTTTGTTCCCGAACAAATGCAACTGAGATTCTCGCGGAACATTCCCGCCTGTTCCTCGGTCATATTTTTCATAAAGTCAAAGTTATAGCCGCTGGTATCCAACCCGAAATGGGCGGCAAGGATGCAAGAACGACTTGCGCTTTCAACCTTTTCCGCGTTTTCACCGGTCATTCCCTCGAACTCTTTGCCCTTGAAATTATCCGAAAGCGCCCTGCTTGCCGCTTCGATTGCCGTAAGCACCGTCGTGGTGTTATTCATGCCCTTGCGCAATCTGACCGTTCTTTCCTCTTTATCAATCTGATATGTTTCGCCCTCCGCGAACTTCGACTCGTTGGTAAACTTATACTTGTACCTTCTGCCGGACAGCGCATTGAATACGCCGTCAAGAATAACACGCTTTTCCGCATCGGATACCTTGTCGATTTTATACGGAACATACTCTGCGCCCTTCGTATCCGAAATATCAAACACATAGTTGGGATGAAAGCCCTCTGTGCGTTCTTTCTCCCTGACAATCTGTTCGCCGTCCTCGTCGAATTTGGGGCTGCCGTCCGGATTCGTAACTTTGACGTTGTACTTGACTTTGGTGGGCGCCATGATTTCCATACTTTTTGCGCCCTCCTTGATATGTCTGCCGGCACGCTCCCATTCGTTCATACCTTTAACGACCGTAATATCGGGATTCTGTGAAAGCAGATACAGCATGTTACTGACCGAATAATTTCCGTTCTGACCGAACTTGATGAGCAAGTCTTTATATTTGCCCTCGGCAAGCATCTTTCTGTACTGCCGTTCGGTAATTTCGTTAATTTCCGCACGCTGTTCTTCCGTGTAGTTCTCCACCTTGTTCTTTTCCATGTTTTACTCTCCTTTCTTATTAAAATAAATTTTCCGCGAAATCGCTTGTTACGATGTCGATATTGCTTCTGTTCTGCGGTGACGAAATAAAGAATGCCGTACCGCGCTTGTTGTGCATAATATAGTCTTGCTCCGACTCGTTGATTTGCCCTGCGTGTGAGTAAAGTTCGCACAAATCGCTCATATCGTTCGGGGATAAACTGAATATCAGGGAATACTGACATACATCGATGAGTGCCTGACTTTTTCTTGCTATCTCCGGCGTCCCTGCAACATCTTTTACGCTCTGCGTAATTGTGATGAGCATCCCCTCATATTTTCGTATTCGCTTTGCAAGGCTCGCCATAAAATCGAGCGCAACGGGGTACTTTTCGTCGATAAACAAATGGGCTTCGTCAACGGCGACGACAAGTTTCCGCGATACACCGTTTTTCGTATTGTAATCCTTGTTTTTGACGACTTCGTTCTCCAGCCATTTCACAATGAGCAACATCTGCCCGTTTGCAACAACACCGTTTTTGTTTGCCAAGAGTTTTTGGAAATCAAATACAATAAAATTTTCCCGCGGGGCAAAACTCGTCGGCCCGTTCCACAAATTGCTGTATCGGCCCCCGGTACGGAATTTAGCAATGTAGTTCGTCAGCACTTTCAGACAGCCGCGATTGTATTCGTCTGTCTCGCGTTCTATCTTATCGTCTATGAGCTTTCCGAGGTCGTCAAAGGTCGGGTATTCTTCTTCCGATATACCGTTCAGATCCGAATAAGGCGTTATGCCAGCCTGACTGAACAGCTCCTGTGTAAGTCTGTTCAGAAGCTCCAAAGAATCGGAGTTGATTCCCGGCAGAACTACGCGATAAAACTCTTCCAAAAATTGTAAATGCGAAAAGTAATCATTACTCGTGCCGTCCTTATTTTCGTCATCCTCCGTTCGTATAATCTGAAACGGATTGATTTTACCGAATTTTCCGCTTGATACATCCAATACTTTCCCGCCCATACTTTTGGCAAGTTTTCCGTACTCGCTTTCGGGATCGAGGATAAACACTCTTGTATTGCAACTTGCAAGCTGCGCTATGATACTCTTGCACGCATAACTTTTCCCGCTTCCCGGCCTGCCAAGAACGATCATATTTGATGACAGGTGTTCCGTATCTCTGCGCATAAAGTCTACAAACACAGGTAATTTGTTTTCACCTATCAAAAGGCCTTTCTCGTCCACGATCGCGTTGCTCACGAACGGAAACACCGCGGCAAGGCTGCTTGTATGTATTCCGCGGGAAAGATGAATTTTGTCCGTCATGCAAATCTGACTCGTAAGGTAAGTATCCATTTGTCGGCCGAGCATGTCATTGAACCCGAATCCCATTTCACGCAGTCTGCGACGGACTTGTTTCTTGACCGTATTTTTACCTTTCTCATCATACGCCGTAATAATAAGCGTGACATCAAACAGCACATCGTTTTCATTCTGTATCCCGACAAGCAAGTCCTGTAAGCTCTCAAGATGCGTGTCTTTCTCGATTACATCGCTTGCACGGTTGCGCCTGTTCTGCGTCTGTACTTCGAGAATCGCGTTATCTACCCGACGCAACGCCTTAAACTTTTCGACAGGCTTTGCTTTCAGAACCACTTTCGTATGCGGCATATCAAACAAACCATCGCCCCATCCGTTTGCCACACGGAGCGGATAATTATTGATGACGAAATGCGTCAGAGTTTTTCCGTTTTGTTGCGTTGACGTTAGTCCGAATCTCAATTCACTCGGAGCAAAAAATGAGCCATACCTTTTTGTCTTATCGAGTACACGTTCATCGAAATCGTAATCAATGGTATATCGGATAAATGCCGCCAATTCCTTATCGCTCAAAATATGGGCATTGATTCCGGAGCTTTGCAGCGTAATGGCAGCATAGCGCATATTCGCCGAAAGTTCTTTTTCGCTACCGCCGTGCAACACAAGATAATATCTGCTGTAATAGATAGGTCTGCTACTGTTGATTTCGTCGATAAGCGCTATCCTGTCCTGTATCAGATCGACACGCGGTTCATATTCCTCTTTTCTTAATTCCCCCCTTTCTCTGCTTTCGCCGAGCCGGACAATACGTTCCAATTCGTCGCCGATGAAGTTGTCTAAAATAAGCGGCCTTTCTACTTTGACTATATCTGCCTCGTAGCCGACCGGCACGTTGTTCAGCACCTTCGATATCGCACCATCTATCAGTTCATTCTGCGAAAACTCATTCAGCATACGGAAATCGACAGGTTGTACTTCAATGATTCCCGCATAGTGCATGTCTTTCAGCGAGATTATGCCTCCGCCGCAAATACGTTCATATGGTACTACGCCCTCTACGTCATTTTTTATTACCTCCCCTTTGGTTGCTTTTTTGTACTTTTTCCGAACAAACAAGTGCCGAAACAGATAGCCGACAAGTCTGTACACCCTGTCCTCGTTGAACGTGATATATAACGGAATAAACAAAACGAGAATGCCTCCGGCTATCAGGAACTTAAAAGCAAGATTGCTTGATAACGCAATAGCAATTAACACAAGCCCGATAAATCCGATAACTACATCCGCTACCGTCACGCTCTTGTAAAAAGTCATTTTTACTTTAGTGTTCTTCGGAATTATCCTCATCGTTTCCCTCCTTCGGTCTCAACGTTGTGCTGCCGCCTTCCGCTCCCCTCGTCGATGCGGTATCGCTCGACGATTGCGCCTGTTCATCGTTTTCCGGGGGCGTGGTTTGAATATTCGGCTTTTTCGGCTTAACTTCTGCTCTGTTTGTTACAGTCGTACCCTTTGCCACGTTTCTCAGTCGCGGCATAAAATTCTTACCGGCTTGTATTACACCACCCTGCACCATGTCTTTCACGACGCCTACGGGCATAGTGGCAAGTCTTGTAACCGAACCCAATGCCTGCGTCGCCATTTGCTTGTCCGTCATATCTTCCTCTTCCGTCATCGGGCGCTGGTTGCGCTCGCTATGTGCAGCCATGCCCACACTCTCTATCCTGCCATGTCCTTTCTTCCTGTTTTTCAGATAGTCAGAGCCGCCGACCACTCTGCCGACCGTTCTGCCGACAATCCCCGACGCCGATTTTGCGAACGCGATGCCCGAACGCATATTGTAGATCATCTGCGCAAGTTCGCGCCCGCCCGCCTGACTGCCCGTAAGTTGGGCTATAACAAGGTTTGCCTTTGTGACCGCAAAAGCCCCGCCAATAAGGAACAGAATATGTACGACAGAATTTTCAAAGTTACTCTCGAAGAATTGCATCTTGTTGACTTGCGGAATAATCAGGAAAAACAAATTCATTACCAAGATAATGCCGTATGCCGAGAGTATCTTTGAGATCATCATGTCTTTCCATACTTTGAAACGGTTGCCCTGATCGAGCGGCAAAGTGCTGATTGAAATCGGCGAAACAATGTACAGCAGAATGATGTCGAAAATCCTCTGAATAAACGTAAATGACGAAATCGCAAAGATGACGAGCATTACAAGCCCACCGAGCAATCCTATGACATAGTTCATTTCGGACAAGTCATAATACTGTTTGACTACACCTATATCGGTATAATCAAGTTCGCCCGTTAAAAACATTCTTTCTATCGTTTCACGCTGACCTTCGCTGCCGATATAGGCCGAATCCCCCGTCGTAATGAGCATTTGTCCGCCAATCATCGTCTGCCCTTCTGTAACGTACTGCTGCATTGCGGTGTTGATAGAACCCATAATGACGTTGACGAGCATCATTCCCGCAAGGAGAAGAAACGGTACGAGCAACATAATCAAAAAGCTATGTCCTGCTTTTGCTAATACTTCGCCTCGGCCTTTCTTTTCGTTTGCCGTATAGTTCACGCGGATCAATGCTATGATTACAAAAATGACAAGCAGAATCACGCCTATAAGAAATATTGTCAAAAATACCCTGCGAATCGTATCTGAACCGATGAGCGATGAAACAAGGTCTTGCGATTCCCCGTCTATCACCACGGTATCCAACCCGCAAAGTTTGAAGAATATTCTTTTGATAAAGTCTATCAGGCTGCAAAGTCCCGCCTGTAACCCGTACAGGAGTTCATAGAACCAGCCGAGAAACCAATCAACAAACCAATCCATATCTTAATTCCTGCTATATTTGTGACTGTACCCAATCCTGCAATATAGGCAATGCTATCCTCAGAGCGACGATAAGCACAAAGATTATGACAAAGCCGACAATCGCGCCGATCAGGTCTTTTTTCGCTTTCTCCCTGCTGTTCTGCTCATCGCTCTTTGCGAGCTTAATGCCGAGTATGATACAGTAGATTGTTCCCACCGCGCCGACAATGGCGATTGCCGGCCAAAGAATGGCATCCAGCACTTCAAGGATAGGTTCAATCACAGGCGCAAAATCGACCGCAAGCAATGTGCTTGCACTGCTAAAATTTACATTCACTTAGTACCCTCCTTTCTTAATTTTTCTCCCTTAAAACGAAGGCGGGTATCCCGCTTCCGTTCGGTTTTTGTGTGGGCGCAAAAGCACGAAGTGCGTCACTTTGCGCCTACACGTTAACCTGCTCCCTTTTTTGGGTATTTGAGGCCCTCACTATGGAGTTTTTCCCGGCTTATTCTTCGCGCTCGTCGTTGTCCGTCTCAATGTCCTCGTCGTCATTCACCACTTCTTCGACGACCTCTTCATCGGCATCTTCCGAATAGTTTGCGGTCTGTTCGTCATCGGGTTCAAAATTCGCTGCGTCCGGATCTTCCATATCAGATTCAGCCTCATCCGAGCCTTCCTCTTGCGATTTCTGCGCAAGTTTTTTCTTATACACGGCACGCTTTCCGAAAACGATCCCCAAGATAATTCCGACAATGAGAAGCACAAAGATAACAATCAGAGCGATTGCGCCGCCATTGAGTCCGTACACAATTGTAAAAGTATATTCCCTTGTATTTCCCGCAGCATCGGTTACGACAACGCGATATACGCCAAGTTCGCTCACACTCGTGCCTACTCTGTACTCAATTTTTTCTCCGTTAAAATATACCGTAATGTCTGCTTCTTCAGAGATGCTCTCGACGACAACCTCGCTTTTCGTCTCTCCGCCGTTTTCTGCGCCATTCAATACAATTTCAGGCGCAACGCGGTCAAGAGTCACCGCAAAGGTATATTCCTTTTCCCCGTCCGTCGCCGTAATTTCATACTTGCCGTCTGCCGCAAAATTAAGCTCACAAGCCTCGCCGTTGCATGTTGACGACACTATATTGACGCCGGTAAAATCGTGCGCAAAATCATTCAGCACGGTAGTTTTTAAAACGCGGAAAGAAACTTCTGCGGTATTCCCATAAGAATCAGAAATATGTGCAATGTAATTTCCCTCCTCTGTAAGTGATGCGCCAAACTCATACGCGAAAGTTTCGCCGTCCTTTGAAAGACTGATTGTCAGTTCTTCGTTTGCCTTGATTACGACATCATCGTTTGACACGAATCCGTCCACGGTATTGATTTCATAATCTGCCGTTTTATCAACAAAGACATTCACAACGGTTTTATTGCCTGCTTTGTCCGTCAGAGTAAATTCATACTCGCCTTCCGCTGTCAGCATCTCTCCGCTAATATAAGCCGTCGTATTGCCGTTAACCGAAACTTCTGCGGTGATACCCTCTCCGAAAACAAGCGAAATATCATTGTTTACCGTGGCACCGTTGTCTGCGCCTGTAAGCTCATATTCAGGGGCAGTCTTATCGATTACAAACGAAACGACAAACGTCTGTCCGTCCATATTCGTCAGCACGATTTCATACTCACCGTCATCCGAAAGAATTGTCCCCGACGTATATTCACTCGTTTCGCCATTTACGGTAATGACCGCAGTTGCATTGTCCGTCCATGTGAACTTAACGTTTTTATTCGTATAACCGCCGTTCTCCACACCGCTAAGCACTCCCGCCGGCCCGATTTGCGTATATTCCGTCACACCTTCGATAGCCTCAAATCCCGTATGGAATGTATCCTCCACTACCACGCGATACATGCCGCTCGTGCAGAATTTATACTGTTTGGTCGCTTCCGAAATAACGGTACCGTAATTATCTGCCGTAAGCTGCACCCATGTATCTCCGCCGTCAACTGACTTATAAATCGCAATGCTTTGGAGTTTCGCATAGGAATCAGCGCTTGCCGTTACGTCGATGATAAGTTGTTTTTTATCCGTATCGGAATCAAAAGTGATTGCCGGCTCGTCCAACGAAATATAAATCGTCACTTCTTCCGAAAGACCGAAATGGTTGACCGAACAAATAACATATTTTCCGCTCTCCGCAATCTCATAAGTTTCACCGAGGGAAAGAATTTTACGACTGCCGTCCTCAAACTCAATATAGAACATGGCATATTCGTCAACAGTATCGGAAATGGCGATATGTACTTTGTCTTTCAAGTAGAACACCTGAGCAACATCGGTTTTTGAAAATTCACCTTCGCCGACTGCCATTTGTATATCCGCAAAGTTGCGAACGATGACAAATGTATATTCCGACTCATTGCCCCATGCGTCTTTTACAATCACGCCATGCTTGCCGGATTCAGCGTACACGCTGCCGCTATACGGTTTACCGTCGATAATGTATTCGACTTTATCCGAAAGACTTATCTCGGAAGCAATATACGTTCCTTGCGTATTCAGAACATATAGGTCATTGCCTTCGGCGGCAGCAGCAGGCGATTTCTGCCAATAATAGTAATGCGTGATACCGCTCACGGCATATTCGAGCATCACTTCCTGCAAGCGCGCTTCCGTAAAATACGCAACTTCAACATTTGCATCGCCGGACTTTTTGTAAATGAAATACTTTCCGGGTTTTGCATTCACGCTGTCCTTCGCGTCCATCATGATACCCGTATCCCAGACATCACTGTTCCATTCCCCTGTGCGAACTAATGCGTACTCTGCATCGAGCATAAAATCCAAAGCATTGTCATACGTCTCAAACGCAAAGCCGCCGCATTCCCACCATTCCTTATTGCTCGTAGTGGCATTGATATTCACACGTTCGGACATGAACTCGCTTGTCCACACGTTGCCCGCAGCATCCTTACTAACAACAATGTATTTGCCGCCGTACAATGTGCCGATCTCCGTTCCGCTTTCGACCGCGATACCATTCACCGTAACTTCGATAACAGGCGCATATACATCCGCATCTCCGTTCTGCCATTTAAGGATTACCGTCTTGCTCGTTTTCCCATCCTGAACATTGCTGAGTGTTACTGCTTTTTCCGTTCTATCTACGATGATGGTATAAATGGCTGATTCGTTTCCCGCCATATCAGTCGCTATGAACTGATATTTTCCGCTCTCCGAATAAAGCGCTCCGTTCGTGTACGGCGTCCACTCCTTGCTATTGGGAAGCATCACATAGCATACAGACAGATTTTCATCTTCACCAGTGAAAGAGATACGGTCGTAATTTGTATAAGTACCGTTTTCTTTCTCATCATTGTTCGCATAAAGCACCCCGTGAGGCGACTTGGTATCCAGCGTTACGCGCATTTCTTCCGACACGTTTCCCGCCAAATCATAAGCACGGAATACATATTCCCCGTCACCGCTTTCCGCCAAAATCTCCATGTCTGGCGCATAGATCTGCCATTCGCCGCCCGGAATTTTGTATTCGAGCTTGGTGATGCCGTTTAGGTCGGTTCCGCTGTACAAAAACGTCTGGTTCGTATATCCGTTGTTCGGCAATTCTGCCTTGTTTGAAGTAATTTTACCGACGGGAGCCGTGCGATCCAGCGTTATGCCGATTTCTTCGGAACGGTTCCCCGCAACATCGACGGCATAGAACGAATAAACTCCTTCGTCCGTCAGGCGTTCGCCCGCATATTCAGAGAATGCCGCTTTGCCCGGAAATCTTACATACAATGCGGCAATGCCGCTGGTTGCATCCGTTGCGCTAAACGTAACATATGCACTATTGGAAGTTGTGCCGCTAACACCCTCGCCTGAAGCGGTCATGATTGCGGCAGCGGGTGCAATGTTGTCCAACGTAATCGTAAGCGTTGTGCCGATATTCCCCGCAACATCGACGGCATAAAACTCATATTTCCCGTTTTCAAACAAATTCGTGCCGCTCTCATAGGCGGTAAATCCGCTCTTCCCCGGAAGTTTAACATAGAGCGCTTTTATGCCGCTCGTCGCATCGGTCGCTGCGCAACTTACGAATTCTGCGTTCGATACACTCCCGCTTTCGACGGCTTTTCCTCCGGCATAGAGTTGTCCTGCGGGTGCCGTTTTATCCAATGTTACAGATACGGTCTCGCTCCTGTTCCCTGCCAAATCTTCCGCGTAAAATTCGTACTTTCCGTCCGCTGTAAACCTTTCTCCGCTTGTGAATTTGACAAATGCCGTTTCGCCCGGTTTCTTTACATACACCCCGGAAAGCGCGCTATCTGTTGCCTCATAGCGAATATAATCTGCTGCGGTAATGTCGCCATCTGAAATACTCTGTGAACCGCCGTACAGCGTTGCCGCAGGCTTTGTGCGGTCAATGGTAACGATATACGTTTCAGACTTGTTTCCGGCAGCATCCGTCACATAGAACTCGTAGTTTCCCTCCTCTGTCAGCATTGTATCAACGGAATAGGAAATGTACGAATTGCTACCGGGTGTTTTGACGTAAAGATTTGCAACACCGCTTGCGTCGTCCGAAGCCGTAAACTTTACATAATTTTTATTGGTATATTCACCGCTGTTTACATTCGATTCGGCCGCAGTAATCTGTCCTGTCGGTTTTGTTCTGTCAAGCAGTACGTTGACCGTTGCACTCTGATTGCCGGCATTGTCCGTCGCATAAAAGGAATATTCCCCTTCGGCGGTCAATTGCGTTCCGCTTGTATATTCCACGAAATTGCTTGCGCCGGGCATTTTTACAAAAAGTTTTGAAATCCCGCTCAAAGCATCCACAGCGCTCATACGCACATACTCTGCGTTTGATTTTGCGCCGTCAGAAACGTTCTTACCTCCCGCATTTATAGTCACAACGGGCTTTGTCCTATCGACCATAATGCTGACAGTCAAACTCTTATTGCCCGCAGCATCGACGGAATAGAACTCGTATTCGCCCTCGTCCGTAAATTTTGTTCCCGCCGTAAAAACAGTAAATTTGCTCTCGCCGGGCTTTTTGACATACAATTCAGCAACGCCAATGTTGTCCGTTGCAGAATAGGTTATGTCTGCCGCGTTTGTAATACTCCCGCTTGCCGACAGCGTACCGACCGGCGCGGTTCTGTCCAACGTTACGATATACACATTCGACTCATTTCCGACTTCATCTTCCGCATAGAAAGAATACTGTCCTTCGGTCGTTAGCTGTGTCGTTGCATTGTAAGCAGCATAATTCTTGTCTCCCGGCATCTTCACATATAATTTCGCTACGCCGCTCATCTCGTCCGTTGCTGCAAAACGGATATATGCGGCATTGATATGGCGACCGTTCTCAATTTTCGCCGTACCGCCGTAGATCTGTCCGACAGGTTTGGTGTTGTCAAGCATAATCGTCATATGCTCACTTTCATTTCCCGCTACATCCACGGAATAGAACTCATATGTCCCGTCGCCTGCAAGCTGTTCCCCCGCCGTATATGCCGTGAAAACATTACTGCCCGGTTTTTTGACATAGCACTTGGAAACTCCGCTCAATGCGTCTGTTGCTGTATATTTTACATATGCCGCACCTGTTTTTGCGCCGCTCGACATTGATTGCGTCCCGCCGTACACAGTGCCGACAGGCTTTGTGCGGTCGAGTGTGATATTGTATGTCTGCGACTGATTGCCGGCACCGTCTACGCAATAAAATTCATACTTTCCGTCAGCGGTGAACTGCGTACCGCTTGTATAGCTGATGAAAGAACTACTGCCCGGCTTTTTCACATACATAGCCGACACGCCGCTTGCATTATCACTGCCGATGAATTTAATATACGAACTATTGACAATGCTTCCGCTTGGCTTTTCTGTTGTCCCTCCGTACACCATTCCGGTCGGTGCGGTATTGTCAAGTGCGACGCTGTATGTGCTTGACT
>ERZ1106952.211-NODE-211-length-35633-cov-19.069762_pt1 | contig 35633 bp, 30 predicted proteins | sample MGYA00403677_ERZ1106952 | MGnify/ENA primary metagenome ERZ1106952 (study PRJEB35170, sample SAMEA104062415) | human gut metagenome | biome: human gut; feature: human-associated habitat; material: faeces | place: Denmark | collected 2012-05-14 ...
CGATCGGTTCATACCCGATAGGTCGTAGGTTCGAATCCCACCGCCGCTACCAAAAACACCCCCAAAGGACTGCCTTTGGGGGTGTTTTGGCTGCCTCGATTTCAAAATACTTGACAGTTTGCCCATTTTCGTTTAAAATAAAGTGAATCATTCTATACACTATTATAATATTTCCGAAAGACGCGCCCGCCGGCGCGTGTTTTCTCAATGAAGGAGAGCCTATGATTTTAAACGGCGCCGATATACTCATCCGCTGCCTCAAGGAACAGGGAACCGATACCGTGTTCGGCTACCCGGGCGGGTGCGTACTGGATATTTACGACGCGATCTACCGCGGCGGTACGCTCAGACATGTACTTACGGCGCACGAACAGGGCGCGGCGCACGCCGCCGACGGCTATGCACGCGCGACGGGAAAGACGGGCGTCGTCATCGCGACGAGCGGCCCGGGCGCGACCAACCTCGTGACGGGCATCGCGACCGCGTACATGGATTCCGTTCCCCTCGTCGCCGTCACGGGCAACGTGACCGTATCCAATTTGGGGCGGGACAGCTTTCAGGAAGTGGACATCGCGGGCGTGACCATGCCCGTGACCAAACACAATTACATCGTCAAGGACGTGAAGCAGCTCGCCGCGACCGTCCGCGAAGCCTTCTACATCGCCAACGCGGGCAGGAAGGGCCCCGTACTCATCGACATTCCGAAAAATATCCAGACGGAAACGTGCGAATACGAGGAGACGCCCCGCAAGAGGCATACGCCCAAGCCCGTTTCCCCCGCTTCCCTCGCCGGCGTAAAGGCGGCTCTGGAGGGGGCGAAGCGCCCGCTCATCCTCGCGGGCGGCGGCGTGATCGGCGCGGACGCGGCGGAAAACCTCGCCGCCTTTGCCAAGAAAATGCAGGCGCCCGTCTGTTCCACCCTCATGGGGCTGGGCGCATACCCCGCATCGGATAAACAGTTTTTGGGCATGATCGGCATGCACGGCACCGACGCCGCGGCAAAGGCGTTCCGCCGCGCGGACGTGATCGTCGCCTGCGGCATGCGCTTTTCCGACCGCGTGGCGGGCGACCGCGCGAAATTCCGCGAGGGAAAGACAATCGTCCAATTCGACGTGGATGCGGCGGAGATCGACAAAAACGTGACGACCGACCTCTCGGTGATGGCGGACTTAAACGAGATATTCAAGGCGCTTTTACCCCAGCTTGCGCAGGCGGAGCGGCGGGAATGGCTGAAAGAGGTTGCCGCCTACCGCGACTACGAGGCGGAACATTTCGATTCTTCCCTGCCCGCCTATAAAATCTTATCCGCGCTGCAAAAGTTCACGGACGCGGACACGCCCGTGGCGACGGACGTCGGGCAGCACCAGATGTGGGCGGCGCAGTACTGCAAATTCGAGAAGCCGCGCACCTTCATCACGAGCGGAGGGCTGGGCACGATGGGCTTCGGCATGGGCGCGGCGATCGGCGCGTGCGTCGGCACGGGCAGAAGGACGGTGCTCGTGACGGGCGACGGGAGCTTCCACATGAACCTCAACGAGCTGTGCACCGCCGTGTCGCAGAACCTGCCCCTCGTCATCCTCTTAATGGACAACAACACTTTGGGCATGGTGCGGCAGTGGCAGACCCTCTTTTACGGCAAGCGCTATTCGCAGACGACGCTGAACCGCAGGACGGACTATGTGAAGCTCGCCGAGGCGTTCGGCGCGAAGGGATACGTCATCGCAGGCGATGCGGACGTCGAACCGATCCTGAAAAAGGCGTTCGCGGAAAAGATGCCGGTGCTTGTGGACTGCAAGATCGGCATCGACGACAAAGTTCTGCCGATGATCCCGCCGGGCAAGACGTTCGACGACATCATCACCAAGCTGTAAGGAGGGCGCAGCCATGAACAAATACACGATTACGGCGCTCCTTGCGAACAAGAGCGGCGTTCTGACGCGGCTTTCGGGTTTATTCGCCCGCCGCGGCTTCAATATCGACAGCATCAGCGCCTGCGCGACGGAGGACGCGAACTTTTCGCGCGTGACCATCGTATTCACCGGCGACGAGTACACCCTTTCGCAGATGACCAAGCAGCTGGACAAGCTGATCGACGTGAAAAAGATCACCCTCGCGGACGAGAAGGATTCGGTTCTGCGCGAGCTGCTGCTCGTGAAGGTATCCGCGCCCGCCGACAAGCGGTCGGAGCTCATCGAGATCAAGGAAGTGTACAAGGCGAAGATCGTAGACCTTTCGCCGAAAACGGCGATTTTGGAGCTGACGGGCGAGCCGAACAAGCTGGACGGGTTCATCAAGGTCATCGAGCCGTACGGAATCCTCGAACTGGCGCGCACGGGCGTGACCGCCCTCTCGCGCGGCGAAAAGTGCCTGAACGACCTCGTGGACTACAACGAGTCGATATAAAATTCACGCGTTTCCCGGCAAGCTGTTGCCGAAAAACGACATTTCGGAAATTGCGACGATTTGTTTTGTCTGCTCAAAACAAATTGCGCGGACAGGAGTTTTTATTATGCAAAACATCTTTTCGGAAGGAACGGCAATGTCCTCGCAGCGCTCGCTCATGCGCGCGCTCGGCTGGACGGACAGCGAAATGAAAAAGCCGATCATCGGCATCATCTGCGCCCAAAGCGACATCATCCCCGGGCACATGTACCTCGATAAGATCGCCGAGGCGGTCAAGGAAGGCGTCATCGCCGCGGGCGGAAAACCCGTCGTGGTTCCCTCCATCGGCGTTTGCGACGGCATCGCCATGGGGCACGCGGGCATGCGCTATTCGCTGCCCTCGCGCGAGGTCATCGCCGACAGCGCGGAAATTCTGGCGCGCGCGCACGCCTTTTCGGGCGTCGTGTTCGTGGGCAACTGCGACAAAATCATCCCCGGCATGCTGATGGCGGCGGTGCGGCTGAACCTGCCCTGCGCCTTCGTTTCGGGCGGGCCGATGCTCGCGGGCAAAATGCACGGAAAGCGGCTCTCCCTCTCCTCCATGTTCGAGGCGGTGGGAGCCTACAACGCGGGCAAGATCGACGAGCAGGAACTGCACGAATACGAATGCTCCTCCTGCCCCACCTGCGGCTCCTGCTCGGGCATGTTCACGGCGAACAGCCTCAACTGCCTGACCGAGGCGCTGGGCATTTCCCTGCCCGGCAACGGAACCATCCCCATGGTCTATTCCCGCCGCATCATGCTCGCCAAGGAGACGGGCGATGCGGTGATGAACGCGGTGAAAAACAACATCCGCCCCTCCGACGTGCTCACGCCCAAGGCGCTGAAAAACGCGGTGGCGGTGGACAACGCCATCGGAGCCTCCTCCAACAGCGTTCTGCACCTTTTGGCGCTCGCGAACGAGATGGGCATGAGCGAGAAGGATTTTTCCATTGACACCTTCAACGAAGTCAGCGAAAAGGTGCCGCACATCTGCAAACTCGCGCCCGCGGGCGAGCACTACATCGAGGACTTGAACGAGGCGGGCGGCATCTCCGCCGTCATCCGGCAGCTGGAAGAGGCGAAACTCTTTGACGGTTCGGCGATGACCGTTTCGGGCGTTTCGCAGCACGAGCGGGTGAAAAACGCGCGCGTTCTGGACGATTCCGTCATCCGCCCGATGAACAACCCCTACTCGCCGACGGGCGGGCTGGCGATCCTCAAGGGCAACATCGCCGCCGAGGGCGCGGTGGTGAAAAAGAGCGCCGTCGACCCCGCGATGCTCAAGCACAGCGGCCCCGCGAAGGTGTTCGACAGCGAAGAGGACGCGATGGAGGCTATCTCCACGGGCAAGATCGTCAAGGGCGACGTGGTCGTCATCCGCTACGAGGGGCCGAAGGGCGGCCCGGGCATGCGTGAAATGCTCTCCCCCACATCCGCCATCGTGGGCGCGGGGCTGGGCGCGGACGTGGCGCTCATCACTGACGGAAGGTTTTCGGGCGCGACGCGGGGAGCTGCGATCGGGCACGTCTGCCCCGAAGCGGCGGCGGGCGGGCCCATCGGCATCATCCGCGACGGCGACATCATCGACATCGACATCATAAAGGGCGAGATCAACCTGCGCCTTCCCGACAAGGAGATCGCCGAACGATTGAAAAATTTCAAACCTTTGGAAAAGCCGGTGGACGGGTACCTGAAGCGCTACCGCGCGCAGGTGACGTCGGCGAGCAAGGGCGCGGTACTTGGCTCACAAAAATAATTTCGAGCTGTCGAAATTATTTTTCGTGATTTTGAGGGCTCTGCCCTCTGCGGCGCGCAATTTCAGGGCACACCATATTACGCGCGCGGCATTCACCCGCTCCGCGAGGGCGTAGCCCGCTGCCCTGCCGAGGGTTCCCGTTTACGGGAAACGGCAGATGTCGCAGGTATGCGACAAATTGGGTGCGCTTTTAGCGGCTACGCCCGAGGCCGGTTTCTCGCAATACCCTGTCGGGTATTGCTCGCTTCCGCCTCGGCTCCGCCGCCTTGTTCACGAAAATCTCGCTTCGCTGCGATTTTCCGTGAGATATTTCGATTTATTTTTTATAATAATCACTCGTGCAAGCAAAACCACGCTTTTGCGCAGCGCAACCCTATTTGCAAACACTTTTGCTCGCGCAGGAAAGGTGAAGCCGCGCAATTTTGATAATATGCGTGCGCCGAACTATTGCGCGGCGAGGAAAACTCCGATTGCCCCGAGCAAAACGAGGGCAATGGGGTTGTCCTCCAATCACGGAAAACCGCAGGCGTCAGCTCGCCGAGGTTTTCGTGAACGAGGAGTTATTTTATGAAATTACAGATATTCGATTCCACCCTGCGCGACGGGGCGCAGGGTGCCAACATCTCCTTCTCCGTCGACGACAAAATCAAGGTCATCGAGACGCTCGACAAGCTGGGCGTGGACTTCATCGAGGCGGGCAACCCCTATTCCAACCCCGCCGAAATGCAGTTTTTCCAGCGCATCGCGGGGCTTCGCCTTTCGCACGCCAACATCGTGGCGTTCGGCTCCACCCGCCGCAAGGGCATTACCCCCGACGAGGACAGCAACCTCAAATCCCTCCTCGCCGCGGGCACCGAATACGTCGCCATTTTCGGCAAGAGCCACATCCGCCACGTCACCGACGTCATCAAGGCGACGCCGGAGGAAAACCTCGCCATGATCGAGGAGAGCGTGCGATTCCTGACCGAGCGCGGCAAAAGGGTCGTCTTCGACGCCGAGCATTTTTTCGACGGCTATAAAACCGACCCCGCATACGCGATGCAGGCGCTCGAAAGAGCGCACTCTGCGGGCGCCTATGCGCTTTGCCTGTGCGACACGAACGGCGGCATCTTCCCCGACGAGGCGTATGACATCACCAAAAAGGTGACGGAAAAATTCCCCGATGCCATCGTAGCCATCCACTGCCACAACGACGGCGGGCTGGCGGTCGCCGACTCCATCGCGGCGGTGCAGGCGGGCGCGAAGCAGGTGCAGGGAACCTTTCTGGGCTTCGGCGAGCGGTGCGGGAACGCAAATCTCTCGACCGTCATCTGCAATCTGCAACTCAAGCGCGGCTTCGAGTGCATCCCCGAGGACAAGCTGAAGGACATCTACGAGAGCGCGGCGACCATCGCGGACACGGCGAACACCGCCATCCCCGAAAACCAGCCGTACATCGGCATGAACGCCTTCGCGCACAAAGCGGGCATGCACGCGGACGGGGTGCTGAAATACTCCTCCTCCTTCGAACACATCGACCCCGAGCGCATCGGGAACAAGCGTAAATTCCTGCTTTCCGAAATTTCGGGCAAGAGCGCCATTTACGACAAGCTGAAAAGCTATTTCCCCCACCTCGACAAGAACGGCAAAGAGATGGGCGAAATCGTGGCGGAGCTGAAAGAGCGCGCGCTCGCAGGCTACCAATACGAGGCGGCGGAGGCGAGCTTTGTGCTGCTCGTGGAAAAGATCCTCGGCAAGTACAAGACCTCTTTCGACCTCATCAATTACAAGGTCATCAACGAACTGCCCGCCATCGAGGGCAAGGTCGCCTCGGCGATCATCAAGATCCGCGTGAACGGCGTAACGAAGATCGCCGCTTCCGACGGCGAAGGCCCCGTACACGCGATGGACTTGGCGCTGCGCGCGGCGCTCGCAGAATTTTATCCCGAAATTGCGGGCGTTTCGCTTACCGACTTTAAGGTGCGCGTGCTCGATTCGGACAAGGCGACCGCCGCGAAGGTGCGCGTGCTCATCACCTCCGCCGACAGCGCGGACAGCTGGACGACCGTCGGCGTTTCGGAGGACATCATCGAGGCGAGCTGGATCGCCCTGACCGATTCCATCGACTATGCGCTCATGCGCAGAAAGTAACGCTTTTATAAACGTATCCCATTTTTCGGGACACCCTCCCGCTAAAATTATTCTATACGGAGATTTTATGATTCTGGTACCCCTGCAATTTCAGACCGACATTGAAGGAACGCAATCCCTGTTCTTCCGCGGAAACGCTTCCGTTAACGAACAGGGCGCGCTCGTCATTGAGGCGGGCGGTCTTGCCTCCTTCGACACCTATTTCAACCTTTTTTCGCACGAAAAATATGCCAAATACTGCGGCATTTCTTCTGCGCGGCTCTGTCTGACCGGGCGCGGGAGGTTCCGCGTATGTATATACCGCAAAACGGAGAAAGGTGATGAACTTCTGAAAAGCGCCGCCTTCTGCGATCGGCTCGAACTCGTTTTCGACCTTCCTCAAGGGGGCGGATTTGTATGGTTTTCATTGGAAGCGCCCGACGGAGGTGAATTGCTTGCAGGTGCGTTCGAAGCTGATATTCCCTCGCCGAACGAGGTTAAACTCGGCATCGTGATTTGCACCTACAAACGCGAAGAGTTTGTCAAGCGGAACATGGATCGGGTACAGAAAGCAATGAACGACGCCCCCGAATGGAAGGAGAGGATGCACTTTTTCATCGCGGACAACGCAAAGAGCCTGAAATTGCCCGAAAACGCATTGTATACGGTTTTGCCGAACAGGAACCTTGGCGGCTCGGGCGGATTTACGCGCGGAATCATCGAAGTATGCAAGGACAGCTCTTACACTCATTTTCTTTTGATGGACGACGACATATCCTTTGAATTTGCGACTCTGGCGCGGACATACCACCTGCTTTGCGCCCTAACGCCCGAGCATAGAAACGCCGCCGTGGGCGGAGCGATGCTGGTGCTGGAAAATCCCGCCATGCAATACGAATTCGGCGGCATATTCAACGGAACGCGCATGCTGCCCTGCAATCGGAAATTTCTGCTCGATCGACCCGCCGATCTTTTGAAAAATGAGGCCCCGATCCCCGCCAATTACAACGCCTGGTGGTATTGCTGCATGCCCGTTTCCTGCGTTGCCGAACACGGTCTTCCTCTTCCCTTTTTCATCAAAGGGGACGATGTGGAATACGGTCTTCGGTGCATCCGTGAACTGATTCTGCTCAATGGCATCGGAATCTGGCATCAGGACTTTTCCAAAAAATACAACAGCGCTTTGGAATATTACCTGAAACGCAACCAGCTCGTTATCAACGCACTGCATTTTTCCGCCGCCAAATCCCACCCTGCTCTTGTTTTTTTGTATTCTGTACTCAAACAGCTCTCCCTGAAAAACTATGAGGCGGCAGAAGTGATTCTGCGGGCTTATGAAGACTTTTTCAAGGGGCCGCAATTTTTTATTGAAACCGACCCCGAACGGCTGAACGCAGAGATCTTGCGCTTTCGCCCGAAGGAACTGACACGCGAAGAACTTGCCGCGAACTGCGGCAGTGAAATTCTGCAGCTACTGGATTCTCCCGAGAAAAAAAAGACGTCCTCCATATACAAAAGGGCGCTGGCTATGCTCGAAAATTTTGTACCCGGGTTCTTCTTCCGCAACAAACCCCGCGTATTTGATACCGTAAATATCCAACCGAACCAAACTTTCCTCGTTCGCCGCTGTATTTATTTCAAACCCGATACAGAAAGCGGAATCCTATGCGAACTGGACACGAAGCGGCGCAGGACAATCCGCCGCAGAACGTACCGCATCTTCTTCAAACTGTTGTTCCGCTATAAAAAGATGCGCAGAAACTATTGCCGCCGGGCAGCCGAACTGTACAGCGCAGCCGAATGGAAGAAAAAATTTGAACAGTAACGTCAATGCGACCTTATACGAAGGCGGGGCGGACGCAGAAATCATCTGCGTCCGCCCCGCCCTTGCTCTCCGTGCCGAATGGAATTAGCGGATAAGTTTACGCGGCAGCCATGTTACCGCTCTGCCGATGGTATAATGAATCCCATAGCATTTTTTCCCGTACAATATCCGCTTTATAAGCGCACGCGTTCCGTATTTTTTACGGTAATTCTTCAAACGCTTCACTGACCGGGGCAGAAAGCAAACGGCGCGGCGGAAAAAGTTCTCCTTTGCTGCCGGCGGCAGACGGAGCGGAAAAAGCTCGTAGCGCATACCGAATACGCCAAAGTCATATTTTTTGAACTGGCGTATCCCCTGCCGGATGGCAGCGATTTTTTCCTTCCGCAGAGGGTCGCGTGAAAGACGAAGGCGGCGGCAGTCCCCACGGAATGCGTGCAAACGAGAGGCGAGCGCCGTTTGCCCGGCATAAGCAGATGTATAAATGAGAGTATTTCGTACCATATAGGCAAACATACCCACCCGCCGCGGCTGCTCCTCGTTAAAGATTGTCAGGTTTTTTGCATTTGCACGCGCATGTACCGCATTGCTCCCGCCTACCAGATACGCCGAACCGCAGACGCGGCGCACGCGCATGGTATATTCGGTATCGTCGCCCCAGATAAAGAAATCCGAGCAAGGAAGACCGCTGAGCCCCACAGCTTCACGAGGGAACAGGACGGAAACAAAAGTGGCCGAATCCAAGCGGACAAGTCCGTTTTCCAGATGTTCGTACCAAAACGCATACCCGTTTTCTCCCGCCCGATCAATACCCGGTGTGTTCATCGGTTCGCCCGAAGGCCCATATACGCACCCGGCAAAAAAACCTGCCCTCTCGCCGCGCGAACGGAGCAGTTCCTCCGCCGCAACGAGCCGCTCCAGAGCATCAGGCTGCGGAAGAACGTCGTCGTCCATTACCCAAAGGCGCTCGGCACCGGCGTCATAAGCCTCTTTCATCCCGTAATGAAATCCTCCCGCCCCGCCCAGGTTTTTGCCTGTGTTGCAGTAGTGTACCCGCACATCCTCTGCCGAGAGAGCTTCGCCCAAAGCGCGGGTTCCGTCTGTACTCGCGTTGTCGACAATAAAAATTTCCAATCCGGGATATGTTTGCGCAAGAAGAGCCGCGATACACTCTTTGAGCATTTCCTTACGGTTATAAGTTACGACGACTGCCGCGACGGGAATTTTCCTCTGCGGGCGCAACTCTTTATACATTTGCGCAATCTGCTCGGCGTTGTGCCGTGCGGTAAAATGCGCGAGGGCATAATCGCGGCCGCGGGCCGCAACCGCTGCCGCGGCGTCTCTGTTTTGCACTGCTTTTTGGATAACAGAACAAAGGCTCTCTGCATCGCCCTGCCGGTACAAATATCCCGTTTTTCCATCCTGCAAAATCTCGGCGGTGCCGCCCGTATCCGCGCCGATGACCAGGGCGCCCGAAAGCATACCCTCCACCGTGACGCGCCCGAACGCTTCGAATTGGGAGCACATAAACACAATATCGGCACATTCAAACAGCTTATCCACATCCGAACGCTTGCCGAGTAATTCATATTTATCCCGGATTCCGTATTCCTCTGCAATCGCCTCCAATCGTGCGCGGTCGCTTTCGTGGTATGTTCCGGCAAAACGCAGCCTGAAATCGGAAAATCCGCCGCGGTAAAGTTTACCGCACGCCCGCAGCAGCTCTTCCTGCCCTTTTTTACTGTTGATTGCGCCTGCACAGACAAATTCGAGCGTTCTGCCCCGAAATATTTTTTTCTCCGGCTTCCAAAACACCTTTTCGTCAATCCCGTTATAAATAACGCGCATTTTCTCTTTCGGAAGAATGCCTTCGTATTTTTTATATAACGCCTGCGAAATAGCAACGATACGATCCGACGCAGAAATCAGGGCATATCCGCCGCGGCGGTCATAAATCCGCTTCCCCTGATCCTCCTCCAGAAACTCGCGCAAATGCCAGACAATCGGCTTATTTGCAATATGCGCAGCAAGCGCCGCCACATAACTGTACGATGTATTGATGTGTACAATGTCGATTTTTTCCTCTTCGATCAAACGAAGAAAAAGGCGTACCGCCTCCGAATTAAGTTTTTTCTGCTCGCTGATGCACATACGCAAAGCGGGAGAAACGGGAGCATCTGCAATCACCCAGCCGAACGACCTGATTACCGTATACCGAACGCCCGCCTGCTCGAGCAACGGCGCGCCGTCCCCCTCCTCGGGAAGAACGACGAGTGTTTCCACGCCGAATTCTGTATTCAGAATTTTATTCAGAGCGACCATGCTCCGGAACGCACCCGAAGACGAATTGTTATCGGATGCGGCAAATAAAACTTTCATAACCATCTTTCCTCTTTCTTACTCATTCATCGCCGTGAGCAGCGATTCGGCGAGCGCGTTGCCGCGCTTGTACGCGCAGTAACTCGTAATCTCCGGCACGGAAAAATCCAACAGGCGGATCACCTCCAGCTTGCCCGCGGAAACTTCCTTTTCCGCCATCTTATACGGCAGAAAACTGTACCCGAGCCCGTCCAAAAGGTATTGCGCGACCTTGCCGCTGTTGTCGATTTCAAAGCGGAAGGCGTGCCGCGGCGGGAACAGTCCGCGCACAAATTCTCCCGCCTCGCCGAAGGCAAAATTGCACATAATGTATTCGCTCGCCGCCAGCTCCGCCTTGCGGATGCCCGATTTGTATTCGTTGCGCGCGGGCGATGCCAGAAGCACAAGCCTGTCCGACGAAAACTTTTTGCTCTCGTACCCGGTCTTTTTCAGCGGCAGGTACGAAAACGCGACGTCGATCAACCCGTCCTGCAGCATCTGCAGCTGATCCGCCGAATGCCCGAGCGTTACCTTGACGGCGACATCCTTCCGCAAGCGGAAAAAGCGGGAAATGAGCGGATACAGGCTGCTCTCGTATACGGCGTTGATGGCGCCGATGCGCAGCGTCCGCTCGTACCGCGCCGCCGCGTTGACCTCCTGCACGAAGCTCTCCTCCAGCTCGTTGATGCGCAGGGCATAGCTCAGAAACAACTGCCCCTCTTCGGTCAGTTCCACGCCGCCCTGACGCCGAACAAACAATTTTTGCCCCGTTTCGCTCTCCAGCTCCGCGATGCGGTTGGTTACCGTGGACTGCGCAACATACATACGCTCCGCCGTCCTCGTGAAATTTTTCAGCTTCGACAGCATAATAAACGTTTTGATGCCTTCGCTGTTCATAATTCCGCTCCTATTATAATATATCTGTGTGAAAAAAGCAAAAAAAACGGACGATAATTCAGCAATCTTACCAAATTGCCCGATTTCGCCCCGCGCCTCCGCCCGGGCGCGTCATGCAATTCGATTTTTCGATAAAAGCAATTAAAATTATCTATTTTATAAATTGTTTACAAATTATAGCACATATGATATAATGCTGTCAAACAAAAAACGAAGTTACAAGGAGATACAGACGCTATGGGAATGACAATGTCGCAAAAGATCCTCGCGGCGCACGCGGGACTTGCAAGCGTAAAGGCTGGTCAGCTGATCAATGCGGAGCTGGACATGGTGCTGGGCAACGACATCACTTCGCCCGTCGCCGTTAAAGAATTTGAAAAGGCGGGTTTTTCCTGCATCAAATGCCCCGAGCGGGTGAGCATGGTGATGGATCACTTTACCCCGAACAAGGACATCAAGGCAGCCGAACAGGTGAAAACGGTGCGCACCTTCGCCAATAAATACGGTGTGGAAAACTTCTTCGACGTGGGCCGCATGGGCATCGAGCACGCGCTTCTGCCCGAACAGGGTCTGGTCGGCGCGGGCGATCTGGTGATCGGCGCGGACAGCCACACCTGCACCTACGGCGCGCTGGGCGCCTTTTCGACGGGCGTCGGCTCGACGGACATGGCAGCCGGCATGATGAGCGGGCAATGCTGGTTCAAAGTCCCCTCCGCCATCAAATTCGTGCTGAAAAACAAACCCGCAAAGTACATCTGCGGCAAGGACATCATCCTGCACATCATCGGGCTCATCGGCGTGGACGGCGCGCTGTATAAATCGATGGAATTCGTCGGCGACGGAATCCGATACCTGTCCATCGACGACCGCTTCACCATCTGCAACATGGCGATCGAGGCGGGCGCGAAGAACGGCATCTTCCCCGTCGACGACGTGACGCGCGAATACCTCAACGGTCGCTTCAAGCGGGAGATCCGCGTGTTCGAGGCGGATGCGGACGCCGAATACGAGCGCACCATCGAGGTCGACCTCTCCAAACTGGAGCCGACGGTCGCTTTCCCCCACCTGCCCGAGAACACCCGCACCCCCGAAGCGTGGGGCGACGTGAAGATCGACCAGGTCGTCATCGGTTCCTGCACGAACGGGCATATCACCGACCTTCGCATCGCGGCGGACATTTTGCGCGGCAAAAAGGTCGCAAAAGGGGTGCGCTGCATCATCATCCCCGCGACCAACACCATCTGGAAGCAGGCGATGCACGAGGGACTGTTCGACGTGTTCATCGATGCGGGCGCCGTGGTTTCCACCCCGACCTGCGGGCCCTGCCTCGGCGGGCACATGGGCATCCTCGCTGCGGGCGAGCGCGCCGTTGCCACGACCAACCGCAACTTCGTCGGGCGCATGGGGCATGTGGACAGCGAAGTGTACCTCGCTTCCCCTTACGTTGCGGCGGCGAGCGCGATCGCCGGCAAGATCGCGACGCCTGACGAAATTTAATTCACGCAAATCTCGGCGGGCTGCCTATAGCTTTTGCCGAAAACAAGAACAGAAATAATGAAAGCGTTTTCTTTCATCTCTTTTGAAAGAAAACGCACGAAGGAGAATGCTATGACTGTTAAAGGAACTGTTTTCAGATACAAGAGCGACGTGGATACGGACGTAATCATCCCCGCGCGCTACCTCAACACCACCTCCGAGGCGGAGCTCGCCTCCCACTGCATGGAGGACATCGACAAAGATTTCGTCAAAAAGGTGAAAAAGGGCGACATCATCGTGGCGGAAGACAACTTCGGCTGCGGCTCGTCGCGCGAGCACGCGCCCATCGCCATCAAGGCGAGCGGCATTTCGCTCGTCATCGCCAACTCGTTCGCGCGCATCTTCTACCGCAACTCCATCAACATCGGGCTGCCCATTTTGGAATGCCCCGAGGCGGTAAAGAACATCAAGGCGGGCGACGTCGTGTCCTGCGACCTCGCCAAGGGCGAAATCGTGAACGAAACGACGGGACAGAAATTCCGGGCGGAACCCTTCCCCGAATTTATTCAGAACATCATCGACAAGGGCGGACTCATCGCCTCCATCAAGGCGGGGAAGTAGTTTAGTGCAAATATTCGGACGCAGACCGCGGCAAAAGAGGGGGAGCCGCTGTTTCGTTCTGCTTCTCCCCCTGTTGCTTGTATTTGCCGTTTTGCTCGTACTGACAATTGTGCGTTTCCCCAGGTTCGATACGGGCATGAAAATCACAAACGTCTGTATTACCGGATTTTTCGGCATTGTCTACATCCTTGCCGCCCTGTGGCTGTATCGCCGCACCCGCCGCTTTTACGCGCTGGGAAAAGCGGAAGCATATCCTTGCGTCGCCATTCAGGAAACGCCGTCGCGCGATGGACGGAGTATCGGCATTGAATTTTTTTCCGCTGACGCGGACAGAGTGCGAATGTATTTGGTCGCTGACGATGCAGGAGAAATTTTTTCGGATAAACTTCCGCTGAACGAGGCGCAAAAAAATACGCTTATTGATGCCTATTTTGATTTACTCACCGATTTGGGAAAGTTCTATTCCTATCAAGAGTTTATCCCGTTTGATTTGACTTTTCTGCGAAATAAAAAAATATTTTGCAAAAAACAGCTTTTTACTCAAATTTTCGGCGCGGTTGCCGATAGTGCCTCCGCTATGAACGGCAACGAATTTTGCCTGTACGAGCCGAGCGCGGAATGGCAGCCGATCAAAGAAGAATGGCTGACGAAAGATTCAACAAAGGGGATTTGATATGAAAAAGCTCAAAAAGCACACCCTCCGCGCGGAGCGGAACATGGTCTGCGCGCTGTGCACAATCGTCTTTTTGGTATTTGCGGGCGCGGCGCTCGCCGGATGGCTTGCGGCGCCCTTCCCCATCGGCGCGGTTCTGGCGGGCGTCGCGGCGTTCGTGCTCCTGTTTACGGGGATTTTATCGGGCGGTTGGATAAAATATGCCAAACGCTTCTACGCTGCGGCGGCATCCCCCGATTACCCCTGTGCAATTATCGGCGAGGGGCTGACCGTGACCTTTTGCGCCGCTTCCCCCGAAAAGGCGGCGGCGTACCTGCGCGAGGGCGCCGCGCTCGCGCCCCTGCCCGAGCGATACACGCGCGAGCAGTGGTCAGAGCGAAGCGATACCGCCAAGGGCATCAGGGCGCGCACGCTCGGGGATGCGCAAACTGTTTCCTACCCCGCCGTTTGCCCTGCCGACCTTGCAGCGCTGCAAAACAAGAAATGCGTGCTTTTGCACAAGACGTATGCGGAAAACCGCGCCGTTTTCGACTATTGCGGAGTATTTGCCGCACAGCAGCCGCTCATCGCGGACGAATAAAAAGCTATTGTAACCATACTACGCCCTTTGCCGGGCAATCAAAGAGAGGTAATAACCATGAAAAAACATATCGCAGTACTCGCGGGCGACGGGATCGGCCCCGAGATCACGGACGGCGCGATCGCCGTTCTCAACAAAGTAGGCGAAAAATTCGGGCACGAGTTTGAATTCGAGCACCTTTTGATGGGCGTTTGCGCCATCGAAGAGACGGGCGAACCCCTGCCCCAATACACCATCGACCGCTGCCTCGCTTCCGACAGCGTTCTGCTCGGCGCGGTGGGCGGCGCCGTGGGCGACAAGCGCATCGAAAAGCTGCCCGGGCACCTGCGCCCCGAGGCGGGCCTTTTGAAGATCCGCTCGGCTTTGGGGCTCTATTCCAACCTGCGCCCCGCAAAGCTGTTCCCCGCCCTGGCGGGCGCCTGCCCCCTCCGCAAGGACATCGCGGAGAAGGGCATCGACCTCGTGGTCGTGCGCGAGCTCATCGGCGGCATCTACTTCGGCGAGCGCGGCAGAGGCACCGAAGAGGGCGGCGAATACGCCTATGACACCGAAAAGTACAACGTTTCGGAGGTCACGCGCATCGCGAAGATCGCCTTCGAGCTTGCGAGAAAGCGCAGAAAACACGTTACGTCTATCGATAAAGCGAACGTTCTGGAATCCTCCCGCCTGTGGAGGGAGGTCGTGCACGAGGTCGCCAAGGACTACCCCGACGTGGAGCTGACCGACATGCTCGTGGACAACACGGCGATGCAGCTGGTGAAAAACCCCGCGCAGTTCGACGTAGTGCTCACCTCGAACATCTTCGGCGACATCCTCTCCGACGAGGCGGCGCAGATTACGGGGAGCATCGGCATGCTCGCCTCCTCCTCCCTCGGCGCGACAAAGCGCGGGCTGTATGAACCGATTCACGGCTCCGCGCCCGACATCGCGGGCAAAGACCTCGCCAACCCCATCGCGACGATCCTCTCCGCGGCGATGATGCTGCGCGACTCCTTCGACCTGACCGAAGAGGCGAAGGCGGTCGAGGATGCGGTGAACAAGGTGCTCGACGAGGGCTACCGCACCGCGGACATCATGAGCGAGGGCATGAAGCAGGTCAAGGGCAGCGAGATGACCAAACTCATCGTCGAACGGATTTAATTGCAGAAAAATTGCGGCGGCGGAGCTTCGGCCCCGCCGCTTTTTTTGTGACAAAAAGCGGCACTGCCGCGCGGCAGTGCCCTTCCCTCATTGTTTTGATTCAAATCTTTCATCGGAGTCCTCCTCCGGCTCCTCTTTTTCCCGTCCTTCCGCCTTTTTCAACCGCCTGCTCCGAACGAGGAAAATCATAGAAAGTACAAACAATACGATATCCGCCGCCAAGAAAAAGCCCATTAAACACCCCAGCACCAAGCGCAGCGTTTCCGTATCTTTTGCAACCGTTAAAGCTGAAATATTCAACCCCACACCAACTAAGTTGCAAATGGCAAAACACAGAAAAAATATCCGATACAGCCTATCCAACCGCGCAATTTTTTCTTTCCTTTCCATATCTATCCCCCTAATATGGAATTTACAGTGACAGTATACCATACAGACTGCCAGCCGTCAAATAATTTTGAAAAATACCCCGCCGAAAAAAACACAGACATTGACATTCCGGCGCAAACGTATTATAATAGAGATTGAACGAAAGCGGCGCGGGAGGTGAACGGCATTGATCGCGGAAAATGTTAAAAAGGCGCTCGCGGAGATCGCGGGCGGGAATAATTTGGGCGAAAAAATCACGCTCGTCGCCGCGACAAAGACGCGCACGGCGGACGAAATCAACGAGGCGATCGAGGCGGGCATCACCGACATCGGCGAGAACAAGGTGCAGGAGTTCACCGAAAAATTTGACCTCGTGCGCGGCGCGAACCGCCACTTTATCGGGCACTTGCAGACGAATAAGGTCAAATACCTCATCGGCAAGACCTGCCTTATCCACTCGCTCGACCGCTTCGAACTTGCGGACGAGATACAAAAGCGCGCCGAAAAGGCGGGTTGGGTTGCCGACTGCCTGTTGGAGGTGAACATCGGCAGCGAGCTTTCCAAGAGCGGATTTTCGCGCGAAGAAGCGCTTTCCGCCTACGAAAAGATGCGCGCCTACCCCAACATCCGCATGCGCGGGCTGATGGCGATGCTGCCTCTTTCGGGCGATGCGCAATATTTGCGCGAATTATGCTTGTCTATGCGGCAAATTTATGATACAATAAGAATAAGCGATGCAAACGCGGCATATTTATCCATGGGGATGAGCGGAGACTGGCGGCTGTGCGTTTCGTGCGGCAGCAACATGATCCGCCTGGGCACGAGCCTGTTCGGGCCGCGCAATTACCCCGCGAAGGAATAGTTCCGCAAAAAAACGATACGGGAGGGAGCGCATGGGGCTGTTCGACAACTTCAGAGAAAAGAACGGCGGAAAGCGGCGCTCTTCCTCCGGCGAATTGCCCGAGCGGCGCTCTTACACGGGCGCGGACGGCAAGCCGATGCAGATACGGCACCCCCGTTCCTTTGCCGACGTGGAGGAGATTATCGACCGCCTGAAGGACAACCTGACGGTGATCGTATACCTGAACGAACTTTCGGCAAGCACCGCGGCGCGCGTGACGGACATTTTAAGCGGCGCGATCTACGCTTTGGGCGGCGGTATGGCGCAGTTGCAGAGGGATATGTTCATCTTTACGCCCGACGGCGTGAACGCGCAATAAACACCCTTTTGCGCAGGGTTTGCCCTCTGAATGCGCGGCGGCGCGAAGCGGCAAACAGAGAAACCGGTCAAACGATGCCGCGGCTTTGCGGCAGCTGAATTTGAATTTCATTTTACAGAGCGTTCCTATGGGAACGCCGTCAAGATAATAAGCTAGACCGGGAAAAGCGGGCTGATTTTCAGCCCGCTTTTCTCCGCCCCTTTTATTCACGAAAATCTCGCTGCGCCGCTTTATTCACGAAACTCTCACTCCGTTGCGATTTTCCGTGAATTTTTGGTTTTATATTTATTATAATCAAATGCGCTTTTTCAAAGGCGCGCCTTTGAAAATTTGCCAATACTTAAGTCTATATTTATTATATACGGCGCGTTCCAAAATCGCAATTTTGGATTAGCGCACTCAATTTGCCGCACACTTACGGCTTTCGCGGAAAGAGTGAATTTGCGGCGTAATTACAAAAATTTTTCGCGCAAGCAAAATCACACTTTTGCGCGGCGCACCCCTGTTTGCCAACCCTTTGGCTTTGGGGAAGAGGGTGAATTTTTTGCCATAAATACTATGTGTGCCATTAAAAGGGCAAAAAAGAGGGAGAAACCGCCGCCTTGTCGGCAGGTTTCTCCCTTTCCTCTCGGCAAATTGTTTTATCAGCTTAAAACAATTTGCGAGAACCTATTTCTCGTATACGCTCCTCTTCAAAACGCCTATGTACGGGAGATTGCGGTAGCGCTCGGCGTAGTCCAATCCGAACCCGACGACGAACTCGTCGGCGCAATCGAACCCCTTGTAGTCTGCCTCGATGGGCACCACGCGGCGGCTGTACTTATCCAGAAGGGCGCAGATCTTGACCGATTCGGGCTTGCGCGCGTACAGGTTGCGCTTCAGATAGGAAAGGGTATAGCCCGAGTCGATGATGTCCTCGACGATGATGACGTCCTTCCCCTCGATCTTGCGGTCGAGGTCTTTGATGAGTTTGACCTCGCCCGAGGACTTGGCGCCCGAGCCGTAGGAGGAAATGGCGATGAAGTCCATCTCCACGGGTATCGTCATGGCGCGCAGAAGGTCGGCATAGAACATGACACTCCCCTTTAAGATGCCCACCATCAGCGGGGTCTTGCCCGCGTACTCCTTGTCGAGCTGCGCCGCAAGCTCGCCGATGCGCGCCGCGAGCTGCTCCTTGGTAAACATGATGCTCTCTACGTCCTGATGCATTTGTAAGAATCTCCTTTTTCAAATAATACTATAGTAAATATATTTTCCGAACCGCCGTCCAATTTGACTTTATCGGAAATTTCCACGCCGCACACGGCGAACACCTCTTTGCCGCACGCAACGAGCGGAATGTTGTCCCTCTCCCGCCGCGGGATCTTTTCGTCGATGAAATAATCCTTCAGTTTTTTCGTGCCGGAGCCGAATTTTTGGAATACGTCCCCCTCTTTTCGGGTACGCAAAACGCAGCCTTCGGGGAGCTTGTCTCCGTCCAGCACCAGCTGGCGGCGGGATGTCCGGAACTCCCCGACCACGGAAAACGCGCCCTTCAAAATCTGCACATTGCAGAAACCGAAATCGAAGATCCCCTCGCCGAAGGGCGTTTCCGCCGTTTCCGTCTTTTTTTCGGGCTTATACAGCGCGATTTTTCCGTACTCGCGGCGGGCGACGATACCCTGCGGCAGATCGACCGCCTTGCCGTTTTCGCTGTGCAGAAGCGCATATACGTCGTTCAAATTTTCAAACGTATAGTCCTTTTCCACGCCGAAATGCCGCAGGGCGAGCAGGCAGGCGCGCAAAAACAGCGGCTTGGGCGCGTTTTCCGAAACAAAGCACACCTCGCCCGCCGTAAAATATTCTTCCGCCGATGTGTACAGGAACTCGTCGTCCTCGCGAGCGGCGCGGGAAAAATTGTACAGCGCCTGATCGAGCGCGGGGAAGCGTTCGCGCGCGGGCGCAAGCACCTCCCGCCGCAGAAAGTTGCGGGTGTAGGCGGGGTCGGCGTTGCTCTCGTCCTCCCGCCATTCGAGCTTGTTTTCGCGCAGATAGGCGAGGATTTCCGATTTCGGAACGCCCAAAAACGGGCGGATGATTCCCTTGCCGCGCAAAACTTTTTCGTCCTCGGCGCACGTTTCGGGCAAAAATGCCGCCGCAAGCTCCCGGGCATTTACAAATCCGCGGATGCCGCCCGCGCCCGTGAGCGCGCTGCCGCGGAATAAATTGAAGAGAACGCTCTCCGCATTGTCGCCCGCGTGGTGGGCGGTGGCGATATAGTCCGCCTTATCCTGCCGCAGAATATCCAGAAAAATGCGGTAGCGGACGGCGCGCGCCGCCGCCTCCGCGCCCATGCCCCACTCTTCGGCGAGGCGTGGCACATCTTCCGAATAGCAGTAAACCGGGATATTTTCTTTACAGCACAGTTTTTTGACGAATTCGGTATCGGCGAGCGAACTTTCGCCGCGGATGCCGTGCTCGACGTTGACCGCCGAAAGCGGCATGTTCCACTCCCCCGCCTTCTCTTTGAGCGCGTACAAAAGGGCGACCGAATCGCCGCCGCCCGACAGGGCGACGCAGACGCGCTTGCTTTTGCAGTTTTCAGGAAGATACAGGCGCATGGCGACCTCTTTTTCGGCGACCCTCGCAGGGCAAAACAGGCAATCCGTTCAATATAGACGCCTGGGCAGTTCGAGCGGACGTTTTTTATACAGACGATGGATAATTTTTGCGGCAATATCCTCGCGAACCTTTTGGTTATAGACGGATTTCCCGAAGTTGAAAAGATACGCCGCCACGCAAACGACCGCCATATACGGCAAAGACGCGCCGCCGAACAGTTCGCAGCCGAGGACGACGGGCGCGATGACGGTATTGGTCGCCGCGCCGAACACGGCGGCATACCCCAAACACGCCGCCGCCTGCGCGGGTATGCCGAGCAGTTCCCCCGCCGCGGCGCCGAGGCAGGCACCCGCCGCAAACAGCGTTGTCACTTCGCCGCCCAGAAATCCGACGGAGAGAAACGCGGCGGTAAAGAGCATTTTTACAATCCAGTCGTACCAGTACACTTCTCCGCCCGAAACGGCAGACCCGATGAGGTTGGTACCCAACCCCGAATAGCGGCCGCCCGAGAGGAACAACAGGCAGGCGAGCAGTACGGCGGCAAAAAAGGCGCGGACGTACTCGTTCCTAACGGACGCAAGAAAAAATGCGGCGATGTATTTGCGCAGCAGGCAAAACACGAATCCCGCCAGTCCGCACAGCGCGCCGAACGCGAACAGGCGGCATGCCAACGAAAGGCTGAGCGGCGCCGCAAGCACGAATTCCGCAGAAAAGTGTGCCGGCAGGCACAGCCGCGAAACGAAATAGGAGGCGTACGATGCGAACGCGGAGGCGATGAGCGCGCGCAGGTGCAAGCCGCCCACGACGGTGACTTCGAGCGCGAAGAACAGCGCCGCGGCGGGCGTGCCGAACAGAGCGGAAAATCCCGCCGCCATGCCCGCGACGAGGAGAATTTTATCCGCATTTCTGATGGGGATGCGCCGCCCGATGTTGCAGCCGATGGCGGCGCCGATCTGGATGCCCGCGCCCTCCCTGCCCACACTCGCGCAGAAGAGGTGCGCCGTCCATGCGCCCGCATACTGAAAGACGGCGCTGCGCAGCTCGAAGCGGTCGCGTTCGCCGCGGCTGGCTTCGAACACGGCGCGCATGCCCGTATTCGGGTCGCCCCATTTACGGAGCATAAAAGCGGTCAGAACTCCGACGGCTGGCAAAAACCAGACATACAGCTCGAAATGCCGCATTCCGAAGCCGCTGAAAAAATCGATGCCCGCGCCGAACAGCCCGCCCGCCGCGCCGACGGCGACGCCGACAAGCGTACCCAGCAGCGCGTAAACGAAGGGGCGGATTCCGAGCGCGATCTCTTTTTTATAAACTTTATTCATCTCTTTCTGCCATTGCCAAAAACATTGGACGGGAATATTCCCCATTATTGTACCCAATACCGCGCAAAAAAGCAAGTTTTTGCGGGAGAAGAAATCGCGCGATTTTTTCGGCGGGGCAAAAACCTCGATTTTATTGCATATTGCGCGATTGTGTGGTATAATTTCAGCATACGCAGTCTTTTTTACGGAAAAACGGGGAGGAGCTGTTATGTTTCGTCTTACCCCCGCGCTCAAAGACTATATTTGGGGCGGATACAAACTCAAGGACATGTTCGGCCGCGACAACGGCGGCAAAAAGATCAGCGAAAGCTGGGAAGTTTCGGTTCACCCCGACGGCCCCAGCCTCTGCCCCGACGGCAAAACGCTCGCCGCGTACATCGCGGAAAATCCCGCGGCGGTCGATGCGGAGAAGAGCGCCTTCCCCATCCTCGTCAAGTTCATCGACGCGGCGCAGAACCTCTCCGTGCAGGTGCACCCGAATGACGAGTACGCCCGCCGCGTGGAGGGGGACAACGGCAAGACGGAGATGTGGTACATCGTCGGCGCCGACGAGGGCGCGGGCATCTACTGCGGGTTCAAAGAGGACGTGGACAAGGCGGCGTTCCTTTCCAAGGTAAAGGACGGGAGCGTGGAAGAGTGCCTGAACTTTATCCCCGTGAAGGCGGGAGACTGCTTCCTCATCAAGGCGGGCACGGTACACGCCATCGGCGCGGGGTGCGTGATCTGCGAAATTCAGCAGAGCAGCAACGTGACCTACCGCGTGTACGACTATAACCGCCGCGGCGCGGACGGCAAGCTGCGCCCCCTGCACGTCGAAAAGGCGATGGACGTAATCAACTTCAAAAAGTTTAAGGACGAAACGGGCAGCGGCGCGCCCGAACCGGTCGGGGGCGGAACGGTGCGGCACCTGACCGAATGCGAATATTTCCGCTGCCGCGAGCTGTGCCTGGACGGAACCTATGCCGCGAAGAACGCGCATTCCTTTACGGCGGCGAGCGTGCTTTCGGGCGAAGGGACGGCGGACGGCGAGCCGTTCAAAGCGGGCGACAGCTTTTTTATTCCCTGCGGAGAGGCGTTTGCCTTTGCAGGCAAAGCAAAAATCATTCTGGCGGACGAGCCGGAGAATAAATAAACGGAGGGCAGGAAAATGAACTACTATGCGGGCATCGATCTGGGCGGCACGTTCGTAAAGGGCGGCATCGTGGACGAGGAAGGCAACATCCTCGTCAAGGATAAAATTCCGACGGGCAAGGAGCGGCCGTACGCGGAGATCGCCGCAGATATGGCGCAGCTTGTTTTGGATCTCGCGAAGAAAGCGGGCATTTCCCCTGCCGACGTAAAGGCGGCGGGCGTTGGCTCGCCCGGCACCATCGACAGCAAAAACGGCGTGATCGTGTACAGCAACAACATCCGCTGGGAAAAGGTACCGCTCGGCAAGGAGCTGCACAAGCACCTCGGCATCCCCGTGTTCATCACCAACGACGCGAACGCGGCGGCACTCGGCGAGAGCTTTGCGGGCGCGGCGAAAAGCTACCCGAGCAGCGTGTTCATCACCCTCGGCACGGGCGTGGGCGGCGGCATCATCCTCGACAATGTTCTGTTCGAAGGCAACCGCTCGGCGGGCGCGGAATTGGGGCACATGGTCATCCGCATGGGCGGCGAAAAGTGCACCTGCGGGCGCAAGGGATGCTTCGAGGCGTACGCCTCCGCGACGGCGCTCATCCGCCAGACGAAGAACGCCATGGAGAAGGATAAAACGTCGAAACTTTGGGAGATCTGCCCGCATTTGGAGGACGTGAACGGCAAAACGGCGTTCGACGGCATGCGCGCGGGCGACAAGACGGCGGAAAAAGTCGTCAAAAACTACATAACCTACCTCGCGGAGGGCATTGCGAACCTGGCGAACATCTTCCGCCCCGACGCGGTCGTTCTGGGCGGCGGCGTTTGCGCGGAGGGGGACAACCTGCTCGTGCCCCTGCGCCGCAAGGTCAACCGCCTGCTGTACGGCGGAACGAAGTATGCGCCCGTGCTTTTGACGGTTGCCAAGCTCGGCAACGACGCGGGCCTCGTCGGCGCGGCGCGGTTTGCCATGCAAAACTGCTGAAAGGCGCACATTTTTGCAAAACGTATCGAAAAATACAGCGCAAAGGCGCACCCGTGCGGGTGCCTCCAAAAGAAACAAAAAAGGGGAGAGGGTTTTTGTATACCCTCTCCCCTTTTTTGCCCGATACATTGATATTTATCGTACTAAAAGCCGCTTTGAATAATGATTTCCCATTGAATTTTATTTGCGCAAAAATAATAATGCCGCGCCTTATCCAAGTCCTTTGTACTCTTGACAGCCTCATCGCAAACCCAATAGGTCAAACCGTTTTCGAAAAAAACCGTCGCTCCGTAGATGATATGCAATTCGCCATCTATCCGAATAGCGCCGAAGCCCTTCACCAGATTGGTTTCAATATTGCCGTCGAGTGCAAATACAATGTCGTATCCCCATGTTGTGTCAAAGCTGATGTATTGCTTTTCCTCTTCGACATAAATATCCTTAACCCGCGCATTGAAAAAGCCGTGCGCCACATCGATTAACCCGCGAACGTCCGCTTCATTTTTTAGTTCAAACCAATCGTTATCTTCGACCGCCGCCTGTAACGCTTTGCACCTGTCCAAATCGATATTGTCTATTTTGATTTTAGGAAATTTTCCGCTTATACTTTCAAGAATCCAGTCGTATCCCTCTACCCTTTTCTTGATTACCCAATTCTCGTCCGTTTCTAAATTGTAAATCAATGCATTGATTTGCGGCATCGACATATCTACGAGTTGTAAGGCCGTACAATCCTTATTAAAGACTAAAAGATCGCTGCCGCGCCACCACCTCTTCTTAAAAAGAGCAAAAACGACTGAATTATAAAATCCGTTTTCGGTTCTTATTCTTGCTATCATGGCTCTCCCCCTAATTTCCCGTTATCCATTATTATTCCTGTTCGCCCGATGCAAGCGGCGCGAACCTCGCGCCGACGAACGCCGCCAGGCTCTGCGGCGAGAGGCGCATCTGATGCCCTACCCTGCCCGCGCTGACGTAAATTTCCTCGTAACCCTGCGCGCTTTCGTCGATAAAGGTGCGGAAGCGCTTTTTCATGCCCACGGGCGAGCAGCCGCCGTGGATATAGCCTGTGAGCGGTTCGAGTTCCTTCTGCTTGATCATGGCGACCGACTTGGCGCCCGCCGCCTTTGCCGCCATCTTTAAATCGAGCGAGGCGCACACGGGTACGCAGAATACGAAATGTTCCCCCTTATCCGACACCGTGACGAGCGTTTTGAACACGCGGCGCACGTCTTCGCCAAGCTGCTCGGCTACGAGCATGCCGTCGGTGATTTCGGGCGGGTAGGTAAAGGGGGTATAGGGTATCTTTTTCGCGTCTAAAAGGCGCATGGCGTTCGTTTTATCCATATCGTTCTCCGTATGATTTTCCGCTATTATACACCATATCGGCGCAAATATCCAATAAAAAGTGCGGCAAAACGCAAAATTTTCTGCCGCGGCGGACGGAGAAGCATTGACATTTTCCGCGCAAATTGCTATGATAGGCGGGCACGCAAAATTGTAACGAATTTCGCTTTCGGAGAGAGTACGGATGAAGGCGCTCGATTTAGGCAGCCCGCGGGTGCTGCCCACCGTTTTAAGGCTCGTGATCCCCGCGATGATCGCGCAGTTTATCAACGTTTTGTATTCCATCGTCGACCGCATGTACGTCGGCAACATCGCGGGCATCGGCGACACGGCGCTCGCCGCCGTGGGGGTATGCGCGCCGATTACGACGCTCATTTCCTCCTTCGCCTTCCTCATCGGCACGGGCGGCGCGCCGCTGTTCGCCATGGCGCTCGGCGAGGGACGGGAGGACAATTCCAAAAGGATACTCACCAACGCACTCTATTCGCTCGTTGCCCTCGCGCTCATCGTGACGGCGCTCGTATTCGCGCTGGAACGCCCCCTTTTGATGACCTTCGGCGCGAGCGAAACGACCTACGCCTACGCGAAGCAGTACCTCTTGATTTACGCGGCGGGGGCGGTTTTTTCCATCACGGCGACGGGGCTGAACCAGTACATCACCGCACAGGGGTATTCGGGCATGGGCATGCTGACCACCGTGATCGGCGCGGCGGCGAACATCGCGCTCGACCCGCTGTTCATCTTCGTTTTCCGCATGGACGTGGCGGGCGCGGCGTTGGCGACCGTTCTGTCGCAGTTTTTATCCTTCGCGTTCGTCGTCACCTTTCTGCTGTGGAAGAACACAAAGATACGCATTTCCCTCGGCAAATGCGACTTTAAGTTGATCGGGAAAATCGTCAAACTCGGCATTTCCCCCTTTCTCATCATGGCGACGGACAGCGTCATCATCATCGTTTCCAACGCGATCCTGCAGGCGCGCGGGGGATTGGAAGGCGATTTATGGATCACCGTTTCGACGGTGGTGCAGGCGTTTTTCCAGCTCATCACCATGCCGATGATGGGCATCAGCACCGGCTCGCAGCCCGTCATCAGCTACAACTACGGTGCGAAGAACACGGCGCTCATCAAAAAGGCGGAAAAGTACATCGTGGGGCTGTGCCTTCTGTTTACGACGGCGATGACCGTTGTTTCCCTGTTCGCGGCGGCGCCCTTCGTTTCGCTGTTCACCTCGAACGCGGAGATCGCCGAGCGCAGCGTTTGGGGGATTCGGGTGTTCATGCTCGGCGTGATTCCCCTCTCCTTCCAATACGCGTTCGTGGACGGGCTGACCGCTTTGGGGCAGCCGCAGTATGCCATCACCCTGTCGCTGACGCGCAAGCTCGTCGTATTCCTCGGCTGTCTCATCGTACTGCCCGTCTTTTGGGGCGCGCAGGCGGTGTTCTACGCAGAGCCTGCGGCGGACATCTTTTCCGCGATTTTGAGCTCCGCCGTCTTTTTAATCGTATTCCCGAAGATATTGAAAAAGCGGGAAGCCGCGCCGCCCATACCGCAGCAATAACTCGATAAAAACAAAAAACGGAGCGAGCTCGATCGGAGACCGCTCCGTTTGCATTAAAAGGATATTCCGCCAAACTCCAAAACAAAATGTTTCTCTTTTAATCCCGTTGCGGGGTGATGCTCTGCTACGGTTATCGTAATATCTCCGATTTTCTTTGAAAAACCTCTTTCAGCTTCGCCGACGACCGCATACATACAAATATATTCCCCGTCAAAACAAATCAATTCAAACGGTTTATCCGCATCTACGCCGAGCGAACGGAGATAATTCGCCGTCTCCGCATATTGAGAGGAAAATTGTCCTATAAATCTTCTGCAATCTTCGCAACTACAAGGTTCAAACGTTTGATAAAATTGCTTTGTTCTTTTAATATCAGCAAACATTTATTTCCTCCTGATACGGTACGCCGCGCCCCTATCTGCCGATAAAGAAGATGCGGCGCAGGGAAGTGTAAATTTTGCGCCAGCATTTGGCGAGCGCCTCGTTGGTGAACTTTGCGCCGATTTCCGCCTCCTCGCGCAGGGTGAGCGGCGCGGACAGATCTGCCCAGGCGTCGACGTAGTGCGCGCACAGCCGCTCGGGATTGTCGAATAAAAACACGAGGTTATCGTATAAATACGGCTTGACGAGGGAGAGAAAATCCGTCTTTTCCGCCGCCTCCTCGAACTCGTCGATGAGGTATTCGATCGCCCTTTTGTCCTTCTTTTCGATGTGCATGAGGTAGGAAAAGACGAGCTCGTCGCCGCGCACGGCGTAGTTGCCGTCCACCGAATAAAACTGGAACCCCTTTTCGTCGAAAAAGCGGAAGAAGGCGGCGTCCAGCCCGTCGAACAGACCGCTGCGCAGCCAGTGCGCCGCGAGTTTGAGTTCCTTGCTCGCCCGCTCGACGTGATAGGTGACGAGCACCTGCAATTCCCGCCCCCGGCCGCACTTGTTGTATTCGCGCGTTTCCTTTTCCTCCTTGCGCGCGGGCGTGCGCTCGAGCGGGCAGAGGGAAATTTCGCCGAAGGTCTGTTCGACGGCGCGCTCGTCCTCCTCCGAAAAGGCGCCCGCCAGAAACAGGCACATCTCCTTGGATAAAAGTTTTGCGCGTACCTCGTTCACCTCGGCGATGTCCAGCCCCTCCAGAACGTGCCAGCTGCCGAGGATGGAGTTGATGTAGCGGGAATCGAACCACAGCTCGCGCAGGATATCCCCCGCGCGGCCGTCGTAGAAGGCGTTTTCGAAAATCTCGTTGCGGATGACGGGGAGAACCCTGTCAAAATCCTCCCGCTCGTAGTCCGTTTGGGTGAGCATGGAGTGCAGAAGCCGAAGCTGGGGCAGAAACACCTCTCTGCGGCAGCAAAAGCTGAAGCACATATAATTGACGGCGGTGTAGCCGTTGATTTCGGAGCCGCGCGAGGTCATTTCGGCATTGATTTCGGCTGCGCGGCGCTCGCCCGCCCGCTCGAAGAACATATGCTCGACGAGGTGGTATACCCCGGGCGTCGCCTCGGGCACGAAGGGCAGGACGACGGAAAAGGCGACCGTATTCAGCTGCGGCGCGCGGAAGGAAACCAGCCGCGCCCCGTTTTTCAGCGTTTGATATTTTTCCGGCGAAAAGTCCATGGCATCCCCTCTTTTGCCGCAGAACACGGCAGCGCGGCACAGCCGGCTGCGCATTGCGGAAAGCGGCACGGGTGTCAGCCGCGCCGCAGAACCTTTATTCCGTTTTATTGTAACACACAGCCGCCGTTTTGTCAATTTCCGCCGCAAAATCGTAAAAAAGAAATGCCCGCCGTTTCGGCGGCGGACGCCGCAACAAATGCACGCTCACAGGATGCGGAAAACATTTTTATGATAATCGAGTTTTCCCTCCCTTCTCAATTTGGCGAGCACCGCACAGAGCGCGCTTCGGTCGCACCCGAGGTAATCGGCCATCTCCTGCCGCCCGAACGGAACCGTTATGAGCGGTTTCCCCTGCGAGCGCGCGAGCGAATGCAGGTAGGAGAGCACCTTTTCCGCAAGCGAATGCCGCGTCAGATGCCCGATGCGCTCGGTGAGGAACAGATTTTTGCGCGCAAACAGCCGCAGAGCGTTCGCCGCAAGGCGCGGATACCGCGGCGAACAGGCGATGCGCTCCGCCGACAGCCATAAAACGCGCGAATGCTCCGCCGCCCGCACGCTGACGGTGAGCGGCTCGCCCGAAAAGGCGAACGCCTCCGCGAACAGATCCCCCGCCGAAAGGTGCGCGACCAGGGCGGGCACGCCGCCCGCGTCCTCGCGCACGACGTCCGCCCCGCCCGAGAGCAGGATTCCGACGCTTCCGCACCGCTCGCCCGCGCGCAAAAGCGTTTCCCCCGCCGCATATGTTGCCTCCCGCGCGTTCAGCTCCCGCAATGCCGCGGACGCTTCTACGCCCGCAAAGAGGGGAAGTTTTGCAATTGCGCCGTCCATATTCCCTCCAAAATGTTGTAATTACAACAGAATTGTTGGGAAAATTGTACTATAATCGGAGAGCAAAGTCAAGGAAAAAGGAGAAGCGATATGATACGCAAGATCATTAGAATAGACGAAGAAAAGTGCAACGGGTGCGGTTTATGCGCCGCGGCGTGCCATGAGGGCGCCATCGACATGGTATACGGAAAGGCGAAGCTGCTGCGCGAGGACTACTGCGACGGGTTGGGCGACTGCCTGCCCGCCTGCCCGACGGGAGCGATCTCCTTCGAGGAGCGGGAGGCGCCCGCCTACGACGAGGAGGCGGTACGCGCCGCAAAGGCAAAAGCCGAAGCGACACAGGCTCCCCTGCCCTGCGGATGCCCCGGCTCGCAGGCGAAGCGCATCGAGCGCAAGAGCGCAGAGGGCGGCAAAGCGTATGCCGCGGGCGAAACCGAGAGCGAATTGCGGCAATGGCCCGTTCAAATCAAACTCGTGCCGACCCGCGCGCCGTGGCTGGACGGGGCCGATCTGCTGATCGCCGCCGACTGTACCGCCTACGCGTACGGCGATTTCCACCGCAAATTTATGCGCAACAGGGTCGTGCTCGTCGGGTGCCCCAAGTTGGACGAAGGGGATTACGCCGACAAGCTGACGGAAATTTTGAAAAACAACGACATTCAGAGCGTGCACATCGTGCGCATGGAAGTGCCCTGCTGCGGCGGCATCGTAAACGCCGCCAAGCGCGCATTGCAGGCGAGCGGAAAATTTATTCCCTGGCACATCACGACGATCTCGACGGACGGCAACATTTTATAAAAAAAGCGGACCGTGCGGCCCGCTTTTTTAAATCAGATCTTCGAGCGCGACCGACTGCACATGCGACATGCGCGTGCGCGTGAACAGCTTGTATTTGTTGCTCAGCGACTCGAATAAAATGTACAGCCGCCCGTCTTTTACGGCGATCTCCTCGCTCATGCAGGGAGCGGTTATCGTCGTTTTGAGGTTGGACGAATCGAGCATGTACAGCGGCACGCTCGTGCCGTCGACGTCGAGCGTTTTATCCGTTTCCCCGCCCAAAATATTTTCGTACACCCAGATCGTCGAATCGGGCAAGCCGTAGGAGCAGGAGAGCGCGATGCCGCCCTCGTACACCGCGATGCCCTGCACCTGCTCGCGCACGGAAACCGCATAGCTCGGCTCGTCCGCGGGCGCGCCCGATGCGTCTACCGCGTAGGCATATACGACGCCGTAATTCATCGAACCGTCCGCCGTTTCCATGTGATGGCTTGCGGGCGTTTCGTAATTGCCGGGGCGGTAAAACTCGCCGACGTACAGAATATTTTCGGTATCGCTGTATTGACAAAACGCGACGCTCAGCCCCGCGGGGAAATAATCCGCCTCGACGGCGCCGCCGTTTTCCGTTGCAAAAACCTTTTCCAAGGGCAGGCGCGCGATTTCGTCCCCGCACGCCACATATAAAAAGCTATCCGAACAGGCAACGCCGCCGAAATGCGATTCGTCCGCCTTTCCGCCTTTCGACAAGGTTATAAACTTACCGTTTTGCCCGTTTTCCTCGTCGATAAGATACACGCGCGAAGCGCCTTCGGACATATACCCGCTCATCGCAAAGGTATACCCTTCCTCGTTTTCGGGCAGGGCGGTGAGCCCCTGCGGGCAGACGTCTTCGGAAAGCCCCGGAATGGCGAACTCCTGCCGCGCGAGCGCATAGAACTGCGGGTAGGTTGCGCCGCAGTACCACACGATCAGAAAAATGCCGAGGGCGAGCACGACCGCCCCGACGATGCACAGGGCGATGCGCCCCTTTTTGCTCTTTTTTTCAGACATACCTTTTTCTCCTTATATAGTATTGTACCATAAAACGGAACGCGTTGCAAGCGAACGGAAAAAACGCCGCAGCCATTCCTGCCGAACGATTCCGCGAAAAATGTCGATAATTGTGGAACATACAAGATATTGTGTTTCACGAAAAATAATTGCCCCAAGATATTGACAAACGCAAATACAGGTGCTATAATAAAACCCTACCGAAAAATAAGCGACCCCGAGGATTTGGCAAAACAGACCGATAAGGGCGGAAAAGGAGAGGAGTATGTATCAGGTCATCAAGCGCGACGGACAGATCGCGGAATTCGACATCAAAAAGATCGCCGTAGCCATCACGAAGGCGTTCGACGCGGTGCAGAAGCAGTACCACCCGAGCATCATCGATATGCTCGCGCTGAAAGTGACGGCGGACTTCGAGCCGAAGATCAAGGACGGCAAAGTCGCCGTGGAGGACATTCAGGACAGCGTGGAGGCGGTGCTCTCCGAGGCGGGGTATGCGGACGTGGCGAAGTGCTACATTCTCTACCGCAAGCAGCGCGAAAAGATCCGCAACATGAACTCGACCATGCTCGACTATAAGGCGCTCGTGAACAGCTATGTGAAGGCGACCGACTGGCGCGTGAAGGAGAATTCGACCGTGACCTATTCGGTGGGCGGACTCATCCTCTCCAACAGCGGAGCCATCACCGCAAACTACTGGCTTTCGGAGATCTACGACGAAGAAGTGGCGAACGCGCACCGCAACGCGGAGATCCATATCCACGATCTCTCCATGCTGACCGGCTACTGCGCGGGCTGGTCGCTCAAGCAGCTCATCCAGGAGGGACTCGGCGGCATTTCGGGCAAGATTACCTCCGCCCCCGCCAAGCACCTCGCGACGCTGTGCAACCAGATGGTCAACTTCCTCGGCATCATGCAGAACGAGTGGGCGGGCGCGCAGGCGTTCAGCTCCTTCGATACCTACCTCGCGCCCTTCGTAAAGACGGACAACCTCGACTACGAGCAGGTCAAAAAGTGCATCGAGAGCTTTATCTACGGCGTGAACACCCCCAGCCGCTGGGGCACGCAGGCGCCGTTCTCCAACATCACACTCGATTGGACGGTGCCGAACGACCTCGCCGAACTGCCCGCCATTGTGGGCGGCAAGCCGCAGAACTTCAAATACAAGGACTGCCAGAAGGAAATGGACATGGTGAACAAGGCGTTCATCGAGGTGATGATCGAGGGAGACGCGAACGGCCGCGGCTTCCAGTACCCCATCCCCACCTATTCCATTACCAGAGATTTCAACTGGGCGGACAGCGAAAACAACCGCCTGCTGTTTGAGATGACCTCCAAGTACGGCACCCCCTACTTTTCCAACTATGTGAATTCGGACATGGAGCCGAGCGACATCCGCAGCATGTGCTGCCGCCTGCGCCTCGATTTGCGCGAGCTGCGCAAGAAGTCGGGCGGGTACTTCGGCAGCGGCGAATCGACGGGCTCCGTCGGCGTCGTGACCATCAACATGCCGCGCATCGCCTACCAGTCGAAGGACGAAGCGGAGTTCATGCGCCGCCTCGACAGGCTGATGGACATCTCCGCGCGCTCGCTTAAAACCAAGCGCACGGTCATCACCAAACTGCTCGACGAAGGGCTGTACCCCTACACAAAACGGTACCTCGGCACGTTTGCCAACCACTTCTCCACCATCGGGCTCGTCGGCATGAACGAGGCGGCGCTCAACGCGAAGTGGATCGGCAAGGACATGACGCACCCCGAGGCGCAGGAGTTCACAAAGCGCGTGCTCAACCATATGCGCGAGCGGCTCTCCGACTACCAGGAGCAGTACGGCGACCTGTACAACCTCGAAGCGACGCCCGCCGAATCGACGACCTACCGCTTTGCAAAGCACGACAAAGAGCAGTTCCCCGACATCATCACCGCCAACGAGAACGGCACCCCCTACTACACGAACAGCTCGCACCTGCCCGTCGGCTACACCGAGGACGTGTTCGACGCGCTGGACATCCAGGACGATCTGCAGACTTTGTACACGTCGGGTACGGTATTCCACGCCTTCCTCGGCGAAAAACTGCCCGACTGGAAGGCGGCGGCTTCGCTCGTAAAGAAGATCGCGGACAACTACAAGCTGCCCTACTACACCCTTTCGCCCACCTATTCCATCTGCAAGGAGCACGGGTATCTTGCGGGCGAACAGTTCACCTGCCCGCACTGCGGCGCAAAGACGGAGGTGTACAGCCGCATCACCGGCTATTACCGCCCCGTACAGAACTGGAACGACGGCAAGGCGCAGGAGTTCAAGGACAGGAAGGTGTACGACATTGCGCACTCCACCCTCAAACACTCGCACGCACTGCACGCGGAGGCGTGCGCCGAAGCGGCTTCGCCCGCGCTGGACGGCCCCGTGCTGTTCACGCGCGACGGATGCCCCAACTGCAAGACGAGCAAGATGATGCTCGACAAGGCGGGCGTGAAATACAAAATTATCAACGCCGAGCAGGATGCGGCGGTCACGCGCAAGTACGGCGTAAAGAAGGCGCCTTCCCTGCTGGTACCCGACGGCGACGGGTTCAAGACGTACGACAACGCGAGCGAAATTCGCAGATACATCGAGAGCATCGGCTGATATGTACGACATCATCATCATCGGCGCGGGCACGGCAGGCATGACCTCCGCGCTCTACGCTTTGCGCAACGGAAAAAAGGTATTGGTTCTGGAAGGAGAGAGCCTGGGCGGGCAGATCGCCACGTCGCCCCGCCTGGAGAACTTCCCCTCCATCAAGGAGATCAGCGGCGAGGCGTTTGCGGACAACCTGTACGAACAGATCGACGCGCTTGGCGCGGAGGTGGAGATCGAAAAGGCTGTGCGCATCGAAAAGAAGGCGGAGGGCGACTTTGCCGTACACACCGAATACGGGCAGTACGAGGGCAGGAGCGTGATCATCGCCGCGGGCGTGAAGCACAAGCACCTGAAAACGAAGCATGACCGCGAAGATCTGGTCGGCAAGGGCGTTTACTACTGCGCCGTGTGCGACGGGCCGTTCTATAAGGGGCAGGAGGTGGCGCTCGTCGGCGACGCCAACACCGCCCTGCAATATGCGCTGCTGCTTTCGGGATACTGCAAAAAGGTGTATATGTATACGCTTTTCGATAAATTTTTCGGGGACGCGAACCTCGTGAAGGCGGTGCGCGCCAAGGAAAACATCGAGGTGCGCCCCGACACGAGCGTCGTCGATTTTATCGGCGAAGAGGAGCTGAAAGCCATCGAATACACCGATAAAGACGGCAACCTCTGCCGGCAGGAGATCCCCGCGGTGTTCGTGGCGATCGGGCAGGTGCCGGACAACGGGGCGTTTGCGAACGTCGCCGACCTGGACGAGGCGGGCTACATCGTCGCGGACGAAAACTGCAAGACGCGCACGCCCGGCGTGTTTGTGGCGGGCGATTGCCGCACGAAGGCAGTGCGGCAGGTATCCACCGCCGTTTCCGACGGGGCGATCGCCGCCACGAACGCATCGCTGTATTTGGAAAGTCTTAAAAACTGAATTTTTGCCGGTTTTTCGGCAAATTTACTCCCCCGCGGCTATCGCGGGGGAGTTTTTACAATGAGATTTATTTTTCAAACGCGGCGCGGCGGGCGCCCCTTCCGGCCGCCGCCTTTTTTTCTTTTTTTTTTCATTTTTTCACGTAAAACCATACAATTACGATGTAAAATAAAACCAATAAAACAGTGGGAGGTTTTATTATGAAAAAATTTGTTGCTCTTTTGCTCTGTTGTTTAGTGACACTATGTTGTACACCCTTTGCTGTGGCATCTGCACAGCCTTCCGGTTTTCTGAGTTTGGAAGACTCTGCAGAAGTGGAAGCAAAAATTCAAACGCTCTACGACGAGCGTATGGAAGCTCAGTTTGCCGGAGACGAGGAAAGCGTAGAGGCTATAACAAAAGAATTGGCATCTTATGGCGTAGAAGAAGTAACTTATTCGGAAATACAAGATCTTTTAGACTTGCCCTCCACGCGATATGTTATTGATTATGAAAACTATCGATATGAGAGGTATTCTTTAGATACGGAGTATAATGGTAATATTTGGACTTATATGGTTATAAATTTAACTCCAAAAAATGAACTTTGCGCGCTTTGGCAAACGTCTTCCAAAAAAAGTTTTCTTCCTGTTTCGGTACAAATAGGAAACTTTACCTTTTGGGAAATAGTTTCGCGTTTTATTGGATCCGTAGACAGATATAATATAATCGAAACCGTTTATGACGCTCTTTCTCTCATATTTGAAGACTTAATACCTACTATGACAGTAAAAAATTTAAGCATAGAATATCAATGGAACCTGGCAGAAACATGCAGTTTCGTTTATTTAGCCTCGAACACCGTACCCGGTATATACACTTTAGTAGGCCGCTATAATAAAGTTGATGGAGAAATTGGCTATACTTATTATGGCGCAGATTTCGACGAAGCAACAGGAACGCCTATCCCTACTCTATCTTCTCATTTTTATCCGGTTCATCTTTCTGCGGATAATTTTGCTTCCGGTTATTATGCACTTAGATATTGGCTGGAAGGGAACGGCATCTTTGAGCAACGCACCACTGCTATCAATATATCCGGTATAGACGGCTCAACTTTTTCTGTCGATCTGTTAAATCCCATGTTGCCTGGAGGTGTATCGTGAAAGATCGCGCTATCGTATTGGTTGTGATATCGGCCTCGACATTTCTTGTTTGTGGAATCACTGCAGCCATGCTCTGTTCCGGTGTTTCTTCTCTCCCCGCTTGGCTGAATGTTGTGATTTGCTTCGGCGTTTTTATTGCCATACAAATTGCGTGCGCGCTCAGTTTTCGGTGCCCGCATTGCAAACGAGTGTTGCGCCTGCAATTTCCCGTCCCGGATTTCTGTCCGTACTGCGGAAAACTCCTTGACAGTAAAAAAGATTAAACTTTACAAAGCGGGCGTCCCGAAAGGATATTTTCGG
>ERZ1106952.214-NODE-214-length-35422-cov-9.175701_pt1 | contig 35422 bp, 32 predicted proteins | sample MGYA00403677_ERZ1106952 | MGnify/ENA primary metagenome ERZ1106952 (study PRJEB35170, sample SAMEA104062415) | human gut metagenome | biome: human gut; feature: human-associated habitat; material: faeces | place: Denmark | collected 2012-05-14 ...
CGGATACGCGCAAAATTTCCCTCGTCACCGTAAGGTAGACTTCGGGGACGTGCGGTGGCTTTGCCACCGTACAAATTTTGCGCGTCTGCGCCTCGAAATCTCTCCGCATCCGCTGCTTGCGTTCACTATAATACTTTTATAAATAAATGTGTCGTATTATAATATAACCATTACTTTAAGCAGTTTTTTCATATGAAAATTTTTCATTCCTGTTTAGGAATATCGAATACTTTTACGATAAAAAGTGCTAATCTTTATATATAACTTTTTATTACACAAAAGGAGAGCAAAAATGGACACAAGTATGAAAAGATACGAAAAAGAACTCGAAAAGGAAACAAAATCATTTATATCCGTATTAAATAAGAAAGACGTACATGCGTTGATATTTCATAAAAAAAAGGACGGAATAGATGATATAGCAAGGATAGCGACATTAACATTGATATGCGGATACAGAAAATTATTTTTGAAAATATTAGCGAATTTGGATGAGAAAGAAGTAGATAAATTTATTAAAAAGATAGGAGAAGTATCCAAAGATTTTGAAACGATAGACAAATGGGTAAGAGATTTTATCAATAATTCGATAAATACAAAACTGAAAGAGAAATTATTGCCATGCTGGGAAGAGTATGCGCAAAAGGTGGACAGAAAAACATTTTCGATAAAAGAGTTTTTTCAAACGCAAGAACCCCCGACCATATAAAATAAGAAACGGCAAATAAAACAACATTCCGACCATGTAAAATAAGAACGAGCCTGTATAAAGTACATAAGCAGCGAATGCGGATGGATTTTTTGATGAGCGGACATTTTTTCGGGTCGCCATAAGGTGACCCTATGGCGACCCGAAAAAATGTCTGCGCGCGAAAAAGACGCCGCAGACGCGGAAATATATTGCGCAACCCAGCGAAAGAAAAACCGCGAAAGCGTTTTTTCTTTCGCGGCAGGGGAGCGTTAGCGGTGCGCAATAAAAAAATTATAAAAGCGGCAGAGTGAACCAGAACACGGAACCTTTGCCCTTTTCGCTGTCTACTCCGAAGGTGGTCTTGTGCAGTTCGAGAATGGATTTGACTATGCTGAGTCCCAGTCCGCTGCCGACGACGCGGCGTTTGTCCTGTGCCAGGCGGTAATATTTATCCCAGACGGTATGGAGTTCCTCTTCCGTCATTCCCTTGCCCGTGTCTTCGATCTCCACGCGGGCGGCGTTGCCGTCGGCAAAACACCTGACAATAACCGTTTTGTCCGCGCCCGTATAGTTCATGGCGTTGCCCATGAGGTTGTAAATAACGCGATCTATTTTTTCACGGTCGCCGCGGACGAGCAGGTCGGGCGTTATCTCCGTGCGGAACACGTAGCCTTTGGTCTCTTCCATTATGCCGAAGCGTTTGACCGCCTCGCCCAGTTGCGCGGAAATGTCGAACACGCTGGGATTGAGTTCGAGAACGCCCGCTTCCAGCTTGCTCAGTTCCACGACTTCGTTTATGAGCGCGGTGAGCCTGTCCGTTTCGTCCATTATGACCTGCGCCTGCTTGGCGCATTTTTCCTTGTTCCCGCCCGAAATGTCGCGTATCATTTCGCTATACGCTCTTATCATCGTAAGCGGCGTTTTCATATCGTGCGAAACGTTGGCGAGCAGGTCCCGACGGAATTTATTGTTTTTGTCCGCTTCCTCGAACGCGTAATTGAACGCCGCGGAAAGCTCGTTTATCTCTGCGAATTTGGTGTCGGTGGAGAGCGGTTTGCGCTTCCCGTTCTTGTTCTTTACGGGTGCGGTGACTTTATCCGCAAGCAGGCGCATGGGGCGCGCCGCCACGCCCGAACCGAAAAACGCGACGACCGCGCTTATTATAAGGCAGGCTACGGTTATGACCACGAGCTGCCCCGCAAGAGTACTGCGGGCGGGACTGAACGACGGAAGTTCGCTCGAAAGATAGACGTAAGTCATCACGCTTATGCCGTCTTTTTCCGAATATACTTTCGTCCTGTAACCGTAAAACACAACGTCGTAATCCAGCTCGTCCAGACCCGTGGTGTCGGATACGAGCGGTTCCTCATAGCCGAGATTTTCCAGGTAATGGTCGTAAAGCACGCCTTCCAGACCTGCGGCGGTGATCCCGCCCACCGTCGCGGAAACGACGTTGACGGGCTCGCCGTAATCGTCTACGTTGAAAACTATGACGTTGACGCTGCCAGCGGTCGCATAGTCGTTGATTATCTCCTGCAAACGCTCTTCGTCCGCGCCTTCGCGCACGGCGTTGAAATAATCTTTGGTGAACGCCTCGCCCGTGCGGGCAATCTCGTTGCGCTGAAACCCGACGTAGAACGTCGAATAAAATATTATCTCGAATATCCAGACGATACCGAGCACGAGTATCGTCATCATTACGAATATTATCCAGAGGTTGAATCTTATGGAACGGAAGCGATGTTTTTTCTTCGGCAAAGCCCCCGACGTCGTCTCTTCGGGTGCGGCGTCGGGTGAAAAAACAAGCCCGCAAACGGCGGCAGGCTTGCTTTTGTCGTTGTCTTTCACGTCCTTTTCCATAGTTTTGGTCAGAGTACGAGTTTATAGCCCACTCCGCGCAGAGTGAGTATCTTATCCCTGTAAGGTCCGAGGTTGGCACGCAGCATTTTTATATGCGTGTCGACCGTCCTGTCCTCTCCGAAGAAGTCGTATCCCCATACGTCGGCAAGCAACTGTTCGCGGGGGATGGCAACGCCTTCGTTCTTGACGAGATAGAACAGCAGGTCATACTCGCGCGGGGTGAGGTATACCTTTTTCCCGTCGACGTATACGCTCCTGCCCGCAACGTCTATTTCCAGCCCGTCGGACACGATCTTTTTGTTGGCGGTCTTGCCGCGGCGAAGCACCGCGCCTATGCGGGCGACTACTTCTTTGGGCGAAAAAGGCTTGGTGACGTAATCGTCGGCGCCTATCTCGAAGCCGAAAAGTTTGTCGTACTCCTCGCTCCTCGCGCTGAGCATGATAACGGGCACGTCCTTGTCCTTCTTTATCTCCTTGACGGCGCTGTAACCGTCGAGCTTGGGCATCATTACGTCCATGACTATAAGGTCGTAATTGTCCGCTTTCGCCTGCTTTATAGCATCCATACCGTCGACGGCTTCGCCCACCTCGTAACCTTCGAGTTCGAGGTATTCCCTGAGCACGTCGCGTATGCCTTGTTCGTCGTCAACAATCAGTACTTTTGGCATTTAAGCTCCCTCTCCTTACCGTATTTGAGTACCGCCGTTACGTTTGCCGTACGGCTTCGCGGCATCGTGCCGCGTTTGCTTTCGTTTTATCGTGTCAAACCGTTTTTCAGCTGCTCTAACCCGCCCAACGGCGTGAGAGCGTAACCGACGGCGACCGCGAACAGGACAATGCCGCAAATGATGAGCGCGTTCTGTTTCGCGTTTTTGTTTTCCTTGATGAGCACCGCCATGCCCAGCCCCGCGTTTACCGCAAGCCCCGACACAGCCGCGCCGAGCGTCAGCGCCCCGCCCGCGAAAAGTTCGGTTATCATAACGCTGGACGCGCAATTGGGTATCAGCCCGATGAGCATTGCCACAAGCGGCTGAACATACATACCGCTGTTCATGAATGCGCGGAAGTTGTCTTCCGTTACGAAAAATATTATCGTTCCGAGCACAAGATTGACGATGAAAACGAAAAGCGTTATCCATGCCGTATGGATGAGCGGATGTCTGAAATATTTTTCGAAAACGCCCTTCGTGTGCTCCTCGCCTATGCTGTGTCCGCAGCACCCGTGCTCGTGAGTGTGAAGATACTCGTCGCGATCCGCGTGTCCGTGCGGATCCTCATGCGGCTGCTCCGCCGCTTCGTCCGCCTGCTCCGCCTCTGCGTCTGCCGAAATGACCTTTTCGGGGACGACGTTTTCCGACTTTTTCCAACGCCTGAACGCGCGCACGACGATATCCGTCCCGTAACCCGCCACAAGCGCCATGACGACTTTTATCCCGATAAGAAGACCCGTAGCCGCCCATACGAAAGGATCGGCGGCAGACTCGCCTATCAGAATGGGAAGAGCCTCATCACTCGTCGCAATGAATACCGCGATGAGCGTTCCGACCGTAACGAGCCGTTTGGAATACAGTTCGCTCGCAACGACGGAAAAACCGCATTGCGGCAACAGCGCGAGTCCCGTTCCGACCAGCGGCGCGAAACGCGATCCGAGTACTCCGCGTTTTATTTTGCCTGTTTTGCGGACCTCGATTATTCCTATTATAAGGTGAACCGCAAAAAGAAACGGGATAAGGCGCGCGGTATCTATCAATGAATCAATGATTACTTCGTAATATAACAACTTTACCGCCTTATCTGATATGCTTCTCCCCTTCCGTTTATTTTATTATAATATTTCCGTCTTGTCAAGAGTTATTTAAAAAATAAATGCCTTATACCCTTCCTTGCATGGCGAAAACCATTAAATAATAAAGATAACGCAAAATTTATTTACAAATATTTTATTTTAGGATAGAATATATCATATAACTATAAACGGCGGACACTCAACGTGTTTCGCAAAGGAGCGTCAGATGGCAGTATCCGACAAAGCAAAAAAAATCATTTGTATAGTTATAGGTTCGGTGCTTATAGCCGCTATAATAGCAACGGTGATCATCGTTTCGGCTAATCTCATATCACCTTATAAACGCAATAATCTGAGCTTTAACTCGATTAAATATTCCAGACCCGACCTCGACGGGATCGAAAACGCATTCGATCAGGCGTTCGCCAACGTGGACGGTTCTTACAACGCGGCGGTAAACAGCGTAAACAACGCCGTGATAAAACTGAACGAGCTCGTTACCGCCGTTTCGTACGTGCAGGTAAAATACAGCGAAGACTATACGGACCCTTATTGGTCGAATGAATATAACGAGCTGTATTCCGCGTATAACGTATATTACAACAAATACTTCGACCTGCTCTACGAAGTGCTCACGAGTAAAAACAAAGATATGCTTTCTTCTCTCAGCAACGAAGAAATAAAGCAGATAGAAAGAATGCACGGGGCATTGGACGACGAATATTTACAGGCCCAGAACAACATAACGGAAATAACAAACGAATACAATAATCTCGGCACGGAAATAACGGGGTCTCCTTCGGAAGCGGATATGCAAAGTTTTTCCACAAAAGCCGGCGATCTGCTTATCGAGCTTGCTCAGAATTACAATGTCATCGCAGAGAGCGAGGGATACGATAATTATGCCGATTATGCTTACGAATCTTACGGAAGAAGTTACGATCCACAGGAAGCGCAGGCTTTGCACGGCTATGTCAAAACCTATCTTAAAAACGTCGTCGGCGAGCTCTTTAACGCGGTGAAAGATTCCGATAAAAGCTTTATGGTGGGAGGCGACGACCCCGATCTGATACTCGATCGTTCGATGAACACGATAAAAAGCTTTCTCGACGAAGCGGACAACAAGCAGTACGTTTCAGAAACGGACGCGTCCATGGAAGGATACCTGACGGAAGCGTATAATTATATGGACCGTTACGACCAGCACATACGCTCTTCCAACCCCAAAGGCAATGAGGGAGCATATACGACTTATCTATCGGGCTACGACATCCCCATAATGTTCCAGTACATGAACGGCGACATCGGCGACGTGTCTACCTTCGTCCACGAATTCGGACACTTCACTTCCTACTATATGCACGGACAGTACGGCGGATACGACCTCGACTATGCCGAAGTGCAGAGCCAGGGGCTCGAACTGCTGTTTATGAACAGCTACGACGAGCTTTACAAGGAGCTTTTCCCTTATTATTCCGACGCCGAGATCGAAAACTTGGCGAAAGGTCTGACAAGAAATAACCTTATGACTACGCTGATCTTTTCGGTCCAGATGGGTTGCATTATGGACGAATTGCAATACGACGTTTATACAAATATCGATTATTACACGAGCGGCGAACAGGTAACCGCTAAATTCGACGAACTTCTGGACGAATACTTCCCCGAAAACGTAATAAACGGTTATTCTGCGAAATATGACTTCAAATACTGGTGGGCGGAAGTGTCGCACAACTTCTCTCAGCCGTTCTACTATATCAGCTACGCCGTCAGCGCGATCCCCGCGCTTACGATCTATATCGACAGTATCTCCGATTACTCCGCGGCGCTCGGCGAATATCATTACATTCAGCGCTACGGCGACGGCACTTACGACTTTTCGAGACTTCTCGAAAAAGCGGGAGTCGACGATCCATTCTCCGCAAGCACGATACAGAACATAGCAAGCGTTATCCGCGAAAAATGGCTCTGATAATAATTACGGTCTAATGACAAAAAAGCTTTACGCATCAGGCGTAAAGCTTTTTTCTTACTGTTTTTCAGTGGATGATGTGATTGGGTTTGTCTACCGAGCAGCGAACTATCTCGCCGAAATACAGCGTGTGATATTCGCGATTGATGTACATGTCGTGAGCGATTATCGGGTCGAGCTTGCTCTCGCGCATTTCGCAAACGTAGATGACTTTACATTCGAGATGAAGAGCGCATTCCTCAATGCTTACGGACTTGATCTGTTTTGCGGGAATGGGCGCAAACCCAAGCTCTTTGAATTTATCGACTTCGCGACCTGACATCGAAGAACAGCGAAGAAGCTGTGCCGTCATATCGTTGGTCGGTACGTTCACGACAAAACACTTGTTTTTATCGATGAGATCGTGGGAAAGTTTCTTTTTTCTGACAGGAAGAACAAAAACATCCCTGTTCCACATTCTTCCGAGCGTTCCCCACCTGGTATTCATGATATTGATCTTATCACCCGTCCCGCTCGTTATGAAAACTCCTCCGAGTTTTATGGCGTTAAGAACAAGGTTCCTTTGCCTGTCTGTCATAATTCTTCAACTCCTTATCTGTTTTAAGTCTATCACCAACACGTCATTATGTCAAGTGAAAATATTTTCATAAAAGTTCTTGTTTTTTTCACTTAGTATTCAACTTTATTTAGGAGCCGAAGTTCATCCGACAAGCGGGGCAAGGCGCGGTTTGTTGTTCTTTCGCGGGTATGCGGGCGGCGTCGAACGTATCTTTTTAACGATCACCAATCTTCTGACCGTTTCGTCGTCGAGTTTTTCTTCCTTTACTGCGGAAATCGTGCCGCCGAGCAGTTTTACGGCATATTCCGCTTCTTTGATCTCTTCGTCGCTGTCTTCCGCTTTGTATGCCACGAACGTTCCGCCTTTTTTCAGATAAGGCAACGCATATTCGGCAAGGACATTGAGCCTTGCCACCGCGCGCGCCGTCACGGTATCGTAACTTTCGCGCCCCACGATATCTTCTATGCGGCTGTGTAAAGCCGTGATACCGTGCAGACCGAGTTTTTCAATGACCGTTTGCAGATATCCTACTTTTTTTCCTACGCTGTCCACCATCGTCACGTCGAGTTCGGGCTTTTCTATTTTGAGAACAAGCGCGGGAAATCCCGCTCCGCTCCCTATATCGAGCACTTTTCCGCTTACGTAAGGCAAGCCGAGCATGCTGTCCGCTATGTGTTTGGTGTAGTAATCCTCTTTGCTCTTTATTGCCGTAAGATTGAATCTGGCGTTATACTCGGTAAGTATACCGTAAAGTTTTTCGTAAACGGATATGTTCTTCCCGACCATGTTTTCAAGATCACTTCGCATTTTCTTTTTCTCTTTTATTATTATAGATAAATTATTATAGTTATTATTAAGACGGTGGATTTGTGGACAACCCGATTTTATACAAGATATTGTGTTTTTACAGGATTTTCATAACAATATTTTCCGTTTTTTTATCCACACCGATATGTGTATAAACACGCGTTTCCGCGCTAAATCTCTGTGGATAACTCATTTTTTTAAAACATTTTAATAAATCCCGATCAGCCGCAAAAATCACTTATCCACAAACAGTTCAACATTTTATCCACCCTTTCTCACAGATAAAAAATAAAAAATCGGTAAGTAAAACAAGGTTTTGTTCGATAAAAATTAAGGTAATTTTTTTCGGAAGGTGTGGGAAACTTTTTTTACCGAAAACAAAGTAACAAAACAAAAAAGATGTGAAGAAATTAGAGCCAAAATAACGAAAAAATACTGTAAGTTTTTTTGGAAAGGTGCGGGAAAACTTTTTTTATCGAAAAAAAGGTTTCCCGCCAAAAAACTCCGTGACTTAGAAAAAATTAACAAATAACACCGCCGCCCATGCAGCGGTCGCCGTCGTAGAAGACGACGTATTGACCGGGTGTGACAGCGCGTTGAGGGGTATCGAAAACGACGTTTGCCGTATTATCGGGGGCGATTGTAACGCGGCACGACTGATCGGGCTGACGGTAGCGCGTTTTTGCCGTACAGGTGAAAGTGACGCCTGTATCGGGCGCACCGCCGATAAAGTTAAGAGAAGCGGCTTTAAGCGAAGACGAGAGCAAGCGATCGTCCTCTCCGCACGAAACGACGAGTGTGTTTGACGGGATATCTTTGCGTATGACGAACCAGCGTTCCGCGGCGTAGCCTTTATGCCCGCCTATGCCGAGCCCGCGGCGCTGACCGAGCGTATAGTACATAAGTCCGTCGTGCGTGCCGAGGACATTCCCTTCCTCGTCGGTGATAGGTCCGGGGTTTGCGGGAAGGTAAGCCGAAAGAAACTTTTTGAAGTTGCGTTCCCCTATGAAACAAACGCCCGTGGAATCCTTTTTTTTCGCAACGGAAGTCAGCCCGTAGCGTTCGGCAAGCGCGCGCACCTGCGGTTTGCATATTTTCCCGAGCGGAAATATGACGTTGTCGAGTTGTCCGTCGCGCACCTGATTGAGAAAATACGTCTGATCTTTGGCTTTATCCGCGGCGCGCAGCAGCCGAGTTACACGGTTGCCTTTGTATAATGCGTCGTGGGTTATGTCGCAATAGTGCCCCGTGGCGATAAGATCTGCGCCCAGCTCGCGCGCATAGCGCGCAAACTCATCGAATTTGATCTCACGATTGCAAAGAACGTCGGGATTAGGCGTTCTTCCCGCTTTATACTCGCTTAAAAAATACGAAAACACACGGTCGTAATATTCTTTTGCGAAATTGACCGAGTAAACGGGTATGCCAATCTTGGCCGCTGCGTTTTGCGCGTCCGCCCAGTCCTCCGCCGAAGTGCATGCTCCGTCGCTTTCGCTCTCTTCCCAGTTATTCATAAACAGTCCGATAACGTCGTATCCCTGCTGTTTAAGAAGAAGCGCCGCGACCGCGCTGTCCACTCCCCCGCTCAATCCGATAACTACGGTTTTGTTATTACTCGTCATACGTATATTATACAGCGTTTTTGTTTTCATTGCAAGCCCTTGAAAAGCAAAAGCCGAGAGCGCGAAAAGTAAAAACGTTTCATATGCCGACGGAACGGGGATACGATGAAGGGACGCGGCATAAAATAAAAACGTAATATATACAAAAGTTTTCGCCGCTCGCGCAAGAAATATTAAAAAATATTGACAAACACGTCCGATAATATTATTATATATACAGCGGCGAAAACCGCAAATCAGATAAGGGAGATGCGTTATCGCGCAGTAAAAAACAATGACCGATCCGAAAAAAGTTTTATATTACGTTGCCGTTGCCGTGTGCATTGCGGCGTTTCTCGGCGCTTTCGTCCTGTTCGGGATAATGTACCTGACAGGCAAGTATGAGCTTATATTCGTGCCGTTCATCCTTGCCGTTATAGGCGGCGTCGCCGTCATTATAGCGTCGGTTATTCGTGCGCAAATAAGAAGACAACAATTGGACAATATGTTCAGACAGCAAATGAATAATTATCCCGGGAACGATTACGGCCGCCCCGCGCAGGATCCGTTTACCGTCGATCCTTTCGCCGACGCGTTTTCCGAGAGCGGCACGGAAAATAAATCGGGAACGGATAAAAGTTCGTCCGATAAATTCTGTGTTCAGTGCGGCGCTCCCCGAGTCCCCGGGGATAAATTCTGCCCGTATTGCGGAAGAAAATACGAGTAAACGCACGCCGTAATTTTATAGCATCATAAAAAAAATATATAATCGAATACGCCTTAAAGAGTTCGGCACTCTAAGGCGTATTTTTATGTTTTTCGGTATCGGACAGGTTTACAGCCGCAATGATAAATGGAAGAAGTTTAATGTAAGCATATGAAAAAGGGGCGTCAAAAAACGCCCCGTGATAAATTAAGTTCAATATTTGATTTGCGTTTGCGTCGCGATATGCCGCCATAAGCCGCGGTCAAGATCACATTTCGCTCTGGAAAAGCTCCGAACGTCTGATCTCTATTTCAAGATTGCCGTTGCGGCAACGCAACTCGTCCAGCATTTCCTTTTCCTGCGCGACGTTTTTCATTACGATGTGATATTCCGCTCTGAGCATACTGCCGAGATTTATCGTTTTCACTCTCAGTATTTCATAAGATGAGGTGTATTTTTCGAAAACATCGTTGAATACCGACGAATAGTCTATGTTTTCGGGCAGAGTGATGCGGAGCAGTTTGTCTTTCGGACAGGATTTTTTATCCCAGACTTTAAGCGCTTCGAGCAGTATCATTACGGCTCCCGAACATACGATGAAAATAAATCCGTAAGCGAGATAGCCCAGTCCGAACGCGATACCCGACGCCATTGCTATGAATATTATACATATTTCTTTTGCCGTGCCTGGCAGAGAGCGGAACCTGACGAGCGAAAAAGCTCCGACGATGGCAACGCCCGTCCCGATATTGTTGTTTACGAGCAGTATTATCAGCGTGACCGCCATGGGCAGTATTGCCGTCGCTATGAGAAAACTTTTCGTTGAACGCGTTTTGAAAAAACACATGGTCGCAAAAACGACCCCCGCAAGCAAGGCGGCGCCTACCACGATGAAAAACTCGCTTGCCTGCATCGTTTCAGATTTGAAAACCGAATCGAACATATCATCATCCCCTTTTATACGAGTTGTTTTATTTTGTTGTTTCTGAGCAGATAAAGATAAGCCGATCCGTACTTTGAAAAAGAGGTCTTGAATATCTTTTCATCGCTTAAAATCTTGACGAGCCACAGCGGGTATGCCGAGCTTGTTTTTATTTCCATTATCACTTCGCCGTCGTTAAACAGCAGATTTCCGTCAAGCCCCGATCGCAGATCGAGTCTGTCCGTCCTGTACCGAACGTCAAGATCGAACGTGACACGCAGATCGCTTTCGTCGTCTATGTATGCGGTGCGATCGTAAAGAAGCAGCATCGCGGGAGTCAGTCCGCCGTAAGACCGACAAAAATAAAGTATTTCTTTTTCTATCTGCCCTTCGCCGACGCTTTCTCCGTCGCACACGAAAGGCATCAGTTTCTTTTCGGGAATGGAAATACGCCGCTTGTAAACTATCCTGTCGTATTTCTTTTTCAGCTCCACGAAAATTTTATTTTCGGGACCTGCGAGTCCGTAACTTCGCGCTCGTAGTTTTTCTTTATAATCGGGCTTTTCTATCGACTTGATTATAAGCCGCCAGTTAGTCGTGTCAAAATACAGACTTTGTATCGTCGTTTCCCCGTACTCGTCCGCATGCAGATGTCCGTTTATCCGTTCAAGAACGGATAAATACTGAAAACGCGTGAGTTTGTATTTGAACTCATGCCGCTTGAAAACAGTAATGTCCCTTTTCACCATAATTTCCCCTATTGCCCTATAATATCACAAAGATATACGAAAATCAATACTTTTCCGAAAAATGTTTATTATTTATTTTTATATGCGTTTGCGATCGGTTTTAGCATTGAACGTCCCTTTGTTGCGGCGTTTTTGACTTTGGGCGTGGTTTTGTTCGTTTGCGAAACGGTTTGCCGAGCGGTGGCCGTAAAAATCCCGTATGCTTTGGTTTTACGCAGATTAAGTGCTTATAGTTGATCCGTCGCCTTTCGCCTTTACGTTAGCGAAAAGGGGTAAATTCATTCGGATTTTTTATAAAAAACCGACCATGATCGAATGAATTTTCGTATGCCGCTGTGGCGAAACGGGCAGAAGCAAGGAAGTTAATACAATTCGCGTGCGAAACTTTCGTAAATACGCGTACGCATAAGCGACCGCGCACATACAAGCGGTTTTATCTGACAGCGTTTTGTTTTGTTGACACGCGGCATGGTTTTGTTTACACGCTGCCGTTGCCTTGAAAAAAGTCGTTTTCCGTAACTCAGCGGTCGGACAATAAAAAAGCGGATCCGCGTCTGATGCGCGTGATCCGTTTTCATCATAGCTTTGTAGCGTACGTTTTTCGATCCTCGATATTTATTACTTGTCGTCTTTCGTTCCGGCTTTGCTGTACAATACGCTTTTGCTTTCGGGCGTAGGCAAGCGAAATTTACAGAAAAGACGTCGGAAAAGTTCGGTACCGATAAAAAACATGCCGAAACGACAGAGATTGCCGATAAAACTCATAAATCATATGAGTTTTTGTAATATTTCCGCAAGCTCGGCAGTCGTTGCGGTAAGTGCGCCTTGCTTGAGAGGGTCGGGCAGCCCAGCGCTTTCCACGAGCTGTGAAAACGGCAGACTTCCCGCTTTTGCGACCAGCGCGGTATAGCGGGAAAATGCGTCGTCATAGTCGCGCAGCGAGAGAGCAAGGAACGAATGGGCTACCGACTGTGCGAGACAGTAATCGATATAGTACATCGGATTTTCGTAAATATGCATCTGATACTGCCAGCGAGTGCCGCGTTCAAAGTACGGGATCCCGTTCGAAGTGAGGTACGGCCGATATTTTTCATCCAGCTCCGACCAGACGGCGTTGCGTTCGGCAGGCGTAAGATCGGGGTTTTCGTAGCATATTTCCTGAAATTCGTCCACCTGTGTGCCGTACGGCAGGAACGTCAGCGAGCTGAAAAGGTGCATATATTTATAGTCGCGGGCGCGTTTGCCGAAAAACTTGTCCATGTACTTCCATGCGAAAAACTCCATCGCCATGGAATGTATTTCGGCGATCGACATTGTTCCGAGGTTAAGTTCATAGTCCGCGCCGCTTCTGAACATTTCGTAAAATGCGAGAGCATGCCCCGCTTCGTGCGTAAGTACGTCCACATCTCCGCTCGAGCCGTTGAAGTTTGCGAGTATGAACGGCTGACCGTAGTCGTCCACGGAAGTGCAGTACCCTCCGCCCCACTTGCCTGCCCGCGGGAATACGTCGAACGCGTCGGCGTCGAGCATTTCATCTATGAACTTCGCTGTCGCTTCGCCCATGTCGTGGTACATGTCCTTCGCCGCGGCAAACATTGCTTTTGCGTCGATGACGGGCTCGGGGTTGCCTATGCGGAAATACACTTCGTTATCGTAAAGTTTTATGGTGTCGATACCCAGCGCCGCCGCGCGTTTACGCTTCAGTTTCGCTACGAGCGGAACGACCGAATTTTCGATTTCGTCGCGGAATATTCTTATCTCTTTGCGTCCGTATGAGTACCTGCCCATCATGCAATCGCCCATTTCCGCATAGGAGCCGAAGCCGAGCTTACTTGCCATTCGGCTGCGGACTTTAACAAGCTTGTCGAAAAGCCCTTCGAGAGCGGAAGACTCCCGAGCAAGGCGTTTGCCCGCCGTTTCCATAGCTTTGCGCCTGACGTCACGATCCGCGTCGTCGAAGTATTTGCGCAGCATGCTGAGCGGCATTTCTTCCCCGTCGAAACGGAACAAAGTTTCGCTCATGAGACGGTCGTATTCGGTTACCAGCGCGCTTTCCTCCGCAAGATCGGGAACGATTTTCTCGTCCATGGTTCGCAAAGTAAGCTCGTATATTTTAGCGACGTTGGGGTTCATGAGTTCGAGCGCCTCGCCTACGTGCGCGTTGTGCAGAAACGCCCTGTTGAATTTCGATCCGCAGGCAGCCAACTTCGGCAGATTTTCATCGTAATATTGCTTCTCGGCAAGATAGTATTCGTCGCCTGTGTTCAGCGTAAAGCGAATATTGCAAAGCGAAGTCATGGTCTGAATGTGCTTTGACAGCGTGATGGAACGCTCGCGTATCTCCGCCATTTCTTTGCCGCTGCCGGCGTTTTTCATTTTTTCGGCAAGGTCTGATACCTCTGCGCATACTTTGTCTATGTCGATGCGTTCGTATTTCATGTCTTTAACTTTCATTTGCGCTCCTTTTGCCGATACTTCAAAATAAGTCGACGTTTATTTTATGTCTGAAATGTCATGGGGACAAATCAGATTGCGATAGTTTGTAGTTTAATTATTATATGATCAACGACGGATAATAATTTTTTTATTAATTGTGCGTAAACAAGAGTAAAATAATCGTGTATCCGAGCATAAAACTAAAATTTTTTAAATCCCGAATTTATTTTTTATTACTTTAACATAAATATGTAAATTTGTCTACATTTTTTATTTTATCAGATGCCGCACGGAAAATTTCAACCAAAAAATTTATTATTTTTGCAAAATTTAAAATAAATGATATAAAAAAAATTATTCGTTTGAAAACGATTCTATTTATACACAAATGTGGATAACTTGTGGATAACATTTCGGCGAATTTCTGTATAAATAAAAATAAAATGTCGAAAAAGTACAATAAATGTCCATACATATAATTATTTTAATTATTGCTTCTTATTTATCAAACATATAGCAAAAAGATAATAAAATTCGTAAATTGTTATTATAATGTAAATTATATAACTTTTTGATAATTATGTTAACAATTTATGCACTTTTTGTGGATAAATTGTGTATTATCAATTATATATCAGTCTGATTTATGCGCAAAAATATCCAAAGACTCTGTTATAAATATAAAAGTTATATTTTAATAATATGTCAATAAAAGTCCATTATGCAAAACAGAAAAAATGTTTTGTGATCTGAGCTGAATTGATTTTACTTAAATTTTTTGCCGCGCGTCTGAATTTTAAAAACTTTTATAAAAAGCTTAAAATCTGAAGTATTATTTTTTAAAAAAAATTGAAAAAACATGCGGAAGATAGTAAAAAAATTACAATAAACGACAAAAAATGTCCTATTTTTACCATTTATCAGTATAATTTTAATATTATAAGGCAATATATTTCCATTGTATACTTAAATTTATTGAATTTGCAATATTTAAATAAAATATTAACGAATTTATGGTATTTTCACATATTTTTGTGTCCAAAAGCCCTTCGCAGCGTAAAATCTTTAAAATTTTATATGTTCAGCGGGCAAAAATACAAAAAATTATAAATTTAATCGCAAAAAATTTCGAACTTTTTTGATAAATTTTTGGATTTTTCAAAATTAAGTTATTATTACATAATTAACATAAGAAGTCGAGACCAAAATTTTAAATGTTTTGTGTCTTTACGGGTCTTATCTGATGTTGGGGCACTGGTTTTTTGTTGGCAATAATTTTTATTGGCAGTAATCTTTTTGTTGGCGCTCTTTAAATGCTCGGTTAACGAACGTAGAGGAAAAGCTTTTTAACCTGATATGATGAAGACTCGCTTACCGGATTCCGCTTCAAAATGTCAAGATTTGCGGCAAAAATTGTGCCGCAAATTGCCAAAAATTTATAAAAATTTTAAAAAATTCTGTCTCAGAACGTCTGAGTAAAAAAGTGATTATTTCAGTAATGCAATTTAATAATTATTTTTAATATTATAGTACCACATAAAACTTTATTTATCCGTTTATGATATTATTTACGCGTTAATATTATCATAATTGTGCAAATAATCGATTTACGTAAAACCGCAATTTTGCGAGTAATTTTAGCAATATTTATCGCATAATATTGTAAAAAATGTACAACGAGTTATTATATAATAAATAAGGTTAAGCTAATTTATTGCTTTTTTATTTTTGGGGGAACGTACCTTTGCGTGTTTTTACGACTTTGTGACTTTTTGTTTCGATATTTTCGTTTTTGAAAACAAATAGTAAAGCGGTTTAACAAAATTTTTTCATATTTTTATTCGAGAAGGATTAAATTTTTCTGATTTCAGATAAGCGCAGCTTTAGTTCTTATACTTGCTTGTAGGTAAAGTTATTGCGAGTAGAGGAACAAAACTTGTATTGTCGATTATAAAAAACAGGTAGTTAACTTGTTCGCGATCCATTTGTCTCGGAATACTGATATGCAAATGCAGCGATAGGGTTATGCACAATGTGGATATCTTGTGGACAACTTATAATAATTATGAACTAAAAAATTTTTAATACTATGTTTGTTTGGTCGAATTATACGCTGTTTTGTCGAATTTTGTTGTGTGTGGATAACTTGTTGATAACTTTTGAAATGTTTCACGTGAAACATTTCAAAATCAAAAAACAGCTTTATTGAATTGTCTATTGTTTGTTATGTTTAATTTAGCTTTTGTTTCACGTGAAACATTTTTTAACTTGCTTTTATATCTGTCTAGCAAAGATAAAATTTGCTTTTTAGCGCAAGAAAATTGATTGTAAATATCGCGCCGATATCAGATATTCGCAATTGAAACACAAGTTTGCAAGCATGCACTATCGGGGATTTAAAGATAATGATGGCGTTTTTTCTTTTGTATAGTTACTATATTTTAATTTATATAACGGCTTATTTGCGCAACAAAATATAATTATAAATCAAACAAAGCGAACATTAAGCCAAACAAATAAAACATATGTCTATGGTGTTAGTTATCACAAAAGCATAGGGGAATTTAAATATCATGATCCTGGAATTTTACGCGGTTTATTAAGTTTTCTTTTACTGACAAAAGTTTGTCGGATAAAAGGTGATGTTTATTTATATAAAGCTTGTTGGATAAAGGTGATGCTTATTGAATCCGAATAAATAACTTTATGACAGTCGGCAAAATGTTTTTATATAAAACTTTTTATTTCGCATGCGCGTATGCAATTAAATATTTTAAAACACAGCGTATTCGCGAAGCATACAACTGCTTGCAAGTAGGGAAGGGCACGTGTTTTCTTTCTTAACATATGAGCAAAAACGGTACACAGCAAAACCTATTGTGTGACGGTATATCGCAAAGTATTATATATGCAAATTATTTATGGAACGGAGTGGTGATTCAGACAAACAATTTGTTAAATCGATTTTTTACTATGTTAACTTTGGATCAATAATTTGTAGGGTAAACAGGTATGTTGCAAAGCGTACAAAGCAGATAAAATGTGAACTTAAAAAGTTGCATGCGCAATCGCGTAGTCTTCTGCTTTGGGTGCCAATTTCTGATCTATTATTTGTAAAGGCAAGCGGGCTATACCGCAGAGCACCCAAAGCGATAAAATGTGGCTTTAAAAACTTGCATACGCAATCGCGTTGTTATTGGTTTTAACTGCGCATATTACAACAATTAAATAATTGTTTATGAGTTGCGATAATAAAGTTATTTGTGCAAACAGAATTAAACTGTTTGCCGCTTTCAACAGAAAAGTCGGGCGGAAAAGTTTTATTGCGGCTTATAGGTTTACTTGCTTTCAAGCCCTATTGCAATTTATAAGTGCTATTTTCATTTAAGCTGATGTATAAAATACTAGTGCTTAAGAGCGAGGAAAGCAGAGCAGGGACGTGATAAAGTAAAATTAGTGTATTTTATATTGCATTGTTGCTTTTATAATACTTGTCTTTTTGGTATCGAATATAACTAAGAATTGTCGACCAATAAATTTAACCGTTCCGCGTAGTTGAGATCTTATGCAATAAAAATAAAGGCTCCATAAGTAACTTACGAAGCCTTTATTTTGAGAAGTTTTGTTTTGTGTGGTGTCGGTTTATACGATGCGGCGCATATATTATCAGGTGAAATTATTTTGCTAATCCGACAAAACGTATAAATAAAATTATTCGTATTGATTATGCTGTCGATTATTTATGTGCGCTTACTGCCTTTATGGCGTTATCGTCCATAGACTGATACAAACCCATAAATGTATTATCTGCGTTTCGTCGTGGTTGTGATTAAATTATAGTAATTGCTGCTCATCGAACAAAAGTTTTTTGAATATCTGCTGTCGTTGAAATATGTGTAAGTCAGCTTGTCCAAAATTCCGATGTTGTTTAGTTTATAAAAATTTTTTATGATAGCCGTATTGTGTTTAACTTTATCCGCGCAATTACGGAACGCCCCGAAAATTATTGATCGGCTTGACAAATAAATCATTTGTCCGCAGTCACCGCGTTATTTTCGAGCAATTCTATAAGATTGAGAATTCTGTTAAGATCGTCCGAAGAGAAGTAATCGATATATATGCGCCCTTTGTTGTCGTTGCCCCACGCATAAACTTTTGTCGCGAAAACGCGCTGCATGCGCTCTATCATATCGCGCAATTCGAGCGATTGGGGAGGCGTCTTAGGCTTGGCTTCTTTTGGCGTATTGTGATTTTTTACGAGCTTTTCAAAATCCCTCACCGTAAGTTTGTCGTTCAATCCGCGCTTGGCGAGTTCGAGCTGGCTCTTTTCGTCCTCTACGGTCACCAGGCAGCGCGCGTGACCTTCGCTGAGTTTGCCTGCCGCTACAAGATCTATGACGGGCTTGGAGAGGGTGAGAAGTCTGAGCGTATTGGCGACTGCTGGGCGGGATTTACCGATCCTGTCCGCGACTTGCTCCTGTGTATAGTTGTAGTCGTTCATCAATTGCTTTATTGCCGTTGCGACTTCGATAGGGTTCAGATCCTCGCGTTGCAGGTTTTCTATAAGCGAGATCTCCTGTATTTCTTTTTCCGTATAATCACGAACGATCGCGGGCATAGTTTGCAAGCCTGCTTTTTTAGCCGCACGATATCGACGTTCGCCCGCAATTATCATATAATCTTCATCGCCGCGCTTTACCAGTATGATAGGGGAGATGACGCCGTGTTGCCTTATGCTGTTGGCAAGTTCCAGCAAAGCCGCTTCGTCGAAGTTTTTGCGCGGCTGATTCTCATTCGGGTGTATCTGTGAAATGGGAATTTCGCGTGCGAGATTGTTTTCGTTACCCACAATGACGGTCTCGTCGTCCTTTATGTCTATTCCGCCGAAAAGAGAGCTTAATCCTCTTCCCAGCCCGCGTTTGGTAGCCATGTGTTTTCCCTCCGAAGTTTTTTCTTTTATTATACCTGTAATTTGCCGCCTTGTCAATGCAATTATCTGATTTTTATAATTATTATGTTATTATAACATAACTTTATTTTGACAAAACTAGAAAAATCGATAAATTATATGCGTAGGCTTTTGGCTATTGAAATAAGTTTTCCGCGGGTATTCTTGGGGAGCGACCAAGTCGCGTTTATTTATGATCGAATTTGTTTAACGGAGTGTAAATTTAAGTTACTTAAAAGTTTTGTCGGAAAAACGGACAACTATTTAAGCGGCTGCTTTGTTATCGATTCGACAGCAGGGCAATACCGTATCTTGTTGTGTATAAATACCGTTTACGTTATTGAGAATAAATAATGCTTGACTCGGAATGTTTTATAAGCAAGTAATTATAATGCATATTGACTTTTGCTCCTTATTGTGTTAATATTGGCTCGGAGGTAGCTATGAAAAAAAAGTACTTTTATTTTTTTCGACAGGGACTTTAATTTTATGTATTCTTATTAATATAATTTTAGCTTCGTCTTTTCCTATATTAGGGATTCCTTATTCTTGCGGGGACGAAAGTTTTATTTTTCATACCAATGGAATAGCCGAATATGAATATACTGGATCTAAAGGATTTTCACGCGATGAAAAAGAATAAAAATCGTCGGAGAAAATACTTTTTATATTTCGATTAACGGTTATAAACAAACTTGCCTAAAAACAACTTACGGTTTTATTCTTCAAAGTGATAATGACACTTTACATTACATTTGCAATGGTGCTGTTGCTATTCAATTTGTTTTAGCAATACTCATAATCGGAAGTACGGGTATTATTATTTTTGATTTTTACAAAAGATATAAAGATATTATCAATAGACTCAATCAAATAGAAAACAAAAATTAACTATTGTCTTCTGCCGCTTATACCAGCGCGAATAGTTGACAATCCAATCGACACATTTTCCATAACTTCTTGCCTATTGAGCGTAATTAGTTTTTGCAAAACGTCCATAAGCGATTGCACAATATCTGATGCGACGCTTATTCCCGAAACTATAATCAAACGGTACGCTTCTGACAGCCGCGCTTATTTTCCGAGTTTGCGACAGAGTTTTTCCCAAAGAGCGAGGGAGCGAACTCTGTTTTCAATTTTTTAAGGCGGCGTGTCGGCGTGTTATTCGCTCCCGAAAAAAACGGATCATGCGTCCGCTACAATCTTGACTGATATTTCTGTCAAGTTTATAGGAAGGTATACTGCCTGTTTCGATGTGTGCGATCGTCAGGCAGTGTTTTTTTTGTCATTCATAAAGCTGCCGTATTGCTTTAGGATCGCAGATATATCAAAAATAAATGAAACGCGTTAACTTAAAAATTTGATTAAGAATGAGCGAGCGGCGGGGTGGGGTACTTTACTTTTGCTTCGATATATGTTAAACTCGGGGCATAAAGTAAATGTGTATGCGGAAGAATGCGTGCCGCGTCGGCTGACATCGCTGATGCGCGGCGAAAAAATAAAATTGCAAAATAAGGGATAAAACATGGCTGAAACGGTTGATAAAAATAAAAAGGTAGCTGTCATATCGGGCGCTACAAGCGGGATAGGCAAGCTGCTTGCGGGAAAATTCGCAGCCGACGGATACGTTGTATGCGATCTTGCCCGTTCCTGCAGCGGAGAAGGCGACGAGTATAAGTGCGACGTGTCCGACGAGGCGCAGGTCAACGCGGCGGTCGATAAGATCGCGGAAAAATACGGTCACATAGATATACTTGTGAACAATGCGGGCGTAGGCATTTCGGGAGCGACGGAGCTGTTGCCGATAGAGGACATCAAAAGAGTGATAGACGTGTCTTACTTCGGCGCGTTATATCTGACCCGCGCATGTCTGAAACACATGACCGCGGGAGCGCGTATTATTTTCATGAGCAGCATTTCCGCACTTACCGTGACTCCGTTCCATTCGGTATATTGCAGCGCAAAAGCGGCTGAACAGATGCTCGGACTTTCGCTCCGTATGGAGCTTTCGCATACGGGCATAGAAGTCGTGTGTATCTGCCCGGGGGAAATACGCACCGAATTTTCCGCAAACAAACTCGTGCATACCGAAACGAACGAGCGTTACGGCGAACGCGTCCGAAAAGCGTATGCGCTCGCCGTCTCACGCAACGGCAAGCGCATGGATCCCGAAAAAATAATCGGAAAAATTTATAAGATATGTATTCACGGCAAAAAAGCCATGTACATCATCGGCGGAAAATATAAGGCGTTCTATCGCCTTAAAAAACTGACGAGCGAAAACTTTTTCATAAATATGACGAATAAGTTTGCGTCGGGAGGCTTGCATAAGCCGCCGAAACATTGACGGCATATTTACTGAAATTTATGTCGGGCACGTTTCATGGCACAATGTGTGACGGATATGTGTCTGCGGGATAACGCTAAAAACGTGACGGCAGCGTGAAAGAATGTGTGACAGCGGAACGTGACGGCAATGTGACGCCAAGTGACGAAAAAATACGTGATAAGTATGTGACGGCAAAACCGTTTCGGATTTTTCCGAAAAAGTCAATTTCGGTTGTTCCGAAAGATTCGACTTCGGATTTTTGCGAAGAAATTGACGTATTAAGAAAACAAGATTCGGCGGGAATAAGGCGCGTATGCGTTGAGGGTCCCGCAACCGACAATGACCTGTCCGAATTTACGTGGCGAAGACGGTATGCTATAAAAAAGCAATTCGCGGGAGCGCGTTTCATGGAAACGGGAATTTAAGCGGCGAAAACAGTATGTTATAAAAAAGCAATTCGCGGGAGCGCGTTTCATGGAAACGGGAATTTAAGTGGCGAAGACACTTTGCCATAAAAACGCAATTCGTGAGCGCGCGTTTCATGGAAACAGAATTTACGCGGCGAAGACAGTATGCTATAAAAACGCAATTCGCGAGCGCGCGTTTCATGGAAACGGGAATTTAAGTGGCGAAGACACTTTGCCATAAAAAAGCAATTCGCGGGTGTGAAAAACGCTTCGGCGGCGGGGAGTTTGAACGCCGCGCGGACCGAGGTCGGGCAGGATGAAAGGAGAGAAATCGTAAAAACATGGATAACGATAACAAAAAAGTGGCGGTAATATCCGGCGCGACGGGCGGCATAGGGAAAGCGCTCGCCGAAAAATTCGCAGCCGACGGGTACGCGGTATGCGATCTCGCCCGTTCCTGCAGCGGAGAAGGCGACGAGTATAAGTGCGACGTGTCCGACGAGGCGCAGGTCAACGCGGCGGTCGATAAGATCGCGGAAAAATACGGTCACATAGATATACTTGTTAACAATGCGGGCGTAGGCATTTCGGGAGCGACGGAGCTGTTGCCGATAGAGGATGTCAAGCGGGCTTTCGGCGTATCGTATTACGGTGCGCTGTATCTGACCCGCGCATGCCTGAAACACATGACGTCGGGCGCGCGCATAATCTTTATAAGCAGCATAGCGGCGCTCATACCCGTTCCTTTCCGTTCGGTGTACAGCAGCGTCAAGGCGGCGGAGCTCATGCTGGGAGAAGCGCTCCGCATGGAGCTTTCGCATACGGGCATAGAAGTCGTGTGTATCTGCCCCGGTGAGATAAAGACCAATTTTTCCGCAAACCGACTTGCGGATGTCACGACTAACGAGCGATACGGCGACAGACCCGCCGCCGCGCTCAGACATGTGGCGGAAAAAGAGAGCAAGCGTATGCCGATAAGCAAAGTTATAGACAAACTGTACGCTATCTGCACGCGAGGCAAAAAACCGATATACATTATCGGCGGCAAGTATAAGTTTTTCAATGCGGCGCGTAAGCTGCTTCCTACCGACATGTTTCTGAAATGCACGGGTGGCGTGGTAAAAGGTAAAGGAGAAAAAGAATGAGCAAGACTTTGAAAATTTTATTTACGGCTGTACTTTGCGCCGTATTCGCGGCGGGAACGCTGGCGTTCGCCTTCGCGCTCGTCAGGACTTCTCACGCGACATATGTCGCGTATGCGGACGATATAGGACTTAGGGTGAGTTTCATAGACTGCGGGCAGGCGGACAGCTGTTACATAGAGTTTCCCGATGGCAAAAACATGCTTATCGACGCGGGAGAAGACGAAGCCGACAGTTACAACAGCATTATCGGTTTCCTTGACGGAGAGGGCGTAACTACCATCGATTATTTTATCATGACGCACTCTGACTCCGACCATATAGGCGGCGCGGTAAAGATATTCGAGGAGTACGAGATAGAAACGGTATACCGCCCGCATCAGGAAGCCACGGGTACCGCCTCCAATCCGTATACCGATCCCGCGCTGAAAGGCGAAGGCAAATACGGGTTTTACGGAGATACGGTAGAAGAGAAGGCTACCGCGACGTACGCGAACGCAATGAAAGCGGCTTATGCGGAAACGAGCGAGGTCTATGTCTTCAATCCGTTTGACAGCGAGATAAACCGCATCGCGGACGCGTCCGCAACGTATACTTTCGATTTTCTTTCGCCCGTAAAAACCGATTATTCGTACGCAAACGATTATTCGCCGATCATGGTGCTGTCTTACGCCGGGCGCGATATAGTGATGACGGGCGACGCGGAAAAAGATAATGAGGCGGACTTCGTCGAGTACATAAAAACCGCAAAGCTCGGGGATAACGGCGGTCATTACGACCGCATGATAAAAGGCGAGTTCAACGCGGACATAATCAAGGCGGGACATCACGGTTCGGAAACTTCTACCAGCAGAGAATTCCTCGAAATAATGTGCGCGAACGAAGCCAAGCGCGTTAACTGCTTTACGATATTCAGCTGCGGTACGGATAACACTTACGGCCACCCGCACATCGAAACGCTTGAACGTCTGTTCGGAACGAAAAAAGATGAAAATTCCGAACTTGAAAGCGGAATGGGGTTCAGCGCGGAACGTCTGCTCCGTACCGACCTTAACGGCGACATTCGTTTCGGCGTTTCTTCGGACGGCAAGATAAGCGTCAGCACCGAAAAGGAAGCGGACATAACCGCAAAACTCACTTCGGGGCACACGGATACGCGCCCGACGCAGATCGCGACCGATAACGGACTGAAACCGAACGAGGCTGCGGATCAGCTTCCCGACAAACCGACGACCACGGGCGGCGGTTGCACGTCGGACAACGAGCTTTTCGATCCCGAATCATGGAAAGATCCGTCCCAATACAGCGCGGTGCAGTGGGTGATAATAGCCGTCGCCGTCATAATAATCATACTTATCATAGTGCTTGCGGCAAAAGGCGTCATCAAAAAGCGCAAACGCAGAAGAAGATAATATTTTATCGGCATTGACCCCGTGCATGACTTCGTTCGGTGCGCGGGGTTTTACGTTTTTCGCGTTTCGTTTTTTCGTTCGTTAAAATGTATCGGGCGTTTTTTATGAATCATCGCATGCCGGGCATTGCGAGGGAGGCGCGGTCATTGCTTCGTCGAGCCGCGGCGGACGCGCGCGGGAGTCGTTTCGGCAGCATGCGCGGATTTACCTTTTTACTTTGCGCCGCCGCGTATAACGGACAATCCGCGGAGCTAAGACTTTGTGCCTTTTCTGCATTAAAATTGCGCGCGGCGGATATATGGTCGCGACGATCGGAGCGGTCGGAAAAAGCGAAAAACGGCAGGAAAAATAAAATCGGGCGGTCGGCGAGCGTTCGTTTCGATGATCGCGAACGAGCCGACGTTCGGGACGAATTTTACGGGGCGTAAGAGTCGGCAAAAGCGGATATGCGTGAAATATAATTCGCGTTTTAGGCGCTTTTGCGTGATAAAACGGTAAAACGAAAAATTTACAAAAAAAATGTGATATTTTTTGAAAATATTGTATTGACAAAAAGTTAAACTATGATATAATAGATACGATATGACGGTGTTTAATGATGGGAAAATATAGATGTGTGTGGCCGCGGCCTTTTTTCGGGCGCGCGGTTTTTCGCGTTTTACGGAATATTTTTTCGTTATCGGTCGTATGAGCAGAGCGTGCGTATAATGTTCCGCGTGCGCATATCCGTAGCCTGAGCGCAAGCCACGGGGGAGCGCGTTTCGCGGCATACGCGTCGCGATTCGCTCGGATAAGTCAATAATCGCACTATAAACGATGCGGGTAAAGAATAAAAATAAAAGTAAAGAAGGGAAGAGATCATTATGAAGTATCAGGAAATCATTTCGAAACTGACTCTCGAAGAAAAAGTCGCGCTTACGTCGGGCAAGGATTTCTGGCAGACGGTAGATGTGGACAGAGACGGAGTGAAAGTGCCTTCGATCTTCCTCTCCGACGGTCCTCACGGAATACGTAAGCAGGCGGCTGCCGCAGATCATCTCGGTCTTAACGCGTCCATCCCGGCTACATGTTTCCCGACTGCGGCGACGATGGCGAACAGCTGGAACGACGAACTCGGCGAAGAGATGGGCAAGATGCTCGGCGAAGAAGCGGTCGACGAAAAAGTCAACGTACTGCTCGGTCCGGGCACGAACATGAAGCGCAATCCCCGTTGCGGGCGTAACTTCGAGTATTTCGCGGAAGATCCCTTGCTTGCGGGCAAGATGGCTGCGGCGTACGTTCGCGGTATACAGTCCAACGGCATTTCCGCCTGCGTGAAACACTTCGCGCTCAACAATCAGGAAGAGCGCCGCATGGTCCTTGACACGATCGTGGACGAGCGTACCATGCGCGAGATCTATCTGACCGCATTCGAAATAGCGGTCAAGGAAGGCGGCGCATGGGCGATAATGTCGTCGTATAACATGATTAACGGCACGCACGCGAACGAGAACCTGCACCTTATGCGCGACATCCTGCGCGACGAATGGGGATATAAAAACCTCGTCGTTACCGACTGGGCAGGCTGTAACGACCGCGTACAGGGACTTATCGCTGGCAACGAGCTGGAAATGCCGAGCTGCCTGTACTCCAACGACGACCTTTATAAAGCGATCACGGAGGGATACGATATCCCGCCCGAGCTCACTCCCGACCGCCCCGGCGATCAGTATGACCGCATAATGGCGGCGCTTAAAGGCGGCAAGCTCGACGAAAAATATCTCGACGAGTGTCTCGACCGTCTGCTCGATCTGATATTCACGACGGAAAAAGCGTTCGAGGGCAGGGATGAGAACGCTCCGCTCAGAGTGAAGAACGTCGAGGCTCATCACGAAATGGCGAAGAAATGCGCCGAAGAATGTATCGTTCTTCTCCGCAACGAAAACAATCTGTTACCGCTCGAAAAAGGCACCAAAGTCGCCGTTATCGGAGACTTTGCGAAAGTGCCGCGTTATCAGGGCGCAGGTTCGAGCGTAGTCAATCCGACCAAACTCGATTCGCCGCTCGCCTGCCTCGGATTCGCCATCGAAAAGGATCCGAAGAACCCGCTGCCCTCTCCCAAAGACAGGGTGGGCGCGCCCGGAAAGAACGCATACGATCTTGACGTTATCGGGTACGAGCCCGGATTCGACCGCTACGGCGCAAAGAAAAAATCGCTTATAGGCAGAGCGGTCGAGCTTGCGAAGAAAGCGGACGTCGCACTCGTGTATGCGGGACTCGACGAGGTCACCGAAGCGGAAGGTCTGGACAGAAAGGATATAAAGATCCCCAAGCCTCAGCTCGATCTTATCGACGCGCTTTGCGCGGAAGGCATAAAGACGGTTGTCATCCTCAGTTGCGGAAGCGCGGTGGAGCTGCCTTTTGCGGATAAAGTGGACGCAATAGTACACGCATACCTCGGCGGACAGGCAATAGCCAATGCCGTGCTCGACGTCATAGTGGGCAACGTCAATCCTTCGGGAAGACTTGCCGAGAGCTATCCTTATAAATATGAAGACTGTTCGTCGGCGAGCCATTTCCCCGGCAAGCAGGTAAGCGTGGAATACCGCGAAGGACCTTTCGTGGGTTATCGCTACTACGACACCGCGGGCGTCAAAGTGCGTTATCCTTTCGGGTTCGGTCTTACATATACCACATTCGAATATTCGGATCTTGCGGTAACCGACAAAGGAGTCAAGCTCACGGTTAAAAACACCGGCAACCGCGACGGAGCGGAGGTAGTACAGCTTTACGTCGGGCTTCCTTCGAGCAAACTCATTCGTCCCGCAAAAGAGCTCAAAGGCTTCAAAAAAGTATTCGTGAAAGCGGGTCACAGCGTAAGCGTCGAGATACCGTTCGACGAGCGCACTTTCCGTTATTTCAACGTCGGTACGGATAAGTGGGAGGTCGAAGGCGGCGAATATTCCATAATGATCGGCGCGAACGTGGAGGATATCCGTCTTTCCGCGAAACTTGCAGTCAAAGGAACGACGGACGTCAATCCTTACGAAGGCGTGGATCTTCCGAGTTATTTCTCGGGCAAGGCAGCCGACGTCGGCATAGAGGAGTTCAAAGCGCTGCTCGGTTGCGGGCTCGCCAAGTACCATTATCCCGTGCCCAGCCCCCGCTTTAAGTTCTATAAGAGAAAGAGAATGGTCATACATTACAACTGCACCGTTGCGGATCTGCGTTACAGCAAGCGCTGGTTCGGCAGACTGTTCTCGGGCGCGATAAGGTTCCTGCGCAGCTTCATGTGGAAGGTCGGTAACCGCACTCTTTCCAACACGTTGGAAATGGGCGTCGTTCATCAGCCTATACGCGGCATGGCAAAGTTTGCCGGCATGAACAGGGCGAGAATGGACGGTCTTATCATGATGTGTAACGGCAAGTTCTTCAAGGGACTCGGCCAGCTCAGACGCGGCAAGACCAAAGCGGAGATCAAGGCGGAGAAGCAGGCTAAGAAGAATTCCAAAGCGGCTTTCAAGGCGGAAGACGAAATAAACAAGGACGCGGAATAAAGACGCCGTCCGTCCGACAAGGTGCGGCAGACTCCGCTCGGCGTCGGGGAAAACGATGTAAATAACCGGTAAAGGAGTAATTTATTATGGCAAATGAAACGACCGCTCCCGAAAAGGAGCAGGCGGATGAGGTACAACTCATATCCGTCGACGAGATGAAGGCGCAGATCAAGCCTCTCTCGAAAAACGCGTTCGTCGCGTTCTGGCAGAAGATCTACCGCGCCTGGCTCGGCGTATGGTACGGATTTTCGGACAAGCATCCCAAGCTGTCCTCCTGGATCTATAAGATCGTATTCTTCTTTGTGTTCAGCATAGGCGTTACGATATGGCAGTTCCTTATCTTCCTGTTCCTTCCTTATGCGTTTCAGGGTCTTGAAGCGGCGTTCGGCTGGCCCGGAGTGCAGGTGGGCGATCTTACGATGCTCAACCCGATAGGGACCGCCGTCGGCGGCAAATGGGCCGAATGGGAGACCGTTCCCGCATGCTTCAACATCTTCGGCGACGCTACGGGTCTCGGCAACTGGATAGCGTTCGAAATTGCGGTATTCACCGCACAGTGCATCAACTTCCCGTTGCAGAGGAACATTACGTTCAAGTCCAAGGGTAATCCCGTCGTACAGGCTATCTGGTACTTCATCGGCTGGGTGTGCATATCCTTCGTTACCGGCGCTATCTGGGGCATTATCGAACCCGTTCTCAGAAGCTGGGGCTGGTTCTATGTGATCGAAGAGATAGACGGCGTCGAATATCTCGTACAGAACGGCGCGCTTTATACCGTTGCTACGTTGCTTAAAACGTTCATTACGGGCGGCGTTTCCATGATCATATTCTTCTTCATATTCCTTGTCATATTCCCCGACCTCAACAAAGTCGCGGCAGGCAAGAAAAAGAAGTATGAAAAACTTTACAATAACGGCGGTACCGACGAGCAGGTCGCAAAAGCAAAACTCGAATACGATATAGCCGACGAAAAGGCAAGACTGGACACCGCGGAAAAGGATATGAACAAAGCCATAGCACAGGCAAGCGCAATGGCGGTCGCTTACGATTCGCGCGTTAAGCGCCTTAACAAGATGAAGGAAAAAGGCGCCGAGGGCGAAAAGATCGAAGCGCTCGAAAAGGGCATTGCGGAAGCGCACGTCAAGGCAAGCAAGGCTTATTACGCTAAAGTGGAAGCCATTGCCAACAACGACAAGGTCAAAGCCGAGGTCGCGGCTCAGCGCGAGGCAAGAGGCGAAGCGGCGTAAAAAACAGAATTACCGTGTTTTCCCGCGCGGCAATAGCGCGCGGGAAAACGGCGGGATAAAACCGATACGCGTTTCTGACGCGTAAGGCGGGTTTTATCCCGATTTCCGCAAAAGACGGTGGCGCTTTTGCGGAAATCGGGGCAAAACCGACGCGCATGAGTTGATAAGATTGCCGTAGACAAAGTGTGAGATGCGGCTTCCGAATAAGTCAATATTCCTATTTTAAGGGGTGAAAAATATATGAAAAAGAAAAAATGTGTGGCAATGCTTCTGGCAGGCGGGCAGGGCTCGCGGCTGAAAGCGCTGACTACGACGGTGGCAAAGCCTGCGGTATCTTTCGGCGGAAAGTATCGCATAATCGACTTTCCGCTTTCCAACTGCACTAATTCGGGGATCGATACGGTAGGCGTGCTCACTCAGTATCAGCCGCTTATACTCAACGAGTACATAGGCACGGGGGGAAGCTGGGATCTCGACCGCAAGAACGGCGGCGCGCACGTGCTGGCGCCTTATCAGGCAAAGCGCGGCGCACGTTGGTACGAGGGTACGGCTAACGCGATATATCAGAACATTCAATTCCTCGACAAATACGACAGCGAGCACGTGCTCATTCTTTCGGGCGACCATATATATAAAATGGATTACTCGAAAATGCTCGCTCAGCACGTAAACACGGACGCCGACATCACGATAGCCGTCATCGACGTTCCCATGGAAGAAGCGTCGCGGTTCGGCATAATGAGCTACGACAAAAATTTCAAGATATTCGATTTCGCGGAAAAGCCCAAAGAGCCGAAGAGCAATCACGCGTCCATGGGCGTTTATATGTTCAAAAAGGACGTGCTCGTCAGAATGCTTACGGAGGACGACGCCGACGAAACGAGCGAAAAGGATTTCGGAAAGAATATCATTCCCAAGATGCTTTCGCTCAACATGCGTGTGTTCGCTTATCAGTTCGAAGGTTACTGGAAAGACGTCGGAACGCTGAAAAGCTTATGGGAAGCCAATATGGACCTGCTCGGAGTCAAGCCCGTTTTCGCGCTCGACGGCGACGCATGGAAGATTTATTCGGGCAACAATGCGTACCCGCCCGCGCTTTTCCTTGACGAAGGCAGTGCCAACAACAGTATCGTCACCGAAGGCGATATCATTGCGGGCAAGGTGATAAATTCCGTTATAGGCGAGGGCGTCACGATAGAGGCGGGCGCCGTCGTGGAAAACTCCATAGTGTTCAGCGGGTCCGTGATAGGCGCGGGGACAAAAGTCTCGTACGCAATAATCGACGAGGATGTTCGCATAGGCGCGGGATGCGTGCTCGGCGACAAAAAGAGCAGTCCCGACCGCATAACTCTTGTCGGCAGAAATACCGTTCTGCCCGACGGCACCGCTATTGAAAGCGGAAGCGTAACGGAGGCGGAGTGACATGAAAACATTAGGCATAATATTTTCCAATATCCACGAGAGAGATATCCCCGAGCTGACCAAAGTCCGTACGCTCGCGTCCGTTCCGTTCGGCGGAAGATACCGTCTGATAGACTTCGTCCTTTCGGGCATGGTGAACAGCGGTATCACGAATGTGGGAATCATCACGAAATACAACTATCAGTCGCTCATGGACCACGTCCAGAGCGGAAAGAACTGGGATCTGTCGAGAAAGAACGGCGGTCTCACTATCCTGCCTCCGTTCAGCGACGAGGCGGGTGGCGGCGTGTTCAACAGCCGTTTCGAAGCGATAAAGAGCGTAACGAGCTATATACGCCACAACGAAGCGGACTATGTGGTAATGGCGGACTGCGACGTTATATGTAACCCCGATTTCTCCGTCGCGCTCGTGGAACACGCGAAAAAGGGCGCGGACATCACGATGTTCTATCGCAACAAAAAGGTCGCGCCTTCCGACCGCGAAAGACTTGTAATAGAAACCGACGCGGACGGCAAGGTCACGAACAGCACTCGCTGCGACGGTATGACGGGCGAACACAAAGTCTATACCGACTTTATGATAATAACCCGCCGTCTGTTGCTTTATATTCTCGATCACAGCTCGCAGTGGGGCATAGGATCCTTCTCGCGCGATATCCTGTCCAACTATAAGGAGTACAAGATATACGGGTTCGAGCTGGACGGATATTGCAGAGCGGTCAACAGCCTTGCGGATTATTACAACTGCTCGATGGAACTGCTCGATCCTGCTGTGGTGCGCGGACTTTTCAACAAGAACGGCGCGCAGATTTATACCAAGGTGCGCGACTCCGTCCCCGCAAAATTTACGGATACGGCTTGCGTTAAAAATTCGCTTATCGCGGACGGCTGCCTTATAGAAGGCGAAGTGGAAAATTCCATCGTGTTCCGCGGTTGCCATATTGCAAAGGGCGCGAAAATAACCAATTCCATAATAATGCAGGACTCCGTCGTGGAATCGGGCAGCGCGCTCAACTGCGTAATCATGGATAAGGACGCGCACGTACTCGACAACCGTTTGCTTTCGGGTCACCCCACGCATCCTTATTATATAGAAAAGGAAAGCACGATCTGACGGCAGGCAGCGCTTTTGGTCGGATGACTTGCCGCACGCGCGTCAGAGCGTGGTAATGACGTCAACATCAAAACATCAACATATCGGGAAAAAGTCGCGGAATTTTTTGTTTGCGGCTTTTTTCTTTTTACGGGCATAGCGCGATGACCGTAAAATATCCGACACTATGGCAGACGCCGAAAATAATGCAAAATACAAAAAACGTATTGACGTATCACGCAGACCGTGATATACTTGCATAAAAACGATATAATTAAAAAAACGCCTGAAAAGGAGAGGACAAGATGATGACGGCAAAAAAATTCGTTGCGTTCTTATTTGCGGCGATGATCGGGATCACGATAATTTTCGGCGCGGCGGCATGCGGGCAGACTCCGTCCGATGATCTTACGCTCAATAAAACGGAAGTTACGCTTTTCGTCGGCGACAGCGAAACGCTTACGGCAACGTCCTCGGCAGACGCTGCCGTCGCATGGTCGACCGACGACGAAAAAGTGGCGACCGTAAGCGGCGTAAAGGTAACTGCTGTCGGAGTCGGCGAAACGATCGTAACGGCAACGGCGGGCGGGAAAACCGCGACGTGTAAAGTAAAGGTCGCGGAAAAAATCGACGAGCCGGAAAGTTATACGCTTGCCGATTTCGGACTCAACGAAAAAGTCGCTACCATAAATATAAATACTTTCGACGGCAATCCCGTTCCCGGCGACGGGCGCAATCAGCCTTATGTCTCTTGCTCCGTAGGGGTGGACGGGTACGGTTCGGGTACCGATTTCGATAATATCGCCGCCGAAGTGCGCATCCGCGGTAACAACACGGCGGAATACGAAAAGAAATCTTATCGCATTAAATTAAACAATAAGCGTAATCTGCTCGGTCTTAACGACGGTGCGGAATGTAAAAGCTGGGTACTGCTTGCTTGTTATAAAGACGTGACATTCCTGCGCGACGCGCTTACTTTCGAGTTCGGCGAGATGTCGCTTGCCGAAGACGGATATTATGTGTCCGATTACGGTTATGCCGAGCTTTACATCAACGGCGAATATAACGGATTTTACATGGTAGCCGAACAGCAACAGGTCAATCCGAACCGCGTAGATATCGCCGAGCCCGTACTTAATTACGAAGGTACGGATATCGGATATTTGATAGAATACGACGGCAACGCATACTACGAGACGCCGGACGTCAGATTCAGCATAAACTATGCGAACTATCCGATGAAACTGGAAAAAGGCGGGAGCAAAATACCCTCGCAGTATTCTTATGACCGCGAGGTCAATTACACGATAAAAAACGATATGTACGGTGCGGACGTTATGAACAGACCGCAGTATCTTTTCGCAAAGAAATATACTCAGAACGTCTTCGATATACTTTATAACGCTATGGTCAACGAAAAGTATTATGCGTTCGACGAAAATTACGATATCGTGCCGTCAACGCTTACCGGTTCGCGTGCGGTCGTCGAATCCGTAGTCGATCTCGACTCCTGGGTCGATATGTTCGTGTTGCAGGAATTCGCCCGCGACAACGATGTCGACTGGTCGAGTTTCTTCTTTTCGTTCGATATGTCGGCTACGGGGAACAAAAAACTTACTTTCGAGGCGCCCTGGGATTTCGACAACGGTTTCGGTATGAAAGAGGGGTTTGAAGAAGCAACGGGTTTTGCGTCCGCCAACAACGACACTACGATGCGCGGACTTAACCCCTGGCTCGCGCTCTGTTATCAGTCCGATTGGTTCATGCGGCTTGCCGCGGACAAATGGTTCGAGCTTATCGGCAAAGGGCTTATAGACCGCATGAACGCGCTTATCGATGTAGTGACCGAGGAGTACGCAACCTATTTCGCAAGAAATTACGAAAAGTGGGACAATCTGAATAAAGTCGTGGATTATATCATGAATTCCGATATAGTAAGCAAGTACAAGACTCACGCGGACGCCGCGGCATACCTTAAAGGCTGGCTGAACAAGCGTATCGATTGGCTCAACGAAGCTTTCGGGAAGTACTGAAATACTTTTCGCTTAAACAGCGCGGCAACATTTTAAGCGATTTCGGCCATGTATTTTCAAAACCTTTACATTTTATGCGCTATCTGCTAATATATAATCACGGGACACGGTCCCGACTTGACCAGAAGGAGTAAAAAACATGAAGGATCCTTTCAGACAGGCGATGCGCAAAAAAATGACGGCGGGTATAGTGCTTTCGGTATTATTCGTCATCGGCGTCCCTTGCATACCCATAGGCTTTGCTTTTGGGCTCCTCCCGATAGGCATCGTAGGGATCGTATTTGCCGTCGTCGGCTTTTACGGTACGCCGCTCATATGGACGAATTACGGTACGTTGCGCTCTTATCTCGGCGTATATTGTATGATAACGGAAGACGGGATAACGGACATAAACAGGCTTGCCGCGACGCTCTGTCTGGATCAGAAAAAGGTGCTTACGCAGGTCAATTATCTGATCAATAAACGCTATCTGCGCGGCTATGTGCTCCAGGATATGAACCTCGTATCCGTCGTACCCGAGAAAAAACCCGATCTCGCGAACAAATGCCCTAATTGCGGCGCTACGCTTGCGGTGGGCGAGGATGTGCTTTATTGCCCTTATTGCGGCGGTAAATTTCCCAAAATGCATTAAACGGGATTTTTGATAGCATAAAAACGCTTTATCGGATTACATAATAAAGGTCAGGGGGGTGTATATGAAATATAAGAGCTTATCCGGCGCGATCGTCGGCATCGTCGGCGGCGGGATAGAAATATTTATTTCGCTGATATCGCTTTCCGTGGTTATGGAAGTCGTCGCCGGCGGAGAGCTCGGCGTGCGGGGTATAATGGATATCGCGGGAAGCGTCGTCTGTTTTGCGGGCGGCATACTCGCGCTCGTGGGCGGCATACTCGCGCTCAAAAACAGTACGCTGGGCGGAATATTGCAGATTTTGGGCGGCGTGCTGGTCTTCGCTTCGGGCTTCGTTTCGTCATCGTATTATATGTACGGCATACTTGCCACGAACATCGTCAGCGCGATCCTCAGTTTCATGGTCAAAGAACCTGTCAAGGCACGGCCTGCGGACGACGGCAGAGCTTACGCCCGTAATATCGCTCAGCCGTATAACAATACCGCCGCGCCTTCCGTTCCGTCGGAAACCGCATTTCCCGCCGCGCCCGACATGGCCGTCGAAGAAACGTCGGGATCGGACGAAGAAAACAAAAACGACTGACGCCTCGTCTGTGGCGTATGTTTCTCCGACGCCGAGCGGCGTCGGGGAAATTTTTTTGCGTAGACCGCACTTTTTTAGCGCACCGTCATCCATAATGATTTCGGGAAAAACACAAGATATTGTGCCCGTTGCGCTTTGCGGATACAAGTAAAAACGCGCGGAAAAATTTTTTGAAAATTATTGAAAAAATTTGCACAAAACGCTTGACTTTGCCTTGCGAATAATGTATTATAAGCAAGCTGTCACGAAAGACAGCGACTTGTTATTTTGACTAAGTATTTATAAGGAATAAATACCGCTGGTATAACAGGATATCTTCGACAAATAAATGCGCGTGTGATTTGCGCACACGAATTAACGGAGATGTTTATGCGTTATACCTTTTTTTGTGCCCTTCAGAGCATAAAAAAGTCGGAATGACATAGCAAAGCATATCGGCGCTTGAGCTATTGAAAGCGGAGCGCATGATATAAAAAGCCGACAGTGCGTCGGCAATTCGGGACCTTGACAACTACATAGAGTAAAGCAAATTATCAAGCAAACGAGTATG
>ERZ1106952.215-NODE-215-length-35391-cov-27.536478_pt1 | contig 35391 bp, 34 predicted proteins | sample MGYA00403677_ERZ1106952 | MGnify/ENA primary metagenome ERZ1106952 (study PRJEB35170, sample SAMEA104062415) | human gut metagenome | biome: human gut; feature: human-associated habitat; material: faeces | place: Denmark | collected 2012-05-14 ...
CACACTATTTTATTTTGCGTCGACCCTACAAAACCCTAAAAATTTTTATAGAGCCGAAATAAGATTTACTGCTCCACCTTATAAATCTTCTCAGTGTTATAATTTTGGTATAAAACAAATAGGATTCAAATCTTTTTCATATAAATATAATGAATAATATTTATTTTAAATTTTTAAAATGATAAAATAGTTTAGTAAAAAGGAGATTAAAGATGTCTATATTAGTTACTGGTGGACTTGGATATATTGGTTCGCATACTGTTATTGAATTGATTAATAAAGGGTATAATCCTATTGTTGTTGATAATTTATCAAATGCGAAAATTGAAATGGTAGATCAAATTAAAAAGATTACTGGAAAAGATATTAAATATTATATTGTTGATTTATTAGATAAAGAAAAATTAGATAAAATATTTTTAGAAAATAAAGATATTGAAGATGTTATTCATTTTGCTGGTTCTAAAGCTGTTGGTGAATCTTGTATTAAGCCATTAATGTATTATGAAAATAATATTATGAATACAATTAATTTATTAAATACAATGATTAAATATGGAGTTAAAAATATTATTTTTTCTTCATCTGCTACAGTATACGGAACACCAAAAAGAGTTCCAATTCTTGAATCTGATCCTATTGGTGGTACTACTAATCCTTATGGAACAACTAAATTAATTATTGAAGGTATTCTTCAAGATGTATATAAAGTTCATCCAGAAATGAATATTGCTTTATTAAGATATTTTAATCCAATTGGAGCCCATGAAAGTGGATTAATTGGAGAAGCACCTAATGGTATACCTAATAATTTAATGCCATATATTACTCAAGTTGCTGTTGGCCAAAGAGATTGTTTATCTATATTTGGTAATGATTATCCTACTATTGATGGAACAGGAGTAAGAGATTATATACATGTCGTTGATTTAGCTCTTGGTCATGTGGCTGCTATAAAAAAATTACATGAGAATTCTGGATTAGTGATATATAATTTAGGCACTGGTAAAGGAACTTCTGTTTTAGAATTAGTTCATGCTTTCGAAGAGGCTAATAATATAAAAATTAAATATAAAATTGTCGGTAGACGTTTAGGAGATATTGCTGAATGTTACGCTGATTGTTCTAAAGCTAGTAGAGAATTAAATTGGAAAGCTACTAAAACAATTATTGATGCTTGTAGAGATTCTTGGAGATGGCAACAATATTTCTCTTCACAAAATAAATAATAAAATAACTAAAAAATGATGCAAATTGCATCATTTTTATATATTTTCTTTTAATGTCGTTAATACACTATAATCTTTTAAGAATAAATTTTTATATTTATTATAATTTATTTCATCATTAATTTTTTTGTAATATTGAGCAATAAAATATAAATTTAATGCTTTATTTAATTTAGTTTTACTATTATTAATTGGAAATATTTTATCGATTGGATAAGATATTTTACCTTTATATAAAGCATCATGTTGGAGTTTTAAATTATTTAAATAATTTTGATATATTTTATTTTTGAATGCTTTTTCATATTTTATTAAATTAAATTCTTTTTCCCATTTTTCATCTTCTTTTATATTGTATAAATAAATTCTAAAATATTGTAATAAATATAAATTATTAGTAGGTTTATTTAATTTTGAATATATTTCTTGACCTTTTTCTTTGTCAAATAATGATTCGTAAATATATAAAATTGAATACAAATAATTTCTAGTTTCTTCATGTAGATTATTATTTAATAAATCTTTATATTGTGCTTCCATTTTTTGATAATCTAAATCGTTTTCAAAAATAATTAGTTTATTATTTTCTGTTTTATTTGAAATGATAGTCAATATTGATATCAATAATATATAAATCAATGTAGTATATAAAACAGCATCTGTAAAGTCAATAATTAAAGATAATAAGCATATAATAAGTAATGCGATAATGGCGGGTATTATGACAATGTAAATATTTCTTTTGTATTGTTTATTGTTTAATACACCCATTGGTAATGTTTTTTTATCAATTGTTTTATCATTGTTTTTAATAAAAATAATTAAATTAATTATTCCTTGTATTAGTAAAATAATATATATAAAATAACCATTATTTTTTAAATTTTGATGAGATAAAATATTACTAATTGTTAAAACTATATCAAAAATAAATAAAGAAAAATTGACATAATGCGATATTCTAAATTGAATTTTATAAATAAATCTTTCTAGAAAAGAAAGTAAAAAAGTAACAAATTGTAATGAAAGAATAATTATTAAAGCTGTTATCATTTCAAAATGATTAAAAGTCATAGCGCCTATTATTAAAAATATTACATTTAAAATTAATTCAATAATTCTATATATTTTTAATGACATAAAATAGTCTCCTTTAATAATAAAACTTTATTTAAAGTTACAAATTTATTATAATAAATAAAAGGTGAAAGATAAATAAATGAACGGTATTTTTTTAATTAATAAAGAAGCTAATTGGACTTCTTTTGATATATGTGCAAAAGTAAAAAGATTATTTAACACTAAAAAAGTTGGCCATTCTGGTACACTTGATCCTTTTGCAGAAGGTTTAATGATTGTATGTTTAGGGCAAGCTACTAAAATTATTCCTTTTTTAGAACATTATAATAAAACTTATCTTGCAACTATTAAATTAGGTGAAGAAACAGATACACTAGATAATACAGGAAATATTATAGATAAAAAAGATGTTTTAAATTATTCATTAGAAGAATTAAAAAATGTTCTAAATAGTTTTTTAGGTAAAAGCCAACAAATTCCACCAATGTATTCTGCATTAAAACATGATGGAGTGCCATTATATAGTTTAGCTAGAGAAGGTATTGAAATTGAAAGAAAACCACGTGATATAGAAATATTTTCTATTGAATTGATTGAATATAATAAACCTTTTTTAACTTTTAAATGTAAAGTATCAAAAGGAACATATATCAGAACTTTAGCTAAAGATATTGCAATTAAATTATCTACTGTTGGACATTTAGTGAAATTAATAAGAACAAATATTGATAAATTTGATTTAAATATGGCAAAAAAAGTTAATGAATTAACAATTAATGATTCAATTTCTATTGTAGAAATGTTAGATTTACCTACATTAATAGTTGATAATGAGATAGAAAAAAAGATTAGAAATGGTAATAAATTATCTTTACAAGGTAAAAATATATTACTTTTAGTTAATGAAAAAAAAGAAGCATTAGCGATTTATGAAAAAAAAGAAGACGGATATTATTATTCTAAAAGAGGTTTATTTGATGCAAACAATAATATTTAATTATAATGATAAAAATTTAGTAAGTGAAGAAGTATGTATTTGTTTAGGCTACTTTGATGGTTTACATTTAGGCCATTTAAGATTAATTAATAAAGCCAAAGAATCTAAATATAAATCTTGTGTATTAACATTTGATTTTTCAAATAATATTAATTTAAAGAACAAAAACGTCATAACTACTATAGAAGATAAACAAAGAATTTTATCTAAGATAGGGATTGATTATCTTTTAGTTTTAAAATTTGATAATAATATAATGAATTTATCGCCAAATCAATTCATATCTTTTTTATTAAATAATTTTAATATTAAAGAAGTAGTAATTGGAGAAGATTTTTCTTTTGGTAAAGATGCAAAAGGAAATAAATTAACTTTATTAAAATATAATTTTAAAGTAGATGTAGTTGAAGAATTAAAATATGATAATTTAAAAATTGGGACATCATATATTATTAAATTATTAAAAGAAGGTAATATGATTTTGGCTAATAAATTACTAGGTTATCCATATCAAATAACTGGAGTGGTAAATAATGGTTTTCATTTTGGAAAAAATCATGATTATCCAACCGCTAATATTGATTTTAATGATTATGTTGTACCAAAATATGGTGTTTATGCATCTAAAGTTTTGCTTGATAATAAAGAATATAAAGCAATATGTAATGTTGGTGTTCATCCAACAATTAATGAATTAAATAAACCTATTTTGGAAGTAAATTTATTTAATTTTAATGGAAATTTATATAATAAAAAAATTTCTATTCAATTAATTGATTTTATTAGAGAAGAAAAAAAGTTCACTTCTACAAGTGAACTTTATAAACAAATTAATTTAGATTTTCAAACTTGTTTAGATATATTAAATCATTAATTATCTGTTTGTTTTGCAACTTTTGCTTCGTATTTCTTTCTTTCAGCATAATTTAGAATCTTTTTTCTCATACGATATGTTGTAGGAGTAATTTCTAATAATTCATCAGAATTAATATAATCTAAGCATTCTTCCATTGACATTTTTCTTGGTGATTTTAATACAACTGTAAAATCTTTTGAAGCAGAACGCATATTAGTCTTTTCTTTTTCTTTGACAACTGTAACTCCTAAATCGGAATTATATTTATTTTCTCCAACAATCATACCTTCATAAATTTGAGCACCTGGAGCAATAAACATTGTTCCTCTTTCTTCAACATGTTGAATTGCATAAGGTGTTGCTTGACCTGAATCAACTGCTACTAAGACTCCAATTGTTCTTTCTCCAACATTCATTTTTAATAAAGGTCTATATTCTTTAAATGTATGATTGATAATGCCATATCCTTTTGTCATAGTTAAGAAATTACTTACAAAACCAAGTAATCCTCTTGATGGAACAACATAATTAACTCTAACTTGATTATCATTATAGACCATGTGAACTAATTCGCCACCTCTTGAGGCTAAAGAATCAATAACAGAACCTAAATATTCTTCTGGAACATCAATTTGAACATCTTCAAATGGTTCACATTTAACGCCATCAATTTCTTTAACAATAACTTGAGGTTTAGAAACTTGTAATTCAAAACCTTCACGTCTCATATTTTCAATTAAAATTGATAAATGTAATTCACCACGACCAGAAACAATAAAGTTTTCTGTATTTACAATTCTTTCAACTTTTAAAGAAACATCTCTTTGTACTTCTTTAAATAATCTTTCTTCAATTTTTGAACAAGTTAATAATTTACCATCTTGTCCTGCAAATGGGGAAGTATTAACACCAAATGTCATTTGTAATGTAGGTGGATCAATTCTTAATAATGGTAATGGTTCGACTTTATTTAATTCACATACTGTTTCACCAACAGAAATATCACTTATACCTGCTATAGCAACAATGTCACCAGCTTGAGCTTCTTTAATTTCAATTCTATTTAAACCAAAATAACCAAATAATTTTTGTATTCTAAAGTTTTTAACAGATCCATCTAATCTTGATAAAGAGATTGTTTCACCTTCATGGATTTTACCTCTTTTAACTAATCCAACACCAATTCTACCAACGAAATCTGAATAATCTAATAAAGCAGGTTGGAATTGAAGAGGAGCGTCAACTTCAACTTTAGGAGCAGGAATTTCACTAATAATAGTTTCAAAAATAGGATCCATTCCTGGTTTTTGATCTTCAATTTCAGGTGAATATGATGATGTTCCTTTTAATGCTGAACAATAAACTGTTTTAAATTCTAATAAATCATCAGGAGCACCTAATTCAATAAATAAATCAAGGACTTCATCAACAACTCTTTTTGGATCAGCATTTGGTCTATCAACTTTGTTTACAACAACAATTGGTTTTACATGAGCTTCAAGAGCTTTCTTTAAAACAAATCTTGTTTGTGGCATTGTTCCTTCAAAAGCATCTACTACTAAAACTACTCCATCAACCATATTCATAATTCTTTCAACTTCACCACCAAAGTCAGCATGACCTGGAGTATCAAGAATATTAATACGATAATCTTTATAATCAAGAGCAGTAGTTTTTGCTAAGATTGTAATACCTCTTTCTCTTTCAATATCATTAGAGTCCATAGCTCTATCTTGTACTTTTTCATTATCCCTAAAAGTATGGGAATTTACTAATAATTGATTAACTAGTGTTGTTTTACCATGGTCAACATGGGCAATAATTGCAACGTTTCTTATATTCATAGAATTACCTCCGCCTTAAAGATTATAATTCAATAAAAAAAATCTTTAAACAAAAATTTGCTTAAAGATTTAATTTATTTAATAAATTAGTATTAAAGTAACTAAATTTCATCAACATCAATGATGTTTGGAATAACAATTGGTTGTTTTTTTGTTTCTTTACGGATGTATTTACTTATACGATCAGCAATTTTATTAATGAATTCTTCTTTTTTATCTTGATAATAATTAGATATATATGTATGTAAAGCATCATCAAACATAGAATTGATTTGTTTAACTATTTTTTCTGAATCTTTTAAGAAAACAAACCCTCTCATTTGAACATCTTGTGAAGCTAGAATTTTTTTGTTTTTTGATGATACTACACCTCCTAAAATAACAATACCATCTGTTGCCATAGATATTCTTTCTTGAATGACTGAATCTACTACATTACCTACACCAATACCATCAACTAAAACATCACCATTTTCAATTGTGTTTTTGAAATCAGGTTTAGCTATACCATCTTCGATGTTTAAAATCATACCATTATCAAATATAAAAATATTATTATGGTTATATCCCATGTTTAATGATAAAGCAATTTTGGCATTAGCCATTAATTGACGGAAATCACCTTTTATTGGTAAATAATATTTAGGCGCAAGCATTGTTAATAACATTTTTAAATCTTCTTCATGTGCATGCATTGAACAAATATCTTTTCTTGTTAAATTTACGACATGTGCACCTGTTTTATATGCATCATCAACTGCTTCTATTGAAATAGTTTCTGTGCCAGGAACAGATGGTGAAGCAACAATAAATGTATCATTCTCTGAGAATGTTATATTATTTATTAATGAACCTGTTGATAGAGCAATAATATTTTCAAAAATATGTTCACCTGTTCCATTAATAATAATTAATGTATCTTGTTCTCTAATTCTATTTAAATCATTTATTGTAGCTTTATTAGCTTGAGGAATAGTGAATAATTGAGATATTATCTTTTCAGAAAATAATTCATTAACTTCATTGTTTAAAAAGATAATTTTTTTATTTGTTTTAATTCCTAAATCAATTACTTCTTGTAAATTAAATAAGTTTTGAGAATAAATAGATATAAAAATTCTTCCTTTAGCTTCTGAAAATAGTCTTTGAATATGTTGAGTAATTCTATGATTAGGAGAAGCATGACCACTTTTTTCTGCATCACATGATTCAGTAATTAGTAACAATATTTTCTTTTTTAAAGGTAATGATGTTAATAAAGTAAAATCCATTCTATTTAATTCACTAGCACCAAAATCTATTATGAAATCAGATGTATATACTATATATCCATCACTTGTATCAATTGCTACTGATAAATTACCTGGAACTGAATGAGTCATCTTAAAAAAGATAAATTCTCTACCATCAATAATTGTAGAACCACTGCTTACGATATGGAAATCATAATCAATTGGTTTCAAACCATATAAAACAGTTTTATTTTTAATTAATTCAGCTGTAATAGAAGAACAATATATAGGTGCAGGAACTTTTCTATAAATATATGGTAATGCACCCATTTGATCATCGTGAGCATGAGAAATAATATATCCTTTAACTCTTGAAGCATTTTCTTTTAAATAATTATAATTTGGTATAATACAATCAACTCCAGGAACTCTTTTATCTGGAAATTTAATACCAGCATCGAAAACATAAATATCATTATTTATTTCAATAATTGACATATTTTTACCATTTTCATCGAGACCACCTAATGAAAAAAACTTTATTTTATCTGACATTATAAAACTCCTTTGAATTTTTTCATATATAGTATAACCAAACAAAATAATTTAATCAATTAGCAAATATAATTTTTCTAAAAATTGTTAATATAATGTTATTCATCACAATTTTTATGATTATGAATATATTATTGTGGAGGAATAAATATGTTTTTTCACTTTGTACATAATGGAGATTACATTTATAAATTAAGTAAAATTTATAATGTTAATGAAAATAAAATTATTAATGATAATTCTTTAATTGAACCTGCAAAACTGGTAATAAATCAATGCCTATTAATCGATAATGGAAAACAAAATAATAATAAAGAAGAAAAGATTTTTAATGGGTATTGTTATGAATATTCTAACGTAGAGAATGTAAAAAAAACATTACCATATTTAACTTTTTTATCAATTTTTTGTTATAAAGTAAAAGAAAATGGTTCTTTAGATTTAATTAATGACAATAAATGGATTGATTTAGCGTATAAAAACAATGTTAAACCAATTATGGTCATTACTAACGCTAAAAATAAAGGAGGATTTTCTCCATCTCTAGCACATGAAATAATTTCTAATAACCAAAATATCAATAATTTATTTATTAATATTAATAAAATATTAAAAGAAAAAAGATATTATGGATTAAATATTGATTTTGAATATGTTAAACAAGAAGATAAACATTTATTTATTGCATTTGTTAAAAAAGCAAATCAATTTTTTAAAGAAAAAGGATATTATTTATCAATATCTTTAGCACCTAAAAATAGTGATAATCAAAAAGGATTATTATATACTGCTCATGATTATGAATCATTAAGTAAATATGTTGACCATGTTATATTAATGACTTATGAATGGGGATATACGTATGGACCTAGTATGCCTGTATCACCATATAATTTAGTTAAAGAAGTCCTTGAATATGCGAAAAGTAAAATGGATAATAAAAAAATAATCATGGGAATACCTAATTATGGTTATGATTTTATTATTCCATATAAAGAAAAACAAAAAGCTAATAGCATTACTAATCCTAAAGCGATTCCTCTAGCGTATAATAATCATGTTGAAATAAAAAGATATAAAGAAGCTAGAACACCATATTTTAATTATATTAAAGATAATATTAAACACGAAGTTCAATTTGATGATCCAAGCTCAATAGAAGATAAATTATCATTAATTGATGATTTAAATATTGCTGGTGGATCAATTTGGACAATTTCTAACTACACAGCTTATTATTATTTATTAATTAATAATGGTTTTAAAATTAAAAAATATTAGTGTTTTAATTAAAAAAATAATGTTATATAATATTAGGTGCGCTGGCTTAGCTCAGTTGGTAGAGCTACTGAATCGTAATCAGTGGGTCGTGGGTTCAAATCCTATAGCCAGCACCATAATAATAAAATAATTGGTTTGATATAGTAGAAATGCTTATTCAAACCTTTTTGCTTATATTTGAAGATGTTTATTAATGTATAAAATTTTATAATGGTTATGTTACTAAAAAATATACATAATCAAAAAATGTTATATTCATTCAAAATTATTTTATCTAGCCAAATAATTTGCAAATAATTTGATTTATTTTACAAAAACATTATAATTAAAGTAGTTGGAGGTGCAAAATTAATTGGTGATACTTTTACACAATTATCATAAAAGAGCTAAACTGCAAAAAACTTTCAATTTATAGATAATATTAAAATATAGATGATGCAATGTATAATTAATTAATAATTATGAATGGAGTAATATGAACGTAAATAAAATAACATACATATATGATAAAAAAACTTTTCGCAAAATTATGCTTAGACATTTGAGACCACTTACAATTCCTTACTTTTGCTTTTTTGTTTTAACATTTATTTTTGTTCCAATGCTTGTGCCAGCTTATTTAAACAATAATAAAATAATACTTTTAACTATGGGAATACCATATATAATAATTTTTTTTGGTGGATTGTCATGGATTGGTTATTATAGATGGTATAGTTATAATTTATTGATAAATATTAATAATTGGTCATATCAACATGAATTAATAATTGAAAATAATAATGCTATTTTATTTTTAAAATCATTAGATGGATTAAAAGAAGAAAAATATAGTTTTCCTATTAAAAAAATAAAGAAAGAAAAAGACACTTATTTAATTTTTAAAGACCATAATCATTTTCTTTATGTTCCAGCTGAATTATTTGATGCAAATAAATATTAAAATAAATTATAATTTAATAATAGTTTAGTTGGAAATTTATTATGAGTAATTTAATTATAAGAAAAGCTAATAAAAATGATATAAATGGTATTGTAAAATTATTATTTGAAGTTCAAAAAGTACATAGTGATGTTAGACCTGATTTATTTATTGCAGGTGAAAGAAAATATACTAATGAAGAATTAGAAGATATATTATTAGATAATTCAAAACCAATATTTGTTGCAGATATTAATGGAGCAGTTGTGGGTTATGCTTTTTGTATTGTTTCAATTCCTAAAAGTCATACATTACAACCAATAAAAAGTTTATATATTGATGATTTATGTGTAGATAAATATTATAGAGGTTATCATATTGGTACTGAATTATATAATTATGTTTTAGAATACGCTAAAGAAATTGGTTGTTATAATGTTACGCTTAATGTTTGGGTAGATAATCAAAATGCAGTTGAATTTTATAAGAAAATTGGATTAAAAGTTCAAAAAATAGGAATGGAAAAAATATTAAAGTAATATTTATAAATCTAAATTTTTATTTTTATAAAAATAATTAGCAAAATTGTTTACTTTTAATTTTTTCAATAGTAAATTTAATATGTGATTAGAGGTAAAAAATGAAAAGAATATTAACAATAATTGCTTGTTTATCTTTATTAATAATTCCATTACTTGTTTTTATTTTTAATAATGATGTAAGAGTTGTAAATAAAAGAATAGAACAAACTAATAATTATATAAAAGAAAAAAATATTGATGATAGACTTTTTTCTAATATTTTACAATCTAAATTAGATAATAGTTTAATTTATAATATTGATAATAATGAAGATTTAATAATATATAAAAACTCATATTATATTTATAAAAATACAAAACTGAATGAAATAAATTATCCTAATTATAAAATAGAAAATAATGTTGAAGATGCTTTAAATAATGAAATAGGAACAATGATATTAACTAAAGGATATTATAAAGAATTTGATGGTGGAAATGGTTATTTTATTGTAGAAGAATATCTTGAAAATGATAATGAATTAATAATTTCTAATAAAGAAAAAACTAAATCATTAAAATATATTTGTTTTAATTCAACTATTAATGTTTATCAAATGGGTTATAAAAATGAATACGTTGATACATATATTAATCATTTTACTGAAAAATTAAAATATGAAAATATTTATTTACCAAAAAGATATTATTTAGTTAATGATAATTTTGATATATTTGCTTCTAATAAAGGGTATTATGCTTATAATGCAACTTTTTCATGTATAGAAAATTATAGTCCAAGTGGAACAAATAATGGCTGTTTATTTTATGTTCATAATGATATTGAAAATATTAATATATTTGGTTTTCAAGTTACTGTTTGTGTTAATAAAAAATTACAAGATCCATTATTAGGATTATTATCCGCTAGAGATGTTGATAATTTAATTATTAGTTATTGTAGCTTTTATTTACCTCAAGAAGCACAAATATATTCTTCTTCTGGTATGATTGATTTTTTTACTGGTTGGAAAAATGTTAAAGTATTAAATTGTGTTTTAGAAAATCATTCTTCAACTGTTGAAGGTGGAGGAATAGGGTTAAGAGATATTTATAAAAAAGGTTGTTATAATGCTCAAATAGAAAACAATACAATATATTCAAATTGTAAAGACGAAGTAATTGCTATTTTTGCTGGTGGAGATACTAGTTTATATCCTAATGAAACTGGTGGAGGATATATTAAAGATGTTGTTTTAAAAAATAATTATATTATTGGTGGAAAGCCTAATGAAGAACCTGGACCAAGAGTAGTAGGTTTAACAGTTGGATATCAATTATCACCTGTATATAATGTAAGTTATATTGATAATGTAATTGAGATGTATTCAGCTAATTATTTATTTCTTTATGGCAAAGCTGATACAGTTAATTTTACAAATAATAAAATAAAAATTGATGCTAGTTATCAAGATAAATTATATACAATATTTTGCCATAATTCACATGCAGATAATGGTAATAATATAAATGTAGTAAATAATGAATTTGAAACTATTAATCAATCAAGTCTTTATACTATTTCTAATACTGGAGAAGAATTTTCATTTAAAAATAATACAATTACAACTGATAAAATATATCGTGTATTTGATAGTAAATCTATTTATGAAGATAATATAATTAATGCAACTAATATTGCTAATACTGTTTATCATAATGTTAAATCTACAAAAAATAATTATATTAATTGTAAATATTTAAATGTAGTTTTTGAATTTTATAATTTAAATATAACTGATGATATTTTAATTGAAGATCATATTGTTACTGAAGAAATAAGCGCTAATTTTATGATGTTTAATGGTACAGATATTTATTTTAATAATCATAAAGTAACATTTAATAATTTTATTTTTGAAACAAAAAAAATAGATGCTAAATATTATTATCTAGCGTATGATACTAACGCTATTAAAGATCAAGGAATAATTAATTTTAATAATTCACATTTATCTTTATATGAAGGTAAAGATATTGCTAATGATTTAGATAATAAAGTTATTGTTAATTATAATTAAGGAGTTTTATGAAGAAGTTTTTAAAAATAAATATTATTTATATAGATTTATGTGAATTATATTTTATTACTTCAAAATATTTAAGACCTTATCTTTTACTTATTATAGATAATAAAATTATAATTTATGCTTCAGTAAATTATTCATATTTATTGAAACAAAAAAATTATTCTAATTATTATTTCAAATATATTAATTAAGTTATTAATGATTATAATTTCTTTTAAAAATTTAATTAACAATATCAAAAAATAAATATATCAATTATAATTATTTTAGGTGAATTAAATGTATATTGATTATTATAAAACTCCAAATAAATTTGATGATATTGTTTTAAGTAGTGATGGTAATGTTTTAACTGGATTGTGGTTTAAAAATTCTTCTGATAAAAATATACATATAAATAATTATCAACGAAAAGATTTAGAAATATTTAAACAAACAAAAAAATGGTTAGATATATATTTCTCTGGTAAAAATCCTGATTTTGATATTGAATATAGAATAGATTATCTAACTCCATTTAAAGAAGAAGTTTTATCAATAATTAAATCTATACCTTATGGAAAAACTATTACTTATGGTGATATTGCTAAAATAATTAGCAATAAAAGAGGAATTAAAAAAAATGTCATCACAAGCTGTTGGTCAAGCAGTAAAATCAAATCCAATATGTTTAATTGTGCCATGTCATAGAGTAATAGGCATTAATAATAAAATGGTAGGTTATGTAGGAGGAATTAATAATAAAATTAATTTATTAGAATTAGAAAAATATGATTAGATGTTCTTGGTGTAATCTTAAAAATAAGAAATATGTTTTTTATCACGATAATGAATGGGGTATATTAAATCTTAATGAAGATTATCTTTTTAAAATGCTGATTTTAGAAAGTTTTCAAGCTGGTTTATCTTGGGAATGCATTTTAAACAAAGAAGATTATTTTATAGAAGCATTTGATAATTTTAATATAAATAAAATTGTTAATTATGATGAAAATAAAATCGACGAATTAATGAATAATAAAAATATTATTAGAAATAAATTAAAAATTAACGCTACAATTAATAACGCTAAAATTTTTCTTGATATAGAAAAAGAATTTTCTTCATTTAAAAATTATTTATTAACTTTTTGGGATAATAAAATAATTTATGAAACAAATAAAACTACTAATGATTTATCTGATAAAATCTCTTGTGATTTGAAAAAAAGAGGAATGAAATTTGTTGGTTCAACAATTATTTATTCATATTTACAAGCAATTGGAATAATTTATTCACATGAAAAAGAATGCTTTAAATATATAAAAATAATTGATTAATTACATAATAAATAATATATTATTTATTTAGATTGGAGGATTATATGGAAGAAATTAATAGAAAAATATTAATAGGTGAAAGAGCGTTATTTCAAAAAGAAGATTTATTAATTAATGAATGTATTTTTGAAGATGGTGAATCGCCATTAAAAGAAAGTAAAAATATTATTTTAAATAATACAAGTTTTAAATGGAAATATCCTCTTTGGTATAGTAAAAATATCGTTTTAAATAATTGTGTTTTATTTGAAATGGCTCGTTCTGGTATTTGGTATACAGATAATATTACTTTTAATGATTGCTTAATTGAAGCTCCTAAATCTTTTAGAAGAAGTAATAATATTGTTTTAAATAATGTAAGTATGCCAAATGCAAGTGAAACATTTTGGAATTCAAATAATATTACTTTAAATAATGTAGTAGCTAAAGGAGATTATTTTGGCTTTAATGCTAAAAATGTTAAAATAAATAATTTTACATTATATGGTAATTATTGTTTTGATGGTGGTAGTGATATAGAAATTCATAATGCAAAATTATTATCAAAAGATTCATTTTGGAATTGTAATAATGTGGTAGTATATGATTCATATATATGTGGAGAATATTTAGGTTGGAATTCAAAAAATATTAAATTTATTAATTGTACAATTGAAAGTCTACAAGGGTTTTGTTATATGGATAATGTAATATTAGAAAATTGTAAATTAATTAATACAACTAGATCATTTGAATATTCTAGTGTAAAAGCTAATATTATTGGTAAAATTGATAGTGTAGTTAATCCAAAAAGTGGATATATTAAAGCTAATAATATAGATAAAATTGTTTTAGATGATCCAAAAATTAATAAAAATGAAATTAAAATAGAGGTTGATCAATGAAATATAATTTTGATAAATTAACTGATAGAACTAAGCAAAATTCTTTAAAATGGGACATTAAAGAAAATGAATTACCAATGTGGGTGGCTGATATGGATTTCGAAGTAGCTGAACCTATTGTTAATGCTTTAAATAATAGATTAAATCAAAAAATATTTGGATATAATATTATTCCTTCATCATGGTATGATTCTATTATTTCATGGTGGGAAAGAAAACATCATTATTTGATGAAAAAAGAAGATATTTTATTTTCTACTGGTGTTGTTCCTTCTATTTCTAGTGTTGTTAGAAGATTAACTTTACCAGCAGAAAATGTTTTAATTCAAACTCCAGTTTATAATATCTTTTTTAATTCAATCATTAATAATGGAAGAAATGTTTTAGAATCAAAATTAATTTATGAAAATAATAAATATCATATTGATTTTGATGATTTAGAACAAAAACTAAAATTACCTCAAACAAGACTTATGATTTTATGTAATCCTCATAATCCGATTGGTAAAATTTATACAAAAGAAGAATTGGCTAAAATTGGCCATTTATGCTATATGAATAATGTTATTATTTTAGTTGATGAAATACATTGTGATATAGTTGATCCAAATAAAGAATATAATGCATTTCAAAATATTAATGATGAATGCAAATATAATTCTATTATGTGTGGTGCACCTACTAAATGTTTTAATTTAGCAGGTTTACAGACTTCATTTATGTGTATTCCTAATAAAGATATTTTTAATAGAGTAAATCGAGGGATTAATAATGATGAAATAGCAGAACCTAATACATTTGCTATTCAAGCATGTGAAGCAGCATTTAATGAAAGTGAAGATTGGTTAAATCAAATGCAAAGATATATTTATGAAAATAAAATGATTGTTAAAAATTTTATTTTAGATAATAATTTACCAGTTATTTTAATTGAAGGAGAAGCAACATATTTATTATGGATTGATTGTAGTAAAATATGTTTAGATACTGATGAATTATGTGATTTTATTAGAGAAAAAACAGGTTTATATTTATCTTCTGGCAAACAATATGGTGAAAGTGGCAAATCATTTATAAGAATGAATATTGCTTGTCCAAAAATAAGATTAAATGATGGTTTAAATCGTTTTAAATTAGGTATTAATTTATATTTAAATAGATAGGAGGATTTATGGAAAACTTTATTTATTGTACGCCTACTAAATTATATTTTGGTAAAGATTCAATTTCTAATTTAGTAAATATTTTAAAACCATTAGGTAAAAAAGTATTACTAACTTATGGTGGAGGTAGTATTAAAAAGAATGGTTTATATGATGAAGTAAAACAATTATTAAAAGATTTTGAAATTTTTGAATTAAGTGGAATTGAACCAAATCCTAAATATGAAAGTGTTGTTAAAGGGGCTAATATTTGTAAAGAAAATAATATTGATGTGATATTAAGTGTAGGTGGTGGAAGTGTATTAGATTGTTCTAAAGCTATTTCAAGTGCTGCTTTATATGATGGTGAAGCTTGGGATTTAATTACTTATAAAGTAAAAACAACTCGTGCATTACCGGTTGTAGATATTATAACTCTTGCTGCTACTGGATCTGAATATGATAGTGGCGGAGTTATTTCAAGAAAAGAAACAAATGATAAAGTTGGTTATATAGATGAGCATTTATTCCCAGTTGCTTCTATTTTAGACCCTACATATACTTTTACTGTTTCTAAATATCAAACAGCTGCTGGTACAATTGATGCAATTAATCATGTTTTAGAACAATATTTTTGCTTAGAACATACTTTATTAACTGATGGAATGTGTGAAGCTACTATAAAAAGTTTAATGAAAAATGTAGTTATTGCTTTAAATGAACCAACAAATTATGAAGCAAGAAGTGAATTGATGTTAGATTGTTCTTTAGCTTGTAATGGTATTTTATCTTTAGGTAATTCTTCTTCTAATTGGCCTTTACATGCAATAGAACATGCTTTAAGTGGTTTTTATGATATTACTCATGGAGTAGGATTAGGTATTATTACACCAAGATGGATGAAACATATTTTAAATGATAAAACTGTTAATAGATTAGCTCAATATGGAACTAACATTTTTAATATTGATAAAAATTTAAATAAATATGAAATAGCAAATAAAAGTATAGAATTAACATATAAATTTTATAAATCACTTGGTATCCCAATGACTTTAAAAGAAGTTAATATTGATAATACTAGATTAAAAGAAATTGCACACCATATTTTTACTTGTGAACATGTTAATAGTGGATGGGTTCCACTTAATGAAAAAGATATATTAGATATTCTAAATGATTCTTTAGAGGAAATGTATGATTAAATATGTATTTTTTGATTTAGATGGAACATTACTTGGAATGAATCATGAAGAGTTTTCCAAAAATTATTTTATTTTATTAACTAAAGAAATTTCTCAATATGGTTTTGATCCTACTTTAGCTCAAAAAGGCATTTATTATGGATTAAAATTAATGATTGGAAATGATGGCAATAAAACTAATGAAGAAATGTTTTATCAAGGATTTAAAGAATTTTTAGGTGAAAAAATATTATTATATAAAGATAAATTAAATGAATTTTATAAACATAATTTTTTATTATTAAAAAAATATTGTTATGTTCATAAATTAGCTAATTATATTATTAAAAAATTAAAAGAAAATAATTATCATTTAGTTTTAGCTACTAATCCTATATTTCCTCGCGTTGCTACTTTAGAAAGAATGAAATGGGCTTTAATTGATGAAAACGATTTTGATTTGATTACTACATATGAAAAAGAATGCTTTTGTAAACCAAATTTAAAATATTATGAAAGTATTATTAATAGATTCAATATAAATCCTAAAGAATGTTTAATGGTTGGTAATGATGTTAATGAAGATATGGTTATTAAAAAATTAGGAGCGAATGTATTTTTACTAACTAATGATTTACTTAATATTCATAATGTTGATATTAATCTTTACCCTCATGGTGATTATGATGAATTAATTAAATTTTTAAATAAAACATTAAATATTGAAATTTAAAATAATATATTTGAAACAATATTAAGATACTTTGAATAGTATCTTTTTATTTAGTTAATTGATAGAAATAGTAAATTATATTTGATATAATTATTTCAATAAAAAGGTATATTAAATGAAAAAAGTTATTATTGCAGAAAAACCATCTTTAGCAAAAAATATTGTTTCTAGTATAGATTCAAAAATGAAAAGAAAAGATGGATATTTTGAAAATGATCAATATATTGTAACTTTCGCGTATGGCCATTTATTTACTTTATATGATATTGAAAAATACTTTCCTGATTATGACCCTCATAAAAAATATTTATGGAAATTAGATATTTTGCCTTTTTTTCCTCAAGAATTTAAATTTGGTTTAACTAATGATGAAGGAATTATTAAACAATTTAAAATTATTAGAGAATTAATTAATAGAAATGATGTTGATGGAATAATTAATGCTGGTGACTCTGATAGAGAAGGAGAAATTATCATTAGAATTATTTTAAAATATGCTTTAAAAGAAAATAAAACTATATATAGATTATGGATGCCAGATCAAACTAGTAAAACTATTCAAAAAGAATTAAATGAATTAAAAGAAGATTCTTATTATGATTCTTTAGCTAATGAAGGATTTGCTAGAACTTATATGGATTGGTGTTATGGTATTAATTTAACTAGATTTGCTTCTATTAAAGCAAAAACTTTATTAAGAGTAGGTCGAGTGGTTTCACCAATAGTTAACGCTATATATGATAAAGAAATGGCGATAAATAATTTTATACCAAAAAAATATTATATTTTAAGTAGTAAAGAAGAAACTAATGGTGAAATAATTGAATTAAATTCAAAATTTGAATTTAATCTAGAAGATAAAGAAAAAATGTTGCAATTACAAAATGAATATAATTCTACTAAAGCATTTGTTAAAGATATAACTGCTGAAGAAAAAGTTATTCCTGCTGGTAAATTATTTTCTTTAAGTAAGTTACAAGGTGAACTTGGTAAAAAATATAAAATGAGTTTAGATCATGCTTTAGAAGTTGTGCAATCTTTATATGAAAAAGGTTTTGTTTCATATCCTAGAACTCCTGCTCAACATTTAGCAGAAAATGAAAAAGGTAAATTTAGAGAAATTATTGCTAATTTTCAAAAATTTGGTAAAGAAATAAAATTTAAAGATTCAAAACAAATATTTGATGATTCAAAAATTGAATCCCATAGTGCATTAACTCCTACTTATTCAATACCTAAAAAAAGTGATTTAACTGATGATGAAGCAAAAGTATATAAAGTTATTTGTAATAGATTTTTTTCGGTTTTTGCAAGTGAAGAATATCGTATTTCAAGAACTACTTTATTAATTAATTTAGGAGAAAAAGAACAATTTAAAATTGTCGGTGATGTTGTTTTAAAAAAAGGATGGACAATTTTTGAAGAAAGAGATAAAAAAGATAAAATATTACCTTCATTAAAAATTAATGATGAAGTTAATGTTAATTTTAAACCTTTAGAAAAAGAAACTAAACCTCCTAAAAGATATACAGTAGAAACTTTAAATAATTTTTTAAAAAATCCATTTAAAGATTCATTAGATAATAAAACTGATGAAGATGATCAAGAATTTTTAGCTATGATTAATGGTATAGAATTGGGTACTGAAGCTACTAGATCAGGAATTATAAAAAATGCAATAAATTCTAAATATATTTCTTTAAAAGATAATGCTTATCATTTAGAAATAAATGGTAAATATTATGTTGAAACCTTAAAAAGTTTACATATGATTCTTCCTAAAGAAAAGACTGCAGAATTAGGTAAATCATTAAAAAAAGTTTATAGAAATGAAATAAGTGTTGATGAAGCTGTTGATGTTTGTAAAAGCGAGATTACTAATTTAATTGAAAATGCAAAAGATAAAACATGTTTATCTGCTCCAAGAATATTTGAAGTTGATAAAAATAAAACATTATGCAAATGCCCTAAATGTGGTAATATTATAGCAATAACTGATAAAGGCTTTAGATGTAATAATTCAACTTGTAAAATGGCTTTATATTATGATAATAAATTATTTATAACTATAAAAAAGAAAATAACTAAATCATTAGCTAAGGAAATTTTTACTAAAGGAGAAATTAAATTAGAACATCTTATATCTAAAAATGGTAATGAATATTCAACTATTTTGAAAGCTGATTTTTCTGGAGAATATTTATCTTTTAAATTTACATTCCCAGATAATAAAGGAGAAGAAAAATGATTATTATTAATGTAAAAAAATTTGGAAAAATTAAAATTGAATTAGATTATGAAAACGCACCTAATACATGTGCTAATTTTGTTGAATTAGCTAGAAATGGGTTTTATGATAATTTAACTTTTCATAGAATTATTAAAGGATTTATGATTCAAGGTGGAGATCCTCTTGGTAATGGAATGGGAGGACCTAATTATTCTATTAAAGGTGAATTTTTAGTTAATGGTTTTAAAAATAATATTTCTCATACTAGAGGAACTATATCCATGGCTAGAAGTAGTAATTTTGATTCTGCTGGTTCTCAATTTTTTATTATGCATAAAGATGCATTATATTTAGATCATCAATATGCTGGTTTTGGTAAAGTTATTGAAGGAATGGACGTTGTAGATAAAATTGCATCTATTAAAACTACTAGAAGTGATAGACCATTAGAAAAAGTAATTATTGAAAATATTGAGGTAATTAATGAACCTTATAATCAAGTTGAAAAAATAAAATAATGGAAAATATTGTACTTTCAGTTCATCAATTAGTAGATTTTTTATTAAGAAAAGGGGATATTGATTCTCGTGTTTTTAATGCTGATACCATGTTAGAAGGTACTAGAATTCACCTTAGATACCAAAGTATTCAAGATGGTAATTATCAAAGTGAAGTACCTTTAGAAGCTAGTATAGATTATGAAGATTATCATTTTATTTTACAAGGTCGAGCAGATGGTATTATTAAAACGAATGATAGATATATCATTGATGAAATAAAATCTACTAATGATGATTTAGATCATTTTTATATGTCTCAAGGTGAATGGCATTTAGGACAAGCAATATGTTATGCTTTTATGTATTTAAAGATGCATTCACTAGATGAAATTGGAGTAAGATTAACATATATATCTCAAATTGATAATCATAAAAAGATTAAAGATTTTGTCTTTTCAAATATAACAATTTTTCAAAAAGTAGAAAATTATATTAAAGATTATGTAAAATTTTATAGTTTAATTGCTAATCACAAATTATATCGTATTAAAACAAGTGAAGTATTAGCATTTCCTTTTGAAAATTATCGCGAAGGACAAAGAGAAGTTGCTAAATATGTTTATAAAGTGGCTAGTGATGGTGGCTTATTCTTTTTTGAGGCACCTACTGGTACTGGTAAAACAATGTCTACATTATTTCCTAGTGTAAAAACATTTAAAGATAATATTAATGATAAAATATTTTATTTATCTGCTAAAAATCAAGGTAAACAAGTAGCCCATGATGCAATGAAAATCTTAACTCGTCATGGCTTAGATGCATATAGTATTGTTTTATCTAGTAGAGAACAAATGTGTCAATGTACTAAACAAAAATGTAATCCCGATGATTGTCCTTTTGCTAAAGGATATTATGATAAAATAAATACTGTTATAGAATTAATTTTAAAAAATGAAAAATGTATTAATAGAGATATAATTTTAAATTATAGTTTATTATATGGAATATGTCCTTTTGAATGTCAATTAGATGTTTCTAGTTATTGTGATATAATAATTTGTGATTATAATTATGTTTTCGATCCTTTAGTGTATTTAAAAAGATTTTTTGATGATTATAAAAAACCATATTTTGCTTTAATTGATGAGGCTCATAATTTAGCAGAAAGAACTAAATCAATGTATACAATAGCTTTAGAAACAGATAAATTAATTGCTTTAAAAACATCTTTCAAACATTATCGTACTATTACATTAAAAAAAGCTATTAATCGTCTTTTATTAGATATTGATAATATTAATGATAAAAATAATCAATATAACATGCTTAATCAAGATTATCCTTTAAAATTTTATAATGATTTAGAATTATTATTTTCTTCTATGCAAGATATTTTAAAAGATCATAATGAATATGTTAATGATGAATTTGATGAAGTATTTAAAATGGTTATTAGGTTTATTAAGATTCATGATTATATTGATGAGAATTTTGTTTTTTATATAGAAAATAATTATGGTAATTCTTTATGTTATATACGTTTAGTTGATCCTTCTAAAATTATAAAAAATACTTTAAAAAAGATTAGAGGAAGTGTAATATTTTCAGCAACATTAACTCCTATAGATTATTATATTAATACATTAGGAGGAAATGAAGATACTCCTTATTTAAGATTAAATTCTCCTTTTGAGCAAAAAAATCTTTGTTTACTTGTAAGAAATGATATTTCTACTACTTATAAAGATCGTGAAAAATCATATTCATATATTGCTGAATCTATTAAAGCTGTAATTAGGGCTAAAATAGGTAATTACCTAGTTTTCTTTTCTTCATATCAATATTTAAATAATGTATTAGAATATTATCAAATTGAAGATGAAAAAGTTATTATTCAAGATAAAGATATGAATATTAATCAAAGAGAAGAATTTTTAGCTAATTTTAAAGATAATCCAACATCAACCACTATAGGTTTTGCAGTTTTAGGTGGAGTATTTTCTGAAGGCATTGATTTAATTCATGATCGTTTAATTGGAGCAATTATTGTGGGAGTGGGCTTACCTCAAGTATCTTTTGAAAGAGATTTAATTAAAAATCATTATGATAATTTAGGTATTTCAGGTTTTGATTATGCTTATACTAATCCAGGCAAAAATAAAGTTATGCAAGCTGCTGGAAGAGTAATTAGAAGTGAATTAGATAAAGGTGTGGTTTTATTAATTGACCAACGTTTTACTTATTTAAAATATAAAGATATGTTTAAAACAGAGTGGTCTCATTATAAAATAGTTCGTTCAAGTAATGATATTACATCTATCTTGAATGATTTTTGGAATAAATAAATTATTAATGCTTGAATATAGATATTAAATAAGTGAAAATATTATTTGGAAATGAGGGTGAATTATGCGTAAATATTCATTAGATCATATTAGAAATTTTTCTATTATTGCTCATATTGATCATGGTAAATCAACATTAGCAGATAGAATACTTGAATTAACTGGTGCTATAGAAAAAAGAGAAATGAAAGATCAAATCCTTGATTCTATGGATTTAGAAAGAGAAAGAGGAATTACAATTAAACTTAATTCTGTTTCTTTAAATTATCATGCTAAAAATGGAGAAGATTATTTATTTAATTTGATTGACACTCCAGGTCATGTTGACTTTACTTATGAAGTAAGTAGATCTTTAGCAGCTTGTGAAGGTGCTTTATTAGTAGTAGATGCTACTCAAGGGGTAGAAGCTCAAACTTTAGCTAATGTTTATTTAGCTATTGATAATGATTTAGAGATTATTCCTGTTATTAATAAAGTAGATTTACCTTCAGCTGACTTTACAAGAACTGCTTTAGAAATTGAACAAACTATTGGTCTAGATTGTTCTACTGCTATTGGTGTATCTGCTAAAACTGGATTGAATGTTGATCAAGTTCTTGAAGAAATAGTTAATAAAATTCCATGCCCTAGAGGAGATGAAAACGCTCCTGTACAAGCTTTAATATTTGATTCATTTTATGATTCATATCGAGGGGTTGTAGCTCAAATTAGTGTTAAACAAGGAACAATAAAAGTTGGAGATCATATTGTAATGATGTCTAATGGATATACTTATGAAGTTACTGAATTAGGTATAAGAAAGCCTACTGAAGAAAAAGTTGATAAATTATATGCTGGTGAAGTTGGTTATGTGGCAGCTTCTATTAAAGAAATTGGTCATGTTAGACCAGGTGATACCATTACAACTAAAGAAAATCCAGCTTTAGAAGCTCTACCAGGATATAGAAAAATGAACCCTATGGTTTATTGTGGACTTTATCCATGTGATTCAAAAAAATATGGTGATTTAAAAGATGCTTTAGAAAAATTATCATTAAATGATGCATCTTTACATTTTGAACCTGAAACATCCCAAGCATTAGGATTTGGTTTTAGATGTGGCTTTTTAGGCTTGTTACACATGGATGTTGTTCAAGAAAGATTAGAAAGAGAATACAATATTGATTTAATTTTAACCGCTCCAAGTGTTATTTATCATGTATATTTAACTAATGGAGAAATGGTTAGTTTAGATAATCCATCAAAAATGCCAGAAGCTACTTTAGTTGATAGAATAGAAGAACCATTTGTTTTAGCTAAAATCATGACACCAAAAGATTATGTTGGTCCAATTATGAATTTATGCCAGGATAAAAGAGGTATTTATCAAGATATGGAATATATTGATGAAACAAGAATGATTATCACTTATTTATTACCTCTAGCGGAAATTGTTTATAATTTCTTTGATAAATTAAAATCATATTCTAAAGGATATGCTTCTTTTGATTATGAAATGCATGATTATCAAGCGTCAAAATTGGTTAAAATGGATATTTTACTTAATGGAAGTCCTATTGATGCCTTATCAAGTATTGTTTTTAAAGATTTTGCTTATCAAAGAGGTTTAGTTATAGTTAAAAAATTAAAAGATATAATTCCTAGACAGCAATTTGAAGTACCAGTACAAGCTGCAATTGGAGGCAAAGTTATTGCTAGAGCAGATATTAAAGCTGTAAGAAAAGATGTCTTAGCTAAATGTTATGGTGGAGATATATCTAGAAAGAAAAAATTACTTGAAAAACAAAAAGAAGGTAAAAAGAGAATGAAATCAGTCGGTACAGTTGATGTTCCTCAAGATGCATTTATGGCTATTTTATCTTATGATGATGACGAAGAATAAAATCTTCGTTTTTAATTACAAAAAATGGATAACCAATATGATTATCCATTGTATTTTTTTGTGTAAGGTTTAATTAAAATATAAAATAACGATATTAAACAACTAATACCCGCTATATATCCACATATTATTTGATAATTAATATTAGAATAGGTTAAATAAATATCGAGAGAAAAAGCACCAATAAATAAGACACTACTAGATAAATAAATTATATTAATAATTTTATTATCTATAAGCTTATAATTTTTATAAAAGAAAAATAATCCAATTAAAGTAATAATTACACTAAAAGAAAATGCAGATACAAATATAAGTAATTTAGTCATTTCTGTTTGATTATAATTAATATATGTTTTAGGTATTGAAATATATAAACATAATATAAAGCCTATAAAAAACATTATGTAACTAAAAATAATTTTAAAATTTAATTTCATATGACCTCCTATGATTTTTAAATACTATAATTAAATATATAATAAATTATTAATTAAATATTACTTATTTCAATTTTATTATCTTTTAATGTAATATCATGATTATTATATTTTAAGGAAGAAGTTTCTTCATTAATTTCAATTTTAAAATTACTTTCCTGATAAAAAGTTTTTAATTCATCAAAACTTGAATTAGTATCAAAATTCATTTCAGTTTTATCAACTATTTTTTCAGTGCATAAATGGAAGGGGAATAATAATTTAGTGTCGTCAATAAATAAATAACTACCATCAAAAACATATCTATTATTATCAATTAAACGAATTGAATAATAATAATTTTGTTTATTAATATTTTGTTTAATAAATAATTTATCATTTGAAATATTTGAATATATATCATTATTTAAAGCATCTTTTATATTTTGTAATAAATTATCTTCATATCTAAAATATGTTTTATCTTCCACAGCATAATCTTTAACTGTTACATTGATTTTTAATTCTTTTGTCCTAGATATATCATGACCTATTATTACATTAGAAATATCTTTTGTCCCTCCACAAGAAGATAACAAGATTGTTGAAGCAAAAATTATTAAATTATATTTTTTCATTTGTCCCTCCTAATATATTTTACATGTTAATGATATGATAAAAAATAAAGTTTATCAATTATAAAATTTAAAATATTTCGTTAAAGTTAAAAAATAATTTATTAATATTAAAAAAGCAATCAAATAATTATGATTGCTATATAAATTAATTTAGATATTTACTTCATAAGAAGTAACATTTAAGACTGTTTCACCATCTATTTGTAAAGCACATGGTCTATTGAATTCAACTTTAATATGTTTACCAGTAGAGATTATAACCATTTTTTTATTTTTAATATGTGTACCTTTAAAAATGTTTGGGAATACAATTAATGCTTTTAGTTTACTTGCAGTTTTATATACAACATTAGTTAAGACATTACTTTTTCTATCTTGGTTAGGAGCAATCATCATGCCTCCACCATAATATCTTCCTTTCATTGTAGGCGCTAACCAAACATTTTTGTATTCTTTACAAACACCATCAACAGTTACTTTAGCGTTTAATTTTTTAAAGTGGAATAATAATCCTTTAATTGCAATTCCTGCATAATTAATTGGCTTATCTGATTTTGTTTTTAATTTATCACCAACTTCACAACAATATCCATCAATGCCATATCCAATACCATTTATAAAATAAGATGTTTTACCATTAACAGTAACTGTAGGCAAATCTTTCATATATTCATTAATTAAAACAAATTTTTCATCTTTAGTAGAAACATCTCTTAAGAAATCATTTCCTGATCCAGCTTTATATAAATAAATTTTATTATCAGGAACTTTATCTTCTAAAGCATTGATTAAACGATTTAATGTTCCATCTCCACCTACTAGGATAACTTCATCAATACTTTTTAATGATTTAAAAAATTCTTTTAAGTTTAAATTAATTATACTTTTAGTTTCATATAAAGATTTAATTTCTTTTACAATATCTTTAACAGCTTCTTCACCTTTTTTATTGTTTGCTAATGGGTTAAATAAAATATATATCATGCAATTATCTCCTTTTCATATTTTACTTTTTTCATATTTTCTAATTCATCTTTCATTAATGAATTTAAAATAATAGCCAAATCATTTGTTGAATAATTTTTATATTCTTCATAATAAAAAGTTTTACAAACTTTAATATAAATATCAGTCTTTTTATAAGGCCAATTTTTACTAACAAGTTCTGTGTTTAAACACACTAAAGCAACAATAGGAGCTTTAGTTTTATATGCTACCTTTAATGCACCAGGCTTAAAAGGCAATAAAGTTTCGTTAGTAGTGTTTCTTGTTCCTTCTGGATAAACACCTATTGAACATTGATTTTCATTAATATATTCACTTGCTTGATTAATAACTTCTAAACCTTGTCTAAGATTATCTCTATCTAAAGGCATAAAACAAGCTTTATACATATAATTGCTAACTAAAGGCATTTTAAATAAAGATCTTTTAGTAATCCAAGATATTTTAAATCCTTTTAAATAAGCGTTAACAACCATTGGATCAAATTTGGATTTATGATTTGAAATAACTAAAAATCTTTGGTCTTGTGGAATTAAATCTTTGTTTTCAAAATGAATTTTAATTCTTGCCATTTTCATTAAAAAAATTAAACCTTCATCCATTACATAACGATAAAAATTACTATGTTTAGGACAAAAATCTTTTTTCTTTTTTATTGGTAAAGCGATTAAAAATAAAATTATAAATGTTAAAGCAAAATATAATAATGAAAATGCAATAAATAATAAAAATGGAACATAACAAAATTTCCATGTAAAATAATTATTAAAATATGAAAGAGTTATTGTTGTAATAATTGAACAAATTAAGCATAAATAATATAACATTGTACATACCCTCATACATAATAATAAATTATATTAAATTTTTGTAAAATAGAAAAGTTACAAAAATTGACAAAATGTTACAAAAATGAAGTATTTGACACGTATTTTTAAACTAAAAATTGTTATAAATTTAATTTGTTAGTAGAAAATTAGTAATTTTTATAGACTTTATTTTCTTTATTCATTAAAATATACATTGTTGAGGTAATAAGCGTGGAAAGAGACTTTTCAATACGGTTTACAGATGATATATATGCTTCAAAAGAAGAAATACAAAAAGCACTTAATTTGTCTTCTATAGATGCAATATGGGATAAAATAAATTTATATAGAAATTATTTTAAAAGAAGTTTAGATTTATCTTCTATTGAAGGTAAAATTTTTTCGATATGTTTAACTTTATCTTTGCAACAAAAAATCATTTCTTTAGAAAAAAGAATGATTAAAACGATGATTTATTTGTCAAAAATGAATGAAACATCATTAAATAATTTTATTAATGAATGCTTATTAGAAATAGGAAGAGATTATGCTTCTCAAGATTCTATTACTATAACAGATGATATATTAAAAAAATTGCTTGATGATGATTTAATAGATGTTCCTCAAGCATATAATACTTTAAGAAATTATTTATTAACTTTAAAACAAAGTATTTATAAATCTTTAAATAAATATGATTTATCTATTTTAACTTCTTTTTATGGAAAAATATTAAGAAAAGAAATTAATCCTAATGATTTTGATTCTTTTGCTAGAATTATTGATTTGAATAATCCTAGTGATCATTTAGTTCTTAATCAACATTATAGTGCATCTCCATTAGATAAAATTGAACCAATGCTTGATGAATTAATTAATTTTAATAATTCAAATAATACATTTAGTTTAATAAAAGCAGTAGTTTCATATTTTTATTTAATATATATTAAACCATTTGATTATTTCAATGAAGAATGTGCTGTATTATCTTTAAAATATATTATTACTAATAGTGATATTCCTTATGTTCCATTTGTTTTAAATTTAGAAAAATATTTATTAAATACTAATATTGAATCATTTAAAAATAAATTTATTTTATCAGAATTATCATGTGATCTAACTTATTTTACTAATTATATATTGGATATTATTGATAAATCTATCAAAGAATTAGAAGAAAAAATAGAAAATAATGATATAATGTTAATTAAAGAAGAATTTAAGCAATCAGATGATGAAGATTTATTATTAAAAAGCTCAATAATTAATAATGAACCAAAATATGTATTTGCAAATAAAAATCCTATTACATTTGAGCAAAAAGTATCAATGCCAATTTTACCTACTGGTTTAGATGAAAAAGATGTTGACTTAATTGCAGAAAATTTATTAGAATTATATCCTTCTTTAAAAATAAATCAAGCTAAATTTTATGCTTCTCACTGTACGATTGGTAAATATTATTCTATAGCTCAATATAAAAAAGAAACTGGTGTAGCGTATGAAACCGCTAGAACATCAATGGATAATTTAGTTACATTAGGATTTTATAAAAAAGAACAAATAAAAAATAAATATGTTTATACACCTGTTATAAGGTAAAATTTGAAAGGAGAAATTTTATGATAACATTACAAGGTACAAATTCATCATGGTGGTGGATATTCGTGATTGCAGGAATATTTATTGTTATAGGAATTATAGTTTTTGTCTTAAGAAAAAAAATACCTGGTTTAGCTGATTATGAAAAAGAAGATGAAGAAAAAATTGCTCAAGATAATTTATCTCGTATTTTAGTTGATGTTGAACCAGAAAAAAAAGAAGATAAAGACAAAGAAGATAATGCAGAAAATAAATAAGCCTGGATTATATGTTCATATTCCTTTTTGTAATAAAATATGTTCATATTGTAATTTTACAAAATTAATATATTTAGAAAAATTTTCTAAACCTTATTTAGAATTATTAAAAAAAGAGTTAATTAAATATAACTCTTTTAATTTTGATTCAATTTATATAGGTGGAGGGACTCCATCTAGTTTAGCTTATAATGAATTAGAATATTTATTTGAAATGTTAATACCTTATCAAAATCAAAATACTTTAATTACAATTGAGATAAATCCTGATATTGATTATAAAAAAATTGAATTATTTAAAAAATATCATGTTCAAAGAGTTTCTATAGGTGTTCAATCTTTTAATAAAAACATTTTAAAATTAATTAATAGAGATAGTAATTATGATGAGATAAATGATTTAATTTATGAATTAAATAAAAATGATATTTTTGATATTAATGTAGATTTAATTTATGGATTTAATATTGAAAATAAAGATATTTTAAAACAAGATTTAGATTTATTTACTTCTTTAAATATTACTCATATTTCTACTTATTGTTTACAATTAGAAAAATCTACTATTTTAAAAAATAATCATTATCAAGAATTAAATGATGAAGATATAGCCGATCAATATGAATATATTGTGTCTTATTTAAAAAATAAAGGTTTTAATCGTTATGAAGTTTCTAATTTTGCTAAAGAAAATTATGAATCAAAACATAATTTAATTTATTGGAATAATCAAGAATATGGTGGAGTTGGATTAGGTAGCTCTAGTTATATAGATAATGTTAGAAGAACTAATACTAAAAATATGAATGAATATCTAAAAGGAAATTATTTAGATTATGAAGAAATATTAAACGAAGAAGATACAGAATTTTATTTTATAATGTTAGGATTAAGAAAAGAAAAAGGAATATCTTTAATAGAATATAAAAAATTATTTAAAAATGATTTCTTAATAAAATATCAAAATAAAATAGATTATTTATTAAAAAACAATGATATTATCATTGAAAATGATTATTTAAGGCTTAAAGAAAATAAATTTTTCATTTTAGATTATATCTTAAGAAAGATTTTATTTTAAATACTTGAATAAAGTTAAAAATTTATTTAAAATTATTTATATAAAGGGGACAAATAAAAATGCTTAGACTTGAAGAAATACCTGATTGGATTGTTAATTTAACTGAAGATGATTTAGCTTTTATAAAGAAGTTTATTTTATCATCTGGATCTTTAAAAGATTTAGCAAAAGAATATGATATTACTTATCCTACATTAAGAAATAGATTAGATAAACTTATTGAAAAAGTTAAAGTTTATGAAAAAAGTATAGATGATCCTTATATTGAAAAAATAAAAGTTTTAGCAATTGAAGATAAAATTGATATTGAAACTGCAAAAGCTCTTATTAATGAATATAGGAGATCGAAAAAATGATAACTGCGATAATAATTATATCAATTTTGATTTTAGCTAGTTCGTTTACGAAATTCTATAAATGGAATTTTCCTTTAGTTATACTTTCTTTTATTCTTTTCTTAACTATTAGAAATCTTTTGTCATATTATTTTGCTCTTGCGACTTTATTTTATTACATTTTCTCATGCTTAACATGGGCTATTATTAATAATATTAAAAAGAAAAAAGAAAATATTGAAACTAAAAAAATAGAAATTAAAAATTTATAAAGGAGTATTATGACAAATTTACATCCTATTATGATTATTTCTTTAATCATAATTTTAGTTCAAATTATTTTATTTATTACTAGACTATATAAATATAGTATTTTTTTAATTATAATTTCTTTTGTTTTATATTTAATTGTTGATGATGCACCAATATATACAACTGCAATGATATTGTTAATTATTTACACTATATATTTAATTTATAAGATAATTAAACATTTTATAATTAAAAATAAAAATCGTAAATCAACAAAGAAAATGACAATCGAGGATTTATAAAATGATAACTTTAAATAAAAAAAGAAAATATATTATTTGTTCATTATTAGGAATAATAACAATAACATTAGCTACTATATCAACAATTAATCGTGTGAAGAAAATATCTACACCACCAGAAGTATATGAATTATCAAAGGGTGATAACAATGTTGATAATTATTTAGAATGGGAACAATTAATCAAAAAACATGTTGCAAATGAATTATATATAAATGTTAATGGATTTTGGATAGATATGGAAAAAAATAATATTTTTTCGGGCTCAATATCATGTTTTGCAAAAAATGAAATTACAGAATATTTATTTAATTTTGATGATAATAAATTTTCTTTATCAGTTTATAAAAATGAATTAGATTTTATGAATGAAACATATAGAAATTTTTATATTCCGTTTAATTATATTTTTACACCTTTAAAATTTGGTGCTTCTAAAATTGATAATAAATTTACAGTATTTTCAGAATATAGACAATATCTTACATACTCAAAAGAAAGACAAACTGAATGCTATTTTTATATTGATAATGAATTAATTGATTTTGATGAACAATTAATTAAGAAACAAAAATATTTTATTTTAAAATTTTATAAATATGTTACTAATGGTAGTATAGGTGATTCTTTAGTAGAAATATATTGTGAAATATAAAACCATATTGTTAATATAAGGGGGAAAATGTGCATAAATAATATGGTTAAAAGCACTAATTTATATGAAAAAAATGAAGAAAGTTTTATTTGGAGCATTATTATTTTCAATGCTTGCAAGTATTAGTTTTAATAATTGTAAATCATTATTGAAATTTAAAGTTGATAATGGTTTAGATTATAAAATTTTAAATTCTGAAGATTATAATTTATTTGATAAAAACGATTTATCTAAATTTTTAAATCAAGGTGGAGTTATCATTAATAATAATGAAATTCCTAATGATATATTAAATAATTATTTTAAAATTGAAAATTCTAGTCTTTCTAAAGATAGTTATTCTTATATTTATTCTATTAACGGATATTATAAAATTAATTATTTTACTATTTTAAATAATCATGGTGAAAAATTACCTGTTGATGATATCGACGCTGTTGGTATTTTGTCTGATGTTAATACTAAAATTAATCAATCTATATATGATGATGAAAATATTGTTGCGGATGATGATTATTCTTATACAATGTATCAAGATAATGATAAATCTAAATTAGCTTGTAAAGTAGAATTTAAAGCATCTGTTAATTATAGTAATAATAAATATTATTGTTCTACAATTTTAAAAACTAAATGTAGTAATAATTATCATGTCGATAATTTTACATTTAAATCATGGTATCCAAATCTTACAATGGAGAATGTAACATATAATTTTCCAAGCACATTTAGTCACAAAGATACAACTCAAAATGGAGCAGTTTATACAACAGGAACTAATAAAGAAGATAAAGCTAATTTAATTCAAACATATGAAATTTGTTTTACAACTTATGCTCAATCTAGTAAAGCATCATATTCATATAATGCTTCTTTAGAAAGTTTAGTTGTAAAAGATAATGGTTGGTGGCTTTTACAAAAGACATGTAGTTTTGATTCAAATAGTGGTAGAACATTAACTTTGACTTGGAATAAATAAATTATTGAAGGCACACTATCTATCTAGTGCTTTTTTTGATATAATTTATCGTGTATAGAAGAGGATAAAAGAATGATAAAATTAGAAAGAGTTAGCAAAATATACAATAATAATGGTGTATTAACCACTGGGCTTCATAATATAAATCTTGAATTAGAAAAAAATGAAATAGTTGCTATTGTTGGTGAATCTGGAAGTGGTAAATCAACATTATTAAATGTTTTAACTAAAATGGATTCTTTTGATGAAGGTGAATATTATTATAAAGGTAATGAAACATCTTATTTTGATGTTAATGATATGGATAATTTTAGAAAAGATAAAGTAGGATTTATTTTTCAAAATTATAATATAATTGATTCTTATACTGTTTTAGAAAACGTCATGTTGCCTTTTATAATAAAAGGTGAAAATAAAAAAGATGCAAAAATAAAAGCTAAAGAATTAATTAATAAAGTTGGTTTAAATAATAGAATAAAAAATAAAGGAACAGAGTTATCTGGTGGAGAAAAACAAAGATGTGTTATTGCTAGAGCTTTAGCTTCTGATTGTGAAATTTTAGCATGTGATGAACCAACAGGAAATTTAGATAGTAAAACTGGAGAAGAAATAATTAAATTAATAAAAGAAGTTGCAAATGATAAATTAGTTTTAATTGTTACTCATAATTATGATCAAGTAAAAGATATTGCTACAAGAAAAATTAAAATTAAAGATGGTGAAATAATTGAAGATGTGATTTTTCAAAAAAGAGAAAAAGATCCAGATGAAAAATTAGAACTAGAATATAAGCCAATAAATAATAAAATAAAATTAGATATTGCTAAAGATAATATTAAAAATACTCCTAAAAAAACCATTTTTACTAGTGTAGTTTTATTTTTTGTAGCAATGTTTTCTTTATTTTTATTTCAAGGAATAAATTATTTAACTAATAACCAAACATATACAAATAATTTTATTTATAAAGGTGAAGATAAAATTATTGTATATGATATTAATAATAAAGAATTAGATCTTAAACAAATAGAAAATATTTCTAAAAAATATGTTGTTAATGATTTTTATCGTTCAAATAATAATATATATTTTCATTTTAATAATTCAAATATGATTTATTCTTTTGCTTATGAAGAATATCCTTATAAATATAATTTAGATAAGGGTAGAAATGCATCTAATGATAATGAAGTTGAACTCCTTTTACCTTCAATATATTCTGGAGAAGATTATTTAAATCAAGAAATAACATTTGATGGTAGTGATTATAAATATACAATTGTAGGTTATCAAATTAGAGACGATGTTAATAATTTTGTATTTACTAATAATAAAAAAATAGAGAATATGTTATTAATAAATCAGATTTTAGGTAATAGTATTAGAATTGGCTATAAAAATAATTATTCAATAAGAGAAATTTATTTAAATATAGAATTTAATAATGATTTAGAAAATTCATATATTGAACTTACTGATGCTTTTGATTTAGAAAAAGTAGTTGTAGAAGATAAAAATGTTGTGTATTCAGATATATATGAATTTGCTTTTAATTTAAAAACATTAGAAATAAAAACTGGTGAAGATTATAAAATTATAATTGGACAAGACTTTATTAATTGTGTTAAACAACAACCTTATGAAGTATCGATTTATCCAGATAATATTTTTATTGCTGAAAATGAATTAAATAAAATAAATTATTCTTATGTCAGAGTAAAAACATACGATACTACAAATTCAATGCAAAGATTTATTAATAATATTATGTCATATTTAATGATGTTATTATCTTCATTAACTATTATAATTATTTTCTTTATTAGCTATATTATTTTAGCTAAAATATATACTTCAAGAAAAAAAGATTATGTAATTTTAAGAACATTAGGAATAAGTAAATTTGACATGAAAGGAATAGTTATTAATGAAATAATGTCATTAACTTTAATAATAACTATTATTTCTTATTTAATAATATATATAATTAGTAGATTTACTACTATTGGCATAATGGTAATTTTTAATAATATTTCAATATTTGGATCAATATTATATTTTATTATTATGATATTATTCGGCTATTTAATAGCTAGAAGATTTAATAGAAAATTATTCAAATTCAGTGTCAATTCTACATTGAAAGGATATGATAAACGTGATTAAAATTGAACATTTAAATAAATATTATAACAAAGGAAAAAGCAATGAAATACATGTAATAAATG
>ERZ1106952.216-NODE-216-length-35356-cov-17.163083_pt1 | contig 35356 bp, 24 predicted proteins | sample MGYA00403677_ERZ1106952 | MGnify/ENA primary metagenome ERZ1106952 (study PRJEB35170, sample SAMEA104062415) | human gut metagenome | biome: human gut; feature: human-associated habitat; material: faeces | place: Denmark | collected 2012-05-14 ...
AAAAGTCGGACGTCGCGGATGCGAAGATGCGCATCTTCAACAAGGACGGCAGCGAGGGCGCGATGGCGGGCAACTCCATCCGCTGTGTCGCGAAATATCTCTTCGATAACGGGCTTGTGAAGGACAAGAACATCACCATCGAAACGCTCAGCGGCGTCAAGGAATTGCAGCTGTATACCTTTAACGGAAAGGTCAGTTCCGTCAGCGTCGATATGGGCAAGGCGGTGCTGGACGGCAAGTCAATCCCTTCGACGTTGGAGGGCGAAACGGTCGTCGGGCGAAAAATTTCCATCGGCGGTCAGGATTATACCGTGACGTTGGTCAACGTCGGCAACCCGCACTGCGTCGTGTTCTGCGACAAGGTCGACGCGGTAGACGTTGCAAACGTCGGCCCGATGTTTGAGTATGCGGAGTATTTCCCGCAGCGCATCAATGCGGAGTTCGTGCGCGTCGTCAACGATAAAACGCTGAAAATGCGCGTTTGGGAGCGCGGCAACGGCGAAACGCTCGCCTGCGGTACGGGCGCGGCTGCAAGCGTTGTAGCGGCGGTTCTGAACGGATACTGCAAGCAGGACGAAGACATTACGGTAAAGGTGCGCGGCGGCGATTTGATCGTGCGTTATTCTTCCGACGGAAGTGTGCGGCTCACCGGCAGCGTGAAGCAGGTGTTCGAAGGCACGGTCGAGTATTAAGCGGTGATTGTATGCAAGAAGTCTTTTACGAAGAAAGTGTAACCATGCACAACGAAAAACCGGCAAAGCGCCGGTATACCATCTTTACTGTCACGGCGGTGTTGTGCTTTATTCTGGCGTTTGTTTCGTTTATCAATTTGATGTGGACTCCGACAGCAACAGCGGATGGCGAATCGTTGGTAGGGCAGGCTTCATTTACGATAAGCCTTGTCGTTTGGGGACTGCTCTGCGTTTCAATGATTGTCGGAGGAGTCTTTCTGATAATAAAGCGGCATGCCTTTTATCTGAGCTACGATTACACCTTTGTTTCGGGTGAATTGCGTATTTCAAAAGTGTTGCATAACAGAAAACGCAAGCTGCTATATCGTTTATCGGACGATAAGCTGATTATGATCGGAAGAGTCGATTCCGAAACATACAAAAAACTTAAAGCATCGCCGGACAACAAGGAAGATATTCTGACCCCGAATACGGAAGCTTCAGACGACAGAGAGTTTTTCTATATTCAGGCGGCTACGAATGCCGGCAAGCGTATTCTGATTTTTGAGTGCCGGCCGCAGTTAATATCGACAATATTGCGGTATACACGGAGAAATATATTGGAATCGGAATTTAACAGACGATGATTTATTTGGATAATGCCGCGACGACCCGCCCTGACGAGGGCGCCGTCCGTGCGGCGATGCATTATTTACAAGAAGACTTTTTCAACCCCTCCGCGCTCTATCGGGAGGGGTTTGCGGTGCATAAGGAGCTTGAAGAGGCGCGGAAGAATATTCTTTCGCTGATCACTTCTCATGCAGAGTATGAGCTGATATTCACAGGTTCAGGCAGTGAAGCGGATAACCAGGCTCTGTTCTGCACGGCGAACCGCGGGAATATCGTTACGACGGCTGGGGAACATGCTGCGATCTATAACAGCGCGAAGGAGCTGCAAAAGCGCGGCATTGAAGTTCGTTTTGCAAAACTGAACGGGGACGGGAGCGTAAATGCCGACGATCTTCTTTCGCTCGTCGATTCGGGTACTTCGCTTGTATCCGTCATTCATGTCAATAACGAAACGGGTGCGGTCAACCCGATTGCGGAGCTGGCAAAGCAAGTCAAACAGAAAAATCGCTCGGCGCTCTTTCATAGCGACGGGGTGCAGGCATTCGGGAAAATCCCTTTCAGCCTTTCGTCCGAAATCGATTTGTACACTTTCAGTGCGCATAAAATCGGCGGGGTGCGCGGTGCGGCGGGGTTGGTCAGAAAAAAATCAGTCAATGTTCATCCCTTGATCTATGGCGGAGGGCAGGAGAAAGGTTTCCGAAGTGGCACAGAAAATTTGTTTGCGATCAAGCAATTTGAGTTTGCGGCGACAAAAAAATTCGCCGCTTTGGAGAGCGATTATCAAAAAATTGCCGCTTTGAACCGGTATTTCCGTGAAAATCTGCGCGGCGATATTTTTGAGATCCTGTCTTCGCCGCAGGCATCTCCGTATATTTTGAGTATTTCCGCAAAGGGGCTTCGAGGAGAAGTTTTGCTTCATATGCTCGACGATGAGGGCGTTGTCGTCGGTACCGGCTCGGCGTGTTCCTCGAAAAATCGTTACAGCCGTGTTATTTTGGCGTGCGGAATACGGGAGAAGAATGCCGACGGTGTATTGCGCATATCCTTTTCCGTTCAAAACACAATGGATGAAGCGGAACAAGCGGTCAGTATTTTCAACCGCTGTGCTGGTGCTCTTGCGGAAAAAATGAGGTGATTTAAGTATGGAAAAAGTGATTATCGTTCGCTATTGTGAAATACATCTGAAAGGCAAAAACCGGGGATATTTTGAAAAGATTTTCATGATGAACCTGGAAAAGGCGCTTGCGGGGATTCGCCACGAAATCCGTAAGCCGAGCGGACGTTACATCGTTGAAAATTTTGATCAGACCCGCACGGAAGAAATTCTGGAAAAGCTTTCAAGGGTATTCGGCACGCATACTTTAAGTTCTGCCTATAAAGTGCCGGCTGAACTCGAAATGATTTACGACACCGTAAAAAAGATCGCCCCCGAGAGCGGCTCGTTTAAAGTCATCACCAATCGTGCGAATAAAAGCTTTCCGCTCAATTCGATGCAGTTGAATGCAGAGATCGGCGGGAGATTGCTGCAGGATTTTCCGAATTTGTCCGTCGACGTGCATGCGCCGCAACATGAAATTTGCATCGATATCCGCGAAAACGGCGATGCGCTCATATTCAGCGGGCATATAAAGGGCGCGGGCGGTATGCCGGTGGGGACGTCGGGCAAAGGCGTTTTGCTCCTTTCAGGCGGAATCGACAGTCCTGTAGCGGGATATATGATTGCAAAGCGCGGCATGGTTCTGGAGGCGCTGCATTTCCACAGCTATCCGTATACCAATATGCAGGCGCGAGAAAAAGTAGAGGAGCTGGCTCGGATTTTAAGCGGCTATACAGGTGGGATGACTTTACATGTTGTAAGCGTAACGCACATTCAGGAGGCGATTCATAAGCATTGCCCTGCGGAAATGATGATCACGCTTTTGCGCCGCTTTATGATGCGGATTGCTGAACGGCTCGCGAAGCAAGTCGGCGGACAATGTATTATAACAGGTGAAAGTTTGGGACAGGTCGCCAGCCAGACGATCGAGGGAATGACTTCCTCCGGCTCTGTCGTTGAAAACTTGCCGATCTTGCGCCCGCTTGTCGGATTTGACAAAACGGAGATCATTGAACGCGCTCGTGAGATCGGAACCTTTGAAACCTCAATTCAGCCGTATGAAGATTGTTGCACCGTGTTTTTGCCGAAACATCCGCTGATTCGTCCAAAAATGGAAGACGTGCTTCGTGCGGAGCAGAAACTGGACGTGGAAGCTCTTCTCGAAGAGGCGATGCTTTCGTCGGAAACGGTGCGGCTGTAATGAAAAGTATAGGAATATGGGCGTGCGCCGGAAGGGCGCGCGCCCTTTAACTGTTCCACCAGTTTTTAGGAGGGGGCTGCTTTGTCTGTTTGCAGTAAACGGACGGAAGTGTGATTTCTTTTCCGTAGTGCCTTTTCCCGTCTTCTCCGAGGAAATACGGCGTTATCGAATAGGTGTATTTCTTGTTCGGAAGTACAGTATCGTCTTCATATCCATTGTCGCAGTGTCCGTCGTAGATCTGGATTGTTTTTCCGTTTTGTTCGCGTTTGATGACGTAATCGTAGTACTCTGTCTGACATAAATCGATAAAAACAGCGGAATTTTCATAGTGTATCTTAGCGGAAACTGACGGGGCGGTAAATGTGCTGCCGAATTCTTTCGGTTGGTTGGAGATGCGGAAAAGGTCGGTAAAGGTGTATCGGACGGGAGTATTTTCGGCAGCAAGTTTAACGGAATGATCCTGCTCATAAGCGATTTTGTCCAGGCGGCATTCAACAACTTTCGGAGATGACGTGAATGGCTGCGGGCGCGTATTGCGGTAAAGTCTTTTGTTCAGCAGCATGGCGTAGTGGCAGGGCAGCCCGCCGCCTGTAATATCGGTCAGGGTATTGTCGGCATTTCCCATCCAGACCGCGACGGTGTGCGCGGTCGTATAGGAGACAGTCCATGCATCGGTGTTCCCTTCATCGGTTCCGCATGTTCCCGTTTTTGCGCATACTTCGAACGGAAGGCATGCCATTTTTTTAGCCGTTCCTTTTTTTGCGGCGCATGCGAGCATTTCATTCATGAGGGCGGCAGTGTCTTCTGAAAAGACTTTTTGCTGTGTGCTGCTGCGGGTATAGAGAGTGTTGCCGTCCGCGTCCTCGATACGGCGGATAAAGGAGACCGGTGCAAAGTTGCCGCTGTTTGCAAATGTGGAATATGCAGCGGCAATTTCGCGCAGGGTAAAACCTTCGCTCATTCCGCCCAAAGCGAGGGAAAGGTTCTTGTCTGCTTCGGGCAAAAACAGCTGCATCCGGCGCAAAAAAGCTTCGCTTTTTTCGACGCCGAGAGAATTGAGTATTTTGACGGCGGGAATGTTCAGACTCAAGGCAAGTGCTTCTCTTGCGGAGACATATCCCCGGTATTCATCTTTGTAATTAGAGGGTGAATAACCGCCAAAGTCGGTTTTTTCGTCCGACAGCGGCGTGCAGGGGGAAATTTTGTTTTCTTCCACGGCGGGGGCATACACGGCAAGGGGTTTGATGACTGATCCGGGTTGGCGGCGTATATCCCCCTCGGTGGTGTACCATGCGATGATCCCGTGCGTCCGATTGTCACATATCAGCATGCTCTTCCCCGAACGATCGGCGTCTGTTTTCAGGTTTTCCGCGTAGTCCTGCATCTGGCTGTCCATATAAGTGTAGATTTTACAGCCGCCGCGGTATTGATATGGGGAATACAGAGGTAATGATTCCATTTCCGCATAAACCCCGGATAAATATGTTTTAGAGGCAATGGAATTATCCTGCTTTTCCGGCAGGGGTTCGGATTTCGCCTGTTCAGATTCGCTTTCGGTAATAAACCCCAGGATTTGCATCCGCTTTAATACGGAATTTCGTGCGGTAAGGCACTTTTCCGGGTTTAAAAACGGGGAATAATTGTTCGGTGATTTAATGATCGCAGCCAAAGTGGCGGCTTCGGCTGCCGAGAGACTGCTTGCCGGTTTGGAAAAATAAAAATCCGCCGCGCCGGCAATTCCGTAGCATGCATGTCCGAAATAGATCGTATTCAGGTACATTTCCAGTATTTCGGTTTTGGTGTATCTTTTTTCGAGTTGTCTGGTCAGCCGGATTTCTTTTAACTTTCGCGTGAGGGTTTTTTCGCTTGAAAGCTGGGTGTTTTTAACAAGCTGCTGGCTGATCGTCGAAGCTCCCTGTCGGAATGCGCCTGCCTTTATATTTTTCAGGAGCGCGCGGATCATTCCTTTATAATCCAAGCCATGGTGCGAATAAAAGTTTTTGTCTTCGGCGGCGATGAATGCATTGGGAACGTGCGCGGGGAGTTCGTTTAGGTGTATGCTTTTGTTGGCGCTCTTAAAGGAAAGGTCGGCAATTTTGTTGTCGGCAGAATCGTACACTTCGATGCACGCGTCTGTGCGTTCGAGTTTTGCATCGTCCAAAACGGCGCCCGCCGTGACGGCGAAATAGAAAAATGTGCCGACTGCCGCGCAGATCAGTGCAGCGCAGAGCAGAATAATTGAGATTTTCCTGACAGTTTTCATGTTTCTGAACCTTTATAACAGTATCTGAAAATTTGCGCAAATTATTTCAGTTGCAATAAAGTTCAAAGACTTGAAAAAATTCCGTAAAAAAGTTATAATGAATAAGAATAAATTTCAATGGAAGGACGGATGAAAAAGAAGTATCTGATCGTAACATACGGCTGCCAGATGAACGTACATGAATCGGAAAAAATCGCAGGAATTCTGCGTTCTCGCGGCTATGAAGAATGCAAAGACGAGAAGGAAGCGGATATTATCGTCTTCAATACCTGCTGCATCCGCGAAAATGCGGAAAACCATGCTTACGGAAACATCGGAGCGCTGAAAAAGCTGAAACGAGGCAACCCCGGACTTTTGATAGCGGTCGGGGGGTGTATGACCCAGCAGGAAGGGGCAGCGGAGCGGCTTCGCAAAAAATTCCCCTTTGTGGATATTGTGTTCGGCACGCATAACCTTGATTCGTTGGGTGAATTGCTCGACCGAAAGGCGGGGAGCAAAAAGGCGGTCGTCGATATATGGGGCAAAGAGGGGGAAATCCGTGAAGATGATTATTCCTTTCGCACGAGTTATCCGAATGCGTGGGTCAATATAATGTACGGCTGCAACAATTTCTGTTCCTATTGCATCGTTCCGTATGTGCGGGGGCGGGAGCGGAGCCGTGCGCCCGAAAAAATTTCGGAGGAAGTGGACAGGCTGATTGACAGCGGCTATAAAGAGATAACTCTTTTGGGGCAGAATGTAAACTCCTACGGAAACGACCGCGAGGGTGAGTGTTCCTTTCCGCAGCTTTTACGCAGGCTATGCCGCAGGGAGGATAAATTTCGGCTTCGCTTTATGACGAGCAATCCGAAAGATTTCGGGGAAGAACTGGTGCGGGCGATTGCCGAGTGTCCGCAGATTTGCCATCTTGTGCATCTGCCGGTGCAAGCCGGCTCCGATCGGATACTGAAACTGATGAACCGTAAGTACACCGCAGCCGAATATCTTCGCAAAGTGGAGTTGCTGCGTAAATATGTTCCGGATTGTCAGTTGACGACGGATATAATGGTCGGGTTCCCCACCGAGACGGAGGAGGATTTCCGGGCGACGCTTTCCCTCGTCCGCGAAGCCGGTTTTTCTACGGCGTTTACCTTCGTCTATTCCCGCCGCAGCGGAACTGCCGCCGCGAAAATGGAGGGGCAAATCCCTGAATCTGTTCAGAAAGAGCGCATTATGCGCCTGGTGGAGCTTGTCAATGAGCAGACGCGTGAAAAGTCGGCTTGTTATCGGGGCAGGACGATCGAAATTCTGTGCGAGGACTATGACGAAAAAAAAGGTCTGTATCTCGGGCGCGACGAATACGGGCGCATGGGATATTTCCGGAGCGAAAAGAGCCGCATCGGGGAATTTGTCCGGCTTAAAATCGGAGAGACTTCCGGTGTTTCGCTGATGGGTGAACCGGCAGACTGATGCACGATGAACTTTGAGAGAGGTACAAATGAGCGGACTTTCGCCGATGATGCGGCATTATCTGGAGATCAAAGAAAAATACAAAGACTGCGTTGTCTTTTATCGCCTGGGCGATTTTTATGAAATGTTTTTTGAGGATGCGAAGGAGGTTTCGCAGCTGCTTGACCTGACTCTTACGGGGAGAGATTGCGGGTTGGAGGAGCGCGCGCCTATGTGCGGGATTCCGTATCATGCGGCGGAAACCTATATCGCAAAGCTTGTTTCGCTGGGGAAAAAGGTTGCCATCTGCGAACAGCTCACCGAGCCTGCTCCGGGCAGGGGTATGGTCGAGCGCGACGTCATACGCGTCGTTTCCGCGGGTACGCTCATTGAGGACAGCCTTTTGGACGAGCGCACGAACAATTATATTGCCTGCGCCTGTCAGGACGGAGATGCGTGTGCTCTCGCCTGGGCGGATATTACGACGGGGGAATTCAACGTCGGCTCCTTTCGCGGAGAGGGGAGCGTCGGAGCGTCGATGGAGTATTTGGGAAAACTTTCTCCCGCGGAAATTATTTGCAACGACGAATTTTTGTTGCATTCAAAAAATCATCCCCTGTTGCGTTCGCTTCCGGCTTTTTCCTGTTATGTTCCCTGGGCATTTGCGCTTCGTCACGCCGAAAAAAATTTGCTTGAACAGCTCGGCTGTAAAACACTGGAACCGTTCGGGATAGCCCGGGAACCGGTGGCGATTTCGGCGGGCGGAGCGCTTTTGGAGTATCTGAAAGAAACGCAGAAACATGCCTTGAAGATCATCGATTCAGTCCGTTTTGTCAATGAAAACCGGACAATGATGCTTGACAACAGTGCCATCCGGAACCTTGAACTGGTGCGTACGCTGGGCGACGGAAAGAGAAAGGGTTCGCTCTTGTGGCTTTTAGATAAGACGAAAACAGCGATGGGGGCGCGGCTGTTGAACAGGCTGCTGTTGAACCCTCTGCAAAACCGGGCGGATATTGAGTATCGTCTGGACGGTGTGGGGGAATTGTATAATGCGACGGTCATTCGCATCGGCATCGCCGACACGCTCGGCGGCATCCGCGATATTGAGCGCATTGCGGGAAAGATTTCCAACAATAATCTGACGCCGCGCGACTGCGAAAATCTCGCGTCTTCCCTGGACTTGCTGCCGAACCTGAAGTTTCAGATGTCGGGTTTTTCTTCGCCGCAGCTTCGCGGGATTTCGGAGCAACTCGGTGATTTTTCAGAACTCACACAGCTTTTGAAGTCTGCTTTTATTGACAATCCGCCCGTCGGCATCAAAGACGGCGGGTTTGTGCGCGAAGGGTTCGACCGCGAGCTGGATGAGCTGCGCTCCGTGCGGGATAACGGTGCGAAAATGATCGCGGAAATTGAAGCGCGCGAGCGTGAGAATACGGGAATCCGCAATCTGAAAATAAAATATAACCGTGTTTTCGGCTATGCGATCGAAATAACCAATTCTTTTAAGGATAAAGTACCGTATAATTATCAAAGGCGCCAGACGCTCGCCAATGCAGAGCGCTATACCACGGATGAATTGAAGACGCTTGAGGAGAAAATTTTGACCAGCTCGGAGCAAAGTCTGCGGCTGGAGATCGAAATTTTCGAGCGTATCAAAGCGCGGCTCGGAGCGGAAATGTCGGAACTGAAAGCGCTCGCCTCGGCAATTGCCATGCTCGATTGCCTGGTGTCTTTTGCAGGGGTAGCGAAGGAGCGCGGTTATTGCCGCCCTCAGATTTCGGAACCGGGCGGAGATCTGAAAATTTGTGACGGGCGGCATCCCGTCGTGGAGGCGTTAAGCAAGGAGAGATTTGTTCCGAACGATACCGATCTCGGAAGCAATGCAAAAACGATGGTCATTACCGGGCCGAACATGGCGGGTAAAAGTACCTATATGCGGCAAAATGCCCTCATTGTACTGATGGCGCATATCGGCTGTTTCGTGCCTGCAAGATCGGCACAGATCCCCGTGATCGACCGCATTTTTACGCGTGTCGGCGCGAGCGATAACCTGATCCTCGATCAGAGCACCTTTATGGTGGAGATGACTGAAGTTGCTTCAATTCTGCTGAATGCGACGGAAAATTCTCTTTTGATTTTGGATGAAGTCGGGCGGGGGACAAGTACTTACGACGGATTGAGCATCGCCTGGTCTGTCCTTGAATTCATTACGGAGCATATCCGTGCCAAGACGTTGTTTGCGACGCATTATCATGAACTGACCGAATTGGAGGGCAAAATCGAAGGCGTCAAAAATTATAAGGTCACGGTGAAAGAGAGCGGGAGCGGAATTGTGTTTCTCCGCAAAATCATGCGCGGCGGCGCAAACAAGAGCTTCGGTATCGAAGTGGCGCGGCTTGCGGGCGTCCCCGCGGACGTGACTACCCGCGCGAAAGAGATACTCAGGCAGTTGGAAAAGAGCGATATTGCCCGTCACGGCGGCAAAACGGCTCATGAAGAGGAGCTTCCTGCTCCTGAATCGCGCTATAGCGCTGCTGAAAAAATTCTTGCTGATACAGATATCAACAATTTAACGCCGATGCAGGCTTTCAATTTGCTCTCTGATTTGGTCGAGATGGTAAAAAAGGGATAAAACCATGGCAAAAATCAATATTTTAGATAGCAGTGTCTATAATCGGATTGCGGCGGGTGAAGTGGTCGACAGACCGTACTCCGTTGTCAAGGAATTTGTGGAAAACAGTATTGATGCCGGCGCAACAAAAATTTCCATATCGATAGAACGAGGCGGAAAGGATTTGATAAGCGTCAGCGATGACGGAAACGGCATCGGGAAGGAGGATCTTCCGGCGGCATTTTTGCCGCATGCTACCAGCAAGATCGCGCGCGCAGAGGATCTGGATCGCATCATGACTTTGGGGTTTCGGGGAGAGGCTTTGGCGAGCATCGGTTCTGTTGCAAGGGTTACTCTCCGGTCGCGTGCAAGAGGTGCGGGCGAGGCGTATGAAATCTGCTGTGAGGGCGGAACTGTTTCGGAAGTTCGCCCGTGTGCTCTCGGGGACGGGACGGAAATAACGGCGGAAAATTTATTTTACAACACTCCTGTGCGGGCGAAGTTTATGCGCACGGATAAGGGGGAGGAAGGGGAAATTACAAACTTTGTACAGCGGTTTGTGTTGGGAAATCCTTCCGTTTCCTTTACTTATACGGTCGACGGAAAACTTTTTCTGCAATCATACGGAGGAGGTCTGGAGGAGGCTGTGGCTGCCGTGTACGGTGCGTCCGTAATCGCGCAATGCTATCAGATCGATGCGGTAAAGCACGGCATCCGCATTCGCGGTTATATCGGTAAGCCGGACTTTACAAAGGCGAACCGGACTTATCAGAGCGCCTTTGTGAACGGGCGTTATGTAATGAACAACACCGTTTCGTCCGCTATTTCCAATGCGTATGCCAGTTACCTGATGAAGCGGCAATATCCGTTTTATATTTTGTTTATCGACGTTCCTCCTGAAATTGTCGATGTAAATGTCCATCCAAACAAAGCGGATGTGCGATTTGAAAACAATCAGGTCATATATGGGTGCATTTATTCCGTTATTTCCGCGGTGTTGGACGGTAACGCGAGCGCCCTCAACTTTATCGTGGGAAACGGGAAACATGCCTCGGTGGAGACGGAGGCTGGAATGACGGAATCCCGGGCAGCCGTGAATCCGGGCGCGGAGGTGCATTCGGAGGTCGGGCTTGGCGGCGGTACGGTAGGTAAACAAACGGAGGTTCCGCCGCCGAACAGGGAAGAGCGGGATAATCTGTTCCGTTTCCCTCGCCGTTCTGAAATGATGGGCGGTGCGCGCATTGAGTTTCGTGACTGCGGGATAGCTGCTTCGCGCGAGAATGAGCAGAGTGAGCCCCTTTTGCCGGAGGCGGTAAACTCGTCGGTTAAAAAGGACTCCGCTATCCGCGAAGAAGAGCCGGGTGAGGATATCTTTGCCGAAAATAAGCGTTTTTTGGAGGAGCGGGATAAAAAGGCGGCGCAGCAAAAGCTGGTCTTTGAGCAAGCGATCTATAAAGGGGAGCTTTTTCGGACGTATCTTCTGTATGAGGCCGGGGGCAACGCCTATATAATCGACCAGCACGCGGCGCATGAACGCCTGATTTTTGATCGCCTGAAGGAAGAAATGGAACACCGGCGTGTCGTCCGCCAGCCGATGCTTGTGCCGTATGTTCTGAACCTGAACGCTGAAGAATTTGCTTTCTTTTCGGAACATTTGCAGGCGATCGGTGACATTGGCTTTGAAATCGAAGAATTCGGGGCGGGGAGTTTCAAAATTTCCGCAGTGCCTCTTGATTTGCAGGATATTGACCTGACCGGTTTTTTCGGAGAATTGCTTAAAGAGGTCGGTTCTCTCCGAGCCGTAAGGCTTTCAGACTTGTTGCGGGATAAGATCGCTATGACTGCTTGCAAACATGCGGTAAAAGGCGGAATGGCATTGACTGCGGCTGAAAAAGAAAAGCTGTTTGAAATGCTCCGCGGCGATATGGGTTTAAAATGTCCGCACGGCAGACCGATTGCCGTCAGGCTGACGAAATATGAAATAGAAAAAATGTTCAAAAGGATTGTGTGAATTTGAAAAAAATATTGGTTGTGTGCGGGCCGACAGCCTCCGGAAAAACCGGTTTTGCTGTTCAGATGGCAAAAAGTTTTGGCGGTGAAGTGATTTCGGCTGATTGTATGCTCGTTTATCGCGGTTTCGATATTGGGACGGCGAAGCCGACCCCGGCGGAAATGGACGGCGTGCCGCACCATATGATTGATATTGTCGGTGCAGGGGAAACTTTTTCGGCAAGCGACTATGAAGCGATGGCGAAGCCTGTTTGTGAACGTTTGCTGTCGGAAAATATGCTCCCTGTTATTTGCGGGGGTACAGGTTTCTATATTCAGTCGCTGCTTTTTTCCCGTTCCCTGGGGCATGTCGGATCGTCGGCAGATGTTCGCCAAAAATATGAGAGGGTGGCAATTGAAGAGGGTAAAGAATCTTTATATGCCCGCCTGTGTAAAATCGATCCGCGCAGCGCGGAAAAGCTACACCCGAACGATGTCAGGAGGGTAATTCGCGCGCTGGAAATTTATGAGCTTACGGGCATGAGAAAATCTGATCAGCAAGACGGCTTTGTTGCCCGTTATCCCTATGTGGCAGTAGCGTTCGATTACCCGCGCAGTGAATTGTATGCTCGTATCGACCGTCGTGTCGACCGGATGCTGGAGTGCGGACTGGTAAAGGAGGTTCAAAATCTTTTATCTTCCGGAGTGAGTGATGCTGCGCAAAGTATGCAGGGTATTGGCTACAAAGAAGTCGTTCAATATTTAAAAAATGAGATTTCATACAGTACTATGCGTGACATAATCAAGCAGAATTCACGCAATTATGCCAAAAGGCAGATTACTTTTTTCAAAAAATTTCCGGATATAATATGGCTTGATCCGCATGCAGAAGGCAACGCGGCGACGGTTAGGGAGATGCTCGAAAGATGAATGCGATCGATATTGAAAAAATAATTGCAGAAAGTGAAGAAGAGCTTTCTGCGCAATTTAAAGCTTTGGAAAAAATTGCCTATTCAAATCAATGCCGCGTTATGGAGGCTTTCCAAAAAAGCAAGATTGCTTTGCGGCATTTTGCTGCTTCAAGCGGGTATGGATACGGCGACGAAGGGCGGGATACGCTGAATGCGCTTTTTGCCGATATATTCGGTGCGGAGGCGGCGCTTGTCTCTCCGAATATCCTTTCGGGAACGCATGCTCTGACGGTCGGGTTGTTCGGGCTCCTGCGTACGGGCGATACGCTGTTTTCCGTTTCAGGGAACCCGTACGATACCTTGCAGGAAGTGATAGGCGGCAAGGATATAGGTTCTCTCGCCGATTTTGGCATTTCCTTCAAAAAATGTGAGCTTAAGAACGGCGACTTTGATACGGATGCAATCCGCGAGGGGCTTTCCGACAGGTCAGTTAAGGTCGTTTTTATTCAGCGTTCCCGCGGTTATGAATGGCGTGATGCGCTGAGCGAGGAGAAAATCCGTAAAATCTGCTCCTTTGTCCGCTCTTGCGGTTTTACCGGGTGCATCTTTGTCGATAATTGTTATGGCGAGTTTGTGGAGACCTCGGAACCGACGCAGAACGGTGCCGATATTTGTGTCGGCTCGCTGATCAAAAATCCGGGAGGCGGTATTGCCCCGACGGGAGGATATATCGTTGGCAAGCGCGAATATGTCGATAAAATAGCAGGGCGTCTTACGGCGCCGTCTATCGGGGCGGAAGTCGGTTCGTATGCCTACGGTTATCAGTATTTTTACGAGGGCGTGTTTCTTGCTCCGCATGTTGTCTGCCAGGCGTTAAAGGGAGGTTTGCTGATCGGAGCCTGTTTGGAAAAGCTTGGCTTTGAGTCGTCGCCTTCCGTGAAATCGCTGCCGTACGATATTACGCGAGCCATCCGTTTCAATACAAGGGAGGAGCTTATCGCGTTTATACAGGCGGTGCAGGAGGCTTCGCCGGTCGACAGTTTTGTAACGCTCGAGCCTTGGGATATGCCGGGTTATCAGGAGCAGGTGATCATGGCTGCCGGCACGTTTGTGCAGGGCGCTTCGATCGAACTTTCTGCCGATGCTCCCGTTAAAGAACCGTATATCGCTTATTTTCAGGGCGGGCTGACATATGAACATTGCCGCTATGCTCTTTCAAAAATTTTGGGTAAAATCTGCAAAAATGTTTGAGTGACAAAACAGCGGCTCCGCATATTGCGGAGCCGCTGTTTTGGTTGAAGTTTTTTTTGTTTTGCGGAGTCCCTCTTCTTTTTTCAAAAAGCAAAACCCCGAAGGCTGTGCCTTCGGGGTTTTGAAATTCCTAAACAGGAGATCTTAGTACATACCGCCGCCCATGCCGCCGCCGGCTGCGGGAGCCGCAGGCTCGGGTGCGGGAATATCCGTGACAACGCTCTCCGTCGTGAGGAGGGTAGCCGCAACGGAAGCCGCATTCTGCAATACACTCCTTGCAACCTTCGTCGGGTCGATGATGCCGCTTTCGACCATATCGGTGTAGCGGTTCTTTAAAGCATCGAATCCGAAGTTTGCCTTCTTGCTCGCGGTGATTTTGTCGACGATGACGGAACCGTCAAGTCCGGCATTCTTCGCGATCTGGCGGATCGGCTCTTCAATCGCCTTGAGAATGATTTGTGCACCCGTCTTTTCATCGCCTTCAAGGGAAGCGATCAACTTTTTGAGTGCTGCAGCCGTGGAAAGCAGAGCGACGCCGCCGCCGGGGACAATACCTTCCTCGACCGCTGCGCGGGTGGCAGCCAATGCATCCTCAATGCGAAGTTTCTTTTCCTTCATTTCAACTTCGGTCGCGGCACCGACATTGATCACTGCAACGCCGCCGGCAAGTTTTGCGAGGCGCTCCTGCAGCTTTTCGCGATCATAATCGGATGTGGTTTCGGCAATCTGCGCTTTGATGGCGTTGACGCGAGCCTTGATGTTTTCCGCAGATCCTGCGCCGTTGATAATGGTCGTATTGTCCTTGTCGACTTTGACCTGGTTGGCGCGACCGAGCATATCCTGGGTAACGTCTTTGAATTCATAGCCGAGATCAGAGGAGATGACCGTGCCGCCCGTGAGAATGGCGATGTCTTCGAGCATAGCTTTCCTTCTGTCGCCGAACCCGGGTGCCTTTACCGCAACGCAGTTGAATACGCCCTTGAGTTTATTGACGATCAGCGCGGCGAGCGCATCGCCTTCCACATCTTCCGCAATGATCAAAAGCCTTGCGCCCTGCTGTGCAAGCGGCTCGATGACGGGGAGGATTTCCTGCAGATTGGATATTTTCTTATCGGTGATGAGAATGTAAGGGGAATCGAGAACGGCTTCCATCTTATCGGTGTTGGTAACCATATACGCGGAAGCATACCCACGGTCGAACTGCATGCCCTCGACGGTGGTCAGTTCGGTATTCATCGTCTTGCCTTCCTCAACGGTAATGACGCCGTCTTTGCCGACCTTTTCCATCGCGTCGGAAATCAGCTGTCCGATCGTTTCGTCGCCGGCAGAGATCGCAGCGACCTGTGCGATTGCCTTTTTGCTGTCGACGACTTTCGAAATTTTCTTGATCTCATTGACCGCCGCATCTACGGCTTTATCGATGCCTTTGCGCAGGATGATGGGGTTGGCTCCTGCCGCAAGGTTTTTCAACCCTTCGCGAATGATCGCTTGTGCGAGTACGACTGCCGTCGTGGTGCCGTCTCCGGCAACATCGTTCGTTTTGGTCGAAACTTCTTTAACGAGCTGGGCGCCCATATTTTCGAACGGATCTTCCAGTTCGATTTCTTTCGCGATGGTAACGCCGTCGTTGGTGATCAGCGGAGCGCCGAATTTTTTGTCAAGAACGACGTTTCTGCCTTTCGGCCCGAGAGTGATTTTAACTGTATCGGCAAGGGTATTTACGCCCTTTTCCAAAGCCTTGCGCGCTTCGTCGCCGTATTTGATCTGTTTAGCCATGATAAAAAGTCCTCCTTTTTGTTTCCGCATTATTCAACGATCGCGAGTATATCGCTCTGCCTGATGATTGTGAACTCTTTGCCGTCTACCTTAAATTCGCTTCCCGAATATTTGGAATAAAGGACGGTGTCGCCGACTTTCACGACCATCTTAACTTCTTTGCCGTCAACCATGCCTCCGGGGCCGACCGCAACCACGCGAGCGGTCTGCGGTTTTTCCTGTGCGGACGAAGGGAGAATAAAGCCGCTCTTGGTTTTTTCTTCCTTTTCAACGCTTTCGACAACAACTTTATCGAACAAGGGTTTTACGTTCATATGTTTTGCCTCCACAAAATTTTCCGTTTGAATTAGCACTTTCTTTCCATGAGTGCTAATTTACTATATATTATAAACATTTGAATTGAAAAGTCAAATGTTTTGCGCAGGAAAAAGGATTTTTTTAGCACTTTTATTTTGAGAGTGCTAACTCGTGGAAAAAACAGGCGGAAAAACAATTCGCGCTTGCTTTTCCTCCGAAAATATGATAAAATATAGAAAAAACAGAGGTATGCGCAATGGATAAATGGGACAGGCGGTTCATGGAGCTGACGGAAAAAGTCGCGGAGTGGTCGAGTTGTTTCCAGGAGAACCGGCATGTGGGCGCCGTGATCGTACTGGATAAGCGGGTCATGACGACGGGGTACAACGGTGCGCCGGCAGGGATTATGAGCTGTGTCGACCGCGGAGAATGCCTGCGGCGAAAGCTGAACATTCCGAGCGGAACAAGGCAGGAGATCTGTTATGCTGTCCATGCCGAGCAAAACGCAATTATCCAGGCGGCGCGGCTCGGCATTAAAATAGAGGGCGCGACGTTGTATTGCACGCATCAGCCCTGTGTCATCTGTGCAAAAATGATCATCAATGCGGGTATTTCGCGCGTCGTCTATAAGCACGGATATCCCGATGATTTTTCAATGCAGTTGTTCCGTGAGGCAAATGTCGCCGTACAAAAATATGAAGACTTGGAAAAGGAGTAAAATTTTATGAATCCTGTCGTTACTTTCACGATGCAGGGAGGTAAAACATTCAAGGCGGAGCTGTATCCCGATAAGGCGCCGAACACGGTCAATAATTTTATTTCGCTCGTCCGGAATCATTTCTACGACGGGTTGACCTTTCATCGCGTGATCGAAGGCTTCATGATTCAGGGAGGCGATCCCGCGGGGAACGGAACGGGCGGCCCGGGGTATACCATCAAAGGTGAATTCCGCTCCAACGGATACCCCGCCAACGACATTAAACATCTGCGCGGCGTTCTTTCGATGGCTCGGTCAATGATGCCGGACAGCGCAGGGTCGCAGTTCTTTATCATGCACCGGAATGCGGCGCATCTGGACGGGCAGTATGCGGCGTTCGGAAAGGTTACGGAGGGCATGGAAGTGGTGGATTCGATTGCGGTCGTCGATACAGATATGCGCGATCGACCTTTACAGCCGCAGGTCATCGAAACCGTTACGGTGGAAACTTTCGGGGAAGAGTATCCCGAGCCGAAACGGGCAAAATAATCCAATCGGGTAAATGCAGTCGGGCGTCCCTCGTTTCAGAGGGACGCCCGTATTTTTTTCCGCATATCATATATTATATGTATAATATAAGCGAATCGATGCCGGATAATCGCATTGCCGATTTTCACAACGATATTCTTACCGCGTCGGGCAGGATTGAAATGCTTTCGCGCGAAACTGTCTGCTGCGTATGCGCGTTATTCCGGGGAAACCGGAGTTTTGCGCAGCTGCGCTCCATTGCGCTTCGCTTTAATAAAGAAAAGCGACGAAATTTATTTTTGGGGTTGGAGGACATAGGGTATTTTACACCGGAAACTGCGGAGGAGATCTTGTCGTGGAACCCCGTTTATGCTTCTTTGACCTGGAACGGCGCCAATCCGTTGGCGGGCGGTTGCATGGATGATGGCGGACTGACGCCGAAGGGTAAACTCGCCGTCCGCCTTCTGGCGGAGTGCGGTATCTGTATCGACTGCGCCCATCTGAACAGGAAAAGCTTTGCCGAAGTTCTGAAATGTGAATCGGGCAGACTTGTCGATTCGCATACCTGCATGAACGGAATCTGCCGCCACCCGCGGAATCTGGAGGACTGGCAGGCGCAAGAAATTATCTCCCGCGGCGGGCTGATCGGCATTACCTTTGTTGCCGGTTTTTTGAAGGGAGATGGGGCAGCCTCGGAGGAGGATGTTTACCGTCACATCGATTATTGCGTGCAAAAATTTGGCATTGAGTCAATTTGCATAGGAAGCGATTTTAACGGAACGGACAATTTGCCGCAGGGCATTCGCGGATACGCGGATTTGCCGCGCCTGCGGGAGAGACTGTTGCAGACCGGCTATTCAGATTCATCTGTCGTCAGAATTTTTTCTGAAAATTTGCGGGCATTTCTGTCCCATCATAATTGATTTTTTAATTTTTACAAAATTCGACAATATGCGCAATTATTTTTTATAAAATATTGAAAATAAATTAAAATTCGTTTAAAAAATGCTTAACAAAAAGCCGACCTTTCGCTATAATAAGAATATAAAAATTATTTTTCGCAAAGTAAGGAGGCAAAAATGCAACAGAAGAAAATTGTTGTATTGGAAGGCAATGGTGAGGCAGCGGCTGCAATCAGTTCGGAACTGCGCAATGCTGGTTTTGAAGTGTGCGCGGTCAGCGATGACGGCGAAAAAGCGGAAGAGCTGGTGAAAGAATATGACCCGGACGCCATGCTTGTCGGCATGACGCTGAAAAATGTCGATGGGTTCGGCGTTCTGGACAAGCTGCGCGAAATGCACGCGCGCTGCGCGGTGCTGGCGTCTGGAAATTTCAGCGACGACGCAACGATCGATCTGATTCTGCAAAAGGGCGCCCGATATTATATGATGCGCCCCGTAAACGCTTCGCAGGTCGCCGCGCGCCTCGGCGAGATTTTTGCGGAGCCGGATGCGCGCACTTCCGTTGTCGGGAATGACAGGAAGAATATCGTTTTGTTAGACGAAAAGATCAGCAACATTTTTATATCGATCGGCATCCCGCCGCATATCAAAGGCTACGCCTATCTGCGGGAAGGGATTAAGATGGCGGTAGAAAATCCCGCTATAATAAATAATATCACCAAGCAGCTGTACCCGAAAATTGCGGAAAAATTTGATACAACGGCGAGCAAAGTGGAACGGGCAATCCGCCACAGCATCGAAGTCGCATGGAACAGGCAGCGGATCGATGCGATCAACGCCGTATTCGGTGTGCGCGTCTATATCGGAACGGAAAAGCCGACAAACAGTGAGTTCATTGCCCTCGTTGCGGATAAACTTATATTGGAAGGTTTGATGAACGGCTGAAAACGGAAATACGGAGAAGAGGCATACGCAATGGCAGATACATTGCATTGCCGATTTTATTTCGGAAAATTGCGTCGGAGAAGCGCATTCCGCATCAAAAAAGGAGCGAAGACTTTCAAAGTCTTCGCTCCTTTTTTGATGAATCGGCGTTGCTTCCGCAGCCGACCGCAGTCGGGCGGGGCATAAGCGCCGCTTTTTATAGGAGAGGTACCACGAATTTTCCGTCGCCGGGTGCGATGCTGAGGGTCACTTTTCCGTCTTGCGCCGCGATGACCTCGGGCGTGCCGCTGTATCCGTCGCCGCCGTAAACAGCGATATGCGCCGCGCCGCCTTTTAAGGTGATCGTCAGTTCAATCGGATCTGTTTCGTCTGGGTAGCCGTAGTTTGCCAACATATATGCCTCGTCCTCCGCGCGGTCAAAGCAGCCGACGAGGCAGTTTCCCTCCGTTTCAATATCCGCAATATAACGCCTGTCTGAAAAATCAAGCGGGGTATTCATGGCATATAACTCGGATTTGAAGTTGTCTGCTCCGTAAGTCTGTACGCAGACTGCCATACATTTTGTAAAACTATACGAATTGAAAGCGGCTGCAAACGACTGGATTTCGGCATTGATCTCTTTGACATAATTATAAAGATCGGTCGGCTTATTGTCCTGATCCAAAAGACAAGCGGTATACATGGGATTCGCTACGCTTCCTTCGGTATAATTGCTGTTATTGTCCGGCACGGAGTAGCAGTAGTAGGAAAAAGAGCTTCCGCCGAAACACAGCGCGACATAAATTTGATAGCGTATGTCTGCCTCGGTCAGGCTGTCGGTAAACTCGTTTCCTTCCGAAGTCTGGATATAAAAGTTTGTTTCCGCTCCATACTCTGCCGCCAGTTTTGAAATTTGCTCGTAACAGGAAATCCATTGCCTGTCCATCGTCGCGTATTCGTCGGTATGGAACGGATAAAAGTCGACGGAAATATAGGGCGTATTCGGGAAATTTTGCAGAACGCATTCTTCATATACCTGCAAATATTCGGCATATGTAAGCGCGCCGGTGCTTGTGCCTGCCGCCGTGACGGGGTGCAGATTGATGATATACGGCACAGAATATACTTTTTTGAAATCCTCGATGCGTTCCGCGGTGCAGTACTCGCGCATTACCGCTGCGCTCGGTTCGTCGGCAATGTGAACACCCTTGATGATGTCGCTGTAGTCGCCGTATAAATCATTTTCGGTAAAGGGGGTGCCGCCCTGGTCTTTGTATCCTTTTCCCTCCGAGATTATCGCGTCAAGCCCTGTTTTGCGGCACATTTCCAGGGTTTGCATTGTCAGGGCGGAGCCTAAATAGTAGCGTGTGTCCGAGAGGGTGTCATCCGTCGCCGCGCGCGAATGGTTGACAAAAATCATGGTATTCAGCCCTGCGTCCTTATAGAGCTGAAAACTTTCCTCAGAAATTTCGTAGGGCGCCCACCACGCGGTCGTCGTAAAATTTTCGCCTTCATACTGCTTCGGCTCCGGCGGTTGAGAGGGGGCGCAGGCGGAAAGCATGCATAGGCTCAAAGAGCCGATCGCCAATGCACTTGTTAACTTTTTCATTGCTGCTCCTTTTTGGTTTGAACTTTATTTTGCGGAACGAGTGCGTGTCCGTTGCTCCGGTACCGGTTCGGTGTAACGCCGAAAAGTTTTTTAAAGGTCGTGTAGAACTGCATCGGATTGGCGTAGCCGATTGCAAACGCGATTTCCGATATAGTCATGTTTGTATTGACAAGCAGCCTGCGCGCATGATTAAATTTATATTCGATGAGATACTCGTGCGGCGTAATTCCGAAATGCTTTTTGAAAAGATTGTTCAGCTGCCCGCGCGAATAGCCGAGTTTTTTGCAAAGGTCGTTTACGTTGCAGGTCAGCAGTTCATTGTTTTGCGCAAACTGGTTGAGCAAAACAAGATAGGGGGAAATATTGAGCGACGTCGTCGCTCGGCTGAACAGGATTGCCGAAACAAGCAGCAAAAATGCGGAACAGATAAACTTGTCGTTTTCCTGATATTGTTCGGGATTGGTATAATTCACCTGCAGAAGGATCTGTTCAATTTCACTGATCTTGTTTCCGGAAAGCGTCAGGCTGAAGTCGTCGGAGCGGAGGTAATCGAGCAGACCCGGCGAGAGCCTTTCGACCGTATTTTGCAGGAAAGACTCTTTTACCATGATATTGATATAACGCACGGGTTCCACTCCGGAAGCCAACAGGCGATGCACGTCACCCGTGGTCGCTATAAACACGCTGTTGGCGCCGTAAGTTCTGACCTTTCCGTTGGAGCAATTGTCGATCTGCCCGTTCGTCATGATCGTAAATTCCCAATAGTCCTTATGCCCGTGTTCGATCGGCCAGTCGAACAGATTGATGTGGTAAAGAAAATCGATTTCGGCGGCGTACTGCACCATATTCAGCGCCGCGCTCTGATAAAAATAATACTCGATCATTGCAACAAAAGTATATAACATATTTCATTTTTGTCAAGATGAAAACAATATTATTTGACAAAAATATATATTTATCCTACAATTCGATATTGAAAAAGGCGGAACGGCGTATTACAATAAAAACGAAGATCAAAAATGATCGCGTTTTATACGTTTAGTTTCGGAAGAAAGGGGTACCCCTTTTTTGAGTTGCATGCAACTCAAAAAACACTTTATCAGTTATTTGTAAGAAGGGATTGCTTATGGAAGAATTGGCAGAAGTAAAAACTGAAAACGGGAACATCCATGAAAATAAACCCAAAAAGAAGCTTACCGACGCAAAAAAGAAGGAGATATTATTTATTGCGAGCTTATTGGGGATTCCGATCATATTTTTTCTTGTATTTTGGCTATACGTCAACCTCGATTCGCTTGCGATGTCTTTCCAAAGAGAAAAATATGACCTGACGGGGATGCATCTGTATTTTACATTCGAAAATTTTGAAATGGTATTTACAGGTTTTTTCCGTGACGGGGATCTTTTAATCGCGCTCCGTAACACTTTGCTTTTTTATGCCGTCGCGCTGTTGATCGTGCTGCCGATATCTATTCTGATGGCGTATTTCGTCTATAAGAAAATTCTCGGCTATAAAGTTTTCCGCACGGTTACATACCTGCCCACGATTATCTGCAGTTCCGCTCTGGTTATATTGTATAAATATACTTTTATGTCCGGCGGCCCTTACGAAGCAATCTTGCATGCTTTGGGTAAAACATATGAATACCCTCTTGTTACCGACAATGCGATCATTATGCTTCTGATTTATAATGTTATTTTCGGTTTCGGGGGAAACATGGTCGTCTTGGGCGGGGCGATGAACGCTATCAGCGAAGACGTGCTGGAGGCGGGCGAAATCGACGGCTGCAATTGGTTTCAGGAGCTTATACATTTAGTGATCCCGATGGTTTGGCCGACAATATCCACGATTATCGTATTGAGTTTTGCCGGTATCCTGTCTTCGACGGGGCCGATTCTCGCCATGACGCAAGGGGAGTACAATACGCAGACGCTTTCGTTCCTGTTGTACGGTTATGCAACGGGGGCGGTTCCGACAATTTCGCAGGATATGTATTACGCTTCTGCTATCGGTCTTGTTATGACAGTGATAACTTTCCCGATCGTGTTGGTATTGCGCAAAGTTCTGTATCGCGAGGGCAAGGAGTAAACGGCAATGGAAAACGTTAAAAAATTGATGCGGAAAAGCAAACATAATCGCCATGGAAATTCCGTATCGCGCAAGATCGTGTTCAGCGTGGCTTTTATACTGTTTGCTTTGTACGCTTTGCTCATTTTATTCTTTTTTGTATATGCGATTCTGATTTCACTGAAATTGAACCAGGATACTTTTTTGGATGACCAGTTCAATTATAATCTTTTCAGCATTCCTACGCCGCCGAATTTCGGAAATTATGTACAGGCATTTACCGAATGGACAAATGTCGACGGTGAACATACATTTATGGATATGCTGTGGAATTCCATTTGGCGCACGACATCGTCGTCCTTCCTTACTTGGTTTACAACGGCTATCGTGTGCTATGTGCTTGTGCATTACAGATCAAAATTCACGCACTTTCTGTATACGCTTGGTCTTCTGGTGTCGATGCTTCCGCTGTATGGCGGGCAGGGCGCGCAATACAGGCTGTATTATAATTTGGGTTTGATCAACAGTCCGCTCATTACCCTTGTCAGCATAACGCTGTACGGCTCTTATTTCTTTTACATGTATGCGTTCTGGAAAGGAATATCCCATTCTTACGCGGAGGCGGCGTCGATCGACGGGGCGAATCATTATCAGATTTTATTCCAGATAATGCTGCCGCAGGTATTGCCGAGTATAATCGCTCTGTTTGTAATGCAGTTTATTACGGCATGGAATGATTATGAAAGCACAGCCGCTTATATGACGGAATATCCGAATTTGGCGTATGGCACTTATGCTTACAGCGAGGTCTCGCAATACCAGGGAAATATTCCGGCTTATTTTGCAGGCGTAATACTTTCGCTGATCCCCGTATTGATCTTGTTTGTTGTCTTCCAAAACACGATTATGGAAAAGGTATATTTCGGAGGACTGAAGGAGTGATCGAACAGATTTATGCTGATATGCGAGCTACACGGCGCGCTTTTATCAATAAAAATTATTAAAAGGAGGAGTCCATAATGAAGGGTGCTTTGAAAAAAGTACTTGTATCGAGTCTTGCCTGCCTGCTTTGCGTGAGCACTGTGGCATGCAACAGATCGGGGCAGAGGAGCGAACCCGGCGAAAACGGGTATCTGCACATTTCCGCGGTGCAGCTCGGCTATGGCACCGACTGGCTGTATGCTCTGGAGGAGGCTTTTGAAGAAAAAGCAAAGATCAACGTCGATATTTCGACGGTCGTTGGAGCGACGGGGCAGGGTACGCTCGATACGGAAATCGAATCGCTCGCCAGCGATACAGATTTGTTTTTCAACAAACGCGGTTGGTTTGCCGAAGATGTATACAAAGGCTCCATTTCGGTTCGCGGTCAGGCATACGATTGCCTGTATGCCGATCTCACCGACGTATGGGGATCTGTTGTAGACGAAGGTTCTGAGCTTACGATCGAGGACAAAATGGATCCGCTGTATGCAGAAGCGTTTAATATTGAAGGGAAATATTACGCGCTTCCTTGGGCGGGCGGCGTGTATGGGATTGTCCGAAATCTCGATGTATGGGACGACCTGGGGCTGACGGATGAAGATGTGCCGTATACCACAAACGAATTGTTTGCGCTTTGCGACGAGATCAAAGAAGAGGTTGCGCCGTTTATATATTCGTTAGAGGATGAATATTACACCGGCTGGAGCACTATTTTCTTTGGTCAGTATGAAGGCGTGGACAACGTCAAGCTGTTTATGGAAGGGCGTGACCCCGACGGCGAAATAAGCCAGTATGTCTATACATACGACGGGCAGCTTGAGGCGATGAAGGTGTTGAAAACGCTTTTGGATCCGGATAACGGATATCAGCACGAGCGCTCAACTTCCATAGATTTTACCAGCATGCAAGGGCAATTTCTGCGCGGTCAGGCTCTGTTCTGTGTCAACGGGTCGTGGTTGGAAAACGAAATGAAGGCAAACTTCTCTTCCGCCCGCGTAGATGTTATCAAAACGCCCGTTATTTCTTCTCTCGTCAATAAACTTTCGTTTGGAAGTACGCTCGGCGCAGACGCTGCGGAGGAAAAGCTTATAGAATGCATTCAATACGTCGACGCGGTGGATGCGGGCGAATCACCCGCAATGCCTTCCGGCGTTACCGAAGGAGATATTCAGAAGGTAACGGAGGCGCGTCATTATTCCTATATGGCTGGCGGCATCGACCATCAGGCATATGTTCCTTCTTACAGCTCACATATCCGCGAAGCAAAAGAATTTTTAAAGTTCATGTATTCGGATGAAGGGATGCAGATTTATTACGAAACATTGCAGGGCGCTACGCTTCCCGCCGCGCCTACGCAGGACTATGACAGCACGGGGATGACGTTCTCTGAATTCCGCACGAGCGTCAATGCCGCTGCGGAAGAAGGATTCCTGTATGACCGCGAGCCGAAGTCGCGCTATTATGTACTTGCGTCCGTCAGCACATGCTTCGAAAACGGAGTTCAGCCGGTCGTCGCATTGCGCGGCAACTCGACCCCGCAGGATATTATTACCACAAATAATGCCGAAGTTGCAAAAAAATGGCCGTCAATCCAAGAGCTTCTTGGTTTGGTATAAAATAAGGAGGAAAAGTGATGAAGAAAGGCGGTAAAATAGCCTGCGCGGCATTAGCCTGCGCAATGTTGGCGGGAACGGCGGTCGGATGCTCCCAAGACCCTGAACCGACACCGACGCCGGAACCCACCGCCGCTGCGGTATGGAGTACATACGGTACGGCGAAGGTAACCAGGAATGTCAAAACAGATGTTCCGTATGCCAAGCTGGATGCTGCTGTGGATATCCAGATGATGAAGGACGAAACGGAAGGCACGCAGATCGTAGTGACGGCGGGCGATGAAGCCATCGATTCGTATAACGTGACGACGGCAGACCTTTCGGACGGCAACGGGCACACCATTTCCAAAGACGATATTTCCGTATATCACCAGAAATATCTGGAAGTGACGAGAAAATCGGATACGCTCAATACAAATTATGTTGCGGGCGATTATGTTCCCGATATGCTCCTGCCGTTGGATATTGCCGTCGAATACGGCGAAAACAAAATAGCGGCAGGGCAGAACCAAGGCATCACCATTGAGGTTACGACCACAAGCGACACCGTTCCCGGCACATATACCGGAACCTTCGTGCTTGATTTGGACGGGACGAAACAGAATATCCCCGTAACGGTTGAAGTATGGGATATCGAATATACGGGGAGAAGGTCTTTCCAGTCGAGCTTTCTGCTGTATCGCAACAGTCTGATCCGCGGCGAATACGAAGCGTCGGACGAGTTGGTGCAGCGCTATGTCGACTTCCTGCTCGATTACAATGTGAATACTTATGTAATCAAGGACTCGTATTCCATCGAGGAAGAAGTTGCGGAGATGGTTCGGTTGTACGAGAACGAAAATTACAATTCGTTCTGTATTCCGCGGATCATGCAGGCGGGGTATACTTCGACGAGTTCGCAGGCGCAGGATATAGTCAATTATATCGTGGCGATTGCGCAGATCTCCACGCCTGAAACTCCGTACATTGAAACCGTATATATCTATCCGACCTATTTCGACGAGGCGGATATGCACGGCATGGACGCCGAAGTAGAACGCGTGTTCAAAGCCGGCGGCGAATGGGACAAAACTTTGGAAAGAGCGCTCGCCGCCGTGCAGGCGACCGAGGAATATGCGGCTTTTAGTACGGAATTCAAAGCGGTTGTGGATGAGGCGGTAGCAAACATTCCGGCAATCCTGACGAATACGACGTTCCGCGGCGACTGGGTTGCGAGCCAGCACGTTACTTTCTGCCCGTATCTGAATATGTTTGGCGACGATGCGCAGCTGCAGCAATACCAAGACGGCGCGGAGGCGAACAGCAACGGTGAGTTGTGGGCATATACCTGTGTCGGGCCGAATTATCCGAACCCGACCTTCCATATCGACGACTACAACCTTGGCACGCGCGTTACCGGATGGATGGCAAAGAAGTTCGGCGTCAACGGCTATCTGTATTGGGCGGTCAATATGTATGAGGCAATCAACGAGGATACATGGCGGGATGTCAATGTATATGAAACGGCGGAACGCGCAGGATATTGCGGCGGCGACGGTTTTCTTCTCTATCCGGGCGCATATTACGGCAGCGAATATCCGTTTGCGAGCATTCGCCTGGCGGCATGGCGCGACGCGATGGACGATTACGACATGCTGTGCGTATATGAAGATCTTTTAAATGAAAAAGCGGATGAGTACGGCATTACGATCGATTTCAACGACTATGTGAACGATCTGTATGATTCGCTCTTTGTGGGAACGAGTTATTACACCGACGACGTGCTGGTGGCAGCGGCTCGCGCGGAGCTTGCCGAAAGGATTATCGCTTTGCAGAACGACGAGGGCATCATCGTGCATCCGGAGCAGGGCAGTATTGCGATTTATTCGACGCTGGACAGTCTGACGATCGACGGCAGTTCCGTGAGCGGAACGGCGAGCGGCACCGGGTACAGATATACCGTGACGAATACCGACGAGACCGCGAAAAACGTTACGATCGCTGCGGGGGATAACACCTATACCTTCGGGTTGAATGCGGCAGGCGTTATTGCATCGTTTGCAGAAAACACGGGCAACGGAACGGTTACGGAAGAAAGCTCGGTCTCCTATGCCGACGGCAAGGCGAATGTCACCATTGTCTCTGTAAATCGTTCGTCCGACGGGGAAACGATCGACGGCGCAACGCTTCGTTTCTCGCCCTATGTGCAGTTCGGCGTTACGGGCGGCATAAGCGGCGCATCGGCGATCTGCTTCACGATCGAGAACACGGGTGAAACGGATATGGAATTCATCCTGCGTTTGGTTCGCAGCGACGGGGCAGTTATGCAGGCAGGCACGGGTTATGTTAAAGCGGGCGGTTCCCGCGAGTTCCGTATCACTCTCAACAGCGAAACCTATACAGACGACGTGCTTTCGCTGATTGAAAGCGTGCGCTTTGCATTCCAGAACGTCAATGACGAGGGTACGAAGCTTGAACCGGACAAAACTTTCTCGATCAGTGATATTTGGTACGAGATCAATTGAGAGAGGGGGGAAAAAGAAATGTGGAAAAGATTATTATTAATCCTTTTGGCGGTCGCTATGTGTTCCAGTTTGCTTTTTGCAGCCGCGTGTAACGACGGCAGTGAGGAAAATAACGAAGAAGGAGGAGGAACGGTTCAGAACCCTTCCGACGAAACTCCTGAAGATGAAACCAAATACGAAGGCGATATGCTTTACAACGGCTTCGACAGCGTTGCCGATATGTACAGGGTATCGCAGCTGTATGAATGGAATTATACGCCGCTCGGCAAACTGTCCATCGTCGGCGCGGATAATTTCATCCCGGAAGAGGATAATTCCGGAACGGAAGATGCGGCGGCGGCAGTTGTCGCCCAAATCGAAGCGTTGCCTTCCGTATCGGAAGTCACGTTTGCCGATAAAGACGCTGTCGCAAAAGCTCGCAGAGCATACGGCGAACTCACCGACGAGGGCAAACTTCTTGTAACGAATCTCGATAAGCTGAAGGAGTTGGAGGCGAGCGAAGTGTTTGCCGGGTATTATACCGTCGGCGATTTCGGCGGCGGATTCACGGCGGATATTTCCTCGGCTGCGTCCTGGACGGCATACAGCGGCACACTGCGCGATCCCATGCAGGGGACGATTATATTCAACGTGAGCGGTATTGCCGCCAATATGGACGGCGCATTCTATCTGACGCTGTTCCAAGACCCGAGCACGGACGCAGGGCAATCGAGTGACGGCGTGGCTATCTGGGTACGCACAAACAACAACACGCTGCTGCCCCAAAATTCGACCAATGCAGGGCTTGCGTTTGAAACAGGGGATGACGGCGAGTCAAAGACGATTACGCCCGATAAAACGTACACTTTCACGGTCGGATACGAAGTCGCAGAGGACTACGCAAAGCTGACGATTTCGATAAAAATTGAAGACGAGTCGGGCGATGTGATTGCAGACCAGAGCGTTGATGTTACGGAATTCACGACAACAAATTTCGGCGCGCAGACGATAAAATCCTGGCTGCAGGAAGATGAAAACGTTGCAAGGCACCAGACGTTCTTTATCAGCACCGGCAATTCCGAAGGCGTGAGCATCAGCAGCGCGTGGACGGGAACGCGTGCATCCGATTACGAGGAACCCGTCGAGGAGGAAGACCCGCATGACGAGGCAGATCTCTCTCCCCGTCAGGGCGAAGGTGCGCTGCGCGTCTATTATGAACGCGGCACGTTTACCGAAATCCTTGCCCGTTTCGATCGCTCCGCTTTGAGCGGAATGCCCATCGAAGATGAATTAGGCGGGTTCTCTGTAAGGATTTACAATGATTCCGCCGAAGAAAAGACGGTAACGCTTTCCCTGATGCAGCAGCAAAACGTGGTCGTTGACCTTGAAGGCGGCGAATTTACGCTTGCGCCCTACGCATGGACGGAGTGCAAAGTGACGCTTGACCCGATCATCGTCAATTTCCTTGCGGATGATTTAATCGGACTGAATATACGTTTTGCAAATACGACCGAATCCGTGTATTACATTGACGATTTGCGCGTGCAGTTCGGGCAGGTGTATACAGATGAAATCCGTGAAGATATGGAAAAGGTCGATTCGCTCGTTGCCGACATCGCCACGCTTGACGGTGAAACGATTACGGCGGAGGATCAGGAAATTCTTGAAGGCTACTATCAGCGTTACCTCGATTTGCCGCAGGCATATCGCTTTACGGTCGAAAATTATGATATTCTCGAAACGGCGATTTCCGATTATATGAATGCACTCATTGGCGCCGAAGACGTTGAAAACGGCGGCGAAACCATTCTTCGTTTTGACCAGCTTCTCGGCCTTACGCAGGTCGGTGAATTCTCGGGCGGCACGACGGCATTCTCGGAGGATGTTGTATGCGGCGAAGCGGAAGGCTCGTTGCAGTTGAATTTCAACGGATCCACGAACTGGGTGACCATTCCCATTTCTCCGCTTACCGGCTCGGGATATGATGAAACGCATATTTGGGTGAATAACACTACGGAAGATGTGCGTTATGCTTTCCAATTGAATTGGCATGTTTCTGATGCCGCATATAAAGAAAAAGGCGAAGATGCTAAATTAGTCGGCGGCTTTGTAATTGAACCGGGAAGCGGGTGGATCGAGCTTGTGTTCCGTTCGCAGTTTACTCTGTCCGAACTGAATATTACCGCGGTCGATGCTGACAATAATGCGGTTATTACATCGGGCTCGTTGTATGTCGGTAATGTCATTCGTATTTCGAATGCTCCGGATGTCGTAGCGCAGATTGAAGCGTTGCCCGAATATACGGAAGGCTATTCGGAAGCGAACAAAGAATCCGTGGCGGCGGCGCGCGCTGCATATAATGCTTTGAGCCTGGATACGCAGGAGAACGTCACCAATATCGACAAATTGATCGGTATCGAGGCGGAGATCTGGCGCGAAGGGTTCGGCGCATTGCCTGCCTCGCCGGACGATATTACTTCGTATAGCGATGAAGTAAAGACTGCAATCGATGCGCTCCGTGCTTCTTATAACAATCTGGATAATGCAGTCAAACGTGTCGTTTCCGAAGACGAAGCACTGTTGCAAGAGTTTGAAGAGAAAATTGCAAGCTTTGCGGTTGAATATGTTGAAAGCCTAATCAATGCGTTGACGGAAAAAGAGTCGTACACCGCGCAGGATATTGCGGCAATCAAGCTTGCAAAATCCGAATATGATGCGCTTGACGAAGAAAACAAGGCTAAACTCGATACTGCGTTGGTGGAAAAGCTGAACCGCTGCCTGGAGGATATTGAAAGCTATTATACTCTTTCCGATTTGAGCGCAAACAGCGCATATTCCGGATTTAGCTCGGGCGATACGTCTATCGGAAGCTGGGCATATGCAGGCGGCAACCTTGTCGATCCGATGAAAGGAACGATCGTTTTCAACGCAACGGGTATTGCGGAGGCGATGGACGGCGCTATGTACCTCGTATTGTTCCACGACGGCAGCATAAACGCCGGTCAGGCGGGCGACGGTATCTCGATTTGGTTGCGAACTGTCAACAATACATTGCTCCCGCAGAATACAACCAATACAGCGATCGGGTTCAACGAGAATAAACAAATCTCTTCAAGCGGAGTGTATACTTTCTATATCGGGTATGAAGTTGCTTCCGATTATTCAAAATTGACGCTTTCGATCCGGATAGAGGATTCAAACGGGGATGTCATAGCTGAAGGCAGTCAGGATATCACATCGATCTCGCTCAGCGATTTTGATACGCAAACGGTTGCCGGCTGGCTGCGCGATCATGAGAATGTCGAAAATCATCAGACCTTCTATATCAACGGAGGAAATTCAACAGAACTGGTGGTTTCAAGCGCCTGGTAAAAGAGTATAGTGAGAGCAAAGGGCTATTGACGGGTAAACGCCGCGCCTCAGGCGCGGCGTTTACTTCCGAAGCAGGCAGGGCAAGCAGATTCCGGCAACAAGGAGTTAAAGAGAATGAAAAGGTTTGAACATTTGTCGGCGCTGATCGAATGTTCCAGCGGCGTCGTTCCTACCGTCGAAACGGTCAAGCGCTACTTGGATATACTTTCTGCAATGGGGTACGACCGACTGTATCTCGGGTTGGCAGATGCATATAAAATCAAAGAGGAACCTTATTTCAATTATAAGCGCGGCGGCTATACAACGGCAGATCTGCAGGAAATGGACGCACATGCAAAAAAATGCGGCGTCGAGCTGATCGCGCAGATCCATACTTTGTCGCATCTGCATTTTTTGCGCAAATATCCGGAGTATGCCGACATGTTTGATACGGATAACATCCTGATGGTCGGGGATGACCGTGTTTATCGGCTGATTGAGTATATGGTCAAGGCAATTTCGGAGGGGCTTTCATCCCGCCGGATCCACATCGGGTTAGACGAGGCATTCGGCATCGGTACGGGAGATTATTTAAAAAGATATGGCCCCGCAGATAAAAAAGAGCTTATCCTGCGCCATTTGCAACGGGTCTTTCCCATCCTGAAAAAATACGGCTACACCTGCGAGTTGTGGGGAGATATGCTCATCGAGACGGATAACACGAGTGTGACGGCGCAGGAAGTTAAAAAATGTATTCCGGACGATGCTCTCGTGTTTCTGTGGGATTATATGGAAAACGACGAAGAGAAACTGCTCGGTATGATCGACAATATGCAGAAGTATTGCAAGCATGTCGCTTTTGCGGGCGGCGTCTGGAAGTACATCGGCTTCGGGCCGTGTAACCGCTATTCGATTTCCCGCATTATACCGCAGATGAAGGCGTGCTACAAAAAGGAAATCGGGCATTACATGGTCACGCTGTGGTCGGATAATGTCGCGCGATGCTCGGTCGATGCGGCGCTTCCTTCGCTGTATGTCGCTGCGGAATACGCAAACGGGAATTACGACGGCACGGGAGTGTTGGACAAAGAAAAGTTTTACAATATCACGGGCGTGCGCTACGACGATATGCTTTCGCTCGATCATGTTGACGACCCGCTGAAAACAAACCACGGCAACCGCAGTTCCAGCTCGTTCTGGGCGTTTTATACCGATTTGCTGCTCGGTAATTTCGATTTGTTTTTAACCGCGGGCATTGAAAAGGCGTATGCGGCAAGGGCGGAAGAGTTTGCGGCGCTCAAAGGCGGCAACTACGGGCATGTATTCGCCATGAGCGAAAGTGTTATGCGCGTTTTGGCGATCAAAGCACCGCTTCCCTCCATGATTCGCAGCGCGTATGCGGAGAAGGATAAGGCGAAGGCGGAAAAAGCGGTCGAAGAAATCAGAAAGCTGAAAGAGGAGCTTTCTCGCTTTATTGGTATTTTTGACAGCTATTTTATGCACGACAATCGGCCGTTCGGTTTGGAGGTGCATCACCTGTATAGCGGCGGTCAACTCGTGCGGTGCGATTATGCGATTGCAAGGTTGCGCGCGTTTATCGACTGCGGCGAGCGAATCGACGAATTGGAAGGCGGGGTTCTTCCCATCAATTACGAACCGAAACCCACGCCGGACAGCAGCTGCATGGTGGACTACCGGATGCTGATTTCCTATTGCATTCAATAAAGAGGACGGAAAAGGAATATGAAATTTCTAAAATGTGCGGGCAACCCCATTTTGCGACCCAATCCCGAAAACCAATGGGAGGAGCGGTGCGTACTCAACCCCGCCGTCGTGTACGACGATTCCGCACGAGAATTTGTCATGCTGTACCGCGCGGCAGGCAACGACAAGCGGCACCAGATCAAACTTGGATTGGCGACAAGCAAAGACGGCGTTCATTTTGAGAGAAAGGAAAAACACCCCGTTTTCGAGGGGAACCGCGACGAGCCGGACGGCGGATGCGCTGAAGACCCGCGCCTCGTCAAAATCGGCGATGTTTACTTTTTGACCTATGCGGCGCGCGCATACGCCCCCGGGCAGTATTGGCTGGAAGAATGGGTGGAGGGTGTTTCCAAACCTCCGATGTATTTGGAGGATACCGACGTGTATTCCTCCGAACTCCCTTCGCTCGCGCGAGAAAATACGACGGTCAGCTATCTCGCAGCGACGAAGGATTTTCTGCATTATAAGAAATTGGGGCGGCTCACCGAGGCGACGGTCGACGACCGCGACGTTTATCTTTTCCCCGAAAAGATCGGCGGGAACTATGTCCTCATTTCCCGACCGAAATTCAATGACGCAGGACTAAAGATGCCGTCGATTTGGATATCATTCGGGCGCGATTTGCTGGAATACGGAAAGCCGCAGCTCTTGATGACGGGCGAACAATGGTGGGAAGTTCAGCGCATCGGCGGCGGAACTCCTCCCATAAAAACAGAGAAAGGATGGTTTATGCTGTACCACGGGGTAGACGCCAAGGGGATTTACCGCGTTGGGGCGGTTTTGCTGGATTTAGAAGATCCGCGCAAGGTCATAGCCCGAACAAAAGATTTTCTCATGGAGCCGGATCAGGATTTCGAGCTTTGCGGCATTTACGAGGGGTGTGTGTTTCCCACGGGTACCGTCGTAAAGGACGGAACGCTGTACGTCTATTATGGCTGTGCCGATACCTATATCGGGCTTGCGACCTGCAACTTTGCGGAGCTGCTCAACTACCTGGAAAGGGAATGCAAAGTGCGATAATTGCAGTCAATCGGCGGCGTACATCGGAAAGCGGCAGGGAAATTATGAATAAGGAAATATTGAACGACTGGATCAGGAACATTCGGAACGAAGATGACCGCGCCGAATTGGAAACCGTTATGTCGGACGACAGCGTTTTGAACGAACGCTTTTCCTCCGAATTGGAATTCGGCACGGGCGGCCTTCGCGGCATCGTCGGAATGGGCACAAATTGTATGAATATCTATACGGTCGGTCGCGCGACGCAGGGTTTTGCTGACTATCTTAATGCGACCTTCGAGCATCCGACGGTTGCCATCGCTCGCGATAGCCGCAATAAGGGTGAACTGTTCGTTAAGACGACGGCTGCCATTCTTGCCGCAAACGGCGTGACTGCTCTCGTGTACCCTAAGATTTCTCCCGTGCCGACGCTTTCCTGGGCCGTCCGTGACCTTAAGTGCTCCGGTGGCATTTGCATGACCGCCAGTCATAATCCAGCGCCTTATAACGGCTATAAGGCCTATGGTCCCGACGGCTGTCAGATCACCAGTGAGGCCGCCGATGCAATTTCTAGGGCTATCGCCGAGACCGATACGTTTACCGGCGTGAAGTCCATGGACTTTGATGAGGCTCTTGAGCAGGGTCTGGTTAAATGGATCGATGACTCCTGCCTCGAGCGTTATTATGACGCCGTTCTCGCCCGCGGCGTGACTAACCTTTCTGCCGAGGAGATTGCCGGCGCACCGCTTAAGCTCGTCTACACTCCGCTCAACGGCACCGGCCTCATTCCCGTCACGACGGTGCTCGAGCGCGCCGGCATCACCGATGTCACGGTTGTTCCCGAGCAGAAGGAGCCTAACGGCGATTTCCCGACCTGCCCGTATCCTAACCCCGAGATCCGTCAGGCCATGCAGAAGGGCATCGATCTCTGCGAGCAGGTTCACCCTGATCTGCTGCTTGCAACCGATCCCGACGCCGATCGCGTTGGCGTTGCCGTCAAGAATGGCGATGACTATCTGCTGCTGACCGGCAATGAGATGGGCGTTCTGCTGCTCGACTATATCTGCAAGACCCGCGCTGCTCGCGGTGAGGACCTCACTAAGAAGGTTGCTGTCACTACTATCGTTTCTTCCGCCATGGTTGACGCTCTGGCCGACGAGTACGGTTTTGAGCTCCGCCGCTGCCTGACGGGCTTCAAGTACATCGGCGGTGAGATCCTCACCCTCGAGCAGAAGCACGAGGAGAACCGCTTCGTCTTCGGCTTTGAGGAGAGCTGCGGTTACCTCAAGGGAACGTATGCCCGCGATAAG
>ERZ1106952.217-NODE-217-length-35237-cov-119.022341_pt1 | contig 35237 bp, 25 predicted proteins | sample MGYA00403677_ERZ1106952 | MGnify/ENA primary metagenome ERZ1106952 (study PRJEB35170, sample SAMEA104062415) | human gut metagenome | biome: human gut; feature: human-associated habitat; material: faeces | place: Denmark | collected 2012-05-14 ...
AAGAACAATCTTTTTTTTGCTCATAATTTTTCCTCCTTAATTTTCTTTCCATAAACGGATTGAACTGGAATAACTATATTCAAAAATAATTCCGTCGACTTCTTGCGTATATTGCCCCCCATGTTTCATTTGGATAATGAATGAGATTATTTGTAAAACGAAATGCATAATATCCTTTGTAGCAACCGAGATATTTTACAATGGAAATATTTTTCTCGGTCATCTCTGGAGTGCCATTATTACGATATCTTTCCGCAATACTTTCTCGAATACCCATGGAGATCTCTTCGCTCAACTCTCCGATGGGAACGGGTTCAAAGTTTTGCATCTCCGTTATGGTAAGCGATATTGAGTAAATTGTCTCTGTCTATTCCCTGAGCCGCATACACTTCTTCCAAACTGCAAAGGGTGCCGCTCGGCACAGAATCAGAATCGCAACCTGAAAAACAACTGAATGCTGCGACAAATAAAAGTGTCATTCCAAACAAAAGCATTGATAATTTTTTCATATTCTTGTCCGATCTCCCGATTTGTATTTGAATTGCACAATAATTAAAAATAATTCAATTCATTCAATAAAGCAAAAGGCACGGTTTTATCCCTATCAATAAAACCGTGCCTTCCGATTATGCATTGGCAATTTTCCCCCTAACTTTACATTTTATGATCATTATACTGTCTTTTTTGTTGCCAAATATCTAAATTTTATCATTTTAATAACAAACTTTCCTTATTTTCATTTTAACATCGCTTTCCGTTTTTGTCAATACATTTATTAAATTATTAAATTATTAACGAAACGATACGGCGTTTCATGCCTTCCGCCTATCGATCGCTATAAATTTTAAGTATTTGACAACGAGCGGCTTATTTTATATAATAATTTCGGGTCAAAAAATTGATCCCTCGGTCACGGCGGATGCGGCAGGGAGGTTATTATGATCTATAAGGATTTTCAGGGGCTGAAATTGTCCGCCCTCGGGTTGGGAACGATGCGTCTGCCCGTAAAAAACGGCATAAATGCGGATATCGACGAGCCCGCCGCCGCGGAGATGGTAGACTACGCGCTGAAAAACGGCGTCAATTATTTCGATACCGCCTGGGGTTATCATGACGGGCAATCAGAGGTCGTCATGGGCAGGATCCTTTCCCGTTATCCGAGGGAAAGTTATTTTCTCGCTTCCAAATTCCCCGGGTATGATCTATCCAATATGGATAAGGTAGAGGAGATCTTCGAGGCACAGTTGAAGAAATGCAGGGTGGATTATTTCGACTTTTATCTCGTACATAACGTCTGTGAAATGAACATAGACGAATATCTGAACGAAAAGCACGGCATCCATGCGTATCTGAAAAAGCAGAAAGAGAACGGACGTATCCGTCACCTCGGTTTTTCTGCGCACGGCGATATCGACGTCATCAAAAGATTTATGGCTGTATACGGAAAGGATATGGAATTTTGCCAGTTGCAGATCAACTATCTCGACTGGGAATTTCAGAACGCAAAGGGCAAAGTGGACCTCATCAAAGGGTACGGCATTCCCGTTTGGGTTATGGAGCCGCTGCGCGGCGGCAGGCTGGCGCGGCTTCTTCCTACCGACGAGGAAAAACTGAAAAAACTCCGCCCCGACGAATCCGTGCCCGCTTGGGCTTTTCGTTTTTTGCAGGGGATCCCGGAAGTTAAAATGATCCTCTCGGGTATGTCGGATATGCATCAGATCAAGGAAAATATTGCGATTTTTGCGGATGATAAGCCGCTTTTGCCACAAGAGCGCGACGTACTTTTGTCCATTGCGGATTGTATGACGCATAAGGCCTCGCTTCCCTGTACGGCCTGCCGTTACTGTACGTCGCATTGCCCGAAGGGGCTGGATATTCCGCGCCTGATCGGCCTTTACAACGAACACCGCTTTACGGGCGGAGGCTTTATCGCGCCGATGACGCTGAATTCGATTCCGAAAGAAAAGTGGCCGAGCGCGTGCGTCGGGTGCAGAAGTTGCGAAAAGGTCTGCCCGCAGCAGATCAAGATTTCGGAAATGATGTCCGATTTTTGTAAAATGTTAAAGGAATCATAAAAGGAGATAAAAAAGTATGATCGAATCGGTATTGGAAAGAAAATGTGCGAAAACGAGCGTGAAAATAACGGTAAAAATGTTGATTTCGGCCGGGATCGTCGCGCTCGCGGTCCTTCTGCCGCAACTCGTACACCTGATCGCGGGCCCTGCGGGCGGCATGCAGTGGCTGCCTATGTATCTGCCCGTATTGCTCGGCGGATGCCTGCTCGGCTGGCGTTGGGGGCTGGGTGCGGGGATCGCTTCGCCGCTCGTCAGTTTTGCTTTGACGTCTTTGACGGGAGATCCCATGCCCGCGCTGACGAGGCTCCCTTACATGGTGGCGGAACTTGCGGTTTTTGCGGCCGTTTCGGGCGCCTTTGCGAAAAAGATCGCGGAAAACGGTTGGATGGCCTTTCCTGCCGTGCTCCTGGCGCAGGTATGCGGCAGATTGACGTTTTTGGCACTGGCGGCAATTTTCGGCAGCGTTTCGCCCCTGTCTGCCGCCGTCGTATGGTCTCAGATCCAGTCCGGCCTTCTCGGTATGGTCCTGCAGGCGGTTATGGTGCCCTTTATCGTAATGGGTATCCGCATTTTTCTTGTCAGGGAGAAAAACTGATATGAATTACAGACCGCTCGGAAATACGGGACTTTCCGTCAGCGAGATCGGGTTGGGCTGTGAAGGGTTTCTCGGAAAAGACGAAAAGTTTACCCAAGACATGTTTGCCCTCGCTCTGAAAGCGGGGGTCAATTGTATGGACCTCTACAGTCCCGACCCCGATATGCATAAAAGGGTGGGGCGCGCGATTTTATCGCAGCGTAAAAAATTTATCTTGCAGGGGCACCTTTGCACCGTCTGGCAGAACGGGCAGTATAAGGCTACCCGAAACGAAGGCGAGGTGCGCGCCTCCTTCGAGCGCATGTTGGACAACCTCGGAACAGACCGTATCGACGTCGGCATGATCCATTATGTGGATTCTTTGGAAACATGGAAAAAGGTTTCCGAAGGGCCGATCATGCAATACGCCCTGAAATTGAAGGCGGACGGCGTGATCGGTCATATCGGGCTGAGTAGCCACAATCCGATCGTCGCGCTCCAAGCGGTGGAGAGCGGCCTGATCGAAGTGCTGATGTTTTCGGTGAATCCATGTTATGACCTGCTCCCCGGTGACGAGGACGTAGAAAAACTGTTTGCGGACGAAAGTTACGAAAAACCGCTGTTCAACCTCGATCCCGTGCGCGAAAAACTGTACGAGACATGCCAAAGGCGCGGCGTGGGCATCACGGTCATGAAAGTATTCGGCGGCGGAGACCTGCTGTCCGATCAGTCCCCCGCAGGCAGAGCGATGACGGTGCCGCAGTGTATCCATTACGCCCTTACCCGCCCCGCCGCGGCCTCCGTCATGGTGGGTGCGCATTCGGAAAAAGAACTTGCCGACGCGCTTTATTACGAAAAGGCTTCGCAGGCGGAACGGGATTATGCCTCCGTGTTTGCGACCTTCCCGAAAATCAGTTGGAAGGGGCACTGCATGTACTGCGGCCACTGCGCGCCCTGCCCGAAGAAGATCGATATCGCGACGGTTACGAAATTTTCCAACCTCGCTTCGGCGCAGGGTTTCGTTCCCGAAACGGTGCGCGAACACTATGCGTCGCTTACGGCCAAAGCGGGAGACTGCATCGCCTGTGGCGCGTGCGAAAAGCGTTGTCCGTTCGGCGTGGACGTCATCCGCAACATGCGCCGCGCGAAAGAAATTTTCGGCGCATGAGGAAAAAAGTTTTGAAAGGAATCGTTTATGTATGATCTTTCGGATGTGAAAAAGATCCTGCTCGAGGGGGATTTTACCTGCGTGCTGGGCAGGGGAGAGGAACTTCTGACCAGCAAACAGCGCGGGATCGCGCCTCTCGTGGCGTGGCTGGACACGGGCAGGGATTTCGGCGGCTTTGTCGCGGCGGACAAGATCGTGGGAAGGGCGGCGGCTCTTCTCTATGTGTCGATGGGCGTGAAAAACATCTATGCCGCCGTGCTCGGCAAGGGCGCATTGCAGGTGTTGCGGGAAAACGGGATCGCTGCGGAGTACGGCGTTTTGGCGGAGCATATCGTCAACCGCGCGGGAGACGGCATCTGCCCGATGGAACGCGCGGTGGAGGGGATCTCCGATCCGTCGGAAGCCCGCAGGGTGCTTTCCCGAAAAGTTGCGGATCTTGCCCGAAAAAACAGAGAAAACAATTAAAAAGAGGAAAAGCGAGGTGCGCGAAGGAAGAAAACCTATCAGAACAACGAAAGAAGAAATCATCGATTATTGGGTACGCCAAGGCGTGGATGAATGCGATCTGAGCGTGGATTGGGCAGAGGCGGACAGCCACTGCTGGCGGTGCGGATGCGAACGCAATCTGGAGCGCTGTCATATCGTGCCCGACTCTCTCGGCGGAAAAGACGAGCCGTCAAATCTCGTTCTATTGCGCAAACGATGCCATGCCGACGGGCCGAACGTAGCCGATCCCGAAATCATGTGGGATTGGATCAAATCGTATAAAGTTGCTTTTTACGATACCTTTTGGAGCATCCAGGGGGCGGCGGAATATTTCTTTATTTACGGGAAAAGAGTTTCTCAGGAAGTCAAGGACATCATCGCGTCCGCAGAGGGAAAATACAGCCAAGAGGAGATCGAAAAGATCTATTCCGAGGTGCGGATGACCATGAACAATTCTGCGAGTCAGCATTTCGGGCAGCCGTATTTCAACACGGCCACAATGGCGGGGATGATGCGCATGAGCCTGAAAGAATTCGCGGCGCGCCTGGGGGTTCCTTTTCCTGTTCCGGGAAAGGAAAGCGTCCGGTCCGGATCAAAGTGGATGGATCTGTTATGACCGGCGTCGCCCGATGCGATCGGCAGGGCGGTCGGGTTGCCTTTTCTATGTCTGTTCCCGAACCGTGCGGCGGAATTTTCCGCCGCACGGTTTTTGTATATGAAATCCGGCCGGCAGTACGATGCGAAAGCGCGCTCGGGCGCTGTCGGTAAAGTTTAGGGCGGATGCCCGAAAATAAAAGTCCCCGCACGGGAACGCGGGGACTTTTATTTTTTTAATTTAACAGGCGGTGCAAAAATCAGACTTCGAGCGTCAGGCCGTCGCGCGCGACGAGGAAATCTTTTTCCGCCTCCGACAGAAAATCTTTCAGATTTTTGGCAACGTTGTGCGAGATGTGCGTCAGGACGTGCAGAGTATCCCGTTTTGCGATGCCGCGGTGCAAAAGTTCCTGTTTCAGCCGCCTGTCGTCTTCCAGATTCATGTGTCCGTATCCCGGCTTCTGCAAGCCGAACGTCGCGTCGTAAGCGGCTACGTCCGCGTAAAAGCCGGTTTTTTGCAGAAAGTCCAGCGCTTCGCGGGAGGGGTATGCGGTGTCGCATAAAAAGAGAAAAGATTTCCCGTCTCCGTCAGAGATCGCGTACATGTAACTGGGTTCTTTCGGAATATGTTCGGAGGGCAGGGCAAAAAACGTATATCGGCCCGCCCTTGTTTCCGAATACGGCCGTACGGTCAGATATTCCGTGCTCTGCGGATATACGGCATAGCCGTTGCATTCCGCAACGGGCTGATACTCTCTCTTTCCGGCGGGAAAGCCCGCGCCCAACCGCGCGATCTTTCGGGCGACGGCGCCGCTGCCATAAACGCGGAGGGGAGAGCGCAATCCGTAAGAAGACCACAGCCCCCGCATGACAAAATCTTCCGGATAAAAATGGTCGGAATGCGAATGCGTGATCAGCGCATATTGCACGAGCGACAGATCGACGCCGTTTGCAAGGGCGCGGTAATAGGTATCCGGCGGAAAATCGACGAGCAGGTCTTCGTTCACGAGTACCTGGCAGCGCGTATGCATCCGTTTTTCCGCTCTCGCCGTTTTGCAGACTTCGCAGTTACAGAAAATCGCGGGGATGCCCTCCGCCGCACCGCTTCCGAGAAAGGTTATCTTCATAAGTGTACTCCTTTTCCAAACAGTATAGTGCGCGGCATGCGCGGATACAATCGGCAATGTACGGCAGATTTTCGTTTTTGTACGATGCCGGCTATACATTCAGGAAAAGTTTTTCGTAATTGCTGAGTTCTGTCGTGCTTTTATCGGTATCTTTGTCTTTGGCGCGCTGCTGAAACTCCCGCGGGGTGATCCCGACGATTTTTTTGAACTGTGTGCTGAAATTGGCGGGGGAGTTGAACCCGCACAGCGAACTTGCCTGTGTTACCGAAGTTTCGAGGTTGATCAGTTTGCACGCCTGCGCGATACGGAAACGCAAGAGGTAATTCTGCGGCGTCAGGCCGATCTTTTTGTGGAACAGCCAACTGAAATACGTTCTGCTGATCCCCAGTTTTTCGGCGATCTCCTGTACGGAAATATCGTCTCCGTAATTGTTTTTGATATACAGGATGGCGGTATTGATATAGTCTATGTCCTGCTTTTCCTGCGACAGGCTGTTCCGTTTATCGTTCTTGGACATCAAAAAGAGCAGCCTGTAAAAGAAGGAGAGCGCTTCCAAGTTGGCGGACACGGAATAATTTTTCAGCAGATTGAAGATCTTTTCGAACAGCGCGGGTATTTCCGGATCGTTGAATTTTTTGACGGGGTTTGCCTCGTTGAGCCCGAGCATGTTCAGGGTCTTTTCAATGTTTATGCCGTCGATCCCGAAATAGTAATAGGAAAACGGGTCGTCTTTGTCCGCTACATAAGTCACGCGGACGTTTTTCGGCAGAAGAAAAATGTCGTTTTGCTTGATGTGATATTTTTTGCCCGTGATTTCAAGGTATCCCTTTCCCGAAATTACGCACTTTACTATATAAATCGGTTTTATGCAGTTGATATTGCAGATTTCCGTAGTTGCACTCTGATAGCCGATATAAAAACTGCTGTGATCAAAATCGAAATAGTTCTTTAACGAACTGAAAGTAGGATTTTCATACCTTTCCGAATGATTCGCCGTACCTTTCATATTGGGGCTCCTTTTTTTCTTTTTGAATTATAGCAAAATTTCGGACAAAATACAACAGTTTTTGAAAATAACTATAATATTTTATGAAATTAGTACTCATAAAATCTGTTTGTTCAATATTTATGCCGAATTGTATTTGCTTTTTTCAACAATGTAATAAAAATGTAAAATCGAACATTTTCGAAAGTTATGAGAACATAATCTATTGAATACAAACGGGTTTTCTATTAAAATACATCTGACGCTATAAATTGCAGGAAAATATATTAAAGAGGAATAAGATGATCAGATTATCGAAAAAACTTTTTGCTCTTTTGGTTTTGGCGGCTTGCGCGTTGCTGTCCGTTGCGGTCATAGGGGTGGGCTGTTCCGATGATAACGCCCCTTCCGGACTTACGGACAGAGACTATTCCGTTTCCGAAAACGCGACGATCGACGTGGGGGATACCTTTACCCCCGTGATCACGGTCAGGAACGGCGCCTCCGTTTTGAGCGTTACCCTTCGCGACGGGCTCGGGGCAGAGATTCCGACCGCCGCGGATTATTCCTTTACGGCAAATCAAAGGGGGATATATACGTATACGATCGTCTTTGCAAAGGGCGCCGACCGGGCGGAGGTGAGTTTTACGGTCACCGCGCGCGATCTTGTCGCGCCCGTCATCGTTTCTCCGATCGCAGACAAAACGCAGGTGGAAACGGGGTATTACGATCAGTTTGCCGCCGATCTTGCCACGCTTGTCGTTTCGGATAACTGTGACTCTGCGGACAACCTTGCGATTTCGGTGGAAAAAATCTCTTTCGGAGAGGAAGAATTCGAGTTTGACGGCGGCGACGGCTTCTTTTTCGACAGGGAAGGGGAGTACACCGTGTCTGTCAGCGTATGCGATACGAGCGGGAATGCGACGGGAACTTCGTATAAGATCGTAACGGCTGATACCGTCGCGCCCGAAATCAAAGGAATATCCGCTCCCTTTGTCTGGCTGGGCGGCGGTATCATCTCCGTGCCCGTGCCCGAAGTATACGAGGTGGGCGGCTATACCCTCTCGTTCGAGGTGAAAAAGGGAAGCGACAGCGTTGCGACGGACGGGTTTACTTTCACTGCGGACGGTACGGGAGAATATGAGATCGTCTATACCGCGACGGACGAGGCGGGCAACGAAAGCGATCCCTGCTCGGTGAACCTGTACGTCGTAGAGGACGGATCGGTCAGCGATTTTTCCTATCAGGAAGAAATGGACGCCTGGCAGACGGGGGATATCGAAAAATATTCCGAAGATGAAAAAATGATTTTATACGGCGAAGGGGAGAACGAGATCTCCCGCACCGTAGAGGAAAGCGATTGGAGCGCCTTCAACCTTTTGGAGATCGGGCTGGAAAACAGAAAGGCGGACAATCTTGTCCTCGAACTTTATATCACCGATAAAAACGGCCGGCATAAGATCCGTGACCTGAACGCTGCGTTCGCTGTAGCAAACGGAGAGTTTACGGGCTCTGCGGCCGCGGAAGATCGGTTTACGATCGATCTTGAAAACTGCGGAATCGACCGCGCTTCCGTTACCGAGATCTCGTTTAGGGTCCTTGCAGACAATCCTTACCGCTTTGCGCTCACGGGCATCTTTTTGCGCAGCGGAGAAGCGGATTACGGCGAAAAACCCTCGGATATCGGACAGGAAGACATCGGGTTCGAGACGGATCTGAACAAGACGCAGATATTCAATGGCGGCAGCGGGATCAATACGGACGAGCGCTACGTGCTCAGCGGAACGCGGTCGGCCGTTTACAGGCTGAATGCCGGTTCCTATAGCGGCGAATATTTTTCGGAAGTCAGGGCAGATTCCGCGGCGAACGCCATCCGGCTGTACGTATTCAGCAAATCGGACGCGCGCGTGCAGTTTACGGGCATGTTCGGCGGAACGGAACTGAAAAGCGGATTTTATCTGCTCGGACCCGGCTGGAACAAGGTCGAATGGTACGTCGGCATAGAGAATGAATTCACCCTCGACCAGGTAGGGCTGTCCGGTCTGATCCTCACTTCGGGCGCGGATTACAATGCTGATTTTTATGTAGACGCCGTTTCCTTTATCGTAAAGGATGCCTTTACCGACGACGACGTTTTTGTGAATGCAAACGTGTTCAGCGTGCCTTACGGCGAACAGTTTGCCGTTCCTTCCGTATTGGCGGGCGACGGCAGGCAGACTTCTTCCATCCGCGTCGCGCTGTTTGAGGGTGCAAAGACGGAAGAGGAACTGCGGCTCGAGGAGGATTACGGCTTCACCGAAGACAATGCGGTCGAACTTTACCAAAGGCTCACCTTCGAAACGAGCGGCACTTATACGCTGGCCTACGTCGTTACCGATATTTTAGGCGCGGAGCATCTGCGCGTCTATACCGTGCAGGCGGAGAAAAACGTGCTCAGTTTTGACGTTACCATGCCTCTTCTGACCGACGGGAACGAGTTTGACCTCGGGCAGGTTTCGCTTACGTCGGATGTTTATACGCAGGAACAGTTGCAGTCGGCAACGATCAGCGTCTATTATAAAAAGGACGGAAACGTCAACTGGCATTCGCTTTCGGGCAATCGCTTTACGGCGGAAAATACGGGCTTCTACCGTTTCAAATACGTTGCCGAATACGAAGATCTGCATATCGAAGAGGTATTCAGAGAATACGTGCATGCGGAAGGGGTCGTCGCCGATTTCGAAGTTTTCGGAGATACGCACCACGGTTACGGCATCGACTATTCCATTCAGCACCAGATCGACATCGGTGAGTATGAAGAGGGGAAACACGTCTATCTCGTCACCGAAGTTTCCGACGAATGGGCAAACGACGGCGAGTATTCCCTCAAATATATTACCGATATAGCGGGTTGGGGCGGGTTCTATTTCCCTGAGCCGCTCACCGTGGAAGCGGGCAGCGTAAACGGGATCAGGATCACGGTCAATGCCAGCCAGCCCGCTCGCGGCATAAGATTCTCGATCAGGACAGATCGTGGCTGGGTGTATTCGCAGGAGATCGATCTGCAGTCGGGCGTGCACGAGTATACGCTGAAAGTCAATTACGAAGGGGAAAATTCTTTGACGGAAGTCGCATTTACGGAAATCGAGGCGATCACCTTCTTTATTCCCTACGACCCGACAAAGGTTTATTATTTCGACACGTTGTCGTTCGTTTCTACCGAAGCGGACCGCGTAGTATAGTGTAAGGAGAGAAAATACATGAGAAGGATTGTTTCAATCGTGGCAATGTTTGCGGTGCTGCTTGGCGGTTTTGCCGTCTTTGCGGCCTGCGGCAACGGGGATGAGGGCGGAGAAACTGTTTACAGTTCGCCGACGATCACGCTGACGTATGACAGCGCGGTGATTGCCAAGGGGGCGGATTACAACTTGCTTGACGGGGTAAGTGTAACCGACGAGTATGATGCAGATATCGCTGTCACCGTGCAGAGCAACGGCGGCTTCGATAAGGACACGGTGGGTACCTATACGATCGTATATGCGGCCACCAATTCGCACGACAAGACGTCCACCGAACAGCGGACGGTCACCGTCGCCGATTACGACGCGCCGGTGCTCGGCTGGGCGCAGGCAGGGAACGTGCAGTTCGGTCTGCCCGAACTGACGGCGGCCCTTGCGGATGCCGCCGTCAGCGTGGAATATAAAGCCTCTTCCGCTACGGAATACACCGCGGTGGAGCCTTCCGAAGGCGTATATTCCGCTACGCTCGCGGCCGGTACTTATACGGTGCGTTACACCGTCGAAAAGGACAGGTTCGACGTCTCCAAAGAATCCGCGCTGAACGTATGGTCGATCACCAAGCCCGAAGACAAGACGGTCAACGCGGGCGAGTCGGTTACCCTCGATACGCCCGTTCTGAGCGAGAACATTCAGGACAAAACGGTTAAAGTTTATTATAAATCTGCTTCCGCGGAAGATTCCGCCTATACCGAAGTCACTCCTACGGGAGAAGAGGATGCCGTCTCTTACGTCATCGAGTCGTTGAGCGCAGGCTCTTACACCGTCAAATACGAAGTCGCCCTGACCGCAACGGAAAATGTAAGCATCACGTATTCGATCACGGCCATTCAGGCAACGATCGGCAATACCACTACGCAGGTCGTATCCGACGCGGGCGACGTGACCCTCCGCAAACCGACCGTCAGCGACGGGATCGCGTACACCGTTACCGTACGGGAAGCGCTCCCCGATGCACAGCCGCAGGCGCTCACCGCCGATCCCGAAGGCAATTACACGCTTACCGTAACCAAGGGTTCCGCATACACCGTCACGTATGCATACACGCTCAACGGCGACGCTCTCAAATCGGAAAATTATATGGTCTATTGTCCCATCACGGGCAGCAATGACCCCGCGCTCTTCGACTTTGAAGACAGGGGCGGAGACAATGTTTACGGCTCCACCGGTACGTATTATGCGGCAAACGGTCAGACAACCATAAGCCAAGTGCGCCCTCTAAATGGTGAGAATGGGCTTGAATTGATGTATTATGGGGATGCTATGCAAGACTGGAAAGGTTTTTCCGGCGGGAATATAGAACTTGGTACTAATGTAAATGCCATCAGTTTCTTTGCGTATTCCGATAAAGATTTTGAAAGCACGCTGCAAATGTGGTTAGTCACGGATACGAACGGCAGTTTATACAGCACCAATACAATCACATACAAACAAGGTTGGAATAAATATACGTTTAACTTCGGAACGGAATTTTCCGTTGTTAAGACATATACATTCAGTCTGAAAACTGTTGTACAATCCGATGGTGGGCAATGGGTATATGTAGACGATATCTATTTCTTCAATGACAGCCAGGCATAATGTCTGAACGGGAACGAACCTGCGGCGAAAATTTCGCCGCAGGGGCAATTCCCAAACCTGATCAAACTTATATGGATAAGGGAAAAATATTCAAAAAAATCGAAAAATCAAGGGTTCGGTTATGAAAAAATTTATCATCACGCTCCTCGCGGTCCTCGCGCTGTGCTCTTTTGCGGCGTTTGCGGGGTGCAACAACAAAACTGACAACAAACAGCCGCCCGTCATTTCGGGCGGAGACAAAATATACGTCCTGACGGGCAGCGACGAAGCGCTCGAAAACATGATCTCCGCCGCGGACGAAGATGGCAATCCCGTCTCTGTGACGGTTGCCGACAGCGGCGGTTACGACGCGGATACCGCAGGCAGTTATACCGTGCGTTATACGGCGGAAAATGACGGCGCCACCGCGGAAAAGACGGTCACCGTCGAAGTGGTGGATCCCGCCATCGACGTGCCCGCCGTGTTTGTGGCAGGTCAGGCGCTCGTCATTGCGCAGCCCGCCCCGACAAGTTCCGCTGCTTCCGTCACCGTTTCTCTCGCCTATCGGCTGAGCGGTGCGGCAAACTGGCAGGACGCCGCTTTTACAAACGGCAGCGCCTCTTTGGACCTTTCCGACAGCGGCAGTTACGAGTTCCGTTTTACTTACAATTTTGACGGTCAGATTGCGGAAACGACGGTGTCGGCAGAAGCGTACACCGTTTCCGTTCCTACCGAAAAGCGTACCGCGACCGTCGGAGAGGCGTACGAAGTAGCCGCGCCCGTGTTCAGCGAAAACGTGAGCGGCACGTATACCGTCTCGTATAAAGCGGACGGCGCCGAAAACTGGACGCCGCTCACCGCCGATCAGGGGAAGTATACGATCACCTTCCCGACCTCCGGCTATTATACCATCCGCTATTCCGGCCAATGCGGCGAAGCGCAGTTCGATTACGATTTTGAACTGTACGCGAGAGAGTCGGGCATGGATATCGACCTCGAAGGCGCGGACGGAACGCATTACGGCGAAGGAGACAAACAGGCGGATATCGGCGAGGGACAGACCTCTCTCACCGTCAGCGACGAATGGGCGCACGACGGCAGATATTCTTTGCTCCACCACGATCACGGCAGTTCTTTCTGGTCGGGCATCGAATTTTCCCGCCCGCGCGAGGTGGAAGAAAACAGCAATGTGCTCGTCTGCTACATTTACAGCCGGCAGGAATATAACAACGTGCAGATGTGCGTCTATTACGACGGAGAACATTATGTAGAGGCGACGCCCTTCACCATCCGCGAAGGGGCGCATAAGTATTACATTTCCTTCAACGGCACATTTTCTCAGGTCAAAATCCTGCAGATGCAGGCGAACAGCAGTTCTTTCTATATCGACGCGCTCGACTTTACCAACCTGGATATTTCCAATATCCTGAGCCTGGGCGACGTCACAATCGACGGGTCCGATCTCAACAGCGGCGATACGCTCGTCCTTCCCGTTCCCGAAGTGACCTCTTCCGTGCATTCGGCAGACGATCTCAAGGGCGGCACGATGCGCGTCTACGCGCAGGCGGACGAAGAGGAACCCTTCGAAGTCACGCTGAACGAGCAGGGGCAGTATGCCTTTATCGTCAAACCCGCAACGTATACCTTCCGCTACGTATTCGAATATGACGGAGACGTCGCCGAGCGTACGTTTACGGCAAATATCGCAAAATTCAACATCACCGCCGACTGCCCGACTTCCGCCGTCGTAGGGCAGGAGTTGACCGTCGGCAACATTCAGGGATACACGGAAGGGAGCGCGGTCACCGTTACGGTGACGGACGGGGCCGGTTCCTCGACGACGCTCACCGCCTCGGAGGGCAGTTACGCCTTTACGCCCGAACGCGTCGGTTACTATACCGTCCGCATCGAAGCGAACAGCGGAGACCGTTTCGGCGATGCGGAATATCTCTTCTATGCAAGAGAATACGACATGGCGCTCGACTTTGAGGGCGTGGGCGAAAACAGGGGATACGTGACGTCTTATGTGCCAGATTCCTCCGTGAGCGGGTATGTGCCCCTGAGTACGGACTGGGCGAACGACGGACAGTATTCCATTTACTTCAATATGGTAACCACGAATGCATGGTACGGAACGAAAGGATTCAATATCTCTGTGCCCGGCGGCTCGAACGCAGTCACCTTTGTCGCAAACGGGTATATGGATTTTGCAAAAGACGTCGTTCTCTGGATCGAAACGGATACGGGGTCATATTATTCGGAAGCGTTCCGCATCAAAGCGGGCGTGCATACCTATACGCTCCGGTTCGGTGCGAGTGCGTCGGGTGTGTTCAGCGGATTAAAAACATTCGGCTCAGTTCAAACGCTTGCGTTTGCGTGCGTGGATGTAAACGACAGGTCAGACGTGGGCAAGTACTTTTACATGGACAGCGTGGTGTTCCATCCCTATTCGGAATTTGACGTCACGTTTACCCGCCCCGAGATCAGTTTGAACGAAGAATATGAACTTACGCCTCCCACCGTCACGAGCGATTATCTTACGCCCGAAGAGATCGAAGCGCTGCAATTCAGCGTTTCCTATATCGGGCCGGACGGCGAGCGGGTAGAGGTAAAACCTTTCGGCGGAACGTACACGCTGCACTTTACCGAGGCGGGCGTCTATTCTCTCACCCTCTCGTACAGCAACCGCTATTGCACGCACGAAGCGACATACGAATACGCATTCGGCACCATCCTGTTTGAAGCGGAACTGCCCGATTCCTTCGTCACGGGCGAGGATATTCAGTTGACGCGGCCGGAACTGGTCAGTGACACAGACGTGAGCGACGCGGTCGTTTCCGTCTCGTACAGCCGCGCGGGAGAAGATGATTTCGAACCGCTCACTCAAAGGCTGGGAAAGTTCATCTTCAACGTCTCTGAAAGCGGCCGGTATGTTCTCCGCTATACGGTGGACTGCGGAAATATACACGTCTCAAAAGATTACGAGATCTTTGTACGGCAGGCAGGCGTGTTCATGGACTATGAAAAAGAGGGCAGCAACGGCTACGTAGATACCTATTACGGCAGTTCGCACTTCCTGCCCGAACTGACGAGCGAATGGAGTTACGACGGCGACAATTCCGTAAAAGTGGAATTCCGTTCGGACGGCTGGTACGGCTTCACGTATACCGAGGGCATGTTTACCGTGCCTGAAGGAACGGACAAGGTCAGCGTTTGGGTCAGGTCGGACAGAACGTTTACGTATGCTTCTTTCATCGCGTTTACCTCGCGCAATTCCGAAGGATCGTACGTGTGGTATTATACCGACGAATTTATCATAGAAGCGGGCGTCAACGTCTACGAAGTCGGCCTGCGCGAATACGGCAGCCTCGCGCCCGTGGAAGATCTGACCCCCAGCCTCGCGGGAGATCTCGGCGTGTTTACCTTCCATACCGAAAACTGCACGGTCGACAGCCCCGATTTTGCCTCCGTCGTCTATTTCGATTCCATCCGCTTCTTGAACGCGAGCGAGTACGGGTTCAGCGACATGACCTTCCAGCCTGCACGGCAGGGAGAAGTGTACACGGTAGACTATGCTTCGCCCAACGGATTTGTGGGGGAAAACATCGTCATTTCCTACCGCAGGCAGGGAGAATCGGAATGGAACGTCATGTACGAAACGGATGCGTACGACGGATCGGATATCACGTATACGTTTGACTTTACGGGAACCGTAGATATCAGGATCGTTGCGATATCCGGAGAATTGTTTGCAACATACAGAGACAGCCTTACCATATCATAACGGAAGCGGCTTAAAGTAAAAAGGCAGTGGGAGTAATTATATATGATTTCTTGCGCAATATTGGGATACGGCAATCGCGGCAGCATTTATGCGGACGAACTTTTCGCTACGCAGGGCGTCCGGATTGCGAGCATATGCGATATTAATCCCGAAAATCTCAAACGGGCAAAGGAAAAATATTCTTTGCCCGAAGAGGTGTGTTTCACTGACGAAAATGCGTTTTTCAGCCAAAAAAGGGCGGACTGCGTCGTCATAGCCACCATGGATAAACTGCATGTCGGGCAGGTCCTGCGGGCGCTCAGGCTGGGATATGATATCTTGCTGGAAAAACCCATCGCGACAACTTTGGAAGATTGCGATGCCATCGAGCGGGAGGCCGCCAAATATGACAGGAAAATTTTGATCTGCCACGTTCTGCGTTACACGCCCTTTTTCAAAAAGATCAAAGAACTGATCGACCGCGGAGATCTCGGCGAGATCACATCCGTATCCGAATCGGAAAATATCGCATTCGTGCATTACTGGCTGAGTTTTCTGCACGGCAACTGGCACAATTCGGGAAAATCGAGTCCCATTATCCTGCAAAAATGCTGTCACGATTTCGACATTATTTCCTGGCTTTTGGGAAAAAGGTGTGAAAAAGTTTCCTCTTTCGGAAATCTTAAAGTATACAAAAGGGAGAATGTCCCGCAAGATGCGGCAAAGTACTGCTGCGAGTGCAAGGAAGTGGATACCTGCATTTACAGCGGCATCCGCATCATGAAAAAACAGCCTGCCTGGCTGCAGGGGTATTATCCGGACGTCGACATGACGAACGAAGAGATCGAAAGGATCCTTTCGGATAAGAGGAACCCCTTTTCGGGATGTGCCTTCCTGAACGACAACAACGTGATGACCGACCAGATCGTCAATCTTTGGTACGAAGGCGGCATTCCGGTACAGCACTTAATGTCCGGATTTTCCGCCGAAGGCAGAAGGGAAATTACCGTTCATGCCGCCAAAGGTGAAATTTTCGGTTACATGGGGGCGGAAAAAGTGAAAGTTTTCTACCGCCCCTTCCAGCAGCAGGAAACGGTGTTCGACCTTTCCGAAGAGAGCAACGGATCCAACCACGGCGGCGGAGACAAGGGCATCATACATAGTTTCGTCCGGTATCTAAAAACGGGCGAAAATAGGGGCGATCTTTCCACCCTGTCCGATTCGCTCATGAGTCACAGGATCGCGTTTGCGGCGGAAAAGTCCCGCCTCGAAAGCGGAAAAGTCATCGTTTTATAGAAAGTTGATACGGGTACCCGTATTTTTCTTCCAAGGGAAGAAAAATGTGTTTTACAGTCCGAAAACGGAAAGTTCGGAGACCGTATTTCTTCAACAGAATTTATTTTTAGGAGGATTATTGGCTAATGAAGGGTGTTTTGAAAAAGGGGCTTACATGTGCATGCGCCGCGGCGCTCTGTCTTACGGCAGGGGTCGCCGCCGTGGGATGCCGAAGCGCTTCGTCTATTGAGATCGACCCCAACAGAACGCAGTTGTACGTCAGCGTTTACGGCGGCGGCGTCGGCACGGAATGGTTCAACCATGTGGTCGAAGGCTTTGAAGAGTATACCAAAGATATGAATACTTTCGAAGAGGGGAAGAGCGGCGTGCAGATCGTTCCGGAGATCAACAAGACGACGACCGCAGGTTCCGCAATCCTGACGAATATCGCCAACAGCGGCAACGACGTGTTTTTTACCGAGGGCGCTTATTATTACGACTTTGTGTCGCAGAATAAACTTGCTCCCATCAACGACGTCGTCACCGACCCTTTGACGGAGTTCGGCGAGAACAAGACGATCGAGAGCAAGATGGATCGGGCGCTGCAGGACTTTTATAAGGCACCCGACAACAATTATTATGCTCTGCCTTTTTACGACGGGTTCTACGGGATCATCTATAACGTAGACTTCTTCGAGGATCAGAACCTCTATTTTGCGGCCGATTACCGCGATGCGGATTCTTTGGATATGATGTTCGTCGAATCTGTTGACGAAGAGCGCAGCCTCGGCCCCGACGGCAGGACGGGCGTGATCGAAGGGATCGACTATACCGCAGACGACGGTCTGCCCGCAACGTATGAAGATTTTTACCGCCTGTGCGAGCGGATCGTAGACCTCGGTCACATCCCTCTGATTTGGCCGGGCATGTATCCATATGTCACCTCGTATGTACAGTATCAGATGTGGGCGGATTACGAGGGGAGAGATCAGTTCTACCTGAATTTTTCCTTTAACGGGACTGCGGAAGATCTGATCGATATTGCGGAGAACGGGACAATCACGGAACTTGGAGATACGCCTATCAATAATTCCAACGGCGCGATGCTGCAGAAACAGCGCGGCAAGTACGAAGTGCTCAAATTTATGGAAAATATCATGCATCCCGAAGATCCGACGGACAGGTTCTATCATAACTTGGCGTTCTCTCCTTCTTTGAGCAATACGGATTCTCAATCGACATTCCTGGCGAGCATCGTTTCTACGGACAATTCGCAGATCGCCATGCTGATGGACGGAAACTGGTGGGAAGAAGAAGCGGACTCCGTCGGCGCGTTCAACAGCCTTGTCAGTTACGGTTACAACAGAGAGGACATGCGCTTCGGCTTCATGCCTTTCCCCAAAGCGACCGACGGGCAGGTAGGCAATACGCCGCGGACGGTGGTATCCATCAATGACTCCATGTGCATGATCAATGCCAAAACGACGGGCGTCAGGCTGGAGATCGCGAAAATGTTCCTCCGCTACTGCCATACCGATGCGGCAATGCAGCAATTTACCATCGATACGGGCATGACGAAGCCTTTCAATTATGAACTCACGGATACGCAGGAATCGCAATTGACCTATTTCGGCAAGGAAATGTACGCACTCAAAAGCCCCGAAAGGGATACGGATATAGTTTATCCTTACTCTGATAATCAGATCTTTTTGGATAATTTCAGCCAGTTCCATCCTTACTATTGGGGATTTGTGATCGACGGCTCTTATACGCCCGCTGAATCTTTCCGTTCGGGCATGTCCGCGGAAGAATATTTCAGAAGAATGTACACCTATCAGCAACCCAGATGGGCAAGTTGGTACGAAAAACTGTAAACGGCGGGCTCAGTGCGGGAGAAACCGGGCGGTTTCTCCCGCAGATAAATCCATTTGACAGAAGGTATAAACATGCGTAAAATTAAAAATCGGGAGGAGGGCAGCACGATCGACGCGGTCTTTTCGCCCCTGAAAAGGTTTTTTCGGTTTTTGGGGTGGAAGTTCTACGATTTCCGCGTTTGGCTGCACGGCAAATTTCCGCACAGCGGCAAGAAAAAATCTGTAACGACAAAACGGAGAAACGAGGCGATCTTTTATTACAGTGTAATCGCGTTTCCGCTTCTTCAGTTCCTCGTCTTCTATGTCGGCGTCAATTTCAACTCCATCCTGCTCTCTTTCAGAGATTACAGCGTTACGACGGCAGGCGGATATTCTTGGGTAGGGTTTGACAATTACATCCAGTTTTTCAAAGATTTCTTTTACGGGAACACACTCAAGGAGATCGCTCTCAACTCTATCGAGATGTATGCCTTTACTTTGTTGGTGGGGTTTCCGCTGGCAATTTTGTTCTCCTTTTACCTGTATAAAAATTTCCCCCTGTCCGGCATCTTCAAAGTTTTGCTCTTTTTGCCGTCCATCATCTCCAGCGTCGTGATGGTGCTCATGTACAAGTATTTTGTGGACAGAGGGCTGCCCGCTCTTTGGGAACAACTGTTCGGCACTACGATGGATCCGCCGCTGTCTATGCCGAGTTCGCGTTTCGGCTGGATCATCTTTTATAACCTGTTCATCTGTTACGGCACGAACGTCATCATGTATACGAGCAGCATGACGCGTATTCCCCCTTCGCTGGTCGAGTATGCCCGTTTGGAAGGGGCGGGGTATTTCCGCGAATTGATATCTATAGTCGTGCCTCTCATTTTTCCGACGATCACGACTTTCCTCGTCGTCGGGATTGCAGGTATTTTCACGAACCAGGCAAATGTTTACACCTTCTATGCGGACAAGGGGCCGACCGACGTGACTACCTTCGGTTATTTCCTGTTCGGTCAGGTCGTCGCAAGCGGTTCCACGATGTCGCAGTATCCCTATGCGTCTGCCGCGGGTATTCTGTTCACCTTTATTGCAGTGCCTGTAACGATGCTTGCAAAATATCTGCTGGAACGCTTCGGCCCCAGCAGTGAATATTGAGAAGGAGGAATCAGCCGTGAAACAAAAATTCAACGTCTTTTCTTTTTTCCTTCTGCTCGTACTGTGTTTCTATTCCATCCTGCTTCTCGGCATGTTCATTTGGGCGCTGATCAACTCTTTCAAGGATAATTTTGCGTTCACAAACGATGCGTTCGGGCTGCCTGACGTCTGGCATTTCGAAAACTATGCAAACATTTTCGATTATATCCGTCTTGAAGTCAGGGACGGAGCCGGTCGCAGATGGGTATTTGTAGAGGAGATGTTCCTCAACTCCGTACTGTACTCCCTCGGCTGCACGATCGTCAATACGATGACGCCCTGCATCGTCGCTTATCTTACGGCGAAATATAAATTCAAACTGAACAAGATCATCCATACTGTCGTCATCGTCGCGATGATCCTGCCCATCGTCGGAAGCCTCCCTTCCGAACTGCAACTCATCCGCACGATCGGTATATATGACCACATTTGGGGCATGTATATCCTCAAGGCAAATTTCTTGGGCATGTATTTTCTCGTATTTTACGGCACATTCCGAAGTCTGTCATGGGAATATGCAGAGGCAGCGCTCATCGACGGCGCGTCGCACTTTACCGTCATGGTAAAAATCATGCTTCCGCTCGTCAAATCCACTATCTTTGCGGTGGGGCTGCTGATGTTTATAGGCTTCTGGAACGATTATCAGACGCCGATGCTGTATATACCGTCTTATCCGACCGTTTCCTTTGGCGTGTTTTCGTTTGAAGGCAACGGGATGGCCGGACAAAATACAGTTCCCAATATCCTTGCGGCGAGCATTCTTCTGATGCTCCCCATGGTCATCATCTTTATCATTTTCAAGAACAAATTTATCGGAAATCTCACCGTCGGGGGGATCAAAGGGTAAAATGAAGTTATTCAGAAAAAGAAATTTAATCAGCCTGATTCTTTGCGTTGCGATCCTGTTTTCCGTGCCCTGCCTTGCCGTTTCCGGCGCGGGCGCGGATGGGGGCGGCAGTGCGAACTTTGCCGTGGAATATACCGCCGCTGTGGGGGAGAGGGTGGACATTCGCTCCTTTATTGAGTTTGACGAAGACGATACCTCTCTCGTCCGCACGGAAGTGCGTTTCAGCGAAGACAATACCGCCGTTCAGACGCAGGGCCTCTCCTTCGTGCCGGAACGGGCGGGCGTTTATAAGGTCACGCTCATCAAAAGCGCAAACGGGAGCCTGGTCTCTTCCTATTACTACGTCAGGGCGGATTATTCCGAAAAGGCGATCACGGTAAACGAGCCCGCATTTCCGAATGCGTTCGTCAACGGAGAGACGTATACGCTCGAAGCGCCTGAATCGTACGTCTATTCGCAGGAAAACGGCAAGGTCGCGGCGGAATTTTCCGTAACGGCCGCATACGGGGAGAACGAGCAGGCTCTCGGAGAAGATCTTTCTTTCACGCCCGAAGTTACCCGCAGCGGCGATACGGTGCGCATCGAATATACGATCGAAGGCGCATCCGACGGAAACGAGACGGTCCTTTCCTACGACATCCCCGTCGTGATTTTGCAGACGGACGGCCAGCTTTCCATGGAGAACGCCTTTGTCCGCCGCCTGATCGACGACGTGAAACTGGAAGGCTCCTATTATACCGCCTATGCGTCTACGAGCGGGGCGTCCCTCGCTTTCTGCAACCCGATCCCGGCAGATAACTTTGCCATCCGCTGGAGAATGCTTGCAGATTACAATCGCTTTGACGAACTGATCGTAACGCTCACCGATTACAGAAATCCGGAAGAGCGCGTCGATCTGTCGTTTACGGCAGGCGACGAAGATAATACTTTTCTGAGCATCAACGGCGGGTCGAGATTCCCTGTGGAAAGTTCTTTCCGCAACGGTTCGTTTACGATCGAATACAGCGCCAGCACGCATATCATCTCTGACAGCAACGGCAGCATCGCCACGGTGGAGAGAAGTGCGGACGGAGGAACATTCGGCGGCTTTTCCAGCGGGATCGTGAAAGTGACCGTCTCTTTCGGCAGAGTGCGCGGATATTCCGCCGTGGCGCTCAGCCATATCGGGAATCAGTCCCTTTCGGGGATCTCGCGCGACAGCATCAGCCCGTACATCTTCTTTGAAGAGGAGGTCCGCGTCCGTTACGAACTGGGCGAAACGATCACGATCAACAGCGCGCAGGCGTACGATATTCTCGATCCCGACGCGCAGATCACGGTAAGCGTGTATAAACTCAATGCGGACGGGACCGTCTCTTCCGATACGGTCACGGACGAAAACGGGGTCCCCGTACAGGATTACGACTGTTCGTCGTCCGTTTCCTTCCCCGCCGAAGAGATCTGCCAGTACCGCGTCCAGTATACGGCCGTCGATTGGAACAACCGCCGCTCGGTGCGCACGTATATCTATTCGGTCATCGACAACCAGCCGCCCGAAGTCACCTTCGGCAATATCCAGGCAACGGCAAACGTGAACGGCACCATCCAACTTCCCTCCGTCTCCTATACGGACAATATGGGCGCTGAAAACGTCACTGTCATGATCACTTATCTTACGCCTTCCAACGTGCTTGAAGTGGTGCCTGCGGGGCAGACTTCTTTCCAGCCGACGCAGACGGGCACGTATAAAATCACTTATTTTGTTTACGACGCCTCTTATAACTATGTGATGAGAGAGTATGTCGTGAACGTCGTGTAATGAGGATCAAAATGAAAAAGATTACCCGAATTTTATCATTGGTACTCTGTGCGCTTCTCCTGTTTTCCGCGGCAGCGTGCGCAAAAAAAGGTCAAAGCGGCGGCACCGTTCTTCCGCCGCCGCAAGAGGAAGAGGGGGAAACGATTTCCTCCACCGGCGAAAAACTGTTCGCGGGCGGGCAGAGCGATTATACGATCGTGATCCCTTCCGATGCGGATGAATATGAGGAATTCGCTTCGAGCGAACTCAATTATTTCCTCAATCTTGCCGCAGGGATCACGCTTCCCGTCCAAACGGACGAAGACGTGGAGTATTCCTCTTCTTCGAAATTTCTTTCGATCGGGGATACCTCCTTCCTGTCGCAGAGCGGAAAAACTTTCGATTACAACGAACTCGGAGACAGCGGCTATCGCGTCGTTACGGCGGGCAGCACCGTCTTTATGGCGGGCGCGCGTTCAGAGGGCACCCTGTACGCGGTATACGATTTTCTTAAATACACCGTCGGCTATGAGTTTTATGCGGAAGACGAGATCGTCGTCGATTCTTTGACGGAAGCGGACATATTGGCGTTCGATCTTCAGGATATTCCCGCCATTCAGCGCCGTTCCCTCGGTTATAAACCGCTTTGGGACAGCGCCACGCTCACGCGGCGGCTCAGGTTGGTGGATTTCAGTCAGGATTTCATCATTGACGGACATACCTTCGGCACGATCCTTCCCTCCGAAGATTATCAGGATCACGAGGACTGGTTCGAAGACGTGACCAACCCGAATTCTCAGCCTTGCCTCACCAATCCGGATGCGCGGAAGCAATTCATCGAAAACTGCAAAACGCTGATCACGCAACATTACGAGGGCGACGGAAACGGCAGGTTCTTTATGCTCGGCCAGAACGACAATGCGCCCTTCTGCAACTGTACGACCTGTGCGGCCGCCAGAGAGAGGCATAACGGACGCATCAGCGGCGTTCTGCTCGATTTCGTCAATGCGGTGACTGAAGAACTGGATGCGTGGCTCGCAGAGACGTATCCGGGCAGACAACTGACTTACCCTACCTACGCTTATGTCGATTCCATGGAGGCACCCATTACGTTCAACAATTCGACGGGGGCTTACAATGAACCCACCGTCCGGCCGAGAGAGGACGTCGTGGTCATGATCACGCCTCTGTCTGCAAACTGGACGTACAGTTTCAGCGATCCGCGCAACACCTCGCTCAGTACGCTGATTCAATCGTGGGGAGAAATTACGGATAATCTGTACATTTATTCTTACTGTGTCAACTTTACGCAATACTTTATCCCGTACAACAATTATAATATTTTGGCGGAAAATTACCGCGTGGCGGCCGATTATAATATGTATGCTTACTACGAACAGGGCGCCAACCAGTCGGCAACGAGCGGGCTGATGGAACTTAAATTTTACCTTATTTCCAATCTGCTTTGGGATCCTTATCAGGATGCCGACGCGCTTGCCGAAAAGTTTATCCGCCAGTATTACGGCCCCGTTGCGGACTATATGCTGCAATATTACAAGATGATCCGCATCTGGTACGGACATTTGCAGGAAGAAATAGATCCGCCCTTCCAGACGAGCATTTACGCGGATATCTGTCAGGAAAAATATTGGCCGTTCAACCTCGTCAACAACTGGCAGAAAAACATTTTCGATGCGGCGTACGAGTCTTTGGAATCTCTCAGACAGTCCGATCCGGATAATTATGAAAAGTATTACAACCGCGTGAAGAAAGAAAACCTTACGCTGACCTACCTGTTCGTCCAACTGCATTCGGCACAGTTCACGAATTCCGAACTCGCCGCAATGATCGACGAATTCGAAAGTTACACCGCTTTGTTCCAACTCAACTATTATCAGGAAGGTGAGTATACGAGAGATCTTCTTGAAACCTGGAGAAGGAGATTCTGATGCTGCAGGTCTGGTGTGATAACGGAAAATTGAACGTCTCTTACCGGAATATTCCGGTAAGAGACGTTGGCATGTCTGTCTCATATGACGGAGGCCATTATAATACCCTCGATGAAAAGAGCAAAGAGTGGAGCGTCGTCCGGGAGGGCGATGCGTTTGTCGCAACGAGCGGCAGTTTTGTTTTGCGCTTTTATGAAGCGGAAAACGGCTTTTTGTTCGAACCGCGCTGGAAAGCCCCGAGGGATTATAATGGGCTCCTTTTTTTTCATACGTTTTGCGGCTTTTGGGACAGCAATATCAAAAGAGCCGTCGTAACAGGTTTTTCCGAATGCAACGGGAATGCGATGAACGAGATGCAGGCGGTGCCCGATACGGCGGTGTTTTTGGAAAACGGAGAAAAAATTTCTTCTGATGCCGCGCTTTTCTCTGACGGGAAAGGCCGTGCCGCCGTGTTCGGCGCGGCTTCGTTCTGCGAATATTTTTCCCGCGTCCGCCTGACGTCGGATGGAGAAATGGGAATGATGCAGGCGCTCGACGGGCATAAAATCTTAGAGGGCGAAGAACTGACAGGGGACGCGGGGTGCGTGATTTTCGGAAAGGACGGCGCGGAGGCGCTGCAAAATTACTCGGCTGCCGTAAACGGCCGGATGCAGAACAGACGCACCGCGCGCGAGACGCCTTCCGGTTGGTGCAGTTGGTATTATTACGGAAAAGACGTGAGCGAGGCGGATATCCTCGAAAACGTGTACGCGCTCAAAAAAGCGGATATCGGCGTTCGGTATGTCCTCATCGACGACGGATGGGAACGGGCCAAGGGCGATTGGGAACCCAACGGAAAATTTTCCGACATGAAGGCGCTCGCGGAAAAAATCGCGGCCGCCGGCTTTGTTCCAGGCCTTTGGGTCGCGCCATTCTGTGCGGATGAGGATTCCGCGCTTTTCCGCGATCATCCCGACTGGCTCGTCAAAAACTATGACGACGACGGTATTTTCGGGTATCCTTCCATCGATTTCAGCAATCCGGAGGCGCAGGAATTTCTCTATGCGCTGTTTGCCAAAATTTCGCGCGAATGGGGTTACCGCTATATCAAGGTCGATCTTGTTTTAGGGGCGCTCTCCGCGGGGCGGCACTGCGATCCGCACTGCAACGGGATCCGCAATTACCGCCTTGCAATGGAGATCATCAACAAGGCCGTCACACCGGATACCTACATCCTCGCCTGTACCAGCCCGATCGGCGCAAGCATCGGCGTAGCGGACGGAATGCGGGTCAGTTGCGACATATTCGAGCGGTGGGAGTCTCTGCGCGCGATCGCAAAACCCACGCTCAAACGCTTTTATTATCATAAAATCAATTTTAACTGCGATCCGGACTGTCTTTTGGCCCGCACGGCAGAAGAGGAGGACGAAAAGTGCTTCCGCCTCTGTACGCGCGATCGGCAGGAGATCAATACGTTTATCAGCCTGATCGCCGCGAGCGGAGGCGCCGTATTTGTCGGGGATAAAATATCCCTGCTCAAAGAGGAGACGATACGCAAAATAAAGTATCTTCTTCCGCCTTCTGAACGGCAGCCCGTTCCGCTCGATCTGGAAAGTTCGGATATCCCTTCCGCCGTGGACTGCGGCAGAAAGGGGAACATGCGGACATTGATCTATTTCAACTGGTCGGACAGGGAAAAAGTTTATACGCTCGCTATAAAAAATCGGGCGCACATATTTGAGTTTTGGTCGCAAAGATATCTCGGTACCGCTTCGTCGCTTCGCTTTTCCCTGCCGGCGCACGCCTCCAAAGTGTTTTTTGTTACAGAGGCGGAAGGAACGGTCCCCGTGGGCACGGATAACGCCCTGCTCCCCGAACTGCAATTCAATGCAAGGGGCAAATGTTTCGAAGGCGTTCAGCCGAAAACGGGCGGCCGTTGGACTGTTTTTTCCCGCGTTCCGCTTCGCGCAAGGGAGAATTGCACGGCGGAAAAGATCGGCGAAAATCTGTACGGAGTAAATATCGAGAACGGAAAAAGCCGGTTTCTGATCGAGGAGGATTGAATGGCCGACCGTGGATTGACCGCCGATATCGGCGGGAGCAAAGCAAGAATCGTCTATTATCAGCAGACGGGCAAAAAGGAAGTATTTGAAATTTCAGGCAGTTACGGAAGGGCAGAGGAATCGGATTTTCCTTTGACGGATCTTGCAAAGGCGCTGAGCGGTCTGCCCGTTCCGCACCGCGAGATCGGGGAAATTGCCGTCAATCTCGGCGGCAAGAACAAACGGCAGGTCGCAATGACCTTTTCCGCCGCGTTTCCGAGTGCGAAGGTCTCTGTCTGGCGCGAATCGGAAGGCGCGGCCGCATTGCGTATGATGTCCCTGTTTGAATGCAATGTGGTTGTTATGGCGGGAACGGGCTGTATTGCATTGGCAAAGTCGGGAGAAACGGAAAGCGTTGTCGGAGGCTGGGGAAAGGATATCGGAGATCAGGGATCCGGTTATTCTATCGGGCTTGCGGCTATACAGGGTGCGCTCCGCGAATTGGACGGCACTGCAAAAAATTGTTCTTTGACGACTCGCGAAATCACAGGCTGTGCCAATCCGTTGCAAGGATCCGTCTCTGAATTTGTTTCCCTGCGCGACGGCATCCGCGCGCGGCTTCCTCGTGCGCGCGAGGAGATCGCGGCGCTTACCCGAACCGTCGTAAACTGCGCCGAGCGGGGCTGTCCTTCCGCAAAAAAAATTTTACGAGATTGCGGACGGGAAATCGGCGGCATCGCAGCAATGGCTGCACGTAAAGCGGGGATAAAAGTTGCCCGCGTTCTGATCAACGGAGGACTTACGCTGTTCAACGAATGGTGGAAGCAGGCATATGAAGCCGCTGTTACAAAAATTTGCGTCGAAAATACGTTTTTCATCAATGACGGGATCGATATTGCATTGAAAGATATGTTGTCGTCGCTTGAAAGAGGTGCACAATGAAATTTATTCCAAAAGGACTTATCGTTTCCAGCCAGGCGCTCGACGGGAACCCGATGAAGGATCCGAAAATGCTCGCGGCTATGGCAAAGGCCGCGGAATTGGGCGGTGCGGTCTCGATCCGCGCGAACGGAGCGGATAATATAGCAGAGATGAAGAAGTTGCTGACGGTGCCGATCATCGGACTGAACAAGATTGCGGACAGGGATGGCACAATTATCATCACTCCCGACTTTGCGCGGGCAGAAGAGATCGCCTCTGTAGGCGCGGACATTATTGCTCTTGATGCGACGTTGCGGAAAAGTCCGATCAAGCAGGATACGCGCGAACTGATCAAACAGATACACGATCGTCTGCATCTGCCCGTTCTTGCGGACGTGAGCAATGCGCGCGAAGCGGCATTTGCCGCCGAGGCGGGTGCGGATTATATTTCTACAACGCTTTCGGGATATACGAAGGACAGGCCTTATGCGCCGGAAGATAAATATTTCCCCGATTTTGAATTGCTGCACGAAATTTTGTCTGGCGGCTTGTCTGTTCCGCTGATTGCGGAAGGGCGTTTCTGGCGGGCGGAAGACGTCGAACGGGCAATGCGCATGGGCGTTCACGGCATCGTGATCGGAAAGGCCGTCACCAATCCCATGGCGATCACCGAATATTTTGCGAAGGCCGCAGCCCGTGGAGCGGATACATCATATACGGTAACGGAAAGCGTCAACGAACAGACCAAAAATATCGATCGTATGAATACGTACGGCATCTTGCAGAAGATCGGGCGAGAGGATGAAAGGGCCGCTCATTGTGTTGCGGACTGTTACGCTGAGATCGCGCATACGGTCGACGAGATACTGCCCCGTTTTCTGCGCGACGGCCGGCTGATTTACTGCGGGGCGGGTACGAGCGGAAGGCTCGGTGTGGCGGACGCCGCAGAGTGTCCGCCTACCTTCGGAATCCCGCTGGGCAAAGTGGTCGCCGTGATAGCGGGCGGACGAGACGCCGTATTTACGGCGCAGGAATACAGGGAAGACGACGAATCGGCAGGCAGAGCGGAGGCCGAAAAACTTGCCGTGTGTTCGGACGACTCGGTAATTTTGCTGTCTGCAAACGGAAACGCCAATTTTTTGCTCGGCTTTTTGAAGGAGGCCAGATCACGCGGCGCTTTTACATGCGCAATCGTTAATAATCGCGAGACGGCGCTGGCCGCCGCGGCGGAATGTAAGATCGAGTTGCTCACGGGGGCGGAAGTTATCAAGGGTTCTACCAGAATGAAAGCGGGAACCGCCCAAAAGATGACGCTGAACATGATCTCTACGGCGCTTTTTATACGCAGCGGATATGTAGAGGGAAATTTGATGGTCAACATACGTCCAACGAATGCAAAACTGCATAAACGCGCCGTTTCAATGTTCTGCCTGCTGACGGGAGAACGGGAATCAGTAGCGGAGAAATATTTTCGTGACGGAAAAACATCCGTCAAAGAAGCAGTCGAACGCTGGCGCACCGGAAGGGAGGAATAAAGTGAAAAAATACGTTGCAGAAAAAATTTCGGGCGGAACGATGTACGCGCCCTTTTGCCGGACGCTCGCTGTCGATATGTCAGAATGGGATGCGGATTTTGCCAATATGCAGGCACTCGGCTTTAACTGCGTACACGGATTTGCCGAATGGCACGAGATCGAATATGAAAAGGGAAAATTCGATTTTTCCCGTATCGATATGATGATTGAGTGCGCGGCAAAGCATCAGATCACGGCAATTATCAATATCGCAACGCAGAACAGCATCGGCTATTATTCGCCCCGCTGGCTGATGGAAGAATGCGATGGCGGAGAATACGTCGATTCATTCGGTCAGAGTGTGCGCAATAACCTTTTTACGGTCCCCTGTCTCGATCACCCCGTTTATAAAAAATATGCGGACCGATTTCTTTGCGCGTTGGGAGAACATTTTGCAGGGGATCGCCGCATCGGCGGTTATGTCCTGTGGGGTGAACCGCATTTATTCAGCGCGGGGTTGGAAGGCTCTATCTGCTTTTGCGAGCATACGCAGGCCAAATTTCGCAGCTGGCTCAGGCAAAAATATAAAGATATCGGAAAATTGAATGTGGAATGGGGCACGGAGGGACCTGCTGATTTTCGTTCGTTTGAGGAAATCAAGGCACCGCGCGGTTATTCAAGGCAACTCGGCGGATACGCTTCCTGGGCGGATTGGCGGTCCTTTATGTGCGATGATTTTTGTTTCCATATACGGAATGCGGATAAAATACTGAAAGATTGCGGCGCAGATCAGCCGACGATCATCGAAATGAATTTCAATTTCGGCGCGGCGGATCAGTGCGATCAGTGGAAGATCGCTTCCTGTGCGGATATCGTAGGCATGAGCAGTTTTCAACGTCCCGGACGGGAAGCGGCCTACGCGATGTGGAAAGCGGACAGTATTGCAAAAGCGCAGGATAAAAGCGTGTTCGTCGTGGAAGTTCTCGGCGGAAATAAGACGTTTATTCCCGGTCCGCATACCCCGACCGAAGACGAGATCCGTTCAAACTTTTTACAGAGGGTCGGCAACGGCGCGGCCGGCGTCATGTACTGGCTGTATCGTCCCCGTTTGAGCGATACGGAAGGCGGTGATTTCGGCATGGTGCGAAGGAACGGGAAACTTACCCGCCGCGCCGTCGCGGGAGGGGAGATATCGGGGCAGTGCGCGAGAATAAGCGAACGCTATCTGAACAGTTCCCGCAGATCGTCGGTAGCCGTTTATACTTCTTCGCAGATCCATAATTTTATCTTCGGAGATTATGTGATTGACGAATATGTCGATGCGGTTAAGGGCGCGATTTATATGCTCGCAGACCTGCACGTCAATGCCGATTTCATCAATGAAGATACTTTGCATCTGCTGAAAAACTATAAGGTGCTCGTTCTTCCCTTTGCTTATGTTCTTTCCGAAAAAGCGGCTGCAGCGATCCGCGCGTTCGTGAAAGAGGGCGGAACGGTGGTTGCCGATTATATTGTCGCCTTCAAACGCGAAAACGGCGTGTGTTATCGTGATTTGGCAGAGGCGGGGCTGGAAGACGTTTTTGGTGTGGAAGACGTCGATCCGTACGTTGAGGACAAGCAGATTCCGAACGCATTCGGCATTGTAAAAGGCAGCCGCATGGCGGAACTTTATCTCACCTCAGCCCAAACGAAGGAAACCTACAGAGGAAGACCCGTTCTGACCTTTAACTGTTTCGGTAAAGGAAAGGGCTGGTATTTTGCCGATTTATTTTTCGCATCTTACGGCCGTCATGCGGACAAGGAGCAAAGGGAAACATTCTATCAAATTCTGAACGATTGCGGCCTTTATGCGGAGGGCACGTTTTTAGCAGAAGATCAAAAGGGACAGGGCGGCCTTTTACTCTCTGTGCTGCATTCTGAAAAGGGCGGTGCGATCTATACGGTCCTCAACGAAACGGAAGAAACAATCGAGGATATGCTTGAAATTCCTGACGGAAAATACATCGATTTATATGGGAATTCCGTTCAGGGGACGCAGCGATGCGGAAAATTGCGCATTCCGGTAAAATTAGGGCCTTTGCAAAGCACGGTTTTATTTTCGGGAATGATCAGTTGATCGATCAATGTTGCAGGCGCATCGCAGAGCGTTTAAGGAAATGCGGCGACAGACCCGAAAAGCGCGGGTTTCATCTTCCGGAACAGATCGCGGCGGCGGTCAAAAAATTTTGACGTAAACGCATTTTTCGGTGCGGGTTGAGAAAAACGGAGAAATATAATCCCCGTTTCTGTTGTTTGTTGAAAATTTGCCGGCCCCAAATTTGATTAGACTTTTTTCTTCATGTCTGTTATAATATATGTACTTAAAGTAAATACGGGGTATAAGATGTTTGACGGACGTTTGGAAACGCTTATGAAAGTTGCGGAGTGCGGCAGTTTTACCAAAGCGGCGGAAGATTTGTATATCACGCCCACGGCGGTCATGAAGCAGATAAATGCGCTTGAAAAGGAAATTTCGGTAACGTTATTTGATCGGACCAACCACGGGCTTCGCCTTACGAAAGCGGGCGAGGCCTTCTTGCAGGACACGCGTTATATTCTCGAATACATTTCCCGCGCCGAGCAAAAGGCGCGCGAGATCCATGAGGGCGAACAGCGCAGATCTATCCGTATCGGCACGTCGGTCATGACGCCGGCGAAGTTCATTTTGGATGTATGGTCGCAGATCCAAAGCCGTATGCCGACATTGAAAATAGAACTCATTCCGTTTGAAAACAACCCCGTGAACTCTGTGGAAATTTTGCGCAATCTTGGCCAGCACATCGATATTGTCGCAGGGCTGTACGACGACGGTTTTCTGCAGGAGCGCCGCTGCCTTGCCGCGCATATGTACGATAAAAAGATATTGCTTGCCGTACCCATGTCGCACGCGCTGAGTGCCGAAACGCTCATCACGCCCGAAAAACTCAAAAACCGCAAGGTATTGTTCATTCGTCGCGGTTGGAATAAATATATCGACGATCTCCGCGAAAAGTTGGAGGCGAAAGACGTAAAGACGGAAGACTTTGAAATGTTCAACATTTCCGCATATAACCGCGCCGTCACGGAAAACATGCCCATCATCACCGTGGAGGGGTGGGAGGACGTACACCCTCTGCTGAAACTCATTCCCGCCGATTGGGAGGATTCCATCCCATTCGGCGTGTTCTATTCGCCGACGCCCACAAAACTCGTTAAAAAGTTTGTCGGCCTTTTAAGTTCCATTGCCGCAAAATAACATATTGTAAATATCTGTAAAGCCGCGCGTTTTCAAAGGACGTGCGGCTTTTTTAGTGTTTTGCATTTACTTTAAGTTTATACAATAAACTTTTTTGCGATTCCCTTTTGAAAAGTAAGGCTGTATAATATAGGCATAAATCGAAAGGAGGATTTCTTTTATGGAATATGTAGCACTTGCAAACGGGGTGAAGATGCCCCAACTCGGCTACGGCGTATATCAGGTGAAAAAGGAAGAATGCGAATGCTGCGTCGCAGACGCGCTGAAAGTCGGCTACCGCCATATCGACACGGCACAATCTTACTTTAACGAATCGGAAGTCGGCAGCGCCGTCAAAAAATCCGGCATTCCCCGCGAGGAACTGTTTATCACCACAAAAGTATGGATCGAACATTACGGCTATGAAGAATGCAGAAAATCCGTTTTGGAATCGCTGCGCAAATTGCAACTCGATTATCTCGATCTCGTTCTTCTGCACCAGCCGTTTTCGGATTATTACGGCGCTTGGAGAGCGTTGGAAGAATTGTATGCGGAAGGCAAACTGCGCGCCATCGGCGTTTCCAACTTTTATCCTGACAGGCTGGTGGACATCTGCTCTTTTTCGCGCATAAAACCTATGGTCAATCAGGTGGAAACGCACCCGCACAATCAGCAGAAAGTTGCGCACGGATGGATGAACAAATACGGCGTCGCCCACGAAGCGTGGGCGCCCTTCGGCGAAGGCAGAGGGGGATTGTTTACAGACCCTGTACTTGCAAAGATCGGCGCAAAGTATGGCAAGACGGTCGCGCAGGTCATTTTGCGCTGGCATTTGCAGCGCGGCATAGCCGTCATTCCCAAATCGACGCATATCGAGAGAAAGGAAGAAAACTTCAACGTGTTTGACTTCACGCTTACGGACGAGGATATGGAAGAGATCGCCGCGCTCGATAAGGAGCAGTCGTCCTTCTTCTCTCATACCGATCCGAATATGGTGGAGTGGTTCGTCAAGACCGTGGAGGAACGCAAAAAGGCGCACGGCAACGATACCGCAAAAAAGAGTTGGTAAACATCATGAAAGGAGGAAAAACAATGAAAAAGTTTCTTATGATCCTTTTAAGTTTGATTTTGGGCGCGTCTATGCTCGCGTTTGCCGCCTGCGCGGACAGTACGCCGAACGGAAATACGCTTTCCGACGGCAATGAGCAGACTGCTCCCGAAGAACCGGATACGCCTGCTGGTCCGGGAGAGAGCGATACTCCCGATACCCCTGAAGAACCGGATGTTCCCGTCACGCCGGACACGGACAGCAATATTTTGATCGTTTATTTTTCGGCTTCGGGAAACACCGAAAGAGTGGCGGGCTATATAGCCGATGCGACGGGCGGCGATCTGTTTGAACTTACGCCCGTCGATCCGTATACCGAAGATGACCTCAATTATAATGATCAGAACAGCCGCGTATATCGGGAATACCTTGACGAAAGCCTGCGCGACGTAGAACTCACGGATACTGCGGTGGACGATTGGGAAAACTATGATACCGTATTTCTCGGCTATCCGATTTGGTGGGGCATTGCGGCATGGCCCGTGAACGGTTTTGTAACGGCAAACGATTTTACGGATAAAAATGTTGTCCCTTTCTGCACATCGGCAAGTTCGGGCGTCGGAAATAGCGGGAGATTGCTTGCCGATATGGCGGGTGAAGGCAACTGGATCACGGGGCATCGGTTCCGTTCAAACGTGTCTGAAAGCGACGTGCGCAACTGGCTGGGCGAACTCGGCGTGATCTGATCCGGAGGCGGCGGAATACGGCGGCGACGATATCCCGAAGCCCTCGACGGTCGTCATGCAGTACACAGGGTACAGCGGCTATAATCCGGAAAGGGAACCTGCAACCTTTGTCTGCGTGGGCGATTCGGACGGCATTGCCGACTGGCGCACTATGCAGCGGCGCATTGAAGCGCTCAGAGCAATGGGTGTTCCTACAGAGTTCCATGTCTATGCAGGGTTGGGGCACGGCTTCGGTCTCGGCACGGGAACGGTTGCTGAAGGCTGGTTTGACCTTGCGGTCAGTTTTTGGGAAAGGAATCGGTAAATGCTTATAAAATTATATGCATCAAAAAAAGCCGACGCTTTCTGATTAAAGAAAGCGTCGGCTTTTTTGCTTTGGTGCCGCTGACCGGACTCGAACCGGTACGAAATTTTACTTTCGAGGGATTTTAAGTCCCTTGCGTCTGCCAGTTTCGCCACAGCGGCATATAAAAAATATGGATTTTATTCGCATCGGGCCGTGCGTCGCGCGCAGGAACCTTATTTGAGCGGCTTAATCATTGCTCGTTGTGCCGCGCTCTGCACAGAAAACCAAATGGGGCATGTCTATGCCGTAGTAGTGTTTTACGACTCTTCCGCAAACGGTCATACCGTTGCGCTTTGCTACGTTTTGCGAGGCGAAATTGGTATCGCGGATGATCGTGTAAACGGTATCCAGACCCAAAACATGAAACGCATACTCTTTGCAGGCGACCGCCGCTTCCGTGGCGTAACCCTTGTGCCAGTGCGCGCGCTCGAACAAATATCCCACTTCCGGAACCCGTTTGCCGTTGACGTCCTGCATCGTGATGCCGCATTGCCCGATGATCTCGCCGCTTTCCTTTGATACGGCCGCCCACAGGCCGAACCCGTCCTCGCGGTAGCGCCGCAACTGATTGTTCAGCCATGCCTGCGCCTCTTCGTCCGAAAAAGCGTGTTCGTAGGCGTACATGGTCTCTTTGTCCTGCAAAACGCGGCAAATCGCAGAAAGATCGGAAGGCGTCATTTCGCGCAACACAAGGCGCGGCGTTTCTAAGATTATTTTCATATTCATCGATCGGCAGGGGCTGTCGGCCGCAAACAGCAGTCGGTTTCGCTGCGAAAAAAAGAGCAAAACCTCCCCTTCGGGTCAGCGAAGCGGAGGTTTGAGATTGGAGGCGCCACCCGGATTTGAACCGGGGAGTCAGGGTTTTGCAGACCCTTGCCTTACCACTTGG
>ERZ1106952.219-NODE-219-length-34851-cov-105.523652_pt1 | contig 34851 bp, 26 predicted proteins | sample MGYA00403677_ERZ1106952 | MGnify/ENA primary metagenome ERZ1106952 (study PRJEB35170, sample SAMEA104062415) | human gut metagenome | biome: human gut; feature: human-associated habitat; material: faeces | place: Denmark | collected 2012-05-14 ...
TGAATAAGCTGCAATTTATTTTTTAGTTAAATACTGCGTCGAATGCGATATTCGATGTATTAAAATAATATTTTCAATGAATTATAGCATAGTTTTATCAAAATTTCTAAATATTCACACTTTATTTTGCATTAATTTGCAATAATATTTTCAAAAAAAATCAAATTTTAGGCAAAAACTTAATTTTTTTCAGTTTCTGCCTTTTTTTTGATTCATTTTTTACTGATTTGTTGCGTCGAATATCGCATTCGACGCAGTAAGAAGGTAGTCTTTTTGAAAAAAATAATATTAAATTGGAGGAAGAAGATGACTGATTTCGACATTTATAATATTAATGAAAAGTCATTATATAAAAAATATCCAGCTGTATTAGAACTTTTACTTTTAGATAATACTACAAAAAAGAATATCATATGGGCAACCGAATCATATAAAAGGCGAGGATATAGATTTAATGATTGTATTTCTTTTTTTAATATAACGAATGGAAAGATTGTTCAACCTCGTTCTAAAAAAGTAAAATCAGAACAAATAAGGCGTTCAAAAGATGCTGCTGAAGTTTTCACTCCTTCATGGATGTGTAATAAACAAAATAATCTTATTGATGAAGCGTGGTTTGGTAGAGAAGATGTTTTCAATACTGAAATTAATAATGATTGGGTTGTTAATGAAGAGAAAATAACAATGCCTGAAGGTAAAAATTGGCTAGATTACATTAAAGATACAAGGCTTGAAATATCGTGTGGAGAGGCTCCATATCTTGTCTCAAGATATGATGCTGTTACAGGAAAGCCGATTGAAACAAAAAGACGAATTGGTTTATTAGATAGAAAATTTAGAGTATTAAATGAAAATTGTTCAAGTAATGAGGAGTGGAAAAAGTATGCTTTAGAAGCTTTGAAGTCTGTATATGGTTTTGAATGGCAGGGAGATAACCTCATCTTAGCAAGAGAAAATGTTTTATATACTTTTATCGATTATTACAAAGAAAGATTTAATGAAGAACCTAGTGAGGAACTATTAATAAAAGTTGCCACAATTATTTCTTGGAATTTGTGGCAAATGGATGGAATTAAGTGTGTTATTCCTAATTCTTGTAAAGTTGAAAGAATTGTTCAATGCAAATTATTTGGTGAAGAAGATGTGTTAGAAGCGGGCTGTATTGGATGTAGCAAAGGAACAATTCATGGACATAATGGAATTTACTCCAAAATAATGGATTGGAAAAAAAATAAAAAAATACGATACGTTGACTTGTTGTGAGGTATGAAATAATGAGCGAAAACATGAAGTTTAATTCAACTTTTGAATATAAAGTTATCTATGTATTTAGAATTAATGATAGCAAGCATACTGGTTGCGTGAAAATTGGTGATGCAACTATTCATACATCTAAATCATATACTGATTTCTCCCCTAATTGTCACGAATTAAATTATGCAGCAAGGGAGAGAATTGATTCATATACCTCAACAGCAGGTATTATTTATGAATTACTATATACAGAAATTGCAATATATAATAACGATAAAGGAAAATTAAAAGCATTTCGAGATCATAAAGTTCATGATGTATTAAAAAGAAGCGGTATTGAAGTAAAGAAATTTGAAACAAATAAAGTACAAAATGAATGGTTTAAATGTGACCTTGAAACAGCAAAAAAAGCAATTAAAGCTGTAAAAGATGGTAAGACTGCATTAAATTCTTCTCAAATTTCAAATGATAAGAATCCTATTATCTTTAGACCAGAACAAAAAGAAGCAATTAAAAAGACTATTGCTAGATATAAGAAAGATACTAAGATGTTATGGAATGCAAAGATGCGCTTTGGCAAAACATTAACCGCTCTTGAAGTAGCTAAGCAAATGGGATTTAAGAGAACAATTATTATTACTCATCGACCTGTTGTTAGTGATGGGTGGTTTGAGGATTTTAATAAAATCTTCTATGATAAAACTGATTATTTCTTTAGCTCAAAAACTAAAGGGGAAACAATTGGCAATTTATTAAAACACAATAATAATTTTGTTTATTTTGCTTCTATGCAAGACTTAAGAGGTTCAGATAAAGTTGGTGGGTGCTTTGATAAGAATGATGATATTTTTAAAATCGACTGGGATTTTGTTGTAGTAGATGAAGCACATGAAGGTACTAAGACAATACTTGGCAAAAATGTTCTTCAAGCAGTAATAAAAGAAGAAAAAAATGATTCTCATAAAACATATGTACTTGAACTTTCTGGTACACCATTTAATTTGCTAACAGATTTTGAACAAGAAAGCATTTATACGTGGGATTATATTATGGAGCAGGAAGCTAATAGTACTTGGGATAAGTATCATTTTGGTGACTCTAACCCATATGAAGAATTACCTCGCATGAATATATTTACGTATCATCTTGAGAAAAGCTTACCTGTTTACATTGATGTTATGGATAAAGCATTCAATTTTAAAGAATTCTTTAGGATATGGACTGGCGATGGCAAAATAGATGGTAAACCTATTCCAAAAGGAGTTTCAAAAGGGAATTTTGTTCATGAGCAAGATATAAAAGCCTTCTTGGATTTAATATGTAAGAAAGATGAAATAACCAATTATCCTTTTTCTACCAGTGAGTATAGAAACTTCTTTAGGCATTCACTTTGGGTAGTTCCAGGTGTTAAAGAAGCTAAAGCTTTATCAGCATTATTGAAAAATCATCATATATTTAAAAACTTTACTATTGTAAATGTTGCGGGTGATGGTGATGAAGAAATTGATACAAGTGATGCATTAAATGCTGTCAAAAAGGCAATGTCAGATTGTCCTGATACAACTTATACTATTACTTTATCTTGTGGTAGATTAACAACTGGTGTATCAGTGCCTGAATGGACTGCTGTATTAATGCTCGCTGGTACTTATTCAACAGCTGCATCTCAATATTTACAAACAATATTTAGGGTTCAAACTCCTGCAAATATTAATGGTAAGTTTAAAGAAGAATGTTATGTTTTTGATTTTGCACCAGATAGAACATTAAAGATGGTAGCTGAATCAGTTCAATTATCAGCAAGAGCAGGTGCAAATAATGCAGTAGCAGAACTAACATTAGGTAAATTTTTAAATTATTGTCCTGTTATTTCTATAGAAGAATCTAACATGAAGGAATACAAGGTAGCGGAATTATTACAAGAACTTAAGAAAGCATATGCAGAACGTGTTGCTCGTAATGGTTTTGATGACCCTAAGATATATAATGATGAATTATTAAAACTCACTGAAGTTGAATTAAAGGAATTTGAAAACCTTAAGGCAATTATTGGTGCATCAAAACAAACAAAGAAAACTGGAGAAATTGACATAAATATAGAAGGCTTTAGTAATGAGGAAACTGAAGAGGAAAATAATCTTAAGAAAAAGCCTAAAAATGAACTTACTGAGGAAGAAAAAGTAAGACTAGCTGAGTTAAAAGAAAAACGAAAAAATAGAGATTCAGCTATTTCTATTCTAAGAGCAATCTCTATTCGTATGCCACTTCTAGTTTATGGTATGGATATTGATATAGCTGTTGATGTTACTATCGATAATTTTACAAATTTAATTGATGATGTGTCTTGGGAAGAATTTATGCCTAAAGGTATAGATAAACAAATGTTTAAAAAATTCTCTAAATACTATGATAAGGATATCTTTGTTGCAGCATCAAGAAGAATTAGATATATTGCTAAAACTGCTGATGAGTTAGAGCCTACTGAAAGAGTAAAGAAAATAGCTAGTTTATTTGCAACATTTAAAAATCCTGATAAAGAAACAGTTTTAACTCCATGGCGAGTAGTAAATATGCATATATCACAGACTTTGGGAGGATATTGTTTCTATGATGATAAATTTGAAAATGTACTTGATGAGCCTAGATATGTAGATCAAGGTGATGCAACTAGGGATACTTTCAATAATCCTGATGCAAACATTCTTGAAATCAATTCTAAGACGGGACTCTATCCACTTTATGTGACTTACAGCATTTATATGGCAAAAATTGAAAAACAAGATCTTGATTTTGAAGAAAAACTTAAAATCTGGAATGACATTGTTTTAAATAACATTTATGTCATTTGCAAGACTCCTATGGCTAAGGCTATCACGAGAAGAACTCTTCTTGGATATAGAAAAGGAAAGATGAATGCCCATGCTTTCGATGATTTAATCAATCAAATGAAAGAAAAACAAACTCAATTAATACAAAAAATTAAAACTCCAAGCTTTTGGAACAAAGGAGGTAATGAAATGAAGTTTAACGCAGTAGTTGGTAATCCACCTTATCAAATTGAAGGCGGTTCTGGTGGAAGTAACGATGCTCCAATTTATCAATTATTTGCTACTTTTGCAGAAAACCTAAAAGCTAATTGCATATCTTTAATAATGCCGTCAAGATGGTTTGCTGCAGGTCGTGAAAACTTACTTGGTGAATTCCGCTCCAGAATGATTAACAATAGCAGCCTTGAAAAGTTAATTGTGTTTCCCAACGCTACAGATATTTTTACAAATGTAGAAATAAAAGGTGGTATATGCTATTATCTTATAAATAATAATTACAATGGAAAGTGTTGCTATATTTTGCATGAAAATTCTTCAATTATTGAATCGATAAGAGATTTGACAACATTCGATATAATTATTCGTAACCCTCAATTATCAAAAATAGTACAAAAAATAGTCAAATTTAAAAACGCAAGATACGTCGATTCTATTATATCAAATGATACACCTTTTGGCATTTCGTCTAATCCAAAGTCAAGTAAGAAGAACCCGATGAAAGTTTATGAAGATTGTAATTCGCACCACAATACAAAGTTGTATTATATTGAAAAACTAGTTAGAAAAGTTGGATATGTTGATAGAACTTATATTACTAAAAACTCTAAATATATTGATAAATGGAAAGTATTTGTACCAGGTGCAGGAGGTTCTGGAAACGACCCATATGTTTTAGGAAAACCTATCGTTGCTCCTTCTAATTCTGTTTGCTCACAATCATTTTTATTTGCTGCATTTGATGATGATATACAAGCTAATAATTTCAAATCATATTTGCTAACAAAATTTTTTAGAGCATTGGTTTCTGCTATTAAAATATCTCAATCAGCACCTAATCGAGTATATAAATTTGTACCTATTCAGGATTTTACAAATAGTTCCGATATTGATTGGTCTAAGTCTATTGCAGAAATTGATAAGCAACTTTATAGTAAATATAATTTGACACAAGGTGAAATAGACTTTATTGAAAGTAAAATTAAACCTTTGGTTTAAGCCTAAAAGGAGAGTCATATGAGTTTATATGAAATTATAAGTTTAATTATTGGTGGCCTATGAGCTATTGCAACAACTTCAGCTGTAATTGTCGCACTCTGGCAAACAAAATACGCAAATAAAAATAAATTAAATGCTACTTTTTGGAAAATAATATAGTTGTTAATCCAAACTTATACACATCAAAAAAATATGTTGGATTAAGTATAACAAATATAGGAAATAAAAAGGTAATTTTATCGTCATGGGGTATAATGGTGAGTCGTAATGAATCAATAATGATTTTAACTGATGCATCAAGTTTTGAAAATGCTGATTATTTTGATAAAGCTATTTCTAAGAAAACACCTTATTTGTTAGAAACAGAAGAAAATGTATGCTTTTTGTATCCAAAAGAAATGTTTTTAGAACTAGTGAAAACAAATATTGAATCTGGAAAAATAGATAAATTTAAAAAGATTTGTTTTTATGTTAAAGATTCAACAAATAAAACATATAAAATTAAAAGTTATAAAAAAGCCTTAGAATATATTTCTTAAAATAAAAATAAATAACATATATAAAACAACCTCACTCTTGAGCTACTAACTCTTGGATGAGGTTTTCTTTTGGTTTGGAGCATTAGAAATAAATCCCTAATTTAAATGTCCATTAATCCATTTTTTTACCATGCTTTGATTTCTTGACCATTATTATCTTTAGCACTGCCACATAAGATAATTATAAAATCGATAAAACCAATTAAAGAAGGAATTAATGTCCAACTAAATAATAACATGAGAACTCCTGATGTTGTTTTTCCCATATAGAAACGATGAATTCCAAATCCACCTAAGAAAAATGCAAGTAAAGCGCAGACTGCTCTTGATTTATCAGAAACATTATAAGAAGTACTAGAAGCAAATGATTTTAAATCATTAGAAACATTAATAGTTACTTCTTTTTCTTTGTTTTGTTTAGCACCACATTTTGGGCAAAAAATAGCATCATCATTAATTTGTCCACCGCATTTAATACAATATTTCATATTATTTACCTCAAAGGTATTATATTTTAATTCTATTAAAGATGATAGTAATTTATAGTACTTTATTTTTTTTCTTTATCGTTTATAATTAAATTATAGGTGAAAGATATGCTAATTAATTTTCAAATAAAAAATTTTTGTTCATATAAAATGAATGCAGAATTATCATTTGTTTCTAATGCAAAAATAAAAAATAATAAAGATCACGAAGTGAAATTAAAAAAAATTAATGTTTTAAAGAATTGTGCTTTATATGGAGCTAATGCTTCAGGTAAATCTAATATTATTAAGGCTTTATCTTTTATGAAAAAGATGGTTTTAAATAAAAGTGATTATATGGACTTTTCTTTTAAAGGAAATGAAAATACTCCGACTACATTTACCATAGTATTTTCTAATAATGAAAATATATATGAATATAGTTTTTCTCTTTTAAATAAAAAAAATCTTTTTGATAATTATAAAATCGTTAAAGAATCTTTACATAAAATAAATAATAATAAAAGTGAATTAATTTTTAATCTTGAACAAGATAAAAATGTTTTTTCAAAGAAATTTTTAAAAATAACTTATTTTAAAGCTTACATTTCTGGATATAAAAGAATTAATAATCAATTATTTTTAGCGTATATTTCTGATGTTGATAAGACTATTGATAATGAAGAAATAAATACCGCTATTAGATGTACTTATAATTTTTTTAAAGAAGAATTAGTTATTCTATCTAACGATAATAATTTTAATTTAGTTAATTTAACTAATCTTGATAATTTATCATTATATTTAAAAAAATTTGATACTGGAATTGAATATTTAGATTTTATTAATTGCTCTTTTGATGAAATTAATGAAAGTGTAAATAATGAAATTCTTAATAAATATATTATTGAAGCAAGACAAAATAATCAAAAATCTTTTTGCATTTTTAATAAAGATAAATTATTTTGTATTGATTTAGAAAATAATGTTTTTAAAAAATTAGTGTGTAAACATCGAAATATTAATAATGTTTTTAATTTAGGTAATGAAAGTGAAGGAACAGTTAGAATTATCTTTTTAATATCAATGCTATTTGAAGATAGTTTAAAAGATAAAGTTTATGTAATTGATGAAATTGAAAGAAGTATTCATCCTTTGTTAAGTCCTAAATTAATTTTAGAATTTCAAAATTTAAATAAAAATAATCATAAGCAATTATTATTTACTACTCATCTTGTTTCATTAATGGATGAAGTTTTAAGAAGAGACGAAATCTATTTTTGTTCAAAAAATAAATATGGAATTTCTTCAATTGAATCTTTATTAGAGTATGCTAGTAGATTAGATCCTAATATTAGCAAAAAATATTTAGAAGGTAGATTTGGAGCAATTCCTAATTTAATGGTTGATTTATAATGGCTTTGACAGTTTCTTCTTTGAAAAGAAAAATTGGTAATAAATTAGATGCTAGAGTAATTTATTTTCTGTATGAAGGTAAAAATACAGAGCCTCTTTTTATTGCACCTTTTATTGAAAATTCAAATTATATTAATAGTCAAGAAATTTGTTTTAAACAATTTTCAAAAACAGAAAACGATGAAGGAAGAACTAGTGTAGAGCAACTAGTAAAATTAGCATTTTCATATAAAGAAAATCATGATAATTTTAAAAAAAATTACGATAAAATAATTATTGTTTTTGATTTAGATGTTTATAAAAATAATCAATTAAGAATGAATGACATTATTTCTCTTGGTGATAAAGATATTATTTTTGCTTATACAAATCCTTCGATTGAATTATTTTTGTTATTAACAATTAAAGGTTCTTATGAAAAAATAATTAAACCAAATGAAAAAGAAATATTAGAAAATAACTTTATCAATGGAAAAAGATTTGTTAATTATTTGTTCTCTGAATTAACTCATATTAATTCTAAATCTGAAAAAGGTGAAGTAAGTTTATTATCAAATAATTTTGAAATTGCCATTGACCAAGAAAAGAAGTTTTTAAATCATTATATTGATTTAGCTTCTTTTAAATTAACCTCAAATTTAGGATACGTGTTCGAAAAAATTAAAAACTTAGATTTTAACATAAATTATTTTTTTACATTTAAATAATTTTTATTTTACTTTATTATTTAATTAAAAGAGGGTTTAAATGATGAAGTATTATATTTATCAGACTAAAGAAAAAAAGTATGCAGTAAAAAAAGAAGGAAGTAAAAGAGCACTTAAAGTTTTCGATAATAAAATTGATGCCTTGAAATACGCTCAAGGTTTAGCAAATAAAAATAATGGTCAAGTTGTTGATCAAACTCTTGTTAAAGAAATTAGTAAAAAATTAAAGAAAACTAAACATCCTTTTTTAGTTGTATTAGTTATTATTTTAGTTATTTGTCTTTTAGGTGGCTTTACTTATTATGGATATAAAAAAGGCTTCATTAATTTAGATTTTTTAGAGCGTGGTAGTAATAATCATCAATATGAAAATGTTACAAGTGGTGTTGTTTATGATGATTTTCAAATTCATATTATGCAACTTGGTAACAATAAAAATGGTGATGCAATTTATATTAAAGCTGGTGAAAAAAACATTTTAATTGATGCAGGAACTAGTAATATTGATCAACTTCAAAATTATATAAATACCTGTAATCTTGATGAAAATAAAAATCCTATTAAAGTAGATAAGTTTGATTATGTTATAGTTACTCATTCTGATTTAGATCATATTGAAGGTTTTACTTCCTCTAATAGTATGTTTGATCGTTATAAAATAGATACAATTATTGATTTTAAAACAGAAAAAGCGGAAGTAAATGATAAAGGTAAAAAAACTAAATATGGTAGTTATGTTGAATCAAGAAAACGAGCAGAAGTTAAAGGTAGTAAACATTATTACGCTAGTGATTTATTTCAAGATGAAGAAAAAAGAGTTTTTACTTTAAAAGAAAATCTTACTATGGAAATTATGTATAACAAGTATTATACAGAAACATCAAATGAGGAAAATAATTATTCAGTTGTTACCATGTTTAATTATAATAATCATAAATTCTTATTTACTGGTGATTTAGAAAAAGATGGTGAAGAAGCTTTTGCTAATTATTATAAAAATACTTTAGGACAAGTTGATTTTTATAAAGCAGGACATCATGGCTCTAAAACTTCTTCAAATAAAGTCTTGTTAGATTTAATTAAACCAAAGATTTGTGCTGTTTCGTGTTCGGCGGGTAATAGTGAATATACTCCTAATTATAAAAATGTTTTTCCAGCCCAAATTTTTGTCGATAACATTGCTCAATATACAGATAATGTTTATGTTACATCTATGGGAATGGATGATAAAGAAAAACCAATTAATGGTAATATTATTGTTTCTTGTAATGGTGAAGATGTTTCGGTGGCTTCCACAGGAAAAGAAAGTGATAATCAAGATACAAGTAATGGACCAATTAAATTAAAAGATTCTCTTTGGTTTAATAAAGAAATCTATGTTGTTGATACAGGTAAAAAAGATTCTGAAAATGGAGGGAATATTTATAATTTTGTTTCTATAGCAAAAAAGAAAGATTATTATAATGAATCAACACCTAACGCTATTAAAGTTCCTTTTAGAGTTTGGCCTAATTAGATTTAGTTTTATATTCTCTAGGTGACATATTATATTTTTTCTTAAATGTTTTATTAAAACAAGAAATGCTATTATAACCTACATCATTGGCAATTTCTAAAATGCTTTTATTTGTTTTTAGCATTAAAACAGCGTTTTCTAAACGGATATCTTGAATATATTCATATGGTGACATTTTAAAAATTGTATTAAATAATCGATTTAAACTTGCTTCTGAAATAAAGCATAATGAAGCAAGTTTTTTTATGGTAATTGTTTGACTATAATTAGCGTTAATAAAATTAATCGCGGGAATTAATTTAGAATATTCATCATTTTTAATGTTAACATTATTATTTTTAATAGCCATTCTTTTATGAAATAAAATGAGAGTGGAAGTTAATAAAGCAATAATTTCTAAATAGTTTTTTTTACCTTCACTTGCTTCAAGAATAATTTGCTCAATAGTTTGATAAAGAAAAAAATTATCGTTTTGTGAAAAAATAGGCGGATAAAAATAATTATTATTATCTAAAGAGTTAATCAATTGTTCAGCATTTTTGATACGTCCACTGAAAAGATTTTCAAGTGAGATATATAAAAAACTCCATTCTGTTTTTTCGCCTTTTAAAGATTGTGCACTATGCATGATTTGTGGATAAATAATAGAAATACATGGAGCAGTAAAAGAATAAATTTTTCCATTAATATGGAATGTGCCTCTTCCTTTTTTACAAATTCCAATTTCAAAAAAATTATGTGAATGTAAAAAATTGTATTCATCATCTAAAGTATGAATCCAAAGTGTTTTATTTGGATAAATAGGTGATGCTTGAGAAAAATCCATTGTTTCATAAATTTCTTTCACTGATTGGATTTGCTCATTTTTTGATTTAATTTGATTAGAATTGTTCATATACAACATTTTATAATAAAAATGTAAAGAGGTAAAGCGGTTACATTATGAAAATGAAAAGAATTACAAAAGAATTATACTTAAAAGCCTTACAGGGAAGATTTATTGGTTGCTTAATAGGAGTTCCGGTTGAAAATTATTCAATTCAAAGAATGCAAGAACTTGCTAAAAAAGGAAATCAAGATTTTCCAATTAGGAATTTTTGGAAAGTTGTAGATCGTGAAAACGATATTCAATATGGTGTTTCACCTAGATATAAATTTTCTTTAGATAAAATCAATCAAGTAGAAGTTGATGATGATATTACATATACAGTCTTAAATACATTATTACTTGAAAAATATGGATTCAATTATACTAAAGAGAATTTAAAAGAGTTATGGCTTGATTTACTTCCTTATGCATGTACAGCTGAAGATGTTGCTTTACAAAATTTAAAAAAAGGAGTTCCAGTTAATCGAATTAAAACAAATTTAGAAATGACTAATTTAATTGGAGCGGCAATTAGAGAGGATGTGTTTGGTTATGTTTGTCCTAATGATCCTCAAAAAGCATTTAATTTAGCTTATACAGATTCTTCATTCACTCATAGTGGTGACGGCTTATTAGGTGGACAACTTGTTAGTGCCGTTATCGCTTGTGCTTTTCACCATGATAATCCGTATTATGCTTTTCTTGAAGGTATGACTTATTTACCAAAAGATTCAAAATTATATCAAGAATTAAATCTAGCAAATAAAAATATTAGTCATATTCACAATTATTTAGATGCCAGAAAATATGTTGATGAGCATTATCAAGGCATGGATTGTGTTCATATTATTAACAATATGGTGTGCTTATTATTCGGTTTATATTTAGGGCAAAATTCTTATTTAGATGCTATTTCAAATACTATTTCTATTGGTTTAGATAACGATTGTACAGGAGCTACTGCTGGAAGTATTGCAGCAATTTGCTTTGAAAATGTTGATGAATTTTTAACTAAAAAAATTGGTGATAGAGTTTTAACCTATTTAAAAGGTTATGAAGTCATGTCAATAAATGATTTAGCTGAAAGAATTTATAAATTATATGAAAGGATACAAAATGAAAAAAAATAAATTATTATTAATTGCTTTATCGATGATTTTAATAAGTTGTGGAGGTGCTTCTTCAAATGATACTTCTCAAAATAGTTCATCTTTTTCAACTAGTGAAGATTTAACTGGATATGATTATAAGATTTCAAAAAAAGATTATTATGATAAAGTATATGCGGGAATTCAAGCAGAACTTTGGGGTAATTTTACAGGTTTACCAGTTGAATTTCATTTTATAGATGCACCATGTCAAAATGATAGAATTGAATGGGTTGTTTCTAATAGTTATGTTACTGATGATGATACTTCTATTGAATATGTCATGTCACATATGATGGAAGTTAATGGAGTGGATTCTATTACTTATCAAGATATTGCTGAAGAATGGGTAAATCACATTAATGATTATATTTGGGAAGGTAACTTAGCTAGTAGAAATTTAATGAGTCAAGGTTATATTCCACCTTTAACAGGTAGCAAAAAATATAATTCAGCATATCGAGCAATTGATGCGCAAATTGAATGTGAAATTTTAGGTCAGCTTACTCCAGGTATGAAATTAAATGCTAAAGAAAGAGGAGCGTGGTGGGCTAAAGTTGTCGCAGATGATATTGCCGTTGAATGTACTGCCTTTTTTACAAGTTTGGTTTCAGAATTGTTTTTTGCTAAAGATACAGTAGAAGCTATTAAAAATGTTCTTGCTTTATTTGATAATCAAAGAATAAATGAAATGGTTAATGATGTTTTGAATTTGAAACAACAAACATCATCTTGGAGAGAAGCTAGATACGCTTTATATCAAAAATATTATTTAAATAATCCTGGTCGACCACGAAATTATCTTGATTCAGAAATTAATTTTGTCATGGTAATCCTGGCTTTAGTATATGGAGAAAACGATTTTGATAAAACAGGTCAAATTGCTTTACTTGCAGGATTTGATAATGACTGTACAGCAGCGACAAGTTGTTTAATGTTAGCAACAATGTTAGGATACGATGCTTTACCTGAAAATTTAAGAAAGCAAACTGGAGATATGTATATTAATACAAATAGACCTGGTTTACCTTCAATTAAAATATCTGATTATGCAAATAAAATTTGTTCTTTAGGTTATCAAGCTATTATTAATAAAGGTGGCAAAGTTGATGATGAATATGTTTATATTAAAGATGGATCTCATCAAGGAAATGAAAATATTAATGAATATGTGAAGTTTTCTTCTTTAGATGATTATTCATTATCTTTAGATGGCTATCAAAAAATATATGATAACTCATATGATTACAATATTTATTCATCTTCTAAAGTAAATGATAAATTATCCTTTAAAGTTAATGGGACTGGTTTTGCTTTAATTGGTCAAGCAAATTTGTCTGGTGGTGATGTTGAAGTTGATGTAGATGGAAAAAAATATATTACAACTTTAAATCTTAATCCAACTATGACTTTAGGTGAATATGTTAATGATATAAATAAACATACTATCTTAAGATTATCTAATCTTGAAAATAAAGAACATACAGTTACTATTACTTCTTTAGATAATGAAATTCATACAATTGTTGGGATTGAAACTTATTTAGAAAAAGATGAATTCTATACCTCTGAAGGTGTTAATTTTTCATTAGCAAGTAAAAGTAAAGCTATTACAAGTGTTAATAATCCTCGTGGAGGAGGAAATAAATCTATTAATGTCATTAAAGATGGTAAATATTTTAAAGATGAAAATGATTTAGCTAATCAATATGATACATTCTTAGGTTATTCAGGAACTACTTTAGTAAGTCATGACTTTGAAGATTATTTTGGAATTGAATTTGAACAAGATGTAGAAATTAGTAAAGTTGTTTTCCAAGAAGGAGGACACTTTAATGGTGGAGGATGGTTCAGTAATGGATCTCTTCGCTTAGAATTAAAAATTAATGGAAGTTGGGTTAAAAAAGATTTTCAACTTTCGCCAGAATATCCAAATAGTAATAATATGCAAGATTTTTCTAAAGGTGGAGAAATGTTTACATTTACCTTTGATAGAACTTCTTGTGATGGATTTAGAGTAATTGGTAATCCTGGTGGATATCAAAAATTAACATCTTGTGGTGAACTTGAGTGTTATAGATAGGAGCTAATATGAACAAAAAGATTTTATTTTTACCTCTTCTTTTATCTTGTACTTCATGTGGAAATACGACTAGTAATGTTATTAGATTTATAAATAATGAAGTTTATTGTCAAAAAAATGTTGAATCTGATAATGAAGGTATTAAATTTGATGGTTTTACAAAAATTTATAGTAAAGATGCTTCCAGAAGTATAACATATGGAACATATTTAAAAGGATCGACTTTATCATATAAATTTAAATCTAAAACTATTTCTATTTATGGTTATAAAGGAATCGAAGGTGGTAATGTTTCTATTTATATTGATAATAAAGCAATTGGAAATTATTCTTGCATAGATACTAGTGAAAAACAAAGTGCTTTAATTTGTAAAATTGATAATTTAACTGATGATTATCATGAATTAAAAATTAAAGTTTCATCAGAAAATAAATGGGTTGCAATAGATTATTTAAGCGTTGAAATACCTTTTTCTGTTTATCAAAAATATTATAATTATGCCTTAGTCGGGGATATTATTACTTCTAGAGCAAATCCAACTGGTGGAGGTAATAAAGATTTAAATACTATTAGAAGTGAAAAAATTTACCCAATTGGTGTTGGGGGATTTGGTTCAATTCAATATGATTCATTTACTAAACCTGGAGAAAATGTTTTCTATATGGGATATACATTTAATGAAATTATTCCTATTAATAAATTTATTTATCAAGCTGGTGATACTTGGGCAACTGGTGGATGGTTTAAAAATGGATTAAAAATAGAAGCATTGATTGATGATGAATGGATTAATGTGACACCAACAAACAAAAATTTATATCCAATTAGTGATAAATATGATGATTTTATTAAGAATAATATTTATTATTTCTATTTTGAAAATTTGTTAGCTAAAGGAATTAGAATTATTGGTGATGCCGGTGGAAGCGATAATTTTGTTTCAGTTTCCCAATTAGAAGTTTATTGTTCAAAAGACGCTAAATCTTGCGCAGAAGGCGCAATGTATACAGATGAAATTCATTTTGAGTAGAGAAAGGAGCAAAAATGAAACGTGTACATTTATTATCATTAGCTTTATTATCATTATGTACCTTGTCAAATAGTACAATCAAAGCTAATGCTGCAACTGATGGATTTACCTTTTTAAAAGGTCAAGAAGGAACAGATTATGTTCTTGAAGATGGAAAACTTACTACAAAAAGTGGAGGAAGTGTTTTATTAGAAAGTGAAAATGAATTTTCTTCCTTTCATTTAAGTTTTTCTTCTGTGACAAAAGAAGCTTATGATTATAATTTACAGTATGGCTTTATTATTAATGGCTCTTATAATAATGAATTATTAAATGGCACTTTAATTAAAACTTATTATAATAATGGTGGACTTGAACTTGAGTATGGATATTATACCGATGGTGTATATGATTATATGTCAAGATGGAGATGTGATTATTATTGTAAAGATACTGATATAATGACATGGGATATTTATGTTGTTGAAAATACAGTTTCTGTTTTAATTAATAATTGGGGAATTTGCACATTTTATACTTTACAAGATTCAGGCAAAACATATTTATACACTAATAATATGAAAACTGATACTTTATTTACCAATATCAGTATTGAAAATATTACAGGTAAAATTGGGAAATATTTACTTCGTGAACAATGGAAAGGAATTAATTGTTTTCTTCCACTTTCCACTTGGAGAAGCGACAATTCCTTTACTTTAACTTTACCAAATGATTTGTTGTTAGATGATATATTGGAATTAAAATTGCTTAGATTAACTACAACTGATACTGGCTGTAATCAAACTGCTAATTTATATTTAAATGATGAATTATTAGGTAAATGGGAAACTCTTCAAATTTCAGCAAACGATTATTTAGATGCTATTTTTGATATTGATTTAAGTAAAGTAAATTCTAAAACTTTAAATTTTACGATTAAAGATCTTGAAGGTGAATTTTGTGCAAGTAATTATCGCTTGGTATATAAAACAAATAAAGATGTAAATTATATTATTGCTGATTCTTTATTATATGGCTCATCAGTATCTGAAACTAAACATAATGTTGCTGGTATAAAAGCTTGGGAAGGTGATAAAGTTGGTTTTATTAAAAGAGGTGAAGAAAATAGATTAACATATATTGGTATTAAACCAGGAGAATGTAGTTATGAATTTAATTTACCAACTATCACTAAAAAAGATGATATTACATATAATTTTGAAAACACTAAAAAACACGATGTTAATTTGTTAGATTATGTAGAAATTTCTCAAAATACAGTTTTTGATTATTATAATGAGTTCTGGGTTGAAAAAGATAAATTAGAAAGTAATGTTTTAACTTTAGATAATGATAACATTGAAAAAAATTGGTATGTCGATCTTTTCATTCCTCTTCAAAGTTTAGGTGAAACTAATAATTATAAATTAACTGCAACTGGTAAAATAACAACAATTAAACATGATGCATATTTATTAAATTTTGATACTCAAGGCGGTTCTTCAATTGAAAGTGTTGAATATGGAGTTAATGATAATACTATTAAACCAACTGATCCAGTAAAAGAAGGCTATCAATTTGAAGGTTGGTATATTACTCCTGATTGTGAAAAAGGAGATGAGTTTATATTTGGTTCACCATTACTTAATGATACAACAATATACGCGAAATGGGTAAAAGCAATTGATTTAGACTTATTTAAAAATGTTGAATTAAAAGCAGGATTATCATTTACTTACAAAACTAATGATAAAAAAGAATATTATAATTTTAGAGATATTTCATTATATGTTCAATATGAATTTGACTATTCAAATGCTGAAAATGTTGAAGAAACAGGATTGTTTGTTACATCTGATAAATTTGATTTTACTCAAGGAATAGAAAATTTACCTGAAAATAAATCAATCAAATCAGTTAATAAAAATAAATTAAATGAATATGTTCTTGAACTTGAAAATGTGCCAGTTGATTATACTAAATGTAATGCGACAATTAAGGCGGTAAGCTATGTTAAAGTTGATGGCAAATTCTATTTTTCAAAAATAAGAGAAGAATCAATTATTTCAATGTTTACAAAATATCAAGCAATGGCAGAATATAAAGATATTGCAACAAGTGCTTTAAAAGAAATTAATGAGGCTAAATAGAAAATGAAAAAATATTTTAAACCTTTATTAGATGTTGAATATATTTTCTTTGAAGAAGCAATGTGTACATCATCAATAGTGGATAATCCATTTTCAAAAGTAGATGATGTAAGAAATTATGGAGATTTATTTTAATGAAAAAATTAATATTGTTATTATTGCCTTTAATGTTTCTAGTTGGTTGTCAAAATACTAATACAAGTGATACTACAACTGAAAATGTTACCACTTCTCAAACAACAACTTCAGAAACTGAAACAAGTGTTAAATTACCTGCTATTTGATTAAAAGTCCTACGAAAGTAGGATTTTTAATTTAAAAATAACATAAACTTAATATTTTAATTGAAAATTTTTAATATTTTTTAAAAAATTATTTAATTAATAGTTTTTTTTCTGCATGTGAAAATTTAAAAATTCTTGATGTTATAGTATAATAAAATTGAAATTAAAGTTTTAACAAGGAATATTCTAAATGCCTAAAGTAAATTTTTTAAAAGTTAACTGTCAAAAACAAACTCTTCAAAAAATAATTAAATTAAAAACAAAAAAATGCTGTACTTTTTTAGAATTGTCTGATTCTGAAAAAAAAGATGTTTTAGAATATATTAATAATAAAAATCTAGATATTAAAATTTTCGGGTATAAATGGTTTGATATTTTAGCATCTAAATTTTATGTTGATGAGTATTTTATTGATAAAGAAAATATTGGTTTAATAGGAAAAAATAGAAAAGAATTTAATGATTTTGATTTATTTTATAATTATATAAATGGAGACATATATACTGATATGTGTTTTTATGGTTATGTTTTTTCAAATGATGAAATCTTTAGATATAATATAGATAAAAATAAGTTAAATTTCGATTCTTTTATTAAAAGAACAATTGATGATTGTTCATATGACAAATTAATTGCTGAAAAAAATGAAAATAATAAAATCAATTTTGAAAAAACAAAATCCATGTTTAAATGGCTTAAACAGGGCAAATCAATTTTATCATATAATGATTTGGAAGATAAATATAATAAATTTATAGATAAATATAATGTTTATGAAGCTAAAAATATTTTCTTTTCATTTGTTATTCAAAAACAAAAAGAGACAATCAAAAAAATATTAATAGAATTTTTTTGCAAGCATAATGATTTTTATGATGGTCTTACTTTTGATGATATTTTATTAAATTATGGAAAGGAATCCGCTTTATATGTGATTAACAATTTTGAAAAAAAATGTTGTTATAATACAAAACGAAATATAATTAATAAATTTAAAAAACAATTAGAAATTTATGAATGCAAAGAATTTGAATTTTCACGAAATATAAGTTTTAATGAGAACTATCAATTATACATTGTAACAAATAATTACTACAATAATGAATTAAGTTTATGTCTCAGCAATACAATGTATTTTTTTTCTTTTAATGATTTGGTTAATTATATAAATGGTGATTTACAAAATGCTAATTTATTAGAAGCTCCAATTGATTCTAAAAGAATTTTAAAATATAAAGTTAATGAAAGTACCATTTTTCCAAGACTATTAAATTTCTTTGAATATAATGTTTCTAAATACTTTGAAAATGATAGTTTTTATGTTAAACAAACATGGCTTGATAAAGATAAAAAAGTTATTTTATCTCATACAGAAAATATGAAAAATTTTTTTGATTTTGTTCATTTTTTAAAAAGTGATTTATCTAATGCCGATTTGTTAATGTGTGATGGAATTAGTAATATAAAACTTATAAATAATATTAAACTGGATAACATCAAAATTAAAAGCAATGATGAGCTAAAACTTGGAATTAATATAGTAAAAGAGTTAGATAGTATTGAAAAAATAATGTTTGATATAACTAAAAATAATGAATTAGAAACGAAGAAAATATTAGACCTAAATAGAATAGACTATGAAGAATTTGATTGTAATGTATCTTATGTGTCTGATATACATTTGTCATGTAAGTTTGAAGAGTATAATTGTATAACGCAAAATGATAAAGAATTTGTTATTAGAAAAATTACTAATACTCTTATTAAGGAATCATCGATGATTAACATTATTGCCGGTGATACATCTAGTGATTTTGAAACTTTTAAATTATTTATAAGCGAATTATTATTAAAACCTACATTAAATCATTATTTTTTTTCCTTAGGAAATCATGAATTATGGGGGTTCAAAAATAAGAAATATAATGAAATTATTGAAATATATAAAAATTTGTTTTCTTGTAATGCTCAAATGCATTTAGTTTATAATAATATTTTTTACTATATGAATAATCGTTGGAATGAAATATCGCAAAGTGAATTACTTGATATTGAATCATCAAAACTTAAGAAAAAATTGATAGGATCAAAAGTAATTATTTTTGGCGGTATCGGTTACGCAGGAAAAAATTATGAATTTAATGCTGATGCTGGATTATATGAAGGTGCGATGTTGAGAGTAGAGGAAATCAAGGAAAGTAATTTATTTTTTTCATTATATGAAAAAGTGACTGATGCTTCAATTGGAATGAATCTTATTGTAGTAACGCATATGCCATTAAAAGATTGGACCGAAGATACTTGTGGGAAAAATGGTGTTATTTATATTAATGGTCACACTCATAAAAATTATTTTTATTATAATGAACATAAACGAATTTATGCAGATAATCAAATTGGTTATAAAAATAAAAATATTAAATTTAAAAAGTTTTCTGTTAACCTTTCCTTTGATTTGTTTATAAATTATAAAGATGGAATTTACAATATATCTAGAAATGATTATGAAAAATTTTATGCAGGAATCAATGAAAAAATAACATTTACAAAAGAATTTAAGAAATTGTACATGCTAAAAAAAGAAGGAGTTTATATGTTTCTTTTACAGTCAACTTCTGGAAAATTACAAATTCTTAATGGAGGGTCAATAAAAAATGTTGTCGATCATGATATTAATTATTTTTATGAAAACATTAATATTTATTCAAAACTTCTTAAAAATTTTTTATCTAAGTATAATAAAATTCAAAAAGATTTAGCTTATTATGTAAAAAAAATTGGTGGTAATGGAAAAATTCATGGTTGTATAATCGACATTGATTATTTTAATCATATATTCTTAAATCCTTTGGATGGAAAAATAACACCATATTATGCTAATTCGATAATTGACAAATATGTTTATGAAAATCTCCCAAGTCTATTAAAATATGAATGTCCAAATTTGTTTTGCAATTATGAAAGAATGTTTAATAATGATAGTAATAATTTGATTATTTATAAAAATAAATATCCATTAGTAAAAAATAAAACTTATGTTAGCAATACTGAAATGTACAAAATATCAAGAATTATAAAAGGTTTACAATTTACATCAGAATATAGTATTATCCGATTATGGAATGATGATTTTATAAAAAAATATTCTGAAGATAATGGTCGTGAAATTGTTGCTGACATAATTGAACAAAAACTAAAAATGTAAAAATTATTTTTAATTTTTAAAAAAGAAATTTGTGAAAAAATTCGTTATATATATTTAAATTTTTCTTTATTTTTTATTAAAAATATAAAATAATATAGATATGGATTTATTTGATTATGTTCAACGTCATCAAAATGATGGCTTTTCTAAATTACCTTTAAATGAAGTAGATGCTTTAATTTTATGTATGATTTCATATATTAATTTTGGCTTGCTTACAACAAATTTTGATGAAAGAATCGCTTTTTCTTCTTTGACTAATGAACAAGTTGAATATATTACTAAAGACGCAGTTGGTGGAAAAAACAATAATGAGATGTTGAAATTATTAATTAAAACACCAAGGTTTAAAGATTTAGAAATTAGTTATATTAAAGAAATTAATCATAATGAAGAAGAAAGTAGATTTTTTGCAATGACTTTCTTTTTGCCAACTAAAGAAGCATTTATTGCTTTTAGAGGAACTGATATTACTATTATTGGGTGGAAAGAGAGTATTAATATGGGGTATTTAGAAGAAATACCTTCACAAACTGAATCTTCTATTTATTTAAATGAAGTAGTGAAAAAATTTGATGGTAATTTTTATATAGGTGGGCATAGTAAGGGTGGAAATCTAGCGTATTTTTCAGCTTATCATTTAGATGATGAAGATAAAAAAAGAATTATCTTAGTTTATAATTTTGATGGTCCAGGTTTTTTAACTTCAATTTCAAATGAAATTGAAAAACAAAAGTATTTAAAAAATAAATTAATTAAAATAGTCCCTTATAATACTTTAGTTGGTATTTTATTAAATAATACTCATCATGCAAAAGTTGTGGATAGCAAAAAAAGATTTGTGCTTCAACATGATGGATATAATTGGTCAGTTGATTGCAAGAAATGTCAATTTGTTTATTTAAAAGATCGTTCTTGGAGATCATATGTTAATGAGATTACTATTTCAAAATGGTTATCGACTTTATCTAGAGAAGATGTCATTACGACATGCGCAGTTTTATATGAAGTTCTTGATGGAAAGAACACAACTGTTAACGATTTAACAAAGAATTTCTTTAAAGTTGTTAGAAAAGCGATTTCTATTTATAATAAATATGATGATAAAACAAAAGCGATGCTAAAAAGAAATTTGCATACATTAATTAATATTTATATAAAATCAAATGAATATTATCGTAAACATTCAAAAGATTTAATAAAAAACCATAATTAGATGATTAAATAACCTCTTTTTGTTATAATGACTTTGCTTAGAAAGAGGTTTTTTTATGGAAATTATTAAAAAAAACATAAAGTTATATAAAGAAGTTTTAAAGAAAATTAAACAATATTCCACAATTGTTGTTTATCGTCATACATGTCCAGATTTTGATGCTTCTGGAACTCAAAATGGATTGGTTACTTGGTTAAAAGATTCTTTTCCTAATAAAAAAATATATATGCAAGGAAAAGATTTTTATGATTTTACACCTAGATTATTTCCTGTTATTGAAGAAGTCGATGAAACTACTTTAGGTGATTTTCTTACTATTGTAGTTGATACTGGAAATACAGCAAGAATTGATAATCAAAATTTTTCTTTAGGTAAAGAAATTATCAAATTTGATCATCATCCAGCGGTAGAAAATTATGGACAAATTAATATTGTTAATGATGAATTAGCATCATGTGCAGAATTAGTTTTAGATTTTGTTTATTGGTGTAAGAAAAAATATCCTTTATCAATGCTTGCTTGTAAATATTTTTATATTGGTATTGTTGGTGATTCAGGAAGATTTTTATTTTCTTCTACTTCTATGCATACTTTTGAAAGTGCTTCAGTTTGTTTAGATAGTGGATTTAATTTACAAAAAGATGTTTATTTGCCAATGTATGAAAAAGATCCTAAAGATTTAGAAATTCAAAAGTTTATTTTAAATAATTATCATTTATCTTCAAAAGGAGTAGCTTATTATATTTTTACTAAAGAGGATTTAGCTAAGTTTTCTTTAAGACCTGAAAATGGTAAAAATCATATGAGTTTATTTTCTAATATTAAAGGTATTAATATTTGGGTTTCTATTAGTGAAGATGTTAGTGAAAATGTTTATCGTGTTTCTTTTAGATCAAAAGAAATTGCTATTAATAAAGTAGCTGAAAAATATCGTGGTGGTGGACATGCCCAAGCTAGTGGAGGAAAACTTTTATCTTTAGATGAAGTTGAACAAATGATTAAAGATTTGGATGATTTAATAAAATGAAATATATAAAGTATTTAAAAAGATATCATACTTTAGAGAATAAAAATATTATTGTGACTGGTGCTAATAGTGGTCTTGGTTTAGAAGTTAGTCGATATTTGTTATTTTTAAAGGCAAATTTAATCATGGCTTGTCGAAATGAAGAAAAAGCTAATAAGATAAAAAATCAATTATTAAATGAATTTCCTAATAGTCATATCGAAGTTATTAAATACGATCAAGCTAGTTTATCTTCCATTGAAAATTTTGTTAATTTTATTAAAGATAAAAAAATTGATGGTTTAATTTGTAATGCTGGTGTTTATTATCCTAAAAAAGATATGAAAACAGTTGATGGATTTGAATTAACTGTGGGCACTAATTTTATTGGAACACATTATTTATTGGAATTATTAGATAAAAAGTTAACTAATGAGAAAACTAATGTGGTAATTGTTAATTCTTTAACAGCAATTAATTCAAAATTATATTCATTAAAAGATCAATATAAATTATCAAGAAATAAACTATATGGCTTTTCTAAATTGTTATTATCTATTGAAGCAAGTGAAAGGATACAAGCAAACCATTATCAACTTGTCTTAGCTCATCCAGGAGTGTGTTCAACCAATATTTTATCTTCTAAAGATACTGGTTTATCTTCACATTTTGCTTTAGCGGGTAGAAGATTTTTAAATATTTTTACGCATTCTGCTTCTAAAGCAGCTTTAAGTATTTTAGAGGCTTTATTAGGTGAAGGGGAAAAATATGTTAAGCCACGTGGCTTATTTGCTATATCAGGTTATCCATGTCGAAGAAGAATTCCTCATAAATTTAATAAAAAAATTATTGAAAAAACAAATATATTTATCAAAGAAAGTAGGTAAAAAATGTTATTAGTTAGTAATGTATCAATGCAATTTGGTTCAAGAGTATTATTTAAGGATGTTAATTTAAAGTTCCAAAAAGATAATTGTTATGGAATTATTGGCGCTAATGGTGCTGGTAAATCAACCTTTTTAAAGATTATTTCTGGTGAACTTGAACCAACAAGTGGTTCAGTTGAATTAACTGAAAAAGAAAGAATGTCCATTTTAAAACAAAATCATAATGCTTATGATGAATATACTGTTTTAGAAACTGTAATTATGGGGTATCCTCGCTTAGTGGAAGTTGGTAAAGAAAAAGATGCTTTATATATGAAAGAAGATTTTACTGATGAAGATGGAATTAAAGCGGGTGAACTAGAAAATGAGTTTATGGAAATGGGAGGATATGAAGCTGAAGCAGATGCTGGGAGTTTATTATCTAGTTTAGGTATTAATCCTAAAAAACATAATCTACTTATGAAAGAACTTGATATGAAAGAAAAGGTTAAAGTTTTACTTGCTCAAGCTCTTTTTGGTAATCCAGATATTCTTCTTCTTGATGAACCTACTAATAACTTAGATGCGATGTCAGTTAATTGGTTAGAAAACTTTTTATATAATTTTCAAAATACAGTTATCGTAGTAAGTCACGATCGATATTTTCTTAATAAAGTCTGTACAAGAATTTGTGATGTTGATTATGGTCAAATTAATTTATTTGTTGGTAATTATAATTTCTGGTATGAATCAAGTCAATTAATTCAAAAACAAATGAAAGAAGGAAACGCTAAAAAAGAACAAAGAATTAAAGAATTAGAGGAATTTATTGCTAGATTCTCGGCGAATGCTTCTAAATCTAAACAAGCTACTTCCAGAAAAAAAGAATTAGAGAAGATTACTCTTGATGATATTAAACCTTCTTCTAGAGTTTATCCATTTATTGATTTTAGATTTGAAAGACAAATTGGTAATGATGTTTTAGAAGTTCATAATTTAAGTAAAAAAGGATTTTTTAAGAATGTAGAATTTATTTTAAATAAAGGCGATAAAGTAGCGTTTGTTGGTCCTAATACTTTAGCGATAACTACTTTCTTTGATTGTTTAATGAATAAACAAACTGCTGATGATGGCACTTTTAAATTTGGTATTACAATTACTCCTTCTTATATGGAAGCCAATAATGATGAATATTTTAAAAGTGATGTTTCTTTAGTGGATTGGCTTAGACCTTACTCAAATGATCAACATGAATCATATTTAAGAGGATGGCTTGGTAGAATGTTATTTTCTAATGAAGAAGCTTTAAAATCAGCTTGTGTTCTTTCTGGTGGAGAAAAAGTTAGATGTATGCTAGCGAAAACCATGTTAAATGCTTCTAATTTAATGATTTTTGATGATCCTACTAATCATCTAGATCTTGAATCAATTTCGGCTTTAAATAAAGGGATGATTAATTATAAAGGTGTTTTATTATTTTCTAGTCATGATCACGAATTATTGAATTCAGTCGCTAATAGAATTATTTATCTTGATGAAAATACCTTTATTGATAAAATGTGCACTTATGATGAGTTTCTTAGTTGGCATGAGAATATTAAAGACTAGTTTTTAATATTATTTAATGTGAATTATTATTCTGAAGAAACAATAAAAAAACTTAATAGTTATAAATATCAAATCGTAGCTACTTTTTTTGTCATAATTGCTTTATTAATTTCAATTACTATTATAAAAGATTTGTATGATCAAACTTTAACAGGTCGAAATTATGATAAAAGTATCGTAAAAAGAAGTAAAATTGTCGCTTTAATAATTTTAATTACGTCATTTTACTTCCTTTTTGTTGTGTATACAAATTATGTTAAAAATAGAAATAAAGATAATTTTTTATTTTTAGTAGCTAGTGAATTAGTTGCTCTTGCCGCTATTATTAGGTTTTTAAATATTAATAAAACTGATGTTAGTAATGAAGGAGATCTTATTTAGTTAAATAATCTTGATATTGCTGATAAATTAAAAATGCTAATTCATTAGGTGATTTAATTTCTGAACAGATATTAATATTGGCAAAAGATAATTTATCTTCTGTAAAAGTTTCTTTATCAGAATTTAATCTTTGGAAGATAGATTCTTCTTTATCTAAACGAGAATACATTCTATTTTTTCTAATTTCTTCTGAACACATTAAATTAACAATAAAAATTCTTTTATCATGTAAATTAAAAAATGCTTTAGCGCCATTAGGATCTAAAACAACGCATTTATTATCACTAATTTCTTTTTTGGAAGTTCCATAGTAGTTATTGTTATAAAAAGTATATTCGACTAATTTATTTTGTTTTATCATGTCTAAAAATGTTTCTTTACTAACAAAATAATAATCAACATTTTCTTTTTCATTAATTCTTTTTTCCCTAGTTGTATGAGTAATAACTTTTTTTAAGTTATAATTTTTTTCAAGAATTTGTGCGATTTCTGTTTTACCACTTGCGGAAGGACCAATTAAAATAATCATATATTTAATTATACATTAGTAAAAAAATTAGTAAACTTAAATCTAATATGTTAAGATATTTTTATGAAAAAGATTTTAGTTGTTGGCGCTGGTCCATGTGGATTAATGGCTAGTTATCAAATTAAAAAGAATAATCCATCATATCAAGTGATTTTATTAGATAAGGATGAATTTGGAAAAAGAATTAAAGTATCTGGTAATGGAAGATGCAATTTTTCTAATATTAATGTTAGTGAAGATAAATATTATAATGGTGAATTAATTAAAGATATTATTGATGATTTTAAAATCAATCAAGATAAATTTTATCAAGAAATTAATTTGCATTATTATCATGATGATGAAGGAAGATGTTATCCACTTACTAATTCTAGTAAAACAGTTTTAACGTTATTAATTAATGCTTTAAAAAAATTAAATGTGGAATTTCATCAAAAAGAAGAATTTATTTCTTATAAAAAAGAAAATCAAAAATATGTTGTAACAACTTCTTTAAATAGTTTTCTTGTTGATAAAATAGTTTTTGCTATTGGAGGAATTTCTTATTTAAATAAAGTAGATAATTATCATCATATTGTTAATTTAATGAATGTTTCTTTATCTAATTTAAAATCTTCTTTATGTCCTTTGATTGTAAAAGAAAAAATCAATCAAGAGGCTATTGGTAAAAGAAGTAAAGCAAGAGTTAGTTTATATAATAATAATCAAAAAATATATGAAGAAAGTGGAGAAGTATTATTTAAAAAAGATGGTATTTCTGGCATCGTTATTTTTAATTTAGCTAGTTACCTAGTTCGACAAAATAAGTTAAATAACCCTTATTTAAAAATTAATTTTATTGAAAATATTTCTAAAAATGATATTTTACATCAAGAAAAAACATTTTCTAAAGAAGAAATTATTAATAGTTATGTAATAAGTGAAATTGGAAAAATGATTGATAAAAATAATTTATATGATAATTTGTCTTCATTTATTTTACATATTAAAGATTTTTATCCTTTTTCTGAATCACAAGTAACCCATGGAGGTATTTTATTAAATAATATTAATTTAAATACTTTATCATTAAAAAATGATAGTAATATTTTTGTTGGAGGTGAACTTCTTGATGTTGATGCTTTATGTGGAGGATATAATATTTTCTTTGCATTTGCATGTGGTTATAAAATCGGAAAATCACTAGAATAAAAAAGAAATAAATTTTTTTCACAAGTTAAGATAGGAAACATTAAATAAAATGATGTAAATAATTCATTTATTATTTATAGGTGCAATTCGCTTAATTTTAACTATATTTAAAATTTAATAGCGTTTTAAAAAAAATCGAATGTTTGACATCCGATTTTTTATTTGTTTACACCTGCAAACAAAAATAGATAATTTTTTATATTTTCGTTCTTGATTAGTTAAAAATTTTTATTCTACGGCTTTCAAACTTTCGTTCATTCTAGTTTTTATAATCTTTGGTCTAAGTATTAGCGTTACAAGTAGCGTAAATAAGAATACGATAACTGGTACAAGTAGCCACATAAACCAGCTTACGTTTCCAACCGTTCCGAAACCTATCGTTTTAAAAACAAGCGTCGCAAGACCTATTCCTATAGGATACCCGATGATAATTCCTAAAAACACGCTGATATATATTTCTCGATAAATATAGCCACATATTTCTCTATCATGATAACCAAGAACCATAAGAGTCGCTATTTCTCTTTCCCTTTCGCTTATATTTATGGTTGTAAGGGTGTTTATCACTACAGCCGTCAATAGTCCTGCGAAAACAACAACTACCACCGCTATTCCAATAATTGCTGGTGAACCGAAGTCTCCGAATAGGCACATATCGAGGAGAGCAAGCCCTGCAAATACTAGTCCTGTTGATACACCAACGGATACAAGCATCATAAAAAAACGCGTTTTATACCTGAATACGTTTCTCATTGATGATTTATATTTAAATGAAAGTCGCTTCCAGATAAAAGGAATTTTTTCAAGTAAAATTCTCCCTCCTTTTTTCGGTGGTTTTGGCCGCAAAAGGTCGGCGGGAGCGTTATTTGCAAGTTTCATGCCGATGGAGAATACCGCGATTAACGTAACAGCGATAATTACGCTTAGTGATATAAAGTAATAACTCGGATTAACCACCACTGATATAGGCGGCATAAGGTAACTATAACCGAAAGCAAAACATATTAGCCATGAAACACCATATCCGACAAAAAAACCTATAAACCCACCTGTAGCCAGTGCGACGAGCACAAAGAAAATATATCTTACGACTATCCTTACTGAGCTGTATCCAAGTGTTTTCAAACAGGCGATTTGAGAACGTTCTTCATCCATAAGTCGCATCATAGATGATAATACGACTAGAAGCGTTACAGCGATGAAAATGATCATTAAAATATTGCCTATTCCACGTACTTTGTCCGCGCTAGCGATAACCGATTTGAAACTATAATTATCGTAAAGCGTAATTATGCGCACATCTTCGCCTAAAAGGCTAGTTAATTCGATTTTTTCTTTTTCGATGTATTTTTCGTAACCAGAGGAAAATGATTTGAACAAATTACGTTTTTCCGCTTTTATATATAGATCGCCTTTCGGTAGAAAATCGCAGATTTTAGTTGGGCAATATAAAATATTTTCGAGTAAATCGAGCTTATTGATTTCTATCATGTTATCAGGAACTTCGGTATCTTCCGGATTGTTATAACTTGGCTCTCCATCTTTACCGAATGTCAGTGGACTTTTAACTATTCCTTTAATAGTAACGTTTATTTTATGTGAAAACGGCAAATTGAGTGTTTTTTTGAGATCTATTTCTATCTTTTCGCCGATTGAGTAGCCTTTTATTATGTTATCTTTTACTTCGGCGTAAACGCAATTTTCATCGTCGCTATTTATCTTTTCGCCTTCAACAAGTTCTAACTCGTTGATTTTGGTATTTTCAAGATCAAGAAAGTACAGTCTAAGCGATCTTTTTTCGCTCATCTGTATATCAAAAGACATTCCTGTTTCTACATTGTTTTCACCATAACGATATTTTACCGCGGAAATTTGTTCGTCGGTAAAACCGCCTGTTTTACTTTTCACGATAAAATCACTTACATTTTGTTTTGTATAATAATTCTCTATGCTGTCCTTTATCATATCGGTAGGTGAACCGATACCCGAAATAAAACCTATCGAGATAAGAACAATACCTATAAGAGAAAGAAGCCGTATAAGATGTTTTTTGAACATCCTGCGGACTGTTTTCAAGTATGTTTTCACCATTCTATCTCCTCAACTGATTTTGGATTATCGTTTATTTCAATACTCTCAATTCTTCCATTTTTTATCTTTATTACTTTATCAGCCATATCTTTAAGCGCGGCATTGTGTGTTACGATAATGACAAGTTTATTTCTTTCTCGAGATAAATCCTGTAAAAGCTTCAGTATCTTTTTTCCAGTAACATAATCTAGCGCGCCAGTTGGCTCGTCGCATAATATCAACTTGGGGTTTTTAGCAATTGCCCGAGCGATGGAAACTCTTTGCTGCTCTCCGCCGGAAAGTTCTGATGGAAAGTTGTTGAGTCTATCGCCGAGTCCCACTGATTCAAGAACAGTTTTCGGATCGAGATGGTCATCGCATATTTCAATGGCGATTTCCACGTTTTCAAGTGCGGTAAGGTTAGGCATAAGATTATAGAACTGGAAAACAAAACCTACATCATGACGCCGATAATCGGTCAGTTGTTTTTTGTTGAATGAAGTTATATTTTTTCCATCAAGAACAATTTCGCCGCCAGTCGCTGTGTCCATTCCTCCTAAAAGGTTTAGAAGAGTTGTTTTACCTGCGCCGGATGCACCAAGAATCACCACGAATTCGCTTTCGTTCAAATCGAACGAAACATTTTCTACGGCATGTACGGACAAAGAACCAGTATGATATTCTTTTCTTACATTTTTAAGCGATAATATTTTCATAGCTCACCTCCATTAAATTGATAGTATTATTATAGTATTTGTACTGTGCTTTATCAATTAGATTTTTTTAATATTTCTTGTTGGTAATATTTCTCAAATTGACTTATAACAAAGATTAAAAGGCAATTGTGAGCTATATTTAATGATTTTTATATTTTTAAATTAAATCAAAATAATAAAGCAAAATAGTAAAATTATTTAATTGATTAGAAGATAAAATTAGATACTAATAGAATTATCGAAACGAACATGTGATTATTATTCATCTTGTAAAAAAATTAGGAATAGAAAGAAATCATGAAATTTTTATTTTCTAAAAGAAAAATCTATTATAACACTTATAATATACCACAAAATTCAGTTTTTTTTCAATTTATTAGTTGATTATAATTATTGAAGTGATAAATTTTGAAAAAAGAATGATAAATATCGAGTTATTATTGCTTATATGTACAATTTTAGCTAATAAAAAAAGGTTGATTTTACTCAACCTTAATCAGCTGTTTTTAGAACTTTTGCTTCGTATTTCTTTCTTTCAGAATAATTTAAAATTTTCTTTCTCATACGATAAGTAGAAGGAGTAATTTCAAGTAATTCATCAGAATTAATATAATCTAAGCATTCTTCCATTGACATTTTACGAGGTGATTTTAAGACAACAGTAAAGTCTTTAGAAGCTGAACGCATATTTGTTTTTTCTTTTTCTTTAGTAACAGTAACACCTAAATCAGAGTTATATTTATTTTCACCAACAATCATACCTTCATATACTTGAATTCCTGGAGAAATGAACATTGTTCCTCTTTCTTCAGTGTGTTCAATTGCATATGGAGTGGCTTGACCTGAATCAACTGCAACAAGAACACCTATTGCTCTTTCTCCAACATTCATCTTTAACATTGGTCTATATTCTTTGAAAGTATGGTTAATAATTCCATATCCTTTAGTCATCGTTAAGAAGTTATTAACAAAGCCTAATAATCCTCTAGAAGGAACTACATATGTGACTCTAACTTGGTTTTCATTATAAACCATATGAATCATTTCACCACCTCTAGACGATAGTGAATCGATAACAGAACCTAAGTATTCTTCTGGAACATCAATTTGGACATCTTCGAATGGTTCACATTTAACTCCATCAATTTCTTCAATAATAACTTGTGGTTTTGATACTTGAAGTTCAAAACCTTCACGACGCATATTTTCAATTAAAATAGATAGATGTAATTCGCCACGTCCAGAAACAATGAAATTTTCAGAATTAACAATTCTTTCAACTTTCAAAGAAACATCTCTTTGAACTTCTTTAAATAATCTTTCTTCGATTTTTGAGCAAGTTAATAATTTTCCTTCAAGACCAGCAAATGGAGAAGTATTAACACCAAATGTCATTTGTAAAGTAGGTGGATCAATTCTAAGTAATGGTAATGGATCAACTGCATTTAATTCACAAACTGTTTCACCAACATTAATATCTTGAATACCAGCAATTGCGACAATATCACCAGCTTTTGCTTCTTTTACTTCAATTCTATTTAAACCAAAATAGCCAAATAATTTTTGAATTCGACAAGTTTTTACACTTCCATCTAATCTAGATAAAGAAACTGTTTCTCCTTCATGGATTGTTCCTCTTTTAACTAAACCCACTCCAATTTTTCCAACGAAATCTGAGTAATCAAGTAAAGCAGGTTGGAATTGAAGAGGTTTATCTAATTCAACTTGAGGTTCAGGAATTTCAGAAATGATTGTTTCAAAAATTGGATCCATACCAGGAGCTTGATCTTCGAGTTTTGGTGAATAAGATGAAGTTCCTTTTAAAGCAGAGCAATAAACGGTTTTGAATTCTAATAAATCATCATCTGCGCCTAATTCAATAAATAAATCTAAGACTTCATCAACAACTCTAGAAGGATCTGCATTAGGTCTATCAACTTTATTGACTACGACAATTGGTTTAACATGTGCTTCAAGAGCTTTCTTTAATACGAATCTTGTTTGAGGCATTGTTCCTTCGAAAGCATCGACAACAAGAACCACTCCATCAACCATGTGCATAATTCTTTCAACTTCACCACCAAAGTCAGCGTGACCTGGAGTGTCTAAGATATTAATATGATAGCCATTATAATCTAAAGCAGTAGTTTTAGCTAAGATTGTAATACCTCTTTCTCTTTCAATATCATTACTATCAAGAGCACGATCTTGAACTTTTTCGTTATCTCTAAAAGTATGTGAGTTAACAAGTAATTGATTAACAAGTGTTGTTTTACCATGGTCAACATGGGCAATAATTGCAACGTTTCTAATATTCATGGATTTTACCTCCGCCTAAAAGATTATAATTCAATAAAAAAAATCTTTAAACAAAAACTTGCTTAAAGATTTAAAAAATTTATAAATTTATTTATAATTTGTCGATATCAATAATATTTGCAATAATAATTGGTTGTTTTTTTGTTTCTTTTCTAATATATTTTGAAATTTTATCGGTTATTTTGTTGATAAATTCTTTTTCTTTTCCTTCATAGTAATTAGTAATGCTTGTATGTAAAGCATCTTCAAAAATAGAATTAATTTGTTTAACAACATTTTCTGAATCTTTTAAGAAAACAAATCCACGCATTTGTACATCTTGAGAAGTGATAATTTTCTTTTGTGAAGAAGAAATAACGGCACCTAAAATGATAACCCCATCAGTAGCCATTGCTATTCTTTCTTGAATAACTGAATCAACAACATTACCTACACCAATTCCATCAACCATAATATCACCATTTTCAATTACAGTTTTAAAATCAGGTTTAGCAATTCCATTTTCAATATTTAAAATCATTCCATTATCGAAAATAAAAATGTTGTTGTGGTTATATCCTTTATTTAATGATAAGGCAATTTTAGCATTATTCATTAATTGACGATATTCACCTTTAATTGGTAAATAATATTTAGGTTCAAGCATCGTAATTAACATTTTCAAATCTTCTTCATGGGCATGCATTGAGCAAATTTCTTTTCTTGTTAAATTGATTACATGTGCACCTGTTTTATAGGCATTATCAATTGCTTCAATAGAAATTTTTTCAGTACCAGCAACCCCTGGACAGGCAATAATAAATGTATCATTTTCATTAAAGGTTAAATTATTTACTAATTCACCATTAGTGAAAGAAATAATTGATTGGAAAACATCTTCTCCACATCCATCAATTAACACTAAAACATCTTGTTCTCTTAAACGATTTATTTCGCTAATATTAGCTCTATTACTTGCAGGAATTGAATACATTGATTCAAGTAATTCATGAGAAAATAATTTTTCTACTTCATCAGTTAAAAAGATAATTTTTTTATTAGCTTTAACAGCAAGTTCAATAATTTCTCTTAAGTTATATAAGTTTTGAGAATAAACAGAAATAAAAATTCTTCCTTTTGATTCTAAAAATTCTCTTTGAATATGTTGAGTGATACGATGATTTGGTGAAGCATGACCTGGCTTATCAGCATCACATGATTCAGAGAAAAGTATAAGTATTTTCTTCTTTAATGATAAAGTTGTTAATAATTTAAAATCCATTTGATTTGTAGAAGGCGCACCAAAATCAATAATGAAATCAGAAGCGTAGAAAATATAACCTTCATCAGTATCAATAGCAACTGATAATGTGCCAGGAACAGAGTGAGTCATATTAATAAAAACAAATTCACGGTTATTAATTATAGTTGGGCCATTTTCTACAATATGAAAATCATAATCAATTGGTTTTAAACCATAGATTAAAGTCTTACTTTTAATTAATTCCGCGGTTAATTTTGAACAATATATTGGAGCGGGTACTTTTCTATAAATATAAGGTAATGCACCCATTTGATCATCATGAGCATGCGAAATAATATAGCATTTAACCCTGTTAGCATTTTCTTTTAAATAATTATAATTTGGGATAATACAATCGACACCAGGGACTCTTTTATCTGGAAATTTGATACCAGCATCTAATACATAAATATCGTCATTAATCTCGATTATTGACATATTTTTACCATTTTCGTCAAGACCGCCTAACGAAAAGAATTTGATTTTATCAGACATTATAAAACTCCTTCTTGAATTTCAAATATAGTATAACCAAAGAAATATATTTAATCAATTGTAAAAAATATTTTTTAAAAATAATTTATTTGCTTTACAAATAGATATTTTTTGTTTACAATAGTCTAGCAGTTGGCGATTATGGTGAAGTGGTTAACACATCTGGCTGTGAACCAGACATGCGTCAGTTCGATTCTGATTAATCGCCCCATTTAGTTTTATAAAGTTTGATGTAGTAAAATATGTCGAACTTTTTTTATTTTTGTGATGGTCCAATTTAGAACTAAAGTTTTATTTTAGCTTTGTATAAAGTTCAGCTATTATATTGCTTTAATGGATTATTTATGATATAATCAATACAAAAGTAAGGACAAAAACGGCTCTAATTCTATATTAAAGGAGTAATTGTTATGATAAATAGAGTATATTATTTAAATCAAATAATTTCAAAAATGTGGGATGGTAACATTAAAGTTATC
>ERZ1106952.220-NODE-220-length-34761-cov-6.746643_pt1 | contig 34761 bp, 20 predicted proteins | sample MGYA00403677_ERZ1106952 | MGnify/ENA primary metagenome ERZ1106952 (study PRJEB35170, sample SAMEA104062415) | human gut metagenome | biome: human gut; feature: human-associated habitat; material: faeces | place: Denmark | collected 2012-05-14 ...
GAGTTTGGACCGTGTCTCAGTTCCAATGTGGCCGATCACCCTCTCAGGTCGGCTAACTATCGTAGCCTTGGTGAGCCGTTACCTCACCAACAAGCTAATAGTACGCGAGGCCATCTCCAACCGCCGGAGCTTTGACCCCTGAGCGATGCCGCTCTGTGGTCTTATGCGGTATTAGCAACCGTTTCCAGTTGTTGTCCCCCTGTTGGAGCCAGGTTCCTCACGCGTTACTCACCCGTCCGCCACTAAGTGTATTGCTACACTTCGTTCGACTTGCATGTGTTAAGCACGCCGCCAGCGTTCGTCCTGAGCCAGAATCAAACTCTCATGTTAATGGTTCAATTCACACTCAGTAACATTACTGACTGTTAATAAAATTGACTTATTCGTTAATGGTTTTTTGCTTCAAAAAGCCTTTCGAATTTATCCTTGTCAATGTCCGTTTTGAGCTGCTCACAGCAGCTTTGCCGTTGCCCTCATCGGTGACAGCTTGTATACTATACCATATTGAGGTTTGTTTGTCAACTGTTTTTCAAAAACTTTTTTAAGTTTTTTTCAGCCGATTTTGTCGGGGCTTGGAATTTCGGAGCGAAGCGCTCCTTTTTTCCGACAGCTTGATTACTATACCACAGCGCACGCGCAATGTCAAACGATTTGATAAACTTTTTTTACAAAATTCAGTCTTTTTTTACGCGCCTCCCCGGCGCCCCGCCGTACGCTTTTCCGAACCTGAATGCGCGAAAAACGGCGGGACCGATCGAGCCCCGCCGCGCATATATCGGCTGTCACATTCTGTCGGGCGCCTTGATAAGAAGCAATGAAAGCCCCTCTCTGAGAACGTCCGAAACCGCCGCTGTGAGCGCGAGACGAGCCGCGGTGAGACGCTCGTCGTCCGTCACTACCCTGTCGGCGATATAAAAGCGGTTATAGTCCTGAGCCAGATCGATGAGGTAGCGGGCGATCATGCTCGGTTCGTATTTTTCGGCGGCTTCTTCCACGGTGCCGACGAAAGCGGAGAGCCTCCTGACGACGGCATACGCCTCGTCGTCCGTAAGCAATGCCGCGTCGAAAGCGGACGGTCTGCCGCCGCCTTTTGCAATGAGGGATTCGCAGCGTGCGTGAGTATATTGCAGATAAGGCGCGGTTTCCCCCTCGAACGACAGAACTTTATCGTAATTGAAATCGACGTCCTTTATCCTCTGCGTGCCGAGCGCGAAAAACATGACCGCTCCCACGCCCACGCTTTCGGCTACCTCATCCTTGTCGGAAAGGTCGGGGTTCTTTTCTTCGATTATGCCGCGGGCTTTCTTTACGGTATTTTCTATGACGTCGGCAAGGAACACGACGTGCCCGTGCCTGGTGGAAAGCGGCTGCCCTTCGTAAGACACCATGCCGAACTGAACGTGCACCATGTTTTTTGCCCATTCCCTGCCCATGAGCTCCAACACTTTGAAGAGCTGGCGGAAATGCAGGTTCTGCTGCGTGGCGACGACGTAAAGGCACTTATCGAATTTATAATTGTCCGCGCGGTACTGCGCCGCGGCAAGGTCGCGCGTGGCGTAAAGCGACGCACCGTCGCTGCGCTGTATAAGGCAGGGCGGCATACCGTAATCGTCCAGACGAACGATGAGCGCACCGTCCGAAACTTCGGTCAGTCCCTTGGCTTTAAGCTCGTCGATTATCGGCTGCATTTTATCGTTGTAGAACGCTTCGCCGTTATAGCTGTCGAATACTATGCCCAGTCTGTCGTATACTTTCCTGACCTCTTCGAGCGTCGTCGTTTTGAAAAGCTCATAGGTCCTGACGGCGTCGGGCTCGCCGCGTTCGATCTTGAGGAACTCCGTCCTTCCCCTTTCGGCAAGCGCGGGATCCTTTTCGCTTTCCTCCGTAAACCTGACGTAAAGCGAAAGCATATCGCCGAGAGTGAGTTTCTTTGTCTTGTCGCCCCACTCGTTGTATGCCGCAAGCAGTTTTCCGAACTGCGTGCCCCAGTCCCCGAGATGATTTATGCCGATCGCGTTCCATCCGAGATATTTATATATTCGGTAGAGCGAACCGCCTATCGCGGTGCTCATGAGATGACCTATATGAAAGGGTTTGGCAATGTTTATCGACGAATAGTCTATGCATATCGTTTTTCCCGCGTTAGCGGAGCGCACGCCGGCAAAATCGGAATAACCGTCCATTGCGGCTTTCACCACGGCTTCGCGTTTAAGGCTGAAATTAAGGTATCCGCCCGCCACTTCGGTATTTTCGATAACGTCGTTATCTGGGATCTTTGCGGCGAACTCAGCCGCTATCGCGGGCGGAGCTTTGCGAAGCTCTCTCGCATACTTAAAGCACGGGAGCGCGTAATCACCGTGTCCTTCCGCCGCGATCTGTATATCGTCTTCTTTTACGAGCGGATCGTTTATCAGTCCGCATATGATCTTCCTGTAATTCATAAAATCATTTTATCACAACATCACGCCCGTTTGCAAGCGGTTGAGAGGAATTAAACAACTATTATATAAAAGCAGGTCGCCCGCCGCACATTCCCGCAGGCGGTGTTTATAAAACGGCGCTCGTTACGCCATAGGCGGTCTTAGCCATACAAAAAAACTTCCCGAGCTTTGTGTTCGGGAAGTTTTTTCGGTTTATCTGTTTTATTCGCAGTCAGCCATTGCCACAAGCACGCCGTTTGCATCGAAAGCGAACGCCGTCGCCCTCGACTGTTTGCTCATTGCGTTATCTGTAAACGCATAGAAGTACTGATCGATACCGTTTGCTTTTATTACGACATAATCGTTACCGTCATTGGTGGTTATAGCGTACTTTATGCCGCTTGCGGAAGTTTTCCACTCGACCGAATTTTCGTCGGTAACAATGCCGTCCGTTATCGCCTGTTCGAGCGTGCGGGGATATACCTTTACAATGCCCGTATCAAGCGTTTCGGAGCCGTCGAGCGTATATTCCACAGTCAGCGTGTAATCGGACGCTTCGGTGAGACGAGCGCCGCCCTCGGACTCGTAGCAGGTCAGCGTGCCGAGTTTGAGCTGGAGCAGAACGGTCTCCATTTCTGCGGTAAGTGAGCTTACGGTATAGCTTTCGCCGTAAGTAAGCGTGATATTGCTGTCTTTGCTCACGTGTCCGCCTGCGCCTTCGGCAACGGTGATTCCCGTTTCTGCGGGCTCTACGGAGCTGTTTCCGAAAGTCAGACTCGAACCGTTAGTTGCACCTATACTCGTTATCGTTCCGTTAAGTGTATTGCCGCTTATAACAATGCCGTCGTCCCACACATAATTGCCGTCTCCGCTGTCGGTAAGTCTGTTATCCACTATTCCGCTGCTGTTTGCAAACACGAAACCTACATACTGACCGACGAAATTACCGGTGAACGAACTGTTCGTAAGAGTGAAATCCGAACCGTATATCTGACCGGCGCTGAATATTGCAGCTCCGGACGTATGATTTCCGCCGACAAAGTTGCCCGTAACGTCGCAACCGTCGATGTATATGCCGGCAGGTATCGTGCTTCCGTCCGCGACGCAGACATTGCCCACATACGCGTAACTTAAACTCTTCGAACTCGGAACATAATAGTAAGGATACTCGGTATCGTTATAATAAAGCGCTCTGTTGCCCGAACCTATGTCGTAATACGAATCGTCTGCGGCAACGTAGTCCACGTTCACGAATTTAAGTCCGAGCTTGGTTTCTTTTGCGTAATACTTATCTGTATCTGCGCCTGCCGCCGCCTGAGCCGTTTCGTCAAGCACGAAACCGAACTCGTATACGACGCGCGTAAGCGAAGCACGCGTATCGGTAAATTTGACCGTAATATCTTTAAATTCGCCGACCCCGTAAGCAACGCCTATTAAACAATTGAGTCCGTACTTCGCGGTTATTGTTTTATTATTTCCGTCAAATACGCCCCTGAAAGTGGGGATAAGCGTATATCCTAAATATTGGTCGATATACACATAATCTTCCGTCGTGAGATCGCTTGCGGCAAGATCGATGTCTTTGGTAAGCGTTACATAGTAACCCTGACCGCCGAGCATATCGTCGGCGAAATCGTTTAACATCAGAAGTCCGTCAACGGTGGCGACGTCGACCTTTTTATAGCCGTTTGCGGCAAGATCGGAATACACCGCAATGTCGTAATCTTCAACGAGCGCTCCGCTCTCTACTACGGTATACGAAAGGCTCGCGCCGTTATCTTTTATTACGGTCTTATAACCCGATTCCACATAAGCAGTAGGATCGCTGTCAAACGTACCGCCGGTGATATTAAGTTCGGCTTTCGTATTCCCTATCGAGAATGTTCCCTTATATTCACCGCCACTGACGTTTATGATTGACGAGAAGAACGATACGGAATTATCAGCTTTAAGCGCTACCGTTTCACCAACGAAAGTACCACTTTCAAGATTTATAGTTCCACCGGAATTATAAACATATGCTGCAGCGACACTACCATTATACGTTCCGCCGCGAACAGTCAAAATACCGCCGTTACAAGCCGCAAGTGCGGTACTGTTCCATTGAGGGTTCCCCATATTTGTCTGAGTAAAGTTACAATTAATTAAAGTAACCTGCTGTCCTCCTGCTTCTATGCAACCGCCGTTTTCGGTATTTATCGTAACGTTTTCCATTGTTACAACAGAATTATTAAGCGTTTTTACCGTCATAAAATAATCTGTGCATGATTCAAAGGTCATGTTTTTAACGGTAAGAACAGAATCCCCCTGCGCAAATATACAAGTATAGTCTGAAGTTATATTACCGCCTGTCAAGAGCGCTGCACCGTCAGATAAATTAGTAAACGGAGAGCCTACATTATTTTCTGCTGTTTTATTTCCCGTAAACGCAAGCGTGCCGCCTGTCATTTCAAAGTAACCTTCGTTCCAGATTGCCGCACCGCCGCCGTTGCTGTCAATGGATTCTATTCTGCCTCCAAGCATATACATTTCTCCGTAGTTCTGAATACCTCTCGAAGAAACGCAACCGTTGCCTACACTGTCTTTTACGGTAAATTCGCCGTAATTGCTCAGCGCATAAAGACTTCTGCCGTCTACCGCTTCGGGAACGGTTATCTTTTGACCGTTAAGGTCAAGAGTAACGGTACGCTCTTCACCAATATCAACAGGCGAATTTGTGATTTGTATATCCGCGCCGAGTTCAACGACCGAATAACCGTCGTCGGCAATAGCGTTTCTGAGTTCTTCCTCGGTAGAAACGACAGCCGTGCCTTCGGTTATAGACCACGAATAAGTTTCAACGGTTTCCGAACCGTCCGACCATGTATAGTTTGAATTAAGCGTAACGGTTGCGGAATAACTGCCCACCGCCGTAGCGCTCGTCGTTCCGCTTACGATATATGCGTCGTTTGCCGCTATCGCTATGCCCTGTTCGCTTCCGTTGTATTCGAACGAGTTATCATCGATAACGGGTTTAGCCACTTTCGCTTTTGCGATAGTCACGGTCACCGACTTAACCGCAACGTTGTTGTAATTGCCGTCGCCGTTTACTTTGTAGTATACGGTGTAACTTCCCGCATTCGTTGCCGTGGGAACGGTCGCGCTGTACGTGCCGTTCTCCGAAAGGCTGTATACGAGCGTTCCGCCCGTTGTCGAGCCTGCGTTGACAAGAGCCTGCGCGGATCCCGTATAGGTCAACGTCTTAGCCGTGGGCGCGGTAACGGAAGGGGTCGCTTTATTTATCGTAATGCCGACGGTTTTTTCTGCCGCGTTATAGTTTTCGCTTGACGCTATCGCTATTACCGCGGTATATTCGCCCGCGTCGACGGGAGCCGACGTGAGTTTGTTTGCGCCTTTATAATAAGTTACGGTAGCCGCGCCTTCTTTATTGTTTGTGGTATACTGTACCGTGACCGCGCTGCCGTTATACGTTACGTTCACGTTGTTTGCGGTTATGGTAGTATCGGTCTTGCTGCTCACGTCTCCGCCTACGTTGCCGCTGCCGCTGTAATCCTCGGCGTTTACGTTACCGTTGACTGTACCGTTGTTTACTACGCTGCCCGCGGTAATGTCGCCGCTTACGGTAGCGCCCGCGCTTACCGTTACTTTGGAATCGTTTGCTCCGCTCACCGTCGATACCGTACCGCTTACGGATACTTCGGCTTCTGACTCGGCGGTGACCGTGACGGACGCGCTTTCGCCCGTTACGTTGACTTTGCCCGCAACGGTCACGTTATCGCTTGTTATTATATTTACGACGGTATTTTCCGCGTCAGTAGCGTTTTCCACTCTTCCGTCGGAAAGCCCTTCGGTAATGATGATGTTGTAAGTCACGTTTGCCGCGGACGAACGTATCACGGCACTGCCGCCGACAAGCGTTATATCGGCTTCCGTTGCCGTTTCGCCCTCTTCCGTCAGGAATTTTCCGTCAAAAACGAAAGTCGAACGCGAAGTCGACACCGAAAATCCGTTCGTAATCCGCACGTCTGCCGACCACTCGACATGCGCCTTCGGTGCAGTCAGCGTTATGCTTTCGGCGTTTACCGTGCCGACGTCGGAGTTTTCGTCCACTTTGCCTATGACAAAATCACCGTCGGCGTTCTCGTCTTTGATCGCGAGATCGCCCTTAACCGTGAGATCGAAACCGTTAAGGTCGAAATCGTTAAGAACGCCGAGCGTCAGATCTCCTTCGTAGACTATGTCCTTGGCAAGCACCACGGTCTTGTCCGTGCTTTCCGCAAACGCCTTTTCAAGGTCGTCCGCGTTTTTAACTATGAGTTCCTGCTTGCTTTCCATGTAACCGGTAACGGTCACGCTTAGCACGATGCCTGCTACGGCGATCACCGCGGCTATGACTATACCGATCAACAGCTTGGCTTTTCTGCTCATTATGTTAATCTCCCTGCCTTACGGCAAAAAATTTATTTCGTTTTTTTAGCGGCTCTCGCTTCCGCCCTTGCGGCTTTCGCGGCGGCTGTTTCGGCAGCCCTGTTCATCTTGCCGACGATACGCGAACGTCTGTCTTCATAGCCCTCGTCCTTCTTTTCGATGACTTCGCGGGTTATCGCCTCGTCGCAAAGCTTTATCGCTTCTTCGTAACGCTTCTGTGCGGTGCATATCAGTATGAGCCTTTTAAGCGCAGGCAGCTTCAAACCGCGTACGTCGCGGTTCTCATAGTTGAATGCTACGTCTTTACGGCACAGTTTTTCGCATTTTTCGAGCGCGTCCTCCTCCGCTTTACGACGCGAGAAATAGAACGCTATCAATTTATTGTTCAGACGCGTTTTTTCAGATACCGTCTTTAACTTGCTTCTGCGCTCCTTATAAAGCGCTTCCATAGCTCCCGTGGGGATAAATGCCTTGAATTTTGATACTGAAAGGAAAAAGTCTTTGAGAAAAGCCGCTTCATCCTCGTATGAAGTAAGCGGATATTTAAGACGCGTTTTATGCACTCTGCCTTCGCCCGCTATCAGTCCTGCGAAAGCATCGCGTTCTTCCTCCGTCATCGCGCGCGTCATATCATCGAAAAATACGGGCAACGAATCGTAATCCGTTTCATCCGCGGATCCTTCGTCGGCAGTTTCCGTAACGGCAGCCGCCGCTTCTTCGAGCACTACGCTCTCCGCCTCGGGCTGAGCCTGCTCTTCGGTCTGCTCCGCGCTCGGTTCGGTTACGGAGGCGTTATCTTCCGAGCCGTAAACGTTTTTCAACTTTTCGGCTTTTCCTTCGCGAATGTAATTCGTGATGGCAATTGCAAGCACTATTCCCGCAAGAATAAGCGTGAGTATTATGCATACCGCGCGCACTGCTGGGTAATCGGTGAGATCGTAAGACGACGCCAACATAAACATAACCTGTTCCTCCCGTTCGTAAAACCGCATAGGTTACACGATTTTAAGATTTTTCACATAAAAATACGTATATCCGACGCGTATTTCCTTTTTTCAAATAACTTATATAATATAATATACAATACATTTTTTATTATGTCAATGTAACCAACGGCTTACAAATGTAAAAATATTGTATATCTCGACATAAAACAAATAAATCAGCGGTAAATCGCACCGAAATCGCCGGATTTAACCATATGAACGCTCTTATATTATATTGCTTTTAACGCAATAAATGCGCCGATTTCTATAAGATATCCGATATCCGTACGAAGGCACACCGTACGCGGACGGGGAATTTTTTCGGTAAAACAAAAACGACGGCGCTCTGAAAGTGAGAGATCCGTCGTTAATTTTCATCGTGTTCGCGTTCACACGTCAGACGTTGAAGCGGAAAAGCACGACATCGCCGTCCTTGACGACATAGTCTTTGCCCTCACTGCGAACGAGTCCTTTTTCTTTCGCCTGATTGAACCCGCCCTGCGCGACAAGGTCGTCGTAAGCGACCACTTCCGCACGTATGAAGCCTTTTTCGAAGTCCGTATGTATCTTGCCTGCCGCCTGTGGCGCCTTAGTGCCGCGTTCTATCGTCCACGCGCGCACTTCTTTTTCGCCCGCTGTCAGGTATGATATGAGTCCGAGCAGATGGTAGCATTTCTTTATCATACGGTCGAGACCGCTCGAACCCAGTCCGAGTCCTTCGATGTAATCCTTGCGCTCTTCCTTGGGCAAAGAGGCTATTTCCGCTTCCACTCCCGCGCTTATCTCGATAAACTCCGCGCCTTCCGCCTCGGCATACTTGCGCACTTCTTCGCTGAGCGGGTTCGCCTTGCCGATATCGCTCTCATCTATGTTGGCGCAATATATGACGGGCTTGTTAGTCAGCAGGAAGTAAGAATCCGCAAGCTCTTTTTCGTCGCCTTTGAGTGCGAGCGTACGCAGGCATTTACCTTCGTTGAGGCACGCCTCGAGCTTTTTGAGAAGGTCGAACTCCTCGGCGTATTTCTTTTCGCCCGTCCGCACGAGATGTTCGGCTTTCGCAAGGCGTTTTTCCACGCTTTCGAGATCCGCGAGAACAAGCTCGGTGTTTATCGTTTCTATGTCGCGCACGGGATCGACGCTCCCCTCGACATGGATGATGTCGGGATTGCGGAAGCACCGCACGACATGCACTATGGCGTCCACTTCGCGTATGTGCGAAAGGAACTTGTTTCCCAGACCTTCGCCGTGGCTCGCGCCTTTAACAAGCCCCGCGATATCCACGAATTCGACGATGGCATGGGTTATCTTTTTCGTGTTGTACATTTTTCCGAGAACTTCGAGACGTTCGTCGGGTACCGCTACCACGCCGACGTTGGGTTCTATCGTGCAGAAAGGATAATTCTGCGCTTCCGCACCCGCTTCGGTTATAGCGTTGAACAATGTGGACTTGCCGACGTTGGGCAGTCCGACCACTCCTAATTTCATAACTGGTCTCTCCGATCGCGGCAAGTCTGTGCCGCGCCTGTCAACTGAAATATTTTACGCCCGATTCGAACAGTTTCATGTCGAAATTGCCGGGAATGTTTTTGTAAAGTCCCGCACCCGCGCGCTCGGTATGTCCCATTTTACCGTATATCCTGCCGTCGGCACTCGTGATGCCCTCTATGGCGAACATCGAACCGTTGGGATTGTAGGGAGAGAGCATGGTAGCGTTACCGTTCATGTCGCAATACTGCGTCGCTATCTGACCGTTGTTCGCAAGCGTGTCGAGATCTTCCGCGCGTGCCACGAACCTGCCTTCGCCGTGCGATACCGCCACGCAGAACACGTCGCCTACGTTCACGCCGCTCATCCAAGGGGATTTCACGGACGCGACGCGCACGCGGACTATCTGCGAAACATGGCGCGCTATATTGTTGAAAGTGAGCGTGGGGCTGGTCACGTCCTGCACCGTTATGCTTCCGCCGGGAAGAAGTCCCGTCTTGACAAGCGCCTGGAAGCCGTTGCATATGCCGAGTACGAGTCCGTCGCGCACCGTTATGAGCTCGCGCACCGCGTCCGCTATCTCGGGATTACGGAAAGTAGTCGCAATGAATTTGCCCGAACCGTCGGGTTCGTCGCCGCCCGAGAAACCGCCCGGGAACATGAGTATCTGACACTCTTTTATGCGCCTGACGATCTCTTTTACGCTGTCGTCTATATCCGAAGTGCTGCGGTTACGTATCACGGATACTTCCGCCTGTGCGCCCGCACGCTCGAACGCGCGCGCCGTATCGTATTCGCAATTCGTCCCGGGGAACACGGGTATGAACACGCGGGGGCGAGCAATAGGTCTTGCGCTCACCGCTCCCGAGCGTTTGGAGAACGCTATGTCCGCAACAATTCCTTCAGCCGCCGCCGTTGTCGGGTATACGCGCTCGAACGTCGACGTGAACGCGCTTTCCAAAGCCTGAATGTCCGTAGCCGCGCCTATAACCTTGCCGCCTGCTACCGTAGTGCCGTAATATTCCCCGCCGAACTCGTCGAACGCGGAAAGGTCGTCGCCCGAAACGAGCAGATCGCCCTGCGCGTTGAAGAAGGAACGCTCGTCGAGAGAGGCGAACCTGAAACCGACGTTTTCGCCGAAGCAGGCTTTGATCATCGCCGCGGCGTCGCCGCCCTCTTCCGTCACCTGACAGAAGTCCACGTTGCCTTTTTCTATCTGTTCGCGAAGAGTCGTCATGAGCCGCGATGCGAACTCGAAGTCGGGCATGCCGCTTTCCGTGCGTTTCATCCTTACGATATTGACTTTCCTGCCCGCGCCGATGACGTTGGTTATCAGTTTATCCGCTTTCGCGGGAGCAAGCGCGAACGATATGAGCGTGGGAGGAACGTCGAGCTTTTCGAACGAACCGCTCATCGAGTCCTTACCGCCTATCGCTCCGAGCCCCAGTCTGAGCTGAGCGTAGAGCGCGCCGAGCAGCGCCGAAGCGGGCTTGCCCCATCTTTCGGGATCTTTGCCGGGTTTTTCGAAAAATTCCTGGAAAGTAAGTCTGACGCGCTTCCAGTCCGCACCCGTAGCCGCCACTTTGAGCACGCTGAGAAGTACGGAATACGCCGCGCCGACGAATCTGCTTTCGCAAAGCAGGTCGGGATAGCAGCCGAACGCGCTTACCGTCGCCGTCGTAGTCTCCCCGCTCACGGGAAGAAGCGCCGCCATCGCCACCGAAGGGGTCATCTGCGTACTGCCGCCGAAAGGCATGTATACGGTACCCGCGCCTATCGTCGAGTCGAACATTTCGCCGAGACCTTTTTGCGAACATACGTTATAGGCCGAAAGCGCACCCGTGAGCGCCTCGCGCCACTTGCCTTCCGCCGCCTTCTCCGCGCCCTTGACGTATTCGCGGAAATAAGCGGGCGCATGATCTTTTATGCTGACCGCATGATCCTGCGGCGCGCCGTTAGTGTTGAGGAATTCGCGGGATATGTCCACAACGGTCCTGCCGCCGTGGAACATTCTCATCCTGCCGAGATCGGTCACGACGGCAAGACGCGTCGCGTTCAGATTTTCCCGCGCGCAAAGCTGTTTTATTTTATCCTCGTCCGCAGCGCTCACGACTACAGCCATGCGCTCCTGCGATTCGCTTATCGCAAGCTCGGTCGAATCCAGTCCCTGATATTTCTTGGGCACGGCGTCAAGACTTATGTCCAGCCCGTCCGCAAGCTCGCCCACGGCGACGCTCACGCCGCCCGCGCCGAAGTCGTTGCAGCGCTTTATGAGCCGCGTGACTTCTTTGTTCCTGAACAGGCGCTGTATCTTACGCTCGGTCAGAGGGTTTCCCTTCTGGACTTCCGCGCCGCACGCTTCGAGACTGTGCACGGTATGCGCTTTGCTAGAACCCGTCGCGCCGCCGCATCCGTCACGACCCGTTTCGCCGCCGATGAGAAGCACCACGTCGCCCGCTTCGGGACGGCTCCTTACCACGTTTTCGGCAGGCGCCGCGCCTACCACGAAGCCCGTTTCCAGCCTTTTTGCCTTGTAACCGTCGTGGTACATCTCGTGCACCTGGCCCGTCGCGAGACCTATCTGGTTGCCATAGGACGAAAAGCCCGCCGCCGCGGTCGTGGATATCGTGCGCTGAGGAAGTTTGCCTTCGATCGTTGCCGAAAGCGGTTCGTTGATGTCCGCCGCGCCCGTAACGCGCATGGACTGATATACGTACACTCTGCCGGAAAGCGGGTCGCGTATCGCGCCGCCAAGGCAAGTCGCCGCTCCGCCGAAAGGTTCGATCTCCGTCGGGTGGTTGTGCGTTTCGTTTTTGAACATGACGAGCCAGTCCTCGTCCTTCCCGTCTACGTCCGCTTTTACTTTTATCGAGCAGGCGTTTATCTCCTCGCTCTCGTCGAGATCGGGTATCTTGCCTTCGCGCTTGAGCTTCCACGCCCCTATCGTAGCCATATCCATGAGCGTGGGATATTTCTTATCCGCTCTGCCCGCCGCGCGCTCCGCATGAACGGCGCCGTATTCGTCGAGCGCCTCCGAAAGTTCGGGTATGTCGGAATCGACGGCTATATCCGTAAGATGCGTCGAAAACGTCGTGTGACGGCAATGGTCGGACCAATAGGTATCGATGACTTTCAGTTCGGTCACCGTCGGATTGCGTTTTTCCTTTTTGAAATAGTCGCGCACGAATTCGAGATCGGCGAGGCTCATGGCAAAGCCCTGCGATGCATGATACTCCGCAAGCGTGTCCTTATTCATTTTTATGAATCCGCCGACTTCTTTCACGGGGGCGGGTTCGTCGTAAACCGTTTCCAGCGTCGCGGGTTTTTCCAGCGCGCACCTGCGGCTTTCGACGGGGTTGACGAGATATTTGCCGAGCGCCTCCGCAAGCGCGTCGTCAATGCCCTTGAACGCGTATATCGTCGCCGTACGGATGAGCGGACGGGTTTTTTTCGTCAGCAGCTGGACGCACTGCGCCGCGCTGTCCGCGCGCTGGTCGTACTGACCGGGAAGCAGTTCCACTCCGATGACGGTATATTCGCCGAGGTCGACGGTCTCTTCATAGACGTCGTCTACGGGCGGTTCGGAAAATATTGTCCTTTCCGCGCGGGCGTAATCCTCGTCGTCCATGCCCTGTATGTCGTAACGAAGCAGCATGCGCATGTCTTCCAGCGTTACCGAAAACGCGTTTTCTATTTCCTTCTGCTTGCGGCGGCGTACGGTATCGTAGCCGCTTTTCTTTTCAACGAATAGTCTTCTGATCATGATAAGCTTCTCCGTCAGCCGAGTTCTTTGAGTATGTCCGTGCGGTAATGCACGTTTTCGAACGTGATCCTGCGCGCGTTGGCATACGCCTTGTCCCTTGCCTCTTTCAGAGTGGGAGCAAGCGCGGTCACTCCGAGCACGCGCCCGCCGCTCGTTACGATGCTACCGTCCGCGCCCCACGCCGTTCCCGCATGGAACACTATCACGCCGTCGTCGAGCTTGCCGAAAGTTATCTTCTTGCCTTTGGCGTATTTTTCGGGATATCCGCCCGAAGCGAGTACCACGCATACCGCGCTGTCACCCGTCCACTTTATATCCACCTTGTCAAGAGTGCCGTCTATGCACGCTTCGAATATTTCGAAAAGATCGGTGGCGAGCCGAGGCAGTATGACCTGCGTTTCGGGATCGCCGAAGCGGGCGTTGTATTCGAGGACTTTGATGTCGTCTCCGTTTATCATCAGTCCCGCATAAAGCACGCCTTTGAACTCCACGCCTTCGGCTATGAGACCTTTGAGCGTGGGAAGCAATACTTCGTCGTATATCCGCTTTTCCATTGCCGCGGAAACTTTATACGAAGGCGAGAACGTACCCATGCCGCCCGTGTTCAGTCCCTTGTCGCCGTCGAGCGCGCGTTTGTGGTCCTGACTTGTCGTCATGGGCACTATCGTTTTTCCGTCGCAGAACGCAAGCGCGCTGCACTCGAACCCGCGCAGGAATTCCTCTATGACCACGGTATTGCCCGCGCTGCCGAACGCTTTGTCGAGCATTATCTCTTTGAGCCCGTCTACCGCATGCTCCTTGTCCTCACAGATGAGCACTCCTTTACCGAGCGCAAGTCCGTCCGCTTTGAGCACGACGGGATATGCGCAATCGTCGAGATAAGCGCGCGCGGGCGCATATTCGGTGAATACTTCGTATGCAGCGGTAGGTATGCCGTACTTTTTCATGAGGTCTTTTGCGAAGGACTTGCTCGCTTCGAGACGCGCGGCATTCGCCCTCGGCCCGAACGCGCGGAAGCCTTCCGCTTCCAGCCTGTCCACCATACCCGCGGCAAGAGGGTCGTCGGGCGCGACTACGGTCAGATAAATATCGGGATGAGAACGCACAAAAGCGACTACCCCGTCAAGGTCGGTCGCTTTTATGTCTCCGTGACATTCCGCAAGGCGCGAAATGCCCGCGTTTCCCGGTATACAGTAAATTTTGTTTACTTCCGGCGACTTCGCAAGCGAATAAACTATCGCGTGTTCGCGTCCGCCGCCGCCTATTACCAAAACGTTTTTCTTCATTTCCTTTTCCTCGCCGTCCCGTTTAGCTGAGGATATGTATGGGACGGGGTCGTATATAATCATTGACCCGTACGGCGGATAGTATACCCGACCGAAAGTCTTTTTAACGTATTCGGCCGTCGGCACACGTTTATGCGCCGACGGACTTCGTTATCGCGGCAACGTGCCGCCTGCGTTATGCGGTCAGTGCTTGAAATGCCTCTGACCGACGAATATCATCGACACGCCTTTTTCGTTGCAAAGTTTTATCGAGTCTTCGTCCCTTATGCTTCCGCCCGGCTGCACTATCGCTTTTATGCCGGCTTTCGCGGCAGCCGCCACGCAGTCGTCGAAGGGGAAGAACGCGTCGGACGCAAGCACAGCGCCGCGCGGTCTGTTGCCCGCTTTCTTGGCATGGTCGATCGCCTGCTGTGCCGCCCATATACGGTTGGTCTGTCCCGCGCCGATACCTATAGCCATATAGTTCTTCGCAAGCACTATCGCGTTGGACTTGGTGTGCTTGACCACCTTGTAAGCGAATTCCATCTGCGCAAGCTGGGCTTTCGTGGGTTGGGTCTCCGTGACCGTTCTGACGCTGTCGGAATACAGCGACGTGTCTTTGTCCTGTATAAGCAGTCCGCCCGCGACCTTCTTCATGTCGCGCGTGCCTTCCGCATAAGGTTTTTCTATATCGTCTATTTCCAGCAGACGCAGATTTTTCTTTACGGAAAGAATCTGCTTCGCTTCTTCGCTGAACTTGGGAGCTATGATTATTTCAAGGAATATCTTGACCATCTCGCTCGCCGTTTCCGCGTCCACTTCCCTGTTGCATGCCACGATACCGCCGAATATGCTGACGGGATCGCAGGCGTATGCCTTTCTGTATGCTTCCGCTATCGTTTTGCCGAGCGCAACTCCGCAGGGGTTAGCGTGCTTGACTGCCACGACGGCGGGCTTTTTCGGGAATTCTTTGAGCAGGTCGAGAGCGCCGCCGCAATCGTTCACGTTGTTATACGAAAGCTCTTTGCCCTGAAGCTGACGCGCGCTCGATATCGTTCCCGCGGTATCTTTCGCGAATATCTCGGAATACCACGCGCCTTTCTGGTGAGGGTTCTCGCCGTAACGCATATCCTGTTTCTTTTCGTAAGCGAAAGTGATCTGGTCGGGGAATTCAATGCCGAGTTTTTTCTGCATGTAATTGGCGATCATGGTGTCGTATACGCTCGTGTGACGGAATACCTTATACGACAGCATGAAGCGGAAATCGTTGTCCGCCGTATCGCTTTTTATACGCTCTATGACTTCGTCGTAATCCGCGGGGTCGACGACTACGAGCACTCCGGGATAATTCTTCGCCGCGCTCCTTATCATCGTGGGTCCGCCGATATCGATGTTTTCTATCGCTTCTTCCAGCGTTACGCCGGGTTTTTCCACCGTCGCTTTGAACGGATAGAGATTGACTGCGACGACGTCTATTCTGCTTATACCCAGTTTTTCCAGCGTCTGCATGTGTTCGGGTATATCGCGGCGGGCAAGCAGTCCCGCATGCACTGCGGGGTGCAGTGTCTTCACTCTGCCGTCGAGACATTCGGGGAAACCCGTTATATCGCTTATATTGACGGGTTCGAGTCCCGCTTTCTTCAATGCCTTTTCGGTACCGCCCGTCGAGATTATCTCGAATCCGAGCTCGGTCAGTTTGCGTGCGAATTCCACGACGCCCGTTTTGTCGCTGACGCTGATGAGCGCTCTTCTTTTGTCCATTGTAAACTCCTTGAAAATCACAGGCGCGTTAAACACGTTCCTTAAAAAACCACGATGTTTTACGCGTCAGTCCTTAATTACCACTTTTCCGTCGACTACTTTTATCTTATCGTCGCAAAGATCCTTTATCACGCTTACGAGCATGGGGTGCTCGATCTGATTGAGGATGCGCTTCTGAAGGTCCTCTGGCTTGTCCCCTTTGTAAACGGTCAGTTTGCGCTGACGGATTATCGGTCCGCCGTCCACATCCGCACTCACGAAATGCGCGGTCGCGCCGCTTTCGGTCTCTCCCGCTTCGATGACGGCTTTGTGCACGCGTATGCCGTAATAACTCTTTCCGCCGAACTTGGGCAGGAGCGCGGGATGTATGTTCACTATGCGGTTCGGATAAGCGTCGATGATGAATTGCGGCAAGATCCCGAGATAACCCGCAAGTATGACGTAATCGACGTCGTACTTTTTAAGCAGGTCGAGTATGGCGCGGTCGCGGGCTTCAACGCTCGGATAATCCTTTTTACAGCAGACGTAATTGGGTATTTTGGCACCTTCCGCGCGTACGAGCGCATACGCTTCGTGATTGGACGATATAACGACGGATATTTTGCCGTTTATCTCCCCGCTCGCGCATGCGTCCATTATCGCCTGCATATTCGTGCCGCTTCCGCTTACGAGCAATGCAAGTTTTTTCATGCTTTTCTTTCCTTTTATTATTTTCTTTTGAGCGACACGCCGGTACGGTCGGTCACTCTACCCATAATATATGCCTTTTCACCCAGTTTTACCGCATAATCGCAAACTTCCCGCGCGAATTCGGGCGAAACGGCAAATACCATGCCTATTCCCATGTTGAAAGTATTGTAAAGTTTGTCGTCGCCGAGCCCGCTCTTTGCCGCAAGCAGGTCAAATATCGGCAGACGAGGGAAAGAATCGAGGTCGATCTCTATGCCCATGGTCTTGGGAACGATCCTCGGAATATTTTCGATGAAGCCGCCGCCCGTTATATGCGCTATGCCGTGTACGTCGAATTTTTCCGCTATCGCGAGCGCGCTTTTGACGTAAAGCCGCGTAGGCGTGAGCACGGTCTCTCCGAGCGTCGCTCCCAGTTCGGGATAATACTTTTCGAGCTCTTTCCTGTCCTCGCCGAGCAGTTTGCGAACGAGCGAAAATCCGTTGGAGTGTATCCCGCTCGAAGCCAGTCCCACGAGCGCGTCTCCGACGGCGACTTTGCTGCCGTCGATTATCTTGCTCCTGTCGGCAATGCCCACGGTGAAACCCGCGAGGTCGTATTCGTCTTCGGGATACATACCCGGCATTTCCGCGGTCTCGCCGCCTATGAGCGCGCAGCCCACTTCCTTGCAGGCTTTCGCGACGCCGCCCACGACTACGGACATTTTTTCGGGGTCGAGCTTACCGCACGCGACGTAATCGAGGAAAAACATCGGCTTCGCGCCCTGACAAACGACGTCGTTCACGCACATTGCCACGCAATCGGTGCCTATCGTGTCGTGTTTATCGAGTACGATGGCATAACGCAGCTTGGTCCCCACGCCGTCCGTGCCCGAAACGAGCACGGGTTCGGCATAACCTTTCGGCAAAGCGTAAAACCCGCCGAACGAACCCAATCCCGAAAGAACGTTCGCGTCGTACGTTTCCGCCGCACCCTTTTTGATAAGGTCGACGAGTTTATATCCTCTTGTGACGTCCACGCCCGCAGACTTGTAATCTATCATAAAATATTCCTTTTCCTTGAAGTGTGTCTCGTTTCAGCCCTGAGTGATACGGCGCATCATTTCTTTGTAAGCGTCTTCCACTCCGCCCATGTCGCGGCGGAAACGGTCTTTGTCCAGTTTTTCTTTGGTCTTGCTGTCCCAGAAACGGCAGGTATCGGGGGATATTTCGTCGGCAAGTATGATGCGTCCGTCGTATCTGCCGAACTCGAGCTTGAAGTCGATGAGGTCTATGCCGAGATGTGCGAAATATTCTTTGAGTATGTCGTTGACCTTGAACGCGGTCTTCTGTATGGCGTCGATCTCTTCTCTCGTGGCAAGCCCGAGGCTGAGCGCGTACCAGTCGTTTATCATGGGGTCGCCGAGGTCGTCGTTTTTATAGCTGAACTCGAATCCCGTGCTTTTGAGAGGAGTCCCCTCTTCCACGCCGTAGCGTTTGGAGAAAGAACCTGCCGCCACGTTGCGTACGATCACTTCGAGCGGAACGATCTCCACTTTCTTGACGAGCGTTTTGCGGTCGTCCACCTCTTCTATATAGTGAGTTTCGATGCCGCGGCTTTCGAGCATGCGGAACATCATGTTGCTCATTTTGTTGTTGATGACGCCTTTCCCCGCGATCTGACCTTTTTTCAGACCGTTGAAAGCGGTGGCATCGTCCTTGTACTCGACGAGAACGACTTTGTCGTCGTCCGTGGCGAACACTTTCTTCGCCTTTCCTTCGTAAAGCTGTTTTCCTATGTTCATATAACATCTCCTCGGCACGTTTTCGCGCCGTGAACAAAATTTATTCAGTCTATCCTGAGCTCTTTCTGGAGAGCCGCGTCGTCGTTGACGACTTTTTTGCGCATATCCTCTTTGTAATCGGCAAGTTTGGATTTGAGCTCGCCGTACTTGACCGCCAGTATCTGCACGGCAAGTATCGCCGCATTGTCCGCTCCGTTGACCGCCACGGTCGCCACGGGCACGCCTTTGGGCATCTGCACCATGGAAAGCAGACTGTCAAGCCCGCCCATGAAGCTCGTTGCCACGGGAAGCGCGATCACGGGAAGAGTGGTGTATCCCGCAAGTACTCCCGCAAGATGAGCGGCTTTGCCCGCCACGCCGATAAGCACTTCGAAACCGCGCTTTTCCGCATTGACCGCAAAGTCGTGCGCTTCGGCGGGACTGCGGTGAGCGGATATGATCCTGACCTCGCTCTCTACGCCGAATCTGTCGAGTACGGTCACCGCGGGTTTGACCACGTCGTAATCCGATCTCGATCCTATTACTATCGCTACTTTTCCGTATGAGCTCATAAATTGCCTCCGATGCCTTTTGGTTTCAAATCGATTATAGCATTTACGCGGCGGTCAAGTCAAACAAATAAAAACCTTCGCGTAAAATTTACCTCTTGCATTTCCCGCACGTTTGGTGTATAATGTAGCGAGAGGGAGACGCCCGATAAACTATAAACCGCGCGCGTCTCGCAACGGATATGTTTTCTTATTCTTTCGTATGCAAAACGGGCGGTCGGGCTCACAATCAGGACAGCATAGCCGCCTTCGAACGGGACGGCAGTTACTGTTTTGCCGTATGCGACGGGCTGGGCGCGTATTCGGGCAGCGGTACGGCAAGCCGTATCTGCGCGGACACGCTCAGACAGGAATTCGGAAAAGAGCCGCTTTCCCCCGACGGCGTCGTCAGACTGCTGCAAAACGCGCATAACGCCATAAACGAAGTAAAGCGCGTGACGCCCGAAATGGAATCCGCCTGCACCACGTTCGCAGGGGTGTTCGCCGACGGAGAAAAAACCGTGGTCGCGCACATCGGGGATTCCCGCGTGTACCGTTTTTCGCAGGGGAAACTCGCTTCCTGCACTTCCGACCACTCTCTCGCCCAGCGCGACGTCGAGCGCGGCAAGATAGAGCGCAAGGACCTCGGCAGGCATAAGGATCAGAACAAACTGACGCGTGTGCTCGGCGGCAAATATTTCATTCGCCCCGATCTCGACGTACTTCCCGCGCCGCGCAAAGGCGACGTGTTCATAATATGTTCGGACGGGTTCTGGGAATACGTGTCCGAAGAATTCATGACGGAGGTCGTAAACTCCGCGCAGGACGCGGACGGGATGCTCCGCATGCTCGAAGACAGGCTGCTCGAAGAAGCGGTGCCCGGTCACGACAATTATTCCGCGGTCATAGCCGTGGCGCAGCGGGAGGAATAAACATCATGTACGATACCGAAAATCTTTGCCCACGTTGTTTTTCCGCGCTCGGAGCGAAAGGCTTATGCCCGCACTGCGGGAAAAAAACCTTCGAGCCTCTGCCCTGCGACCCTTCCCGCCTCGCGCCGGGATCGCGGCTCAAAAACAGATATATCCTGTCGTACGCCATCGGTGAAGGCGGGTTCGGCATAACTTATCTCGCTTACGACACAATGAACGGGATAAAGGTCGCCGTCAAGGAATACTTCCCCGTCTCCGTCGTCGTTCGCGGAGAACGCGGCGCCGTCATGCCCGCGAAACCCGAGTACAGACAAAGATTCATGCTCGGGAAAAAACGGTTCATGGACGAAGCGAAAAACATGGCGGCGATAAAAAATCTGCGGGGCGTGCCCGCTGTGCTGGACTTTTTCAGCGAGAACGACACCGCGTACATAGTCATGGAATACCTGAGCGGCAAGACCCTTAAAGACCTTATAAAGAAGAAAAAACGCCTGTCCTATGCGGCTGCGCTCGAAATACTCCGTCCCGTATTCTCCTCTCTCGCGCTCATACACGACGCGGGACTCGTCCACCGCGACGTTTCTCCCGATAACATCATACTGACAGACGGAGGAGCAAAACTCATCGACTTCGGCGCTACGGTAAAAGCGGGCAAAGACAAGCAGAGCACGGAGCTGAAACGCCACTACGCCCCGCCCGAGCAGTATGACAAAAACTTTTCAGCCGACAGCCGCGCCGACGTTTATGCCGCTGGAGTTACCATGTATAACTGCATCACGGGGCTTCTCCCGCCCGAGTCGATAAAGCGCGCGCCGCACGACAAACCGATGTTCCGCGGAAAACTGACCGACGCGCAAAAATCGGCTGTTTCCAAAGCCATGGAAACGGAAATATCGGACAGATACCCCGACATGCGCCGCATGCTCGCCGCGCTCGACGCCGCGCTCTGAGACCACGCGCCGTATAAAGATAAAGACCCGCCGCTTTCCTTGCGTCGGGTCTTTATGAATTCAGAAAACCGTTTATCGGGTGGGCATTATTTTACGATATCATAGCCTTCGCGGAAATGCGTGTGTCCCGTCACCCATTTTTTCAGGCTGAGCTTCACGAAGAAGGAATATACGCCTATCGTTACTATCGTAAGCAACCACCAAAGCATCCATTTGCCCATAAGCTGAGCGCCGTTGCCGTCAAACGTAAGACGTTTGCCGTCATACACGCAATGTTTCGTATACCAAGCCTGTTTCCAGCATTCGGTGAACGGGCTTATTATGAACAGGGTGCAGATCCTGAGCAGGAAGCAGCCGAGACGCAGCAGCAACCATACGAACAGATTACCGTCGAACGTGCCGCCGACTGCGGGATCGCCGCCTGCTATATGCGTGTGCTTCGCCACCCACTTATCCATGGCGAATTTAGAGAAAAACGCATATATCCCGAGCGTGATTATCGTCAGGAACAATATCAGCGTGCGTTTGCCGAACAGTTGCAGACCGTTGCCGTCAAACGACAGCCGTCTTCCGTCTATGACGGTATGCTTGCAGTACCAACGCTGTTTCCAACATTCCGTAGCGGGTTTGGCTATCGTGAGCGTTATCCACTTGACGATAAAGCAAAGTATGTCCCAGCCTATCTTCCGGATAAGCCGCCCGTCGAATACGCTCTTGCCCTCGTATTCGGACTCGTAAGTCTCCCCGCCCTCCGCGGTCTCCTTGACGAACTGTTTTTTGTATTCTTCGAACCGTGCGGCATACTCGTTGTTCAAAGCGATCAGCCGCGCGTGGTCGCGGTCGTTCCAAAGTTTGTTGAGCTGTGCGCGGACAGCCTTGCCTGCCGACGCTCCGTCAAGCACGACGGCGCGCGACACGATCTCGTTCATCATGGTCTTTGCGTCTCCGACCGTTTTATAAGGCAGAGAGGAAAGCACGGAATCGCAATACGCATCCCTTTCGCCCGCACACCTGAAAAATCCTTCCGCGTCGCGTTTTTTGGACAGTTTTTGCAACTCGCCGACAAACGCGTCGCTTTCTTTTTTACCGTTTATCACACATATTTTATCGCGTACGGAATACGCGTAATCGCGCAGATCTTTCCCGCCGTTGGCATACCTGGTATTGAGCACGATAGACAGGATCACTACGGTCAAAAAGAACGCAAAACCGAAAATCAATATAAAGGGAGCAAAATCTCTGATGAGTATAAAAGAATGTTTCACATAGTCCGACCATACGTTAAAAGCTTCTTCGCCCGTCGCGTAAGGAACTTCTCCCGAGAAATGCGAGGATGCTTTTTCGAGATCGTTGGTCGCTTTTGTAATTCGTTCGTTCAGGCTGTCGTAAAGAGCCGACCATGTACCGTAATCTTCGTTGATTATCTTTTCTATATCTATAAAACCGGTATTGTCAGGCGACGGAGGATCTATATTATATGTAACTGTTTCGTCCGACGTAGTTACGTACATCAGACAGTATGTTCCTAAATTCGAAACGTCCGCAGAACCGCCGTTACCATTCTCTTCGGCGAACGTTCCGTCATATTATCGCTTGCTATGCGCGCGAAATATAACAATCGGCGCGAATAAAGTTAGCGGTGTGCAATATAAAAAACTAAATGCTTGCTCTTTCATAATACGCGGCGGCGTTCAGATCCAGTTTTCTTCTGAACACGAGCCACAGCACGAGGTACATCACGGCGCCTGCGACATAGCCTATCGCCGCGCCCGACGTGCCGAGTCCGTTCAGCGCGAACCAAAGCCCGAAAGCTATTGCCGTGCCTCCCGATATAAACGAGAAAAGCAGTCCGAGCAATGTGGGGACTCCCGTCGTGGCGAAATTTTTTACCGCTTCTTTAGGTGTGACCCAGTTGAGGAGAGGCTTTTTCAGATCTCTGTACATCGAATAATCGACGGTGAAAAGCGCGCAGAAAACGAGCATAACCGCCGCGCTCATAACGGACGGTATATCCGTTCTACCGCTTACCAGCGCCGTTGTTATCGCGGCGGCGACGAGCGAAAGCACGCAGCTCACGGCGGCGGGCAGCAGTGAAAGCAGCCGCTTCGATCTTATCTGCACGCTGTACGGCACGGGTATCACCTTGTCGTAGACAAAAGTTTTCCCCTCTCTCGTGAATGCGGTCATGGCGCAGATATTGGTCGTAACGGACATCATCTGCGCAATAAGTATCGTTACGCACAATATCGAACAGCTCACGGCGTCCGCCGCCTGCCCCGCAAGCGCAACGCCTTCGACGCCTTCGTTGACGCGAACGCTCACTATGACGGCTATCACGATTACGAAGACGGGCGCAAGCACCGTGCCCGAGAGGCACTGGAAAGCGAACGCGGGATTGCGGTAAAGCTCTTTCCAATCCTTCTTCATGATCGCGCCGAGCGCGTTCGACGAAACGTATTCTTTTTTTGCGGCGCGTACGGAAGACGCGTTTTCCGACTGACGAAGCACTATACGCCTGTAAACGAGCGAGCTGATAAGGATCACGACGGCTATGGAAACCGCGACCGTGCCGAGGAAAATAAGCAGATCGACGGTCATGGAAAGCGCGGGATCGGAAACGAGCCCTTTCCCCGCGGTACCGAAACGCGCGAGGCAGTAAACGGGATAGATGATATAAAGCGGAGCGCGTACGGCACTTTTAGCCGCCTCTATCATGGCTTCGGGCGTGGATGGCGTATCCGCAGCCGTCGGCGCGAGGTTGACAACGAGCATATAAACGGTCATTATGACCGCGAAAAGCAGGATTAGGAATACGGAGGCGGCAGCGCCTTTGTTTTTGAAAAATCCCACTATGAGCATGAGCGGAACGCTTATGACAGAACCGACAAGCAGAGCGAGCACGGGCAGAAAAAGCACTGCCAGCACCGTCATGAGATAAAAGACGGGCAGCTGTCCCGCCGTTATGCCGAGTACGATAAGCCCCGGCATGCAAAGCAACGTGCCGACTATCGCCTCTTCCGCGTATACCACGGCGAGTTTGGAAAAGAATACCGAATTCATCCCCACCGGCAACCCGAGCAGAAACTCGTTGTCGCGCGAAAAATAAAGATACGAAAGTATGGCAACCGTACCGAAAACGAGCGTGAGGATAAAATCCGTGGCAAGGATCAGCGCGGTCATTTCCGTAACGAAACCGTACTGCGCGAACGTGCCGCCCGCAAAACCGCAGAACACGGCTATACCCGCGGAAATTATCGCTCCGCAAATGACGAAACCGACGAGCGTAGCCGTGGAACGGCTGCGACCCGACGCGTCTTTGCGGAACAGCATTTTCAGCTGAGCCTTCGTCAGCAGCAGAAAATCACGCATGGCTCACACCTCCGCCGACGAACCCGCCACCGAAAGGAAGATGTCTTCCAGGGATTCATCCCCTTTCGCCGCCTTTATCTCGTCGAGATCGCCCGCCATTATCAGTTTTCCTTTATCGATTATGCCTATGCGGTCGCATATCTTCTCCGCCATGTCGAGAACGTGAGTGGAAAAGAATACTATATTCCCCGCGTCGGCATGGGCGCGCATTATGTCCTTGAACTCGCGCACGGACTGAGGATCGAGCCCTACCATGGGTTCGTCGAGGACGAGCACCTTCGGATCGTGAACGAGCGCGCCTATTATAGCCGCTTTCTGTTTCATTCCGTGGCTGTAAGTTCCTATCTGTTTGTCGAAAGCGTCGCGCAGACCGAACCCGTCGAGCAAGGGCTCTGTGCGTCTGCGGCGGTCATCGAGACTGACTCCGTACACATCCGCCATAAAGTCCACGAACTCCCTGCCCGTCAGTTTTTCGAAAAGCACGCCGCTGTCCGTAACATAACCAAGCAGTTTTTTTGCTTCTATCGGGTCTTTTTTGATATCGTGTCCGAAAACCTCTATACTGCCTTCGTCTGCGCCGAGTATGCCCGTGAGCATTTTTATAGTCGTGGTCTTGCCCGCTCCGTTGGGACCGAGAAAACCGAAGATCTCGCCTGCGTTAAGCGTAAGATCGAGTCCGTCCACCGCTTTGACGGGGTTGCCTGCGTAAGATTTGCTTACGCCCGTGAATTTTACCATAAGTCCTCCGCGCGGCCGTGCCGCTTGCTTCGATGCCGTTAATGACGGCATTATCCCGACATAAAACGGTCATTCGCGCTTTTTCGTATTTTACCATATCGCTGAGAGCGCTGTCAATCGTTTGCGACGCCGTGCTTTTACTTAAACATATTGACATTTGCGTAAAACGCATTTATAATCGTAATATGTCGGAAACAAACAAAAAACGCATTGCAGCCCTTGCCGTCGCGGCATTGACAGCCGCCGCGGCGCTCGCGCTTACGATAGCGGAGACGGTCGTGGGCAAAGACGAAGCGCCTTCCGCGTTCGCGCTCGGCACGGGTATTGCGGAAAGAGCGCTCCTTTTCGTTACGTTTGCGTGTCTGCTCTTCGTTTTCGGTTATGCCCGTCTGCTGGTACCGCATTTAAGAGGCGGCGTTTTGGCGTCGCTCGCCGCGCTCGCGGTGGCGCTTGCCAACTTTCCTTTTTTCACTCTCGGTTCGGGACAGCTCGTTTATACCGCGGACGGAAGCATGACCGCGCTCTATCTGCTCCTTTGCCTTTCGACGGGACTGTTCGAAGAGACCGCTTTCCGCGCTTTTCTCATACCGCTTTTATCGGACGCATTCAAAAACCGAAAGAGTTCTCCCGTCCTTGCGGTACTGCTTTCGAGCGGGATATTCGCGCTCGCGCATTTTTTCAACCTTTTCGGCGGAGCGGGAGTCGGCGCCACTCTTCTGCAAGTCGGATACACTTTTCTGACAGGCTGTATGTTCGGCGCGCTCCTGATCCTGACCCGCTCGGTCACCGCGCCCGTCATTGTGCACGCGCTTTACAATGCGGGCGGACTGCTCGTATCGGCGGGATTGGCATACGGCAGTCAATGGAACGTTCCCGCAACGGTCATCATGGCGGCAGTGAGCGTAGGCGCGGGCGCATATCTCGTTTTTGCGGTAATGCAGCGCACCGTTTTCGGCAAAACGCGATTTCTGCTTATTGACGCGGCGACGCGGAAAGATGACGGAAACTCCGCGCAATGAAACGTGCGTCTCTTTGCGGAAGGTTTTTTATTCTTATGTCCCCACCCCGAAAAGTCAAGCGTTCAGAGAAAACAAATACCATATAAATGAAAAAGAGCGGCATTGCCGCTCTTTTTCGGTCTGTCATCGCTTATGCGAATATCGAGTTATCGTAAGAAATCTTCCATACGAAGTCGCTTACTCCTGCGTTCTGCCAGGTAGCCAGCGTAATGAATATTTCTCCGTTGTGCGTGAATACCGTCTGAACGTTGAAACAATTCTGTGCGGCTCCGTCAAGGAAAGAAGGAAGGACAACGGGTCCGACTTTCTTTCCGTCCCAGTCGTACAGCGTTATCGCGTTTTCCTCATCTCCGTTTACGGAAGTGTTCACATAGATGCATGCGGAATCTCCGCTTGCCGAAGCATTCGCACCGATATTCACAGCCGATCCGATCTGTTCGCCCGTCTCGGTCAAGATGTACATACTTCCGTCGGTAGCTACCACGGCGAACCTGCGGCTTTCGGGATTCCATGCGACGGATTTCAAGGTCTTACCGCTTTCGGTCACTATCCCGAAAGGCAGGCCCTCGGCTTCGATCGGCTGGCAATTGCCCGCGAAAGTGGCAAGATCGAACTCGAATACCTTGTTATTGCCGCCGACGGTATAGAGCTTACCGTCCTTGACGAACATGCGCGAGTTATCGGTATCGCCTTCCATCCAGGTGTTGTATACCCCGCTTGTCGCCACGATGCTTCCGTCGGAAGGGTTTATCTTGCACACGGTATTGTGTCTGTAATTCACGCCGTCGACCTTTTGAGACGAGTTGACGGATATATAGATGTACGTTCCGTCGCTCGCTCCGCCCATGGTCAGCTGAGTTGCCTTACCTTCGAACGGATTGTTTTCAAGAGGCGTGACATCGTATGCCTGCGTTTTACCCGTCGCCACGCATGCCGATATATATTCGGTGAATGTTTCTGGAGCGCGGACATTGACGGTCACCGTCGTCTGAACGGTTTTGCTGCCTTCCGAGTAGGAAACGGGGATCTCTACGCTTTCACCCGCTACAGACAACGTCTCCTGAGGATAAGTGAACTTATCGGTAGTCAGACTGCTTCCGTCCTGATAACCCACGGTCACCGTCATACCCGTCGGATCGAATTTTTCTCCGACAAGGTATTCGGTCTTATACGTCCCGTTTACGGTCAGGCTCGTGGGAGCCGCCTCGAACACGGAGTAATCCATACTTATCTTCCATATATATGCGGTATCGGTGACGTTGCCGTTCCACGTACACATGGTCGCATACAGATCGCCCTCGTAAGCGAATACGGTCTGGATGTTATAAGTGTTTGCCTCGGCATCGGGGAAGAATCCTCCCGGCGTTATCTTGTTGCCTATGAGCTCACCGGTCTCCCAGTCATATATACCTATAGGAAGAGTCATTGCCGTACCCGCCACGTTGTTGGCGGTGGTGTTGGTGTAGATATACTTGGAATCGCCGGAAACGGAAGTTTTGTTGTCGAGTTTCACGGGACCGACAAGCAAATCGCCGTTCTCCGAGAGGATATACATATTATTGTCGCTTGTGGACACAACGTACCTGCGGGCGGCTTCGTTCCAGTATGCGGAGAACAGAGTCTTGCCCTCCGTTTCGGTCACGTAGTCGAACGGCAGATCGGTAACGACTGTAGGTTCGCAATCGTCTCTGAACGTATTCAGGTCGAAGCCGAACACCGTATTATCCGCGCCTATGGCATACAGCATGTTGCCTTTGAAGAACAGTCTCGAGTTATCCACGTCACCTTTGACGAGCGTATCGTAATTCTTGCTTATCGCTACGGGCGCCATGGTATGCGGATCTATCTTATATATGCAGTTCACGCGGTAAGTATTGTTGCTCGAATCCCTCATCGGTGTGTTGACGGAAGCGTATATATAATTGCCGTCATAAACGCCGCCCATCGTCATCTGAGAAGCCTTGGAGCCGAAAGGAGCGCCGCCTGCCGGACCGACATCGAATATCGGATCAACGCCCGCGTCCTCGCACAATACGGCGTAGTCGCCTACGGCGAGCGATATATCCTTATCGACCTGTACTTCGGGAAGCGAAGCCCTTATTATGGCCGATTGCTGTCCGCCGCTGCCGCGGAATTTGAGGATCGTGATATACAGATCTCCGCCTATTACGGTTATTGCCTGCGTATTCGTACCGCTCGTATCCGTGACAATGGTCTCGCCCATCACCTGTACGGAATTGGGGATAACGCTTCTTGCGACGAAATCGCCTTTCCAGTCGTATATGCGGATAAGAGGTTTGTAATTACCGTCGTCGGTGTAGTTGAGGTAGATGTAGTCGTTGTCGCCCGTCATTCTCTTAAGGGAATTCGCAACTCCGCCTTCCGCTTCCGTGGGAGCGGCGAACGAAGTGACGGCTTTCATTTCCCCGTCGAAGATATATATGGTGCTCGACGTAAGCACGGCGAACTTATCCTCCGACAAGTTGTAATACACGTCGCGTATGGTGGCGGTCTCAAGTCCTTCGAACGCGAAGCCGTCGTAAGGCGCAAACTTGCATCCGTCAACGAAATCCGTTTCCTCGACGTAACCCTGGGTGCCGTCTTTATAGAAGACGATGATCTTTCCGTCGTAAGCGCAGAGCCCGCTGGACGCTTCGGAAATGTTGGCGTCCGTAAGCGCGCTTGTAGCGATCCGCTCACCCGTTTCGGCATTGTAGCGAACGACGGTGGACGCACGCGCGTCCTCTTGGTTCCAATTGTTGTAAAGCACATACAAACCGTTTTCGCCCATGCACATACCGAGCGCGAAGTCCTTCGTCGAACCGCCCTCATAAGGGGATACGGTATGCCAGTCTTTGAACATATCCACTTTGATGTTTTCGGAAGAACCGCTTTCCGCAGCCAGACATGCCGCAACGGAGGAATACAGCGCGCCTTCGAAATCGGTGGAAACGTCCACTCTGTCAAGCGCTATGGGAGCGTCGGATTTGAATGCTATTTCTATCTCGTTTGCGCCTTTGCCCAGAGCTATGGAAGGAAGCGACACGTCTTCGAACACGTATTTGCCAGCGTCTTTGTCGTCAAGCGTATAGCCGTGAAGAATGCTTCCGCCGATAGGCAGCCATCTGCCGTTCACGCGGACGGTCATAACGTCGGCGAGATCGACGGGCTGAGCTTCCTTGCCGCTTTCGTCAGTGTTCGTATTCGCGACACGGACGGAGAAGGACGTCGAGATCACGTTGTCGGACTGCGCCGCAAACGTCAGTTTGTCACCCGCTTTGAAATCTTCGAGCACTACGGAAGATGCCTTGTCTGCGACAAGCTCGCCGTTTTCCATGACATAACCTTCGACTTCCGATTGCGTGGCTTCGCTTTCTTTGGTCGCATTTTCCGCTTCCATTCCGTTACGGACTTTAACTGCCGCACGTTTGACTACGGAGGGGTTGTTTTTGAGGGTTATCGTGATGTAGCAGTTTTTCATGAACGACGCGTTCTCTATGTTACCCTCGACCGTGTATGCGTCGGAATTGTCGAGAGGCAGTCTGTTGCCGCTCGCATAAGTCGCACGCACGTCTATCTGCGCGTCGGCAAGTTTTTCGCCTTCCGCAAGATAAACTTCGCCCTCGGGATCGATGGAGAGTATGGTGCCGTCGTCGTATTCCGCTTCGGGCACGACGGTGACGGGTATGTCTGCCGTTATCTCGCTTTCTCCGTCATCGTATGCGATCGTCGCGGACGTTGCTCCCGCAGTCAGCTTGCCTTCGGTCTTAATTCTTATGTCGTCGTCTTTGAGCGGGACAGAGCTGCCGTCGTTATAAACCGCGGTGACGGATATGCCTTCCTTATCGAATGCCATTGCGTCGCTGTAATAAACGCGATAAGGATCTTCCGTAACGGTCAGTTTTTCAAGCGCGACATGAGTCAGCGTAACGGGCACTTCCGCCGTCTTGACGACGGGCTCGGCTCCTTCTTCCGCGTTCGGCGACGTCCAGGAGTACGAAACGGTTACCGTTCCGCCGTTCTCCGTAAAGTCTGCGGGCACTGTAATCGAGTAATCTCCCGCCATGAGCATTTCGTCACGCGCCTGACCTTTTTCGGTAAAGTGCGCCATTACGTCGAAATCCTCCGCAATGGGCGACGCTTTTCCGTTGTCAAAGAATTCCACACCCTGCGCAAGCTCCGCCGATATACCGACGAGTTCGAGAGGCAGACTGTTGATATACTTCTGATTTTCTATCTCTTCTTTGGCTGCTTTGTAATATTCGTTGTAACTTACCCATGAGGGTATCATAAACGACATTGCACCGATGATGCATACTATAACGGCAACGATTATTATGAGCAAAGACAAGAATTTTCTGCTTTTCAGTTTATCTATTATCTTCATTGCTCTTCTCCTTTGCCTTATTGGCGCTTTCGCTCTGTCCGGACTGTCCGATCGGTTTGTCGGTCGTTCCGGCACCCGCTTTCGGCTTCACCGCCCCGCCTTGCGTCACCGTTTTGTTCGGAGTTTGATTTGACGCGGGAGAAATCGGCTTGTGCGGTACCTTGGTAACCGCTGGCGAAGTCGGCTTGTCAGGAGCCTGCTTTGCCACGGGCGAAGTCACACTTGCGACGTTATGTTTTCCGACGCTGCGAACAGCTTTTTTCTTGCCGAGGAAGAATCCCACGAGCACGAGACCTGCCCACATGACGCAAAGCGTCGCTATGCAGAAGTCTATGGTAAACATAAGGGGTTTCCACCATACCCAGCCGTCGATCGATGTGGATGATACGAAGCTGTCGCCCTGATCGGGGTTGAGCTGATACTGCCTTTCGTTGTATTCCGCGCGCAGCCACATATACAGAACCTGATGTATGGAATCGCGCAGACGGTGCTGAAGGCGAGCCGACGAATTTTCGTTGTAACTTACTCCTCCGAGCGAACCGAGCTGGTTTGCCATGCCGAGGTTACCGCCCGAACGGATAAGTGCGTCGCAACGAGGATTGTTCGCGACCCAGTCGGTCGTTATCGCGCCTTTGAAATCCCATTCACGGCGAAGGACGCCCGTTATTACCGCGGTGGACGTTTCGGCATATTCGGCTCCGAGTCCCTGGAACGCTGTCATTACGCCGAGAGCGCCGCCCTGTACTATCGCCATTCTGAAAGGACGGAGATATACTTCGCGCAGCGTCTGCTCGCTCATCCATGCGGAAGGAGTACCCGTACCGCCGTGGCCGTAGGACGCAAAGTGTTTCATGAAGCAGTATTTACCGCGGGTATTGAGACCTTTCACCGCATTCATCATTATCGTTCCCGCAAGGAATCCGTCCTCGCTGGGAGACTCGTGATTGCGGCCGAACCATGCGTTACGGTGAGTATCCGTCGCCCATCCCCAGAGGCCGTCAACGCCGACGCTGTCCATGTCCTCGCCGAACGCTTTACCGAATTCGTATGCGAGTTTCGAGTTCCATGTCGCCGCAAGAACGACTATTGCGGGGTAACCCGTGCCGCGGGGCGCATAGTTATAGCTCTTTATCTGCGCGGGTCCGTCAAGGTCAATAAGTTTAGGTTTGCCTACGGAAGATATCTCTTTCGTACCGTAATACTGGTTTATTACGTTAACTACTTCGCTTATGAGTATCTGATTGAGCAATTTTTCCCACTGAGAATCGTCATAGTCTTCGCCGAGATCCTTCGCAAGTTGGGTAAGTTCTCCGTTGCCGTCGGTAAGCGTAAGACCGGTTTTAGCTCCCCAGATCGGTTTTTCGGTCGGTATGGGATCGCCGAATTCGTCCGTTCCCGTTCTGTTGTCCCAATCGATGGCGCGCTGCGCATTATATTCGCCTGCGGTCGCGGAAGGGTTTACGTTACGCCTTTTATACAGAGACGCAAACTTGGAAGGATCGGGGAACGAAGCGCGCGAGAACCAAGGGATGTCGGCAGCGAAACCCTCCTCTATACCGTCGAGAGGAGTCGCGTCTATCGCGTCCTCACCCGTGAAAAGGTTATCAACGGGTTTCCCTGTATCGGGATCGACGGTTATGTTTATCGTTTCAGCTACTTTGAAAACGAATTCGCCTTTCTGTTCGGCGGAATCGTATCTGACGGTTTTAACGGTATGCGAATCCGTTCTCAGACTGATGACGTAATCGCCCGCTTCGAGCTCGTATCCCGTGTGACCGTTGCCCTCTCCGTTGCCAGTCTTATCATAGCAGTCGTAAGAAGCGAAATCATACGGATCGATTACGATCTCTATCGTTTCGCTCGCGCCGGGCTGGAGTTCGTTGGTCTTGCCCGTGCCCGCAAGCACTACGGCGGATTTCTCTATACCGCCCTCGTAATACGGCGGGGTAACGAATACTTCGACTACGTCGCGACCGGGATAGTTTCCGTTATTGGTCACGGTAACGGGTATAGTGATCTCGGTGGCGTCGGTAAACGCGCTTCCGGGAGCGGCTACGGAGTCGCCTACTTTGATGGTGCCCACTTCCCAGGAGTAATCGTTATACGACATGCCGTGTCCGAACGGAAACTGCACTACGGCTTCGTAGCCCGTACCGTGCGCATTGGTCTCGTTGTTCCAAAGCCCTTCCGCGTTCGCCGTCTCGTACCACTTATACCCGACATAAATCCCTTCGACATAATCGGCATATGCCCTGTTATAATTAAGGTAATTCTGATCGCACCCCTTCCACACGTTGGCGGGATTCGTAAAGAGATCGTATGCGAACGTGTCTACCGTCTTGCCCGAAGGCGAAACTTCGCCGTAAAGCAGCCCTGGGATCGCCTGTGCCGCGCGCGTACCCGTGTATCCGAGATACATGCATGCGTCAAGCCCGGGGATCGTGTCAAGGAAACCGCATTCGAATACGTTGGGCATATTGAGCAGTACTATGACGTTTTCGAAGTTCGCGCCGCAGTATTTCAAAAGCGCTTCTTCCTCCGTGGAAATTTCGAGATAATGCCGCGTATTGTCGTCGACCGCTCCCTCTCCCTTCTTTTTCTGGGATGTGCTGCTTATGTTCAGGTGCTCGCCTACGACTCTGCCTATAACCACTATCGCCGTGTCCGAATATTCCTTACTGCGCTGCAACAGATCTTCCGTATAATAGTTTCTGTTGTTGATGTCGGGCTCGGTCAGATATATGTATTCGCCGATCGTATATTTACGCGGATTCGCTCCTATAGGCTCGGGCGCGTAATAATCGCAATACATATCGTACAGCTCCGTATTGTATTTGATGCCGTACTTGTTCAGAGCCTTGCACAGATCGATGTTCTGAGAAAAATCGTCGTTCTCCGGCGCCGTCGTACCCGACGAGCTCTGTCCCGCGCTACCGTACATCCAGTCCACCGAGCGCCAGCCGAACACGTTGACCTGCTTTACCTTAGAATAATCGAGAGGCAGTGCTCCGTCGTTTTTGAGCATGACCGTTCCTTCGGTCATGATACGGCTCGCCATTGCCTGTCCCGATTCACTCGTAAGGTTAAACGTTTCTTCGTCCACTATGGGCGGAGCGAGAAGCGTGTTGACCTGGTTCTCGTATTTGAACAGTATCGTATTGCCGATTATCAAAGCAACCACGATGATCGCGATAAGCGCGAAATTAATAACCAATTTGGCTATTTTGTTCATTCTCTTCCTCCTTTTATATTTTTTGCAAGCAAATGCTTAGCGCATTGCTTTTTGCTACGACATTATAGCACATACCCCCCCGTATGTTTATTTTTTGCATAAGTGTCTCGTTTTTCGGCGTAACTCGATAAAATGTTCATATTTTTCATGTCTATCAGCCTTATTGTTACCTATACGGTAATATGAAAAGGCTGAAAGCAAGGTCGTTTTTATGCAAAAAACGTCGTTGCGTCCCCGTCTCGGGTAAACAACGACGTCAGTCGACATATAACGATTATCAAGCGGTCGGCGTTACGGGCGCGACAGCCTTTCCGCCTTTACCGCCGTTTCAAGCGCGATCTCCACCATTGCGGTGAAGGTCTTTTCGCGCTCTTCGGCGCTGAGCCCCTCCCCCGTAAGCGCATAATCGCTGACGGTGCAAAGTGCGAGCGCACGCCTCTTGGCTTTTAATGCGGTCGCATAAAGGGCTGCTGTCTCCATTTCCACGGCAAGCGCTCCGCGGGCTTTCCATTCGAGTTTATATGCCTCGTCGGAATAGAAAACGTCGCTCGTCTGTAACCTGCCGCTGACGGTACGCGCGGACGCGGATACGGAACGCGCAAGATCGGCAAGCTCGCGTGACGCGGGGATGTCCGTCATCGGCTCCGCGCCGAGAAAACGAACGATGGACGAGTCGGTCACCGCACAGTCGCAAATGATTATGTCCCTGAGCACAAGCGAGTCCGAAAGCGCGCCAGCGCTGCCCGTCCTTATGATGTTTTCGACGCCGAAACAACGGTAAAGTTCATGAGAGTATATGCTCATTGACGGCATACCCATGCCGCTTGCCATGACCGATACGCGCACGCCTTTATATTCGCCCGTATATCCGCGCACTCCGCGTACGTTGTTGACCGGACGGCCGCCAGACAGAAACTCTCGCGCCATGAACTCCGACCTGTTCGGGTCGCCCGGCATTATTACCGTGCGGGCAAAATCTCCCGCCTCCGCAGCGATATGCGGTGTAGCCATGATTTTTCTCCTTATAC